>Ga0335085_10004663_pt1 | contig 22543 bp, 19 predicted proteins | sample Lox_Sample_45_FD_206712 | JGI IMG/M metagenome (GOLD analysis project Ga0335085, IMG submission 206712) | Soil microbial communities from Loxahatchee National Wildlife Refuge, Florida, United States - Lox_Sample_4.5 | ecosystem: Environmental > Terrestrial > Soil > Wetlands | place: USA...
CCGGGAGCTGGATCGATCGGCCCGACTGGTGGCGAGCCTTACGGACGGCGCGCCCGGCTCGTATCCCGCGGAGGAAGTGGCGCTGGCGGACCAGCGCGGACGCATCGATCGGCTGGAGCAGATGGCGCTCGACGACCGGCTTCCGTATTCCGCCCGGCTGGCCGCGGCCTCGGCGCTGGCTGATCGAGGCGGGAAGGCGCGGGCGGAGAATGCGCTGCGACGGCTGGGGCGCGAGCGGCCCGCGGACATGGAAACGCAGGAGCGGCTGATCCGCTTCCTCCGCGAGTCCGGCCGGCCCGCCGATGCGCTGGCGACGGCGATGGAGCTGGTGCGGATCTCCGGGGACGACGACTCCGTCTACGTGGCGCGTGCCCGCTGTGCCGCGGCCCGGCAGCTCGACTCGATGGGGCGCCACCAGGAGGCCCTCACCCTGGTGGAGCGGGCGCTGCCCACGGAGGCGCCTTGCGCCTACCGCATCGCCACCGTGCAGCTCGCGCACCTGAACCGCAAGCAGGACGCGGAGAACCTGCTTCTCGCGTATCTCGCCCGCCACCCCACGGCCGCCACCGCCGGGGCGGTGGCCGAGGTACGCTGGCGCAGCCGCGACGATGCGGGCGCGGCGGACATCCTCGCGCATCCGCCGGTGGGGCTGGCGCGCCGGGACTTCCGCGAGATCGGCGAGCGCTTCGCCGACGTGTTCCGCGACCGGCCCGCGGCGGACGTGAAGCGCGCGGCCGAGGCGCTGCTGCAGGCGGGAATCCAGGCGCAGTTCCTGCTGGAGCTGGCTCCTCCCCTGGCGAAGGCCGGCGCGGCGGCCCAGGCCTTCGAGCTCTACGCGCTGCTGGATCAGAAGATGCCCGAGAAGAGCATGGGCGTGGTGTTCAAGGCCTGGACGGCCCTGCGCGCGGCGAAGGGGGCCAAGGCCGCGGAGTCCTGGCTGCGCAAGCAGGTGGGTCCCCGGCATCCCGCGGTGGTCGACGAGGAGCTGGCCAGCTCCGCCTACGGCGAGGGCTTCGACGACGCCCTCTGGGAGCTCCTCCCCGCCAGGCCTCCGGATCCCGCGTTCGCCGATCGCCTCCTCCTCTTGCGCGCCGCCTCGCTGGCGCGGCGCGGGGAGCGGGGAGCGCGGCGAGACGCGGTGCTCGCCCAGGTCGCCGACCCGCTGGCGAAGTGGAAGGCCCTGCTGGCCCGCTATCTTCGCCTCCCCGGCGCCTACGCGAGCTGGGAAGTGCGGGCCGCCCGCTACCTGCTCGCCCAGACCGCCGAGGAGGACCTCGCCGACGAGGCGACCGAGGGATCGCGGCCCTGCGAGGCGCCGTACTGGTTCGGCGTCCGCGCGGCGGCGGAATCGCGCGCCCCCGACGCGGCCGCCTGGTACCGGGTGGCGCTGGAATGCCGCAACCCGGAGCAGCCCGAGCTGGCCTGGGCCTGGCAATCGTCGACGCGCCCGGCGGCCGTCCCCCCGCCGTCCGCGAAGCCAATGCAGGCTTCCCGCTGAAACGCGCTTTTCCCGGAACCTTTCCCCCGGCCGGGGCATCTGCGTGGATCATCCTCACCGCGGGAGGAGCCATGACCAAGGTCGCCCTGTTCGTCCGCCTGCACGCCAAGCCGGGCAAGGAAGCGGAGCTGGAGAAGTTCCTCGCCGGGGCGCTCCCCCTGGCCCAGGGAGAGAGCAAGACGCCCGTCTGGTTCGCGCTCAAGTTCGGCAAGAGCGAGTTCGGCATCTTCGACGCCTTCGCCGACGAGTCCGGCCGCAAGGCCCACCTCGACGGCCCCATCGCCGCGGCGCTGATGGCGAAGGCTGGCGAGCTCCTGGCGCAGTCCCCGAAGATCGAGCGCCTGGACCTGCTCGCCTCCAAGGTGCAGGCGTCCTGATCGCGCCAGAAGGCGCTTGCCGCCGCTGCCGGAGTTGGGGCAAAGTCCGCCCCCTGCAATGGGGCGTCGCCAAACGGTAAGGCACCGGGCTCTGACCCCGGCATTTGTAGGTTCGATTCCTACCGCCCCAGCCAATCCTCCTCGCGCAGGCACCACGTGAGCGAGGGGACGCGCCCGACCAACTTCATCCGCCAGATCATCGACGCCGACCTGGCCTCGAAGAAGCACACGCTGGTGGTCACCCGCTTCCCGCCCGAGCCCAACGGCTACCTGCACATCGGGCACGCCAAGTCCATCTGCCTCAACTTCGGGATCGCCCGCGACTACGGCGGCCGCTGCCATCTGCGGATGGACGACACCAACCCGGCCAAGGAGGAGGCGGAGTACGTCGAGGCCATCAAGGAGGACGTGCGCTGGCTGGGCTTCGACTGGGGCGAGCACTCGTACCACGCGGCCGACTACTTCGAGCAGCTCTACGAGTGGGCGGAGAAGCTGGTGCGCGAGGGCAAGGCTTACGTCGACGACCAGAGCGCGGAAGAGGTGCGGCAGGCGCGGGGTACGCTCACCCGGCCGGGGACGCCTTCGCCCTTCCGCGACCGGCCCCCGGCCGAGAACCTGGATCTGCTCCGGCGCATGCGCGCGGGGGAGTTTCCCGACGGGTCGCGCACCTTGCGGGCGAAGATCGACATGGCCTCGCCGAACCTCAACCTGCGCGACCCGGTGATGTACCGGATCCGCCGCGAGCACCACGACCGCACCGGCGACAAGTGGTGCCTCTACCCCACCTACGACTGGGCCCACGGGCAGTCGGACGCCATCGAGGGCATCACCCACTCGCTCTGCACCCTGGAGTTCGAGGCGCACCGGCCGCTCTACGACTGGTGCCTGGAGCAGATCGGGGTGGCGCGGCGCCCGCGGCAGATCGAGTTCGCCCGCCTGAACCTCACCTACACGGTGATGAGCAAGCGGCTGCTCAACTCGCTGGTGCAGGACGGGCTGGTCTCCGGCTGGGACGATCCGCGCATGCCCACCATCGCCGGGCTGCGCCGGCGGGGGTTCACCGCCGAGGCCATCCGGCTCTTCTGCGACCGCATCGGGGTGGCCAAGGCGGACAGCACGGTGGAGATGGAGCTTCTGGAGAACACGCAGCGGGAGATGCTCAACCTCTCCGCGCCCCGGGCGCTGTGCGTGCACCGGCCTTTGAAGGTGGTGGTGGAGAACTGGGAAGAGGGGAAGGTGGACGAGATCGCGGCGCCGTTCCTGCCCGACTCGCCCGAGGCGGGCACGCGCAAGCTGCCCTTCACCCGGGAGATCCTCATCGAGCAGGAGGACTTCCTCGAGGTTCCCGTCAAGGGCTGGAGGCGGCTGTCGCCGGGCAAGGAGGTGCGCCTGCGGCACGCGTACGTCCTGCGCTGCACAGGGGCGGAGAAGGATCCGCGCACGGGCGAGGTGAGCTCGCTGCGGGCCACCATCGATCCCGACACGCGCTCGGGCAATCCCAAGGACGGGCGGAAGGTGGGCGGGGCCATCCACTGGGTCTCGGCGCAGCGCTCGGTGCCGGCGACGCTGCGGATCTACGACCGGCTCTTTGCCGTTCCCAACCCGGGGGCGGGCGAGACGGACTTCCGCACGCAGATCAATCCCCGGTCGCTGGAGGTCGTGGAGGGCGCGCGGCTGGAGCCGGCGCTGGCCGCGGCGAAGGCGGGGGAGAGGTACCAGTTCGAGCGGAAGGGGTATTACTTCGTGGACCCCAAGGACTCGCGTGCGGGGGCGCCGGTGTTCAACCTGGTGGTGCCGCTGCGGGATACCTGGGCAAAGGGCGCCGGATAGCTCAGCCGCGCAACTGCTCTTCCCGTTTCAGCCAGCGCGCCCTGGCTTTCGTCTTCTCGCCCTCGCGGGTCCGCACGGTGGTGTGCGCGCTCAGGGAGCGCAGCAGCCGGCCGGTGGCGGCGGCAACCTCGTCGATGGCCTGATCGAAGACGTCCACATCTGCGGCGGGAGGCTTGCCCAGGCCGCTCACCTTCCGCACGTACTGCAGGGCAGCCGCCCGAATCTCTTCCTTCGTGGTGGGCGGCTGGAAATTGTAGAGGACGCGGATGTTCCGGCACATGGGGGCATCTTGCCACGGAACGGTCACACCACCACCTGCTTCCACCGCCCCTTCCGGAAGATCGCTCCCGCGGCAACCGCCAGGGTGGAGAACGCGATGGCCACCGCCAGGAACACGCCGCGCGGGCCCAGGCCGGCGAGCTTGGCCAGGACGAAGGCCAGCGGGATCTCCCACAGCCAGAAGACGATCAGGTTGAGCACCGTGGGCGTGACCGTGTCCCCCGCCCCGTTGAACGACTGGGAGAGCACCATCCCGTAGGCGTAGAAGGCGAAACCGGCGGCGATGATCCGCAGGCAGCCGGCGCCATGCTCGAGCACCACCGGATCGGAAGTGAAGGCCCGGACGATGGGGCGGGCGAAGACCACGAACAAGAGGCCGATGGAGCAGAGGAAGAGCAGGTTGTAGAAGCACGCCCGCCACACCGCCCGCTCGGCCCGGTCCGGGTCGCGGGCGCCCAGCGACTGGCCCACCATGGTGGCCGCCGCGTTGCTCATCCCCCAGGAAGGGAGGAGCGCGAAGACCACGATGCGCAGCCCGATGGTGTATCCCGCCAGCGCCTCCGAGCCGAAGGTGGCCACGATGCGCACCAGCCCGATCCAGCTCACCATCCCCACGATCGACTGCAGGGCGCCCGAGCCGGAGAGACGCGCCACCGTCCGCATCACCGCCAGGTCCAGGCGCAGGTTGCGCTTGCCCAAAGTGATGCGCGAGCCGGGGCGCAGCAGCCGGCTGAGCGCGTAGACCGCCCCCGTCCCCCGGCCGATGGTGGTGGCCACCGCGGCGCCGGTCACGCCCAGCTGGGGAAAGGGCCCCAGCCCGAAGATCAGGCAGGGACCGAGGAGGATGTTGATGGCGTTCGCCAGCCAGAGCACCCGCATGGCGATGGCGGCGTCCCCCGCCCCGCGGAAGACGGCGTTGACCACGAAGATCACCACGATCGTCGCCTCGCCGCCCAGCATCACCCGGGTGTAGCCCGAGCCGATCTGCAGCACCGGGGGCGAGGCGCCCATGAGCGCGAGCAGCCGGGGAGCGAACGCCACCCCCAGCCCGCCCAGAAGCGCCGCGCCGCCCACGCCCAGGGCGATGGCCTGGACGCCGGCGTTGGCCGCTCCTTCCCGATCCTTCTCCCCGATCCGCCTCGCCACCACGGCGGTGGTGCCCATGCCCAGGCCCATGGCCAGGGCGTAGACCAGGGTGAGCATCGACTCCGTGAGCCCCACGGCGGCGACGGCGTCGGGCCCCAGCCGCCCGACGAAGAACACGTCGGTGACGGCGAAGATGCTTTCCATCGCCATCTCCAGCACCATGGGGATGGCGAGGAGGAAGATGGCGCGCCCGATGGGCCCCTGGGTGTAGTCCTGGTCCGAGCCGCGCAGCGCCTCGCGGACGTGCGACCAGAGACCCTCGCGGGCGACGGCAGCGGCCGGGGGCCCTGCCAGCCGGGCCCGATCGGCCATCGGGCGATTCTAAGCAAGGGCGGGTTGCGCGCCACGGACGTTTCGTGGTGAGAGACGGAAGCGGGATGGGCCGGATCAACTACGCACGCGTCGTCGCCGGCGGGATTCTCGCGGGCAGCATCTACTTCCTGGCCGACGCCGTCATCCACGGGGCTTTCCTCGGCGGCGAGCACGTGGCGGCCATCGCCGGGGCGGGCAAGCCGCTGGGGCACGACCGCTCCGCCTACGCCTACTTCCTCGCCTTCGACCTGGGGAAGGGGCTGGTGGCGGTGCTGGTCTACGCCGCGGCCCGCCCGCGGTTCGGCCCCGGGGTCCGGACAGCCATCTGGGCGGGCATCATCGCCTGGTTTTCCAGCGAGGCGCTTCCCCAGATCGCGGCGATGCCCTTGCCCTTCTATCCCAAGTCGTTCCACTGGAAATGGATCGGGCTGGAGCTCCTGCCCATGGCGGGCGGCGCCGTCCTGGGGACCTGGGTCTACAACGAGCCTTCGGCGGCGGACGGCAAGCCGTGAAGGTGGTGATCGCGCCCGACTCCTACAAAGGAAGCCTCACGGCCCTGGCGGTGGCCGAGGCGATGGAGCGCGGCGTGCGCGCCGTCTTCCCCTCGGCGCAGGTGGTGAAGGTCCCCATCGCCGACGGGGGCGAGGGCACGGTGGACGCGCTGGTGGTGGCCACCGGCGGGCGGGCGCTGGAGGCCGAGGTGCACGGGCCGCTGGGCGAGAAGGTGTGCGCGCGCTGGGGCGTCCTGGGAGGAGGCGCGGGCGCGGTGATCGAGATGGCCGCGGCCTCGGGCTTGCCGCTGGTGCCGGCGGAGAGGCGCGACCCGCGCGTGACCAGCACGCGCGGCACCGGCGAGCTGATGCGGGCCGTGCTCGAGGCGGGGCTGCGGCGGATGGTGGTGGGCATCGGCGGCAGCGCCACCAACGACGGCGGGACGGGGATGGCGCGGGCGCTCGGCGTGCGCTTCCTCGACGGACAGGGGCGCGACCTGCCGGAGGGCGGGGCGGCGCTGGCCCGGCTCGCCCGCATCGACCTGAGGGGGCTGGACGCGCGCCTCGCGCAAGCGGAGATCCTCGTCGCTTGCGACGTGGACAACCCTCTCACCGGGCCGCGCGGAGCGTCCGCGGTCTACGGCCCGCAGAAAGGAGCGACGCCGGAGATGGTGCGCGAGCTGGACGCGGCGCTCGCGCGCTATGCGGAGGTGGCGCAAGAGGCCACCGGGCGCGACGTCGCCGCCCTTCCCGGCGCCGGCGCGGCGGGAGGGCTGGGGGCCGGCCTGCTCTTCTTCACCCCGGCGCGGCTGCGGCCGGGCGTGGAGATCGTGCTGGAGACGGCGAAGTTCGACGCCCAGGTGCGGGACGCCGACCTGGTGATCACCGGCGAGGGCCGCACCGACTTCCAGACCGCCATGGGCAAGGCGCCCGTGGGAGTGGCGGCAGCGGCGAAGCGGCATGGCGTCCCGGTGATCTGCCTTTCCGGGGGGCTGGGCGAAGGGGCCGACGAGGTACTGGCCAAAGGGATCGACGCCTTGGCCTCCACCGAGCCGGGTCCCCTGACGCTGGCGGAGGCGCTGGCGGCGGGCGCCGCGCTGGTGGAGGCGGCCGCGGTTCGCGCCTGCCGCCTGATCGCGGTGGGCGGATCAATGCGAAGATGAGCGGGTGATCGACTTCATCCTCCGCAACGCGCGCGCCTACGGCTCGCTCAACCTGCTGGTCCAGGCCGCCTTCGTGGCCGGGATCGCCGTCGGCACCACCGCCCTGGGAGTGGGGATGGTGGTGTGGATTCCGCCCGACCACTTCCAGCCGGGCCGCGCCCAGCCTCCCGCCTGGTGGCGCCGGCACCCGCTGCTGCGAGGCGTGGGGTTGCTGGTCAAGAACTCGATCGGGGTGCTCTTCGTGATCGCCGGAGGAGTGATGGCCCTGCCGCTGGTGCCCGGCCCGGGCCTGCTCTTCATCCTCCTGGGCTTCAGCGTGCTCGACTTTCCCGGCAAGCGGAAGATCGAGCGGCGCCTGCTGGAGGTGCCCACCGTGCTGCGCTCGCTCAACGCGATCCGCGCCCGCTTCAAGCGGCCGCCGCTGGTGCTGGAGCCGGGCGGCGAGCCTTCGCCCTAGTGCCGCGACCCGGACGGCCCGGCTCGCCAGAGCGCTCCCCGTTCTCGGTACGATCACCACGCCCCGGTCGAGGCACTAGTCCTCGATCTTCCGGGCCTCGGCATCGGCGCCGGGATGGCCCGCCTCGCCCGCTCCCCGCAGGATCACCGTCCCCCAGCCGGTGAACTTGTCCTCGTCGGGAAAGAGATCGAGGGCGATGTCCGGCTGCCCGGAGAGGGCGGGCGGGTCGGTGCGGCGGATCCAGAGGCGGACCACGTCGGGCAAGGGGAAGTGCTCCACCGGGCCGTGCAGCGCCCAGGGGGCCAGGCCCTCCGCCTCGCAGGCGAAGTCGGCGATGCGGGACTGCATCTGCACCGTGCCCTGGCAGCGGTAGACGGGGTGATCACCCTCGCGGGTGACGGTCACCGCGTACGTCCCATTGGAGTCGAATTGGACCAGCCCGTTGTCGGAGCCGGTTCCACAGGACAAGAGCAACAGCGACAACCACACGACGCCGTTCGCCATCGCGCCCTCCTCGGAAAGGGGCGTGGACCGCGCCGCTGTTCACGGGCAGACCGGGGCGAGAGGAGTGTCGCTCATTCTCAATGGAATGGCCACTCCCCGTCCTGTGCAGTGTCTTCCTTCGGGGCAGTCGCTCCGCGGGCCAGCACCGCCCGGGCCGCCTCCACCGCCTCGTGGGTGCCGGCGAGGGCGAGGACGTCGTCCACCCGCAGCTCCTCGTGACCGGTGGGCACCAGCACGCCGTCCGCGCCGCGGGAGATGGCCAGCACCGTGGCCCCGGTCGTTCCTCTCAGATTCAGGCTGGCCAGTGTCCGCCCCACCGCCGGACTCCCTTGCAGGAGGGTGAAGCGCACCGGCGATCCCAGCCCCGGCAGCACCTGGCCCACCATCGCCTCCGGGTTTCCCCCCGCCGCCGGGGCGGCGCCGCGCGCCTGGGCGAAGGCCGCCGCCAGCACCTGCGCTCCCGCGCGCACGTGGCCCTGGAGCTGGTTCACCGAGCGCCAGAGGCGCACGGCGAGGAAGGCGAAGAGGGCGGCGAAGAGGATGAGGGTGGGCAGGGGAGGGAGGAAGGCTCGCGCCACCGCGAACAGCGGCAGCCCCAGCGCCACCGCGGCGGCAAGCTGCAGGGCCACCACCAGGGCCCTGCGGGGCGCCGCCGCCAGGTCCACCCTCCCCGGCGCCGCCGCGGGCAGGGCCTGGGCCGCGAGCGCGATGGCGAGCGTGCCCACCAGGCGCACGATGCCGATGAGGAAGGGGCTGGCGACGGCGATGGCCGCCGCCATCACCGCCACCTTCGCGGGGACCTCCCCCAGGCCCCTCGAGCGCAGCCAGCTCACGGCGTCGAAGAAGAACCGCGCCGAGAGGATCAGCACCGCCGAGAGCAGGGCAGCGTCGCCCAGCAGCAGGCGGATGCGCCGCCGCACCCGGCTCTTGCGCGACCCGGCAGCGCGCAGGCCGTCGATCCAGGTCCCGTAGAGGGCCACGAAGGTCTGCAAGGAGTGCGGCAGCTTGCGGTCCACCCAGGCGGACACGGGCCCGGAGGCGCGGATCATCCAGGGCGTGGTGAGCGCGGTGACCGCGGAGACGCTCACCGCCACCGGGTAGAGGAAGCCGCCCGCCGCGCCCAAAGAGACGCCCAGGCCGACGATGAGGAAGGAGAACTCGCCGATCTGGGAGAGGCTCATGCCGGCGGCGATGGAGTTGCGCACGCCGTTGCCGGTGAAGAACGCCGGCAGCGAGACGCCCACCAGCTTTCCCCCGATCACCACCGCGGAGAGGGCCAGGATGGGGAGCCAGTTCGCCCGCACCAGCGCGGGATCGATCAGCATTCCCACCGAGACGAAGAACACCGCCGCGAACACGTCGCGCACCGGCTGCAAGAGGTGCTCGATGCGCACCCCTTCCCCCGACTCCGCCACCAGCGAGCCGGAGATGAAGGCCCCCAGCGCCACCGGGTAGCCCAGGCGCCAGGCGAGCAGGGCGAAGGCGAAGCAGATGCCGATGCAGGCCACGGCGGTGGTCTCCGGGCGATCGAGCTTGAGGACGGCCCGCACCAGGCGGGGCACGATCAGCATCCCCAGGGTGATCACCACCGCGAGGAAGAGGGCCAGCCGCCCCGCCGTCCTTCCCATCTCCGCCGGCGAGAGGCTTCCGGAGGCCAGGGCGGTGAAGGCGGCGAGCAGCAGGATGGCCACCAGGTCCTCGACGACCAGCACCCCCAGGACCAGGTCGCGCAGCCGGCCGGCGACCTTCATCTCGTCGAACACCTTGGCGATGATGGTGGTGCTGGAGATGGCCACCATGGCTCCGGCGCAGAGGGCCTCCTGCGGCGTCCAGCCGAAGAGCAGCGCGGTGGCGTCGCCCAGGAGGATCTGCACGCTGATCTCCACCAGGGCCACGATGGCCGCGGCCGCGCCCACCCGCAGCAGCTTCTCGAAGGTGAACTCCAGGCCGATGCCGAAGAGCAGGAGGGTGACGCCCAGCTCGGAAAGGCCGTGGATGGTCTCAGCGTCGGCCACCAGGGGGACGGGAACATGCGGCCCCACCAGCAGGCCGGCGATCAGGTAGCCCAGCACCACCGGCTGGCGCAGCCGCTGGAACACCACCGTGGTGACCGCCGCCGCGCAGAGCACGATGGCCAGGTTGGTGAGGAAGACGTTGGCGTGCGGGGCCATGGCCCGGGCACAGTAGCGCAGCCCCGCTCGGGACGGTCGCTACCGGGCCGAGGGTGCGGCGAGCAGCGCGGCACGGATGGCTGCGCGCACGGGCGCCGGGACCTGGCCGCCGGGGATCTGCCGGCAGAAGGAGACGGTCCGCTGGAGGGACGCGCAGGCGCCGGCGCAGCTCCGGCAGCGCGAGAGGTGCTCCTCGATGCGGGCGCAGGCGGCCTGATCGATGTCCTCGGTGGCGTAGGCGGCCAACTCCTCCGCCAGCTCCGGGCAGCCGGGCCGGGCCGCCCCCGAGGAGAGCACGTCGCCCAGCCGCTCGCGCAGTTCCATCCTCGCCCGATGCAGGCGGCTCTTCAGCGCCCCCACCTCGATACCCACCACCCGTGCGGCCTCCTCGGCGGAGAGCCCTTCCACGTCCCGCAGCACCAGCGCCTCGCGATGGGCCACCGGGAGGGAGAGGATGGCGGCCTGGAGGAGCTGGCCGATCTCCCGCGCGTGCGCCTGCGCGTCGGGCTCCTCTAGTTCGGAGGCCAGGCGCGCCGCCGCGGGCGCCTCCAGCGGCTCGGTGCTCTCGGGCTCACCCGGGCCGCGCCTGCGGGCGCGGAGGCAGAAGCTGCGGGCGATCTGGTAGAGCCAGGTGGAGAGCTGGGCGTCGCCCCGGAATCCCTCGATGTTGCGGAAGGCGGCCAGGAGCGTCTCCTGCAGCACGTCGCGCGCATCCTCTTCGTTGCCGCACATGCGCAGGCCGAAACGGAAGATCCGGCGCTCGTGCCGCGCCAGGAGCTCGTCCAGGGAGGCGCCGTCGCCGGAGCGCGCTTTCCGCAAGAGTTCCGCGTCCGAGGCCATGCTTGCATCATAGGAACAAGCCCGGGAACGCGCCCCTGAATCCCTTTTGCCCTCCCTTGGCTCCAACTCTTCGTCCCAGGCCGGACGGGGAGCGGGAAAGCCATGCGATTCGCGATGCTTGGGCTGGTGGCCGCAGGGTGCGCGGCGCAGGCCCGCTCGGATGCGGCCGCCGGGGCGCCGCCCGCCGCGGTGGAGGTGGTCCACGGCAAGCTGGCGGCAGCGCCCCTCTGGGTCGCGGGGACGGTGACGTCCGCGGATCACGCCATCATCTCCACACGGACTGCCGCCACGGTGGAGCGGGTGCTGGTCCGGGAAGGCTCGCGGGTGCAGGGTGGGGCGCTCCTGATCCGGCTGGCGGATCGGGACGTTCGCGCCCAGCTGGCAGCGGCCCGCACCGCTCTCGAGGCGGCGCAGTCGAACGAGCAACGGGTGCGCGGACTGGTCGCCTCGGGGCATGCTCCGGCAGCACAGCTCGATCCCCTGGTGGCGCAGCGCGCCCAGGCCGAAGGACAGGTGCGGTCGCTGCAGGCAGCGCTGGCGTACAGCGAGATGCGGGCCCCCTTCGCCGGCGTGGTCCTCTCCAAGCTCGTCTCCCCGGGCGACCTGGTGGCCCCGGGGCAACCCATGCTGGAGCTGGCGGGGGCAGCGCTGGAGATCGTGGCCACTCTCTCCGAGCAGGAGGCGCGCGACACCCGGCCGGGAATGGACCTTCCTTTCGCCGCCTCCGGCGTGGAGGGGATGGCCCGCGTTGCCGCCCTCAGCCCCGGAGCCGACCCCGTCTCGCACCGCGGGATCCTCCGGGCAGCCGTGGTCTCCAGCTCCGGCGGGCTCCGCCCCGGGGACTTCGCCCGGCTCCAGCTTTCCTCCTCGGGCGGGGAGGAGCGCATCTGGATCCCGCGCTCGGCGGTGGTGCACAGGGGGGACCTGGCGGGCGTATTCGTCGCCGCCGGCGGGCGCGCCGAGCTGCGCTGGCTGGCGATGGGCGACGAGCGGGGCGATCCGGTGGCCGTCCGGGCCGGCCTCTCTCCCTCGGACGCGGTGGTGAAGGCGCCGGGAGCGTTGCGGGACGGGGACGCGGTGGAGCCTCGCAATGCCCGCTGACGGCCGCGGGCTCGCCGGGCGCCTCGCCGCCGCCTTCCTGGGCAGCAAGCTGACGCCGCTCCTGGTGATGGCCTCCATCGCCCTGGGCCTCTTCGCCGTCGCTCTCACCGCGCGCGAAGAGGAGCCGCAGATCGTCGTCCCGATGGTCGACGTGCTTGCGCCCTTGCCGGGCGCGGACGCGGTGGAGGTGGAGAGCCAGCTCACCACCCCCCTGGAGCGGCGCCTGTGGGGGATTCCGGGGGTGGAATACGTCTACAGCACCAGCCGCCGCGACGCGGCGCTGGTGACCGTCCGCTTCAAGGTCAACGAGCCGCTCGAAGCCAGCCTGGTCAAGGTCCGCCAGGAGATCGACGCCCACCCCGAGATCCTGCCCGCGGGCGCCGTCCGGCCCACGGTGCGCCTGCTCACCATAGACGACGTGCCGTTCCTCACCCTGACCCTGCACGGCGGGGAGCTGCCCGCGGGCGTGCTCCGCCAGCTCGCCGAGGAGGTGGCGCGGGAGATCGCCCAGGTTCCCGAGGCCGCCCAGGTCCAGGTGCTGGGCGGAGCGCGCCGGGTGGTGCGGGTGGAGCCGGATCCCCAGCGGCTGCGCTCCTTCGGGGTCTCGCTGGCGGAGGTCCAGCAGGCGGTGCAGCGCGCCGAGGCCCAGCTTCCCGCCGGGGAGCTCGTCTCCCCCGGCGCCCGGGTGGCGCTGCGCGGCGAGGGATTCGTGCGCCGGGGAGCGGAGCTGCGCAGGCTGGCGGTGGCCACCCGGGGCGGCCAACCGGTGCTGCTCGAGGACCTGGCGGAAGTGAAGGACGGGCCGGAGCCGGAACCGGCCGTCATCCTCACCGCCTCCCGGCAGCACCCCGAGCTGGAGCAGGCGGTGACGATCGCCGTCGCCAAGCGGACGGGCACGAACGCGACGGCCCTGGCGAAGCGGATCGCCCGCCGGACCGAGGCGCTGCGCGGCGGGCTGATCCCTTCCCGGGTCCAGGTGGAGGTGACCCGCAACTACGGGGAGACGGCGGCGGAGAAGTCGAACGAGCTGATCGAGCACCTGCTCATCGCCACCCTCTCGGTGATCGCGCTCATCGGCCTGGCCATGGGCTGGCGCTCGGCGGCGGTGGTGGGAGTGGCCGTGCCGGTGACGCTGGCCCTCACCCTGCTGCTCACCTGGCTCTTCGGATACACGCTCAACCGGGTGACGCTCTTCGCCCTCATCTTCTCCATCGGCATCCTGGTCGACGACGCCATCGTGGTGGTGGAGAACGTCCACCGGCACCTGCACCTGCCCGGACCCCGGCGCAGCCTCGCGCGCACCGTCATCGAGGCGGTGGATGAGGTGGGCAATCCCACCATCCTCGCCACCTTCGCGGTGATCGCCGCCATCCTCCCCATGGCCTTCGTCCGCGGGCTGATGGGGCCGTACATGCGCCCCATCCCGGTGGGCGCCAGCGCCGCGATGATCTTCTCGCTCTTGATCGCCTTCGTCCTCAGCCCCTGGGCGGCCCTGAAGGTGTTCCGGCGCGAGCAGGCCTCGCCTCCCGCGGGCCGGCCGGAGACGAGGCTGACGCGGGCCTACCGGCGGGTGATGGGGGCGCTGCTGCGTTCCGCCAGGCTCCGCTGGGGCTTCCTGGGCGGCATCACCCTGCTGCTCCTCGGCGCCATGGCGCTGGTGACGGCGGGCGCGGTGAAGGTGAAGATGCTGCCCTTCGACAACAAGCGGGAGCTGCAGATCCAGGCGGATCTGCCGGCGGGGACCCCGCGCGAGGACGCGCTGGCGCTGGGGCAGCGGCTGGCCCGGCGCACACTCCAGGAGAGCGAGGTGCAGGGCGTGCAGGTCCACTCCCGGGTGGCGGCCCCCTTCACCTTCGTGGGGATGGTGCGGCACAGCTTCTTGCGCGACGCGCCCGAGCAGGTGGACCTCCAGGTCAACCTGGTGGCGAAAGGCGAGCGCAAGGCGCAGAGCCACGCCATCGCCACGCGGCTCCGCCCGCTGCTGGAAGAGATCGCCCGGCCCTCCGGGGCGCGGCTCAAGCTGGTGGAGATCCCGCCCGGCCCGCCCGTCCTGGATACCCTGGTCGCCGAGGTCTACGGCCCCAGCGCTGCCGAGCGGGACGGGTACGCGCGCCGCGTCCTGGAAGCGATGCAGGCCACGCCGGGGGTGGTGGACGTCGACTCCAGCCTCAATCCCACGGCCCCGACCCTGAACCTCTTGCTCGATCGCGAGAAGGCCTCGCTGCACGGCGTGCAGCCCGCGGCCGTGGTGGAGACGCTTGCGGCCGCGGGCGGGGGAGTGACCCTGGGCTCCTTCCACGTCGAGCGCGCCGCCTCCCTGGTCCCGGTGATCCTGCAGCTTCCCGCCTCGCGCCGCGGGCTGGCCGACGTGCTCTCGCTCACCGTTCCGGGATCGAGAGGTCAGGTCCCCATCGGCGAGCTGGTCCGGGAGGCGCCGGGTCGCGAGGCGCCGGAGATCTTCCACAAGAACCTGATGGCCGTGAGCTACGTCTTCGCCGACATCGCCCGGGAGATCGAGAGCCCCGTCTACGCGCTGGCCGCGATCGACCGCAGGCTGGGCGACGGCGTGCCCCGCTACGGCCTCTCGCAGCCGCCGGACTCCGAGCGCCTCTCCCTGAAATGGGACGGCGAATGGCACATCACCCTGGAGGTGTTCCGCGACCTGGGGATCGCCTTCGCCGCGGTGCTGGTGCTCATCTACCTGCTGGTGGTGGGCTGGTTCCAGAGCTTCAGCGTGCCGCTGGTGATCCTGGTCCCCATCCCCCTCAGCCTGATCGGCATCCTCCCCGCGCACGGCCTTCTGGGCGCCTTCTTCACCGCCACCAGCATGATCGGGTTCATCGCCGGGGCGGGGATCATCGTGCGCAACAGCATCATCCTGGTGGACTTCATCGAGCTGAAGCTGCGGGAGGGAATGCCGCTGGCCCTGGCCGTGGAGGAGGCGGGCGTGGTCCGCTTCCGCCCCATGCTGCTCACCGCCGCGGCGGTGCTGGTGGGCAGCGCGGTGATGCTCGCGGACCCGATCTTCCAGGGGTTGGCCATCAGCCTGATGGCCGGAGAGGTGACGGCCACCCTCCTCTCCCGCCTGGCGGTGCCGGTCCTCTACTTCCTGGTGGCGCGCCGGGGCCGCGCCGCCGCGCTGCAGCGCGAAGGAGCGCCGGCGCACGGGCCCGCCCCACGGACCCCGCCCCCGCTGGCGGTGGTGAGCGGAGGTGCGCAGTGACGGTGCAAAGAGCGGTGCTCGCGTTCGCGGGAAGCATGGTCCTCCTCAGCCTTCTGCTGGCGAGCCTCCTGCATCCCGCCTTCCTCTGGCTGACGGCCTTCGTGGGGGCGAACCTCCTGCAGAGCGCCTTCACCGGCTTCTGCCCGCTGGCCACCGCGCTGCGCAAGGCGGGGCTGCGGGAGGGGGCCGTCTGGCAGCGCGCTTGAAGGCTTTCTGCTAGGTTTTCGCCTCCCGCTGCCTCTGGAGGCTCACATGAGATTCGCGGCCGCAGCGCTGATCGCCACCCTTTCGCTCGCCGCTCCCGCCAAGCAGACGGTGCGCATCGCCTTCATCGGGCCGCTCACCGGAGGCAACTCCGCCATCGGCCTGGGGGGCCGCAACTCCGCCGACCTGGCGGTGCGGCTGCGCAACGCCGATCCCAAGGCGAAGTACCAGTACGAATTGGTGGTGCTCGACGACGAGTGCAAGCCGGACGCGGGCGTGCAGATGGCCACCAAGGCCGGCTCCGACCGCACCATCGTCGGGGGCGTGACCCACTACTGCTCGGTGGTGGCGATGGCGACGGTGGACACCTACCACCGCTTCGGGCTGCCGGCGATCGTCTGGGGCGCGGTGCTCCCCGACATCACCTACGCGCACGACTTCAAGGAGATCCACCGCGTCAACGGCACCATGATCAACCAGAACGAGACCAACGCGAGGTTCATGACTTCGTACGGGTACAAGAAGGTGGCGGTGATCCACGACACCACCGACTACGGCAAGGGCCACGACAAGTACTTCTCCCAGTTCTTCCAGAAGGACGGGGGGCAGATCCTCGCCACCTTCGGCGTCACCGCCGACCAGCAGGACTTCACGGCCGAGCTGACGCAGATCAAGGCCCTCGACCCGGAGGCCGTCTACTTCGGCGGGCTCACGCCCATCGGGGTGCGCATCCGCGCCCAGATGGACAAGCTGGGGCTGAAGGCGCAGTTCGACGGCACCTCGGGCATCGTCAACGACGACTTCATCAAGGCCCTCGGCCCGCTCGCGGAAGGGTGCCTGGCCTTCCGCGAGGGAGCGCCCGCGGAGAAGCTGCCGGGCGGGAAGAAGTTCCTCGAGGACTACAACAAGCAGGGCTACGGCAACCCGCCGGAGGCGTACGGGCCCTTCGCCTACGCCGCCGCCGAGCTGTTGATGGACGCCATCGAGAAGGCCGGGCCCGACCGGAAGAAGATCATCGCCGAGCTGGCCAACGTGAAGGACCGCGACTCCATCGTGGGGAAGATCACCTTCGACGACCACGGGCAGAACACCGTCCCGGCCATCACCAGGTACGTGGTCCAGGACGGCAAGTGGCTCACCTGGGAAGAGAGCGAGTACGCGTCCGGAAAGCGCAAGCTGATCGGCAAGTGATCGATGTCCCCCAGCCTGCTCGCGCAGTACGTGATGAACGGCGCGATGCTGGGGATGATGTACGCGCTGGTAGCGGTGGGGTTCACCCTCTTCTTCGGCGTGCTGGACATCATCCAGTTCTCCCACGGCGACGTGGTGGCGGCCGGCGCCTTCGCCGGTTTGGCCACCTGGACGCTGCTCACCGCCGCCGGCGTCTCCTCCCCTGGCGTGCTGCTGCTGGCGGTGATCCTGGTGGCCGCCCTGGCCACCGCTTTGCTCGGCGCCCTGGTGGCCCGTTTCATCGTCCTGCCCGTGAAGAGCGCTCCCCAGCTCAACGTGCTCCTGGTGACGCTGATGGGCGGCACGGTCCTGCGCGAGTGCATCCGGCTCTTCTATCCCGGAGGCTCGCAGCCCAAGCTCTTCCCCGCCCTGCTCCCCACCTCGGGCTGGAACCTGGGCGCCTTCCACCTCCGCTTCGACAACGTCATCCTCCTGGTCTGCGGCGCGCTCCTCATCGCCGGGACCCACCTGCTCATCACCCGCACCCGCCTGGGGCTGGCCATCCGCGCCGTGGCGCAGGACGAGGAGACGGCCCGCACCATGGGCATCGACTTCCGCAAGGTGGTGCTGGTGACCTTCGCTCTCGGCTCCGCGCTGGCCGCCTTCGCGGGGGTGATGGACGGCCTCTACTACAACGAGGTCTTCTTCGGGATGGGGCTGTTGCTCGGGGTGATCGGCTTCGCGGCGGCCATCCTCGGCGGGCTGGGGAACCTCTACGGCGCCATCGTGGGCGGCTTCCTCTTCGCCGCCCTGCAGACCCTGGGAGCGGTGGCCCTGCCCTTCGCCTCCGCCTACAAGGACGTGTTCGCCTTCGGGGTGGTGATCGTGCTCATGGCCCTGCGGCCCACCGGGCTGATCGGCGAGCGGGCGAGCGAGCGGGTATGAGATCCGCGGCGGGGCCCGTGCTGCTCACCGCCGCCGGCACCCTCTTCGCCTGGCTGCTCTTGCGGGCGGAGTCGCAGGCGGAGATCGCCTTGCTCATCGGCCTGGCCATCGCGCTGGGAGTGGTGGCCCTGCGCACCCGCTGGCTTTCGCCGCTGGCCCGCGCGCTCGGGGCGCGCGAGGGCCTCTCCCAGGGGTTGGCGCTGGTTGGGGCCCTGCTCCTCGCCCTGCTCTTGCGCGAGGACGACTTCGCGCTCCTGCTCCTGGTCCGGGTGCTGATCATCACCGTCGCCTGCCTGGGCCTCAACGTGCAGTTCGGCTACGCGGGAGTGGTCAACTTCGCCGGCGCCAGCTTCTTCGGCGTGGGCGGGTACACCGCGGCGGTGCTCTCGCGGGTGGCGGGCCTGCCCGACCTGGTCATCCTCCTCGCCGGCGGCGCGGCGGCGGCCTTGAGCGGCACCGCCCTGCTCCTCCCCATCCTCCGGACCCGCGGCCACTACGCGGCGCTGATCACCATCGCCTTCGCGCTGCTCTTCCGCACTTTTTTGGAGGTGAACGATTCCTTGGGCGGGCCGCAGGGCCTGAAGCTGCCGGAATTGGTGGTCGGGCCCTTCCATTTCAACGACCCCGTCGCCCTGGGACCGCTGGAGGGCTCGTTCTACCTGCGCTACGTGCTTCTGGCGCTGGTCCTGCTCGCGCTCGCCTTCGCCCTGGTCCAGCGCCTGGAGCGCTCGTTCATCGGCATCACCCTCGACGCCATCCGCCTGGACGAGACGGCTTCCGCCAGCTTCGGGCTCGACATCGCCCGCTGGAAGATCGCCGCCTTCACCCTGGGGAACTTCGTCACCGGCGTGGCGGGGGCGCTCTCCGCCTTCCTCATCGGCTTCATCGCCCCCAACAACTACACCTTCGCCGAGTCGCTGATCTTCGTCTCCATCCTCCTGCTCGGGGGCATGGGGAACCCCTGGGGCGTGGCCCTGGCCACCGCCATCGTCATCGTCCTGCCCGAAAAGCTGCAGGTGATCCAGGAGTACCGCTTCCTCCTCTTCAGCGGCTTCGTGGTGCTGGTGCTCCTCTTCCGGCCGGTGGGGCTGGTCCCGCGCCCGCTCCGCCGCCTGGCGGGGCGCCCGTGACCGCCCCGCTGCTCGCCTGCCGCGGGCTCACCCGGCGCTTCGGCGGCGTGGTGGCGCTGGACGGCCTCGACCTTTCGGTCGCGCCCGGCTCGGTGCTGGGGCTGATCGGCCCCAACGGCTCGGGCAAGACCACCTTCTTCAACGTCCTCACCGGCCTTTTCCCCGCCGACGCGGGAGAGGCGCTCTTCGCCGGGACGCCCATCACCCGCCTGCGCCCGCAGGCGGTCTACCGCGCGGGCATCGCCCGCACCTTCCAGCGCTCCCGCCTCTGCCTGCCGCTCTCCATCTTCGACAACCTGATGGTGGGGGACCACCAGCGCCTTCCCCACGGGCTCTGGTTCAACCTGGTGCGCCGCAAGGCGCTGCGCCGGCAGGTCGAGGAGAGCTTCGCCGCGGCCCGGGAGCTCCTGGGCATCTTCGACAAGGCCCTGCCCGAGCGGATCCTCGAGCCGGCGGGGCGCATCCCCATGATCGACCGGCGCCGGGTGGAGGTGTGCCGGGCGCTGATCAGCCGGCCGAAGCTGCTCTTGCTCGACGAGCCGTCAGCCGGGATGACGCACGACGAGACGCTGCGGCTCATGGACGACATCCTCCTGGTGCAGCAGAGGCTGGGCGGGCTGACCATCATCCTCATCGAGCACGAGATGTCGGTGATCGAGCGGGTCACCCGCGGTTGCGTGGTGTTGAACTACGGGAGGAAGATCGCCGAGGGCGCCTTCGCGCAGGTGGCGCAGGATCCGCTGGTGCGCCAGGCCTACCTGGGGCTGGAGTGAAGGATGGAAGGGCTGCGGGTCGAGAACGTCTTCACCGCCTACGATCGCGCCGACGTCTTGCAGGACGTCTCGCTGGCGGTGGAGAAGGGCACCATCACCTGCCTGCTCGGCTCCAACGGGTCGGGCAAGACCACGCTCATCCGCTCCATCCTCGGCCTCACCCCGCCGCGCCGGGGGCGCATCCTCTTCGGCGGCCAGGACCTGACCGGGCTGCCCACCCACCGGATCGTCGCTCTGGGCATCGCCTGCATCCCCGAGGGGCGCAAGGTGTTCCCCCGCCTGACGGTGGCGGAGAACCTCCGCCTCGGGGCCTACCTGACCCGCGACCCGCGCGCCATCGGGCAGCACCTCGACCGGGTGTTCTCCGTCTTTCCCCGCCTGGCCGAGCGCCGGCAGCAGCTGGCCGGGACGATGTCGGGCGGGGAGCAGGCCATGGTCTCCATCGGGCGGGGGATGATGAGCGCCCCGAAGCTCCTGCTCGTCGACGAGCCCTCGCTCGGGCTCTCTCCCCTGCTGGTGACGGAGAACTTCGCGGTGATCCGGCGCATCAACGAGCAGGGAGTGACCGTCTTCCTGGTGGAGCAGAACGTGCACCAGACGCTGGCCATCGCCCATCGTGGCTATGTGCTCTCGCAGGGGAAGGTGGTGGCGCAAGGGTCGGCCGCGGAGCTGATGGCCGACGAGCAGGTGCGCGCCGCCTATTTCGGCGCCGGGGGCGCGCAGGCCGGGAGGAACCCATGAACGCCGTCGAGCTGACGCGCCAGCTGGTCCGGATCGACACCATCAATCCGCAGAGCCCGGAGAAGCCTTGCGCCGAGCGGGTGGGGAAGCTGCTGGAGGACGCGGGGTTCGCCGTGGCCACGCACGAGTTCGCTCCTGGCCGCGCCAGCGTGATCGCCCGGCGCGAGGGCGGAGGCGTGGCGCCGCTCTGCCTCGCCGGTCACCTGGATACCGTCCCCCTGGGCGCGGCGCCCTGGACCTGCGATCCCTTCGGCGGCGAGATCGACTCCGGCAAGCTCTACGGGCGCGGTTCCAGCGACATGAAGAGCGGGGTGGCCGCCATCGTCGAGGCGGCGCTGCGGCTGGCCAGAACGCCGCTGCGCAAGGCCGGCCTGACCCTCGTGCTGGTGGCCGGCGAGGAGACCGGCTGCGAGGGCGCTGCCCACCTGGCCAAGGTGCCGGGCGCCCTGGGCCGCGCCGGCGCGCTGGTGGTGGGTGAGCCCACCGGGAACCGGCCGGTGCTGGGCCACAAGGGAGCGCTCTGGCTGCGGGCGCGCACGCGCGGGGTGACGGCGCACGGCTCGATGCCCCAGCTGGGGGTGAACGCGGTGATCAAGGCCTCGCGGGCGGTGCTGGCGCTGGCGGGGTTCCGCTTCGAAGTTCCCGACGACCCGCTGCTGGGCGCGCCCTCGCTGAACGTGGGCACCCTGCACGGCGGGATGAACATCAACTCCGTCCCCGACGAGGCGGTGATCGGCATCGACATCCGCACCATCCCGGCGCAGAAGCACGCGGAGCTGCGCCAGCGGCTGGGCGAGCTCCTCGGGCCCGAGGTCGAGCTGACGCCGATGGTCGACCTGGAAGGGGTGCGCACGGCGGAGAAGGATCCTTTCGTGCAGCAGGTGCTGGAGGTGACGGCCTCGGTCTGCGGCAATGCCGAGCCGGGCACCGCCACCTACTTCACCGACGCCAGCGTGCTCACGCCCGCGTACGGCGGGGTCCCCACGGTGATCCTGGGGCCGGGCGAGATGGCCCTCTGCCACCAGACCGACGAGCACTGCCGGGTGGATCGCATCGAGCAGGCGGTGGAGATCTACGCGCGGCTGGCGCAGAAGTGGTGCGGGGCATGATCGGCGTGGCGGAGGCGATCGCGCGGCTGGAGCGCGGGGAGCTGTCGGCGGAGCAGCTGGTGCGCGACTGCCTGTTGCGCATCGAGGAGCGGGAGCCGGCGGTGCAGGCCTGGGAGGCGCTGGACGTGGACGGCGCCCTGCGCGAGGCGCGGCGGATCGATCGGCTGCGGGAGAAGCCTCCCTTGTGCGGGCTGCCGGTGGGGGTGAAGGACCTGATCGACACCAGGGACCTGCCCACCTGCTACGGCTCCCCCATCCACCAGGGGCACAGGCCCGCGGCCGACGCGGCCTGCGTCCGCCGGCTGCGCGAGGCGGGGGCGATCGTGCTGGGCAAGACCGTGACCACCGAGTTCGCCGGGTACTGGCCGGGCAAGACGCGCAACCCGCGCGACCCTTCCCGCACCCCTGGGGGCTCCTCCAGCGGGTCGGCGGCGGCGGTGGCCGACGGGATGGTCCCGGTGGCGCTCGGATCCCAGACGGCGGCCTCGGTCGTCCGCCCGGCCTCGTTCTGCGGGGTGATCGGCCTCAAGCCCACGCACGGGCTGATCCCCATGGAGGGGGTGCACCCGGTGGCTCCCTCGCTGGATACGCTGGGGTTCTTCGTGCGGAAGATCGAGGACGCCGCGCCGGTGCTGCAGGTGCTCGCGGACAGGCCTCTCTTGAAGGTCGGCGCCGGGCGCCCGCGGCTGGGATTCGTGCGCACCGAGGCCTGGCCTCGCGCCTTGCCGCAGACGCAGCGCGCGGTGGAAGAGGCGGCGCGCGGGCTGGGGGCGGCCGAGGTGCAACTGGGCGAGGCGTTCACGGGCCTGGTCGACGCGCAGATCGCCATCATGGGCGCGGAGGCGAGCGAGTCCCTGCGGGGAAAGCCGCGCGAGCGGCTCAGCGCGCGGTTGCGCCAGTTCCTCGAGGAGGGAGCCGCGGTCCCGCCCGGGCGGCTGCAAGCGGCGCGGGAGAAGGCGGAGCGGGCGCGAGAGGAGATCGGCGAGGTCTTCCGGCGCGTCGACGCGCTGATCACGCCCGCCACCGTGGGAGAGGCGCCGGAAGGCCTCGACTCCACGGGCGACCCGCTCTTCTCGCGC
>Ga0335085_10004664_pt1 | contig 22542 bp, 12 predicted proteins | sample Lox_Sample_45_FD_206712 | JGI IMG/M metagenome (GOLD analysis project Ga0335085, IMG submission 206712) | Soil microbial communities from Loxahatchee National Wildlife Refuge, Florida, United States - Lox_Sample_4.5 | ecosystem: Environmental > Terrestrial > Soil > Wetlands | place: USA...
GCCCAAATCAGGTCACCAATGCGCTGGAATCCAAACATCGAGTAGTAGATAAAGAAAGGAATCGTGTTGATTCCGTGGTTCGCGTACGCGCATCCCGCCGCAATCAGCGAACACATGGAACCCGACTCTGTAATGCCCTCTTCCAGAATCTGCCCATCCTTCGCTTCTTTGTAGTAAAGGAGCGTGTCCATATCAACAGGCTCGTAATTCTGCCCCACGCTGGAATAGATTCCAACCTGGCGGAACAGCGCTTCCATCCCGAACGTGCGTGCCTCATCGGGAACGATTGGAACGATGTACTTGCCCTGCTCCGGATCACGCAGCAACTTCGCCAGCAGACGCACGAAAACCATCGTCGTTGAAACCTCGCGCCCCTCGGTGCCCTTGTGAAACTCCTCGAACACCGTATCGGGGAACGGCTTCATTGGCGTCGCCCGCACCTTGCGTTGCGGCATGTACCCGCCCAGTTGCTGGCGGCGCGCCTGCATGTACTTGATCTCAGCGCTATCATCGGCCGGACGGTAGAACGGCGCGTTGTGCAGTTCGTCATCCGGGATCGGAATTCCGAAGCGCGAGCGGAACATTTCCAACTCGTCGTCGTTCAGTTTCTTCTGCTGGTGCGTGATGTTCTTGCCTTCGCCCGCTTCACCAAGCCCGTAGCCCTTGATCGTTTTTGCGAGAACAATCGTCGGAGAGCCGACATGGTCGACTGCGGCGCGGAACGCCGCGTGCACTTTGATCGGATCGTGCCCGCCCAACCGCATGCGCGCCAGTTGATCGTCCGAAAGATGCTCGACCATCTTCAGCAGCCGTGGATCCGTGCCGAACAAGTTCTGCCGAAAGTAGGCTCCGCTCTCGACAAAATACTTCTGATATTGGCCGTCGCTGACTTCGCCGAGACGCCTCACGAGCAGCCCGTCGCGATCGTTCTGAATGAGCTGGTCCCAATCCGAGCCCCAGATAATCTTGATGACGTTCCAGCCCGCACCCCGGAAGATCGCTTCCAGTTCCTGAATAATCTTGCCATTGCCGCGAACGGGACCATCGAGCCGCTGCAAGTTGCAGTTGACGACAAAGATCAGGTTGTCGAGTTTCTCGCGCGATGCGAGTGTGATCGAACCCAGCGATTCGGGTTCATCCATCTCGCCGTCGCCCAAAAAAGCCCAAACTTTACCGCCGGTCGACTGCTTGAGGCCTCGGTTTTCCAAGTATTTGATGAAGCGAGCATGGTAGATCGCCTGGATGGGGCCCAGCCCCATCGAGACGGTGGGAAACTCCCAAAAATTGGGCATGAGCCACGGATGTGGGTAGGACGACAGCCCTCCGCCCGGATTAAGTTCGCGGCGGAAGTTCTGCAGCTTTTCCTTCGAAAGCCGACCTTCCAGGAAAGCGCGGGAATAGATGCCAGGGGCGGCGTGTCCTTGGAAGTAGACGATGTCGCGGTCGCCGTTCTCAGTTTGAGCCCGAAAGAAATGGTTGAAGGCGACTTCATAGAGAGTGGCGGCCGACGCAAAGGTCGAAATGTGGCCGCCGATACCTTCCTGAATCTTGTTCGCGCGGACCACCATGGCTAGGGCGTTCCATCGAACCAGGCTCTTGATCCGCCGCTCCATCTCCTGACTTCCAGGAAAGGGCGGCTGTTGCCGCGCCGGAATTGTGTTCTGATAGGGCGTTGTGGCGGTAAAAGGCAGGTTGATGCCAGCCTCGCGCCGCGCGTGTAAAGCCAACTGCTGCAGCAAACGGCCAGCCCGGTTTGGGCCTCCGTGCGAAAGAACGTAGTCCAGAGAATCTACCCATTCTCTGGTTTCCAACACTTCTAGACCGTCTGTTTCCTTCTGAGCCACGTCTGAAGTCTCCCCCAAGGTGTGTCGAATACTCCATCATAATTCAATCACCCTGATTCTTGCTTGGAGCAGGGTGGGATAACATCGAGGTTCACGAGGGAAAGCGTGTGAGGTTTTGCCTTTCCGTACCTTTGCCACCTTTGTGGTTTATGCTTTGCTGGTTCGACCTGGCACGAGGGAGGAACCCATGCTTCGGATCGTCTTGTTGCTGATTGCAGTCATCCTCGCAGCCATATTTGTAGTTCCACGACTGCTATCAGGGTCCCCGAAGCCATCTGAGGGGACCTTGGCTCCCGACTTCACTCTGCCTTCGCAGGACCGAACGCAGGTCACTCTAAAGGATTATCGCGGCAAGTGGGTCGTCCTCTACTTCTATCCCAAAGATCAGACACCAGGCTGAACGCGCGAAGCCCACCAGTTTCAGGTGGACCAACCGAAGTACGCCGAACGCAACGCCGTTGTACTGGGAGTGAGTCTCGACAGCGTCGATTCACACAAAAAGTTCTGTGCGAAGGAAGGATTGAACTTCAAACTTCTGGCTGATACTGAGCACAAAGTCACTGACGCCTACGGTTCGCTACACAACTTCGGCCCGGTGAAGTTCGCGGCGCGCAACAGCTTTGTCATCGATCCGAATGGCAAAATCGCAAAGGTTTATACCAGCGTGAATCCCGGAAATCACAGCGCGGAAGTTCTGGCTGAGTTGGACCGCGTGCAGAAGTCGGCCCGGTAGACTGTCTATTCACACCGCAGCGCCTTGTTCGGGTCCACTCCAAGGGCGCGGTACGCCGGCACCAGACATGCCAGGCCGGCAACGAAAATCACCAGAAGAGAAACTCCCACAGCGATCAGCGGGTCATGCGTTCCGTTCTGCACCCACCGTGCAATCACTTTCCCGCTGCCCAAACTCAGCAGGAGGCCTGCACCCAAGCCGATGCCGACGCTCGTTGCGGCCGACCACAGCACGATGCGCAACACGTCTCTTCGCTGCGCTCCCAGTGCCATACGAATACCGAACTCGCCAGATCGCTGTGCCACGCTGTACGAAACCACGCTATAAAGCCCCACCGCCGCCAGCCCAAGCGCCAGCGCTGAGAACGCGCCAAACAAAATCGAAACGAGCCGGCCATTGGCGAATTCCGGTTCCCGCATGATCCAGGCGTTGAGATCACGCACATCGGCCGAGGCCTGCTGGTCGGGGTTAATGGTGGCAATCGATCGCCGAATCGTGCGCAGCAACGTCAGAGGATCACCTTCCGCGCGAACGAGTATCTGTGTTCCCATAAACATGCAATTCGTGTAAGGGAGATACACCGCGGGCAAAATTGGCTTATCCAGCCCGTCATCGAGTGCGTCGCCGGTGACTCCAACAATCTGCAGCCAGCCGCCCGCGTCCATTGATGTGAGTCGATACGGAGATGCTTCAGCCAGCCGCGGAACGCGAATCGAATGATTCAGTGCGTCCTCACCTGAAAAATAGCGGCGCACAAACGCCTGGTTCACGACGGCGAGTGGCGCTCCGCGTGAGATTTCACTTTGCTCCCAAAGGCGCCCTTGGACCAGAGGAATCTGTAACATCGAAAAGTATTCCGGACTCACCAGGTGCACGCGCGCTTCTTGTTGCTCGGTTGTGTTCTTGCCCAGCAGTTCGAACGGTAGATTCCATCCGCTACGCGGTGGTGTTGCGTTGCTCGAGATACCCGCTGCAATGACGCCCGGCGTCTCCGCAACTCGGTCGCGAAGCTGGGCAATGTACGTGGCGCGCTCGGGCCAGGTGGTGAATGTGTTTTCGTGTATGGGAATGCCGACCGACATCACATGATGCGGCTCATAACCCTGTGGTCGGCGGATCATCCGCGCGAAACCTTGGATCGCCGCGCCGGCGCCGGTCAGCAGCAAGAGCGTGAGCGCGATCTGCCCCGCGATCAACCCCGTGTATGCGCGATGACGCCTGAGATTGCCGGCCACTTTGTGTGTTCCGGCTTGAATGGCCTTGTTGATATCCCGGCGTGCCGAATCCAGCGCCGGAAATACGCCAAAGAGTACGCCCGACACAACCGCCAGGCCCACGCTGAATAGCAGTACGGTGACGTTGACGTGAAAATCTGCTTCGTGCGGAAAGGAAAACTCCGGCAGCCTCGCGACAATAAAGTCGAGTGCGCGATACGCAATCACTACACCGATGCCCGCTCCCACCAACGCGAGCAGCAGAGATTCCGTGAGCAACTGGATCACGATCTGAAAACGAGTTGCGCCCAGCGCGGACCGGATCGCCAGTTCGTGGTAGCGCGACGTACCGCGCGCCAGCAGCAAGATCGACACATTACTGCACCCGATGAACAGCAGCAGGGACACCGAGGCAAACAAGAAGTAGAGCGTACTCCGCAAATCGCGCGTGTAAAACGCTCCCATCTTCCGCAGGACCATCCGGTAATTGGGCGGGTAGAAGTTCGGCCGCTCCTTATCGAAACGCTGCATCATCGGCCGGAACTCGGCTTCGGCTGCCTCCATCCGAACTCCCGGCTTCAGCTTGATATAAGTTCCGTAGAGATGATCCTGATCCTCCGCCATCTTCAGCGGCAGATACACATCGCCGTCGCCCCAGGTAAACCGGACCGGCATCACCCCGAGTACCGTGTAGTTCTTGCGCTCCAGTTGAATGTTCTTGCCGACAATCGACGGATCGCCCGCAAAATGCCGCTGCCAGAACTTGTAGCTCAACACCGCGACGCGCTCGGGATCGCCTTGATCCGGCGCTTCTGAAGGCCCAAAATATCGCCCGAGCATGGCTGGCATGCCAAAGAAATGGAAAGTATTGCCGCTGAAGTAGTATCCCTTCACATCTTCGGGCGCGTCGCTGCCCGTCAGCGTGAGACTCCAGTCATCCACGGCGACAACCTCTTCGGCTGCCTGCGCCTGCCCCAGTTCGCGGACCTGTGGACCGGTGAATCCCGGCGAACCCTCGCCACCGTCCTTGTTAATGGTGTTTAGCTGACAGACGCGGTCAAATCCCGCGTAGGGCCATGGAGTCAGGATTGCACTATAGATGACGCTGAATACAGAAACCGTGGCGCCAATTCCCAGCGCCAGCGAAAAGATTGCAGTCAGGCAGAAGCCGGGAGTTTTCAACATCTGTCGGAAGGCATAGCGCAAATCGTGCGGAACTCTCTGCATTCGGACCCTCCCCAGGGGCAAAGTCGCATGTCAGGAATTGAATGCTCCCGAGCACTTGGAAAGCCATCGCGCCGGCCCGCTAAGTTCCTGATTCAGCGTGCAAGAATTCCCCACAAGCTGCGCCGTGAGTGTCCGCTTGCTTGATTTTGCGTTCAGAAATGGACACGCTTTTGAGCTCTGCGGACGGTCGCAGAATGTTTTGTTCACCGCAAAGAAGAGCGTTGAGCCATTACACTATTCTGATGGCGACGGCCGCGAGGAACGATTGGCGTCGATCTTCGGAGAAGGCATCCGGATACCGCTTCCCGCCCGGCTTCGAGCGCAACCTGCTGTGGTTCGCGTGGCGCAGGTTCCGGCCTGCAAATCCCATTCTGTTGTTCCAACACCTTGTCGAGAAATACGGAGATATCGCCCATTACAAGATCGGTTGGAATCACATTGTTTTTCTGAATCATCCCGACTACATCCGTGAAGTGTTGGTCGTGCAAAACGACAACTTCATCAAAGAGCGCACCGTGCGGCGGTCGAAGATGCTGCTGGGCGAAGGGATGATCACTGCCGAAGGAAATCAGCACCGCGTCCAGAGGCAGGTCGCGCAGCCCGCGTTTCATCGTCAGCGCATACCAGAGTACGCGACAAGAATGGTTCAAGAAGCAGTCGCTCTGAGTAACATATGGCAGGATGGGGAAGATCGCGACATCGCCATCGACATGATGCGGCTGACGCTCAACGCCGTAGCGCGCACTTTGTTTGCTACGGATCTTCGAGAGGAAGTCAACGAACTAATCGATGCGATCAATCGCATCATGAGTCTCTACAATTTCCTAGTCATGCTTCCGGCGGCGGAGTGGTTGGTGCATTTGAGGCCGCCGGGCCTGGCGGCGTTTATGAGGGCACGCAAGCGCATCGATGCGGTGGTTCATCGCATGATCACTGCCCATCGAAGGCAAGATGCAAATAGCGGCAGTCTGCTTGACATGATGCTGGCTGCACCACCTGATCTAAGTCTCGAAGCGGAACAATCTTTGCGAGACCAGGTCATCACGATATTTCTAGCCGGCTATGAGACAGTCGCGAACGCTTTGTCGTGGACATGGTATCTGCTCTCCCAGAATCCCGGTTGCGAGCGTCGCTTCCATCACGAGATCGATCGCGAACTGCAGGGCCGCCTTCCCACCTACGATGACGTTCCACGATTGCGTTATGTAGAAATGGTGCTCGCCGAGTCGATGCGTCTCTTTCCTCCGGCATGGGCGATGGGCAGATATGCACTTGAAGATTTTCAACTCGGAGATTTCCGGCTGCCTGCGAAAACGACAGTGCTAATGAGCCAGTTTGTGACCCACAGAGATCCACGTTTTTTCCCCGATCCCATGCGCTTTGATCCGGAGCGATTCACTCCTGAAGCCAAGGCTCGCCGGATGAAATTCACGTATTTTCCCTTTGGTGCCGGATTCCGCCAGTGCATCGGCGAATCGTTCGCCTGGATGGAGGGAGTGTTACTGCTGGCGACGCTTGGGCAACGTTGGAGATTAACTCTAATGCCGGGGCACCGCGTTGAGCCCGAGCCTTTGATCACACTCCGCCCGAAATACGGAATGAAAATGCAAGTAGTGGCACGAAAGCGTCCTGTGCCTTCGAGTCCCTAGTGGTTCGGTTGCTTGTCTCCGGCAACCTGATCGAGTCGATGCACGCCCGACCTTCGCATCGCGAACATAACCCCCCACCCGATCAATCCCGCAGCGTAGAAGAATGCGAAGAAGAGCGGCATTCCCCCTAACAGAATCGAGTGTACGGACTGAATGTGAACGGGGAGTGGTGGATTGACATCGGGCACCGAGGATGCAATGTCTTGGCCCTTCTTGATGGCCGTCAAAACACCGCCAAGAATGAGCAGCATGAATACGATCGTTACTTTCGGAAAACGGAATCCATTCCGCATGGCGAACCTTCCTGTTACAAATGACAACTCGTCGTGAATCTCTGTGAAAGAACGGAAATGCTCGTGAACGGCGCCTGCGAGCAGACCGGATGTTTCCCGCAAGAAGATCGAGCCTCGAACAATCAATTTTCTTCCGGCGTTTTCGTCATGTTCTTCGGCTAGCACTGCCAGCATTTCCTCGCCGAACAATTTCCGATGTTCGGCGGGATACAGACGCAGAAGCTTTCGATACGCGGCGAGCATCTCAGCTCTCTTTCGTTGCGACGCGCAGCGTCGCCAGACGGGTGATGTGTTTCATCCGGTCGATTTCAAGCTGAAGGTTGCGGCGTCCTTGCGGCGTGAGACGGTAAGCCTGGCGTCCTCGAGATGTCTCCTTCTCTTCGAACCGTTCGATCCAGTCATCGTCGAGAAGTCGGCGCAGCGCGCCATACAGAGTCCCCGTACTTAGCAGGACGCGGCCCGAACTCATGCGCTCGACATCCTTCAGGATGGCGTAGCCGTGCTGTGGCTGCCCCGCCAGACTCAACAGGATCAGCAAGACGGGCTCGGTTAAGGGAAACTGTTTCATTATGGCTGTATGCGACATGTCGTACAACGCCATATTGAACGATTAATTCTGGAATGTCAATAGAGGAAAGGCATAAAACCACAAAGGACGCGAAGGAACCAGAAGAATAAGAAATTCCTTCGTGAAACTTCGTGTCCTTTGTGGTTGACGGTTTTCTACGGAGCGACCGTAACCTGCTTGCCGGAATACTGCACGACCTTGTCAGGAGCATCCGCCGGATTCACGCCGACCCCGTGATTCTCGCGAACGAAAACGACGCGGAATGCGCGGCTCTCGAGCATTCCAGGAAACTGTCCTTTGCGATCGCCGATGGTCAGAGTGCGTGAGGCGTCATTCCAATGCAGTGGGATGGTTGCGTAAGCACCCTTTTCGTAGTTGTAGGTATCGTTCTCGTCTTCGTAGATTGAAAAATCAGCGTCCGCGCCGGCGTAGATCCGCAACTCAATCGGATCCTCGGGCTTCTCTGTGGACCATTCCTGATCAGGGCCAAGCGGCACGATGGATCCCGCCCGTACATACACCGGCAGTCTCTCCAGGGGAGTGATGGCGTTGATCATCCTTCCGCCGTCGAGCGTCGTTCCCGTCCAGAAGTCGTACCACTTCGCCTTCGGTAAATAGACCGGGCGAGTCGAAGCAGAAGGTTCAGTCACCGGGTTCACCAGGAAAGCCGGTCCGTACATGAACTGGTCTCCGATATTCAGAGCCCGTTCGTCGGTGCGGAAGTCCATCACCAGGGGTCGCATCGGAGTGTAAGCCTCGCTCGTGGTCTTCCAGGCAAGTGAGTAGATGTAGGGAAGCATGCGGTAACGCAGACGATCGAAGTTGGCCAAAATATTCTGCGCGTCAGGCCCGTACGACCACAGTTCGTTTTCGTCGGGATTTCGCGTGCCGTGGACTCGCAAAATCGGATTGAAGGTGGCGTACTGGAACCAGCGCACAAACAGTTCGCGAAACGCTGGATCAGCCGGGCTTCCAAAGACAAATCCGCCGATGTCGGTCGTCCAGTAGGGAATCCCGGATACAGCGAAATTCAATCCCGCCGGAATCTGTCGCCGATAACTGAACCAGTCCGAATTAACGTCGCCTGACCAGGCCGTCACGCCATTCCGCTGCGATCCGGCAAAGGCCGAGCGCGAGAGAATGTAGACGCGCTTCTTGTCAGACGCGCTGCGCTGCCCGTCGTAGACCGCTCCCGTGTCGAGCAGAGGATAAGCATTGACGTAACGGTCACCGCTGCCCGCCGCAAGCTTGTGATGAAGCAGGATATTTTCCTCTTGCCCTTCGGTTTCGGGCTCCGTCGTATCCATCCACCACGCGTCAGCTCCAATGCTGAAGAGTCCCTTGTTCACCTGATCCCAGTAATACTTGCGGGCCTCTGGACTGGTGGCGTCATAAACGGCCATCGCATCAGTATGGAACGGGGGCTTTGCAAATTTGAACTTGTCGACGAACCATCCCTTGCTGTTCATGTAGTCGTAATTCGCAGAGCCCGGTTCGAAGAATGGCCAGATGGATATCATTAGATGAAAGTTCTGGTTGTGAAGCTGATCGACCATTCTCTTCGGATCGGGATAGTTCTTGTTGAAGACGAACTCACCCTTGCGATTCCACCAGAACCAGTCCTGCACAATGTTGTCGACGGGAATGTGAAGCTCGCGATATTTCTTGGCGACGCCCAGAATTTCGTCCTGTGATTTGTAGCGATTCTTGCACTGCCAGAATCCGTATGCCCACTTGCCGAATAGAGGAGCTTGCCCCGTCAGCTCGCGATAGCTCGCGATGATCTTGTCAAACTCCGGCCCATAGAGAAAGTAGTAGTCGGTGACGTCGGCAACCTCGGAACTGATATAGAGGTAGTTGGCGAACCGGTTGTTGAAACGGCTGCGAGCCGTGCTGTTCCAGAAAATGCCGTATCCCTTGCTCGAAAGCATCAACGGTACGGAGATATTGCTGTTGTCCTGCACGATGTCGACCGACTCGCCGCGGTAATTCCACACTCCTGCCTGATGTTGGCCTAATCCATAGAGACCTTCGTGGGACCCATAAACGTTGATGAAAGATTCGGCACGGTAAGTGTCCTCGCCATTCACTTTCACTGGGGTCATGCTGCGCGTGGCCTCTTGTACGAGAGGAGAGCCATTCGCATCCGCATAGCTGATCGCACCGTCTTTTTTCGTTACAGTGATCTTCAGCAGGGAAGTGCTGAGCGTCACCGAATCGTCGCTGGATTGCATGGTGAACTTGGCTGCCGGCCACTTGTCCTTGATGACCACGAATTCTGTTTTCTTCGGAAACGATGCCGTAGGCGAGTAAAGAACGCGAATCACGGAATCCGCGCACACCTGCAACTTCAGAGTTCCTGAGCCCATCGTGAATGTCGCGCCATCCGTTTCCTGCTGAACCTTCTTCACCGGATTCATGGGCGACCACTGACCTTGAGCCACGAGTGGGAAACAGAGGCAGATGCAAATGACTAGCAGGACATACGATTGCGGCGTGCGTCTCATAAGTATGGTTCTCCGATTGAAATGCATGAAATCGCAAGCAAAAGAAATCCAACCATGAGCCAGGCTACTGGGTCGTGACTTCGAGCGCGACGCTGGTTGTTTCGGCCGAACTCGGTCCGACCATCAGATCAAACATTCCAGGCTCAACCACCGAATTCATATTGACATCGATGAGCGAGAGATCAGCGGGAGTTACTGTGAAATCGAGCGTCGTCTTCTGTCCAGGATCCAGGCTGATACGTTTGAATCCACGCAGTCGCATGACAGGACGAGTGCGCGAGGCGACCCGCTCATGGACATAAAGCTGGGCTACTTCATCTCCCGCCCGGCTGCCCGTATTCGTAATGTCCACCGATACCTTGGCGGTTCCACCGGTCCGAATCGTCTTCGGCTCTACCCGCACATTGTCGAAATGAAACTGCGTGTAGCTGAGGCCAAAACCAAATGGGAATAGAGGCTCACGCGTGTCAAACAAGTAGGTACGGTTCCGCGAGGGCTTGCGATCGTAATAGTCAGGTAGCTGCCCCACTGTCTTCGGAAAAGTGATGGGAAGTTTGCCGCCGGGATTTACATCTCCGAATAAAACGTTGGCAACCGCTGTACCTCCTCGTTCGCCCAGGTACCAGCCTTCCAGAATCGCCGGAACGTGATCCTTAACATAATTGATCGACAGCGGCCGTCCATTGATCAGGAAGACCACGATCGGAGTGCCCGTCTCAACAACGGCCCGCACCAGCGCTTCCTGGGAGCCAAGCAGATCGAGCGAATCGCGATCTCCCAAATGTTGCTCCGACCACGCCTCACGATTCGTACTCTCGTTCTCACCGATAACCACGATCGCGACGTCTGATTTCTTTGCAATCGCCACAGCAGCATGAATGCTGTCGACTTCCGTCTTCGGATCCGGTTGCTCGACCTTATTCTCGTACCATGCTGCCCAGCCTTGCTTTCCCGTCGTAATCTTGCAGCCTTCAGCGTAAAGCACCTTCACGGTGTCAGGCACGCGGTTCTTGATGCCGTCGAGAACGCTGATCTGGTTTCCCGGCCCGGGATCCCGGCTATAACCGCCGAGGTGAACATCCGCAGCATTCGGCCCGATCACCGCGATGGTTTTCAATCTCTTGAAATCCAGTGGCAGGAGGTTCTTGTCATTCTTCAGCAACACGATCGCCTCCTGCGCCACCTTCAATGCCAACTGCTGATGTTCAGTGCTGTTGGTAATCCTCTGCGCGTAGTCCGGATCCACATACGGATTCTCGAAGAGTCCAAGACGGAATTTGGCTTCGAGCACGCGTTTCACCGCCTGGTCTAGTTCTGTCTCAGAAATCTTGCCATCGCGAACCTGGTCGAGCAATGTGGCGTACACCGAACCATTCGACAAGTCATAGTCAACACCCGCGGCCAGCGCTTTTCGCGCAGCTTCGGCAAAATCACCAGCCACGTGATGGGTCTCCACCAGCATCTGCAAGCCGCCGCCGTCAGAGGTTACATAGCCGCGGAATCCCCATTCCTGCCTGAGCACACGATCGAGCAGCCAGGAATTGATGTGCGCGGGTATGCCGTCAATCTCGTTGTACGAGGCCATCACGCTGCCGACTTGGGCTTCCTGCACCCCCGCCTGAAAGGGAACGAGAAACGTCTCCCGCAACTCGCGCTCCGAGAAGTTAGCCGGGGCTGTATTTGTCCCACTCTCAGGTTGCCCATGTGCCGCAAAATGCTTCATCGTAGCCAGCACGTGATGCCGGTCTATGTTCCATGAACTACCCTGCAAGCCTTCGATCGCGGCCACGCCCATCCGCGACACGAGATACGGATCTTCCCCATACGTTTCCTCTGTCCTTCCCCAACGCGGATCCCGGGCCAGGTCCAGGACTGGAGTGAACGCCTGATTGACGCCGGCCGAGGCCATTTCATCGGCCGCGGCACTGAATGCTTTCTGCACCAGTTCAGGGTTCCAGGTCGACGCAAGTGCTAACGCTTGGGGAAAACTAGTGCTCCCGTAGGCCATAAACCCGTGCAAGGCTTCGCCTTGGAAAAAACCGGGTATGCCAAGGCGAGTTTTTTCCAGGAGGAAGTGCTGCGCTTTGTTGCGGACATCGGCCGCATCGTGCGCGCTTACTTGTGCATCTTCGCGATAGAGTTTGCCCACGTTCTCGAAGACCTGCCTCTCTTCGGGATTGCTCGACGTCATCGCGCGACGACGCCCTCCCGCCAATTGGTTGACCTTCTCCTCAAGCGTCATACGCTTCAGCAGATCCGCTGCACGTTGCTCAACGGGAAGGCTCGCATCGCGATATGGCGGTTGAGATTCCTGTGAAGTGGCGGGCAAGATCATTGCAGTAACAACTGTGCTGATGAGAAACGGTAGGCCGATTCGCATATCAACCCGAGGCTTCGTAAACGTTTACGAAATTTACACCGCGAAGCATAACACGGATGAGTGTTCAGATGATGGGATGTTGTCGAGAGGCCGCCATGGGACCAACAAGCCGTTATTGGAAACGATAGCCGCGTTTCAGTGTGCAGCGGTAAATCCGCCCCTCGTCGGGGTTCGTCCCACTGTTGCAGGTCGCCCAGCTTAGCGAGAGTGACGGTCCCAAGGGAAAAATGATCGTTTGGCCGTCCACGTCTGCTTCCATGCTGACACTCTCGGCGGAGGGCGGCAGTGTAAATGAGAAACCATCACCAAAGATTGCTGGGTACGACCAATGCTCGGCTTGGGTAGCCATAGGGCGAAAGACTTCAGCCTCGAGCAGAAATGTCGCCGTGTCCGACCAATTGCGTACAGCCAACGCCAGAATCTGACCATTCTGCGATGATTGATCCGACTCTATCCGCGTGAAGGGACAAGGCCCCGCGATACAGGAAGCCCGGATATCACGGAATTGGTTACCGACTCCCGCGTCCAGCGTGGCTGAGCCAAGAGCGGCCTTCCACTTTCCGTCTGGAGAGCAGGGATGTTGCTTATTGCACGGGACATTTCCCTTGTTCTCGACCTGAAACGTTCTTACCGCGCTGCCAACGTTGAGCTCCGTCATCGCCTTTACCGTATACCGAACTCGGACGTTAGCCAGCTTCACCGCAGGTTGTTCTTTTGTGTCTTGCGTGGCATTGCGCGGAACGAGGCGGGCGATATAAAGCTGGTTGCCAACGTAGTCGCTCAGGTCGAGTGGACGATATTGCGGATGACGAAAATGAAGCACGATCGGCTTGCCCCTTCGAATTGGCTTTGGCAAGCTGAGAACAAACAACCCGGACGAGTCGGACTTCGCCTCGGGAGCGATGTTCCCGTCGGTAAATACGGTGACGTCGCCGATTGGTAACTGTTTGCGAGGATCCTTGTCCCGTACGATCACAGCACCCTTGATCGAAATCGGCCGTTGTTTCTGCCAACGGACCAGGACATAGGTGCCGGCAGCTGCGAGAACCACGACAAGTCCGAGAATGAAAGCCTCGATCTTGTGGATCCGTGTCATAGTGACTGGTGACTCAATTGAGATGATGAAACTCCGTCAAACGTTTCCGACAGCAAGGCAACGAAGGGCACTTCAGGTGCATCCCTACACGTTCGTACCGTTGCAACTCTCATACGTTTGACGTTAAAACTGCTTCGCGGTATCCAGGCAATGTTACTAAGATAAGAGGTAAATGGACGAAAGCAAATTCAATCTGCGCTCTCGCAGGGAGGTTCTGCAGATTCTGGGTGCCGGTTTGTCCATCCCCTTCGTCCACGATCTGGCAGTACTGGGCTCTCAAGCACAGACAGCAGCCAAGAAAGCCAATACCTCCGGTCTGCACGCTTTGTCCCCCGAGGATGATCAGTTTCTCAATGATGTCGAGAGTGCAAGTTTTCAGTATTTCTGGGAGCAGGGTAGTCCTAGAACCGGGATGGTCAAGGATCGTTGTGACGTCCACACCGATCGACAGGGTGATGCAGCCTCGATTGCTGCAACGGGCTTTGGGTTGACGGCTCTCTGCATTGGAGCACAACGCGGTTTCCTCCCATCCACCACAGTCTTGGAACGAGTTTTCGCTACCCTCCGCTTCCTATGGAAAAAGCTGCCCAATCATCGTGGATTCTTTTACCACTTCGCCAATCCCGAAACAGGCGAGCGCATGTTCGACTCTGAAGTGTCCTCGGTGGATACGGCCATCCTCTTGTGTGGCGTCCTGACTTGCCGCCAGTTCTTTCGCCATCCGGCGGTGGCAGAACTCTGCAACCTGATCTTTAGTCGGGTGGATTGGACATGGCTCTCCGAAGATACCGCCCTTCTGACGCATGGCTGGAGTCCGGAGATCGGATTTCTGCCTTCCCGCTGGGACTACTACAGCGAACTCATGATGATGTACCTGCTCGGAATGGGGTCCTCCGCGCATCCCTTGAGTCAGGAAACCTGGAATGCCTGGAAGCGCCTCACATTTGAATACGACGGGATGCGTTACATCGGTTCGTTCGCTCCCCTCTTTATTCACCAGTATTCGCAGGCCTGGTTCGATTTTCGCGGCAAGCGTGACAAGTTCGCGAACTACTTCCAGAATTCCGTTACCGCCACAGAGGTCCATCGTCGCTTTTGTCTGGAACTGTCCAGCCAGTTTCCCGACTACAGCGAAGATCTCTGGGGTATCACAGCATCCGATTCTCAGCAGGGCTACGTCGTTTGGGGAGGTCCGCCAGCCACTGGTCCCATTGACGGCACAGTGGTCCCAAGCGCGACTGGTGGCTCATTGCCTTTTGCACCCGAGGCTACTTTGCGCGTACTGAAGAACATTCGAAAGAAATACCCGTCAGCGTGGACCAAGTATGGTTTCGTCAACGCGTTTAACCCGCTGAAGAACTGGTATGACTCCGATGTGATTGGAATCGACACCGGCATAATCCTGCTAATGGCCGAGAACCTCCGTACGGGGTTTGTCTGGAATACCTTTATGAAGAGCCCTGAAGCCCAGCGTGGGATGGCGCGTGCTGGCTTCCATACCGAGTAGTCCTCCGGACCCCGCTGTTCGGCGCATCCAACCCGCCCGGGCATTTTCCTCATCCAAAAGGCGTTTTTGGGAGTGGCCTTGTTTGCCTGGAACCGATTCGACTATGCTCAAGGTCTCTATCAAGAACCTTCGTGGGTATCTCGAGTGCTGACGCCGATGTCCCGCGGGCAGTGACGAAGCTAGGTTGATTCGGGGATGAATTCACAGCCAGAATTCTGGAGCGGTTGGCGCGACCGGCTTGCCGCCCTTCGCAACGTGCCGGCTGTCTTGCGCTTTGTGTGGGAGTCGGGTCGCAGCGTCGTCATTCTCGGCTTGGTCGCGAGAATCATCGCCTCCCTGCTGCCACCCGCACTTTTCTGGGTGTCGAAGCTCATCATCGACACCATCTTCCAGATCGTTACGACTCATCAGCCCATCAGCGCGCGGCTGTGGTGGCTGGTGGCTGCAGAGTTCGCCATCGCCGTAACCATCGGGCTCGTAGGACGCCTGATCGACTACCTCGATGCCTTGCTTTCCGGCAAGTACACGAATCATGTCAGCGTTCGAGTCATGGAGCACGCTGCCAGCCTCGACCTGCTAGCTTACGAAGACCCTGTCTTTTATGACAGGCTCGACCGAGCTCGCGTACAGGCCACCGACCGTCTGTTCATGATCCAGGCGATCGGGAGACTCATTCAACAGGTAATTACGACCATTACCTTGTCCGTTTCGATCATGGTCTTTTCGCCATGGCTTCTGTTGCTACTGGTGATCGGCGTAATCCCGGCTTTTGTAGGAGAGACGCATTTTGCATTCTTGGGATACGCGAAGAATTTTCGTCAGACGCCCATCCGCCGGCAACTCGACTACCTTCGCGTCCTGGGCGGCAGCAAGGAAGCGGCAAAGGAACTGAAGCTGTTTGGCTTGCGGAACTTCCTGACAGGCCGTTTCAAGGGTCTCTCCGATCAGGTGTATGAAGAAGACATCAGTCTTGCGCGTCGGAAGGTGATTGCCGGATCTGCGCTCTCGGCCATTGGTACAGCCGGTTACTATACGGCATACGTCTATGCCGTGTGGCGGACTGTTACCGGGGTGTTCAGTTTCGGCACCCTCACGCTGCTGGCGAATGCCATCCGTGAGGCGAGTTCGAATCTCCAACAGACTTTCTCGACTCTCTCCACGATTGCAGATCAGGCACTGTTTCTGACGGATTTGATTGCATTCTTTGAGATGCGGCCCACTATCCGATCGAAGCCCAACGCGCTGCCTGCGCCGCGGCCCATCCGGCGCGGATTTGAGTTCCACAATGTCTCGTTTCGATATCCTGGATCTTCCCGCCTCGTCCTCAATGGATTGAATTTCCATCTGCATCGGGGAGAACGTGTCGCACTGATTGGCGAAAACGGCGAAGGCAAGACGACTATCGTGAAGCTGTTGACCCGCCTATACGACCCGATCGAAGGGCAAGTGCTGCTCGATGGTATCGATCTGCGGGAATACGACCTGGAGGACCTCTATCGGGAGATTGGGGTCATCTTTCAGGACTTCATGCGTTATGAGATGACCGCCCGCGAAAATATCGCCGTGGGTCGGATTGAACAGATTCACGATCTGGACAGTCTGCAACGCTCAGCTCAGAAGAGCATGGCCGACGAAGTTGTGACGAAACTTCCTGAAGGATATGGGCAGATGCTGGGCCGCCGTTTCGATGGAGGAGTGGATCTCTCCGGCGGAGAATGGCAGAAAGTTGCCCTGGCCCGTGCCTATCTGCGAGACGCGCAGGTACTCATTCTCGATGAGCCCACTTCGGCGCTCGATGCCCGTAGCGAATATGAGGTATTTCACCGCTTTGCAGAGCTGACTGCGGGGAAAATGGCATTATTCATTTCACATCGTTTCTCAACAGTCCGGATGGCCGACCGCATCGTGGTTCTGGAAAAGGGACGTATCGCCGAGGAAGGAAATCACGATGCGTTGACAAGCCTTGGCGGACGGTATGCTGAGATGTTCGAGCTTCAGGCAGCAAGCTATCGATAGCTGTCAAACATGCCGGTGCTGGTGAAGGACAGTTGACTATTAATGGGGCCTCATACTCAAACCGAAGGCATCATTGGTGATGAAGAGCGGAAGTTCTCCGCTGTCAGTATTCAGAAGGAGGAAGTACTTCCTGTAAGAAACGCGGCGGCCGAACTTGCAAGCAGTCTCACGTGGCTGCCGGATAGATCATCCTCTGAAACGCTTTCGGTCAGATGCCAGAAGCTCATTCTGCGCTTCAAGACTCTGTGTGAACGAGTGAACTCCGCAATCGCACGAACGCCGGACTCCGAAGGTCTTCTGGCGATTCTTGGCAATGCGAAATTGCTTTCCTCGGGGGCACGTGTTGCTGCCAGTGAACTCGGGCAGATCGAATTGCCGGTTGTCTCAAACCGGGAAGCAATTGTTCCCCGGGTATTGGCGATCGCTGAGGCCTTTCTCGATCAGATGGAGACGAGGTTCCGAAAGGGCGAGTTCATCGCTTTCTGCAGAGCCTTCGAGGAAACCACTCCACTCGATTTTCATGAGATCGGTGCCCTGGTTCCGGCCTTAAAGCTCGTCTTGTTGGAGCGGATCACGGAACTGGGCATCCGGTTGCTCCAAGCTCCAGCAGGGCAGCTCTCCCAGAGCGTCATTTCTTACGTTCAGACATTCCAGCATGTGATCCATGCTTCCTGGAAGGACGATCTCGAAGAGCTCATTCCTTATGACGAGATCTTGCGCCGTGATCCTGCGGGCGCATATGGGGGCATGGACCTCGAAAGCCGAAATGCATATCGAGAGAAAATCTCGAACATTTCTCGACGATCCGACCTCCCGGAAATGGAAGTGGCAAAGGAGGCGCTGGCCTTGGCGCGGCAGGCACAAACCCGAGTGTTCCGCGATCCGAGGATTGCGCAACGCGAGTCTCACATCGGCTACTACCTGGTGGGCGATGGGGCGTCAATCTTGTGCCAGAGAGTTGGCTACCACCCGACTTTTGTCGAAAGAGTCCGGACGTCACTGCGGAGTTATCCCGACGAATTCCTTCTGATCGGGACTGTCGTTCTGGCTTTCGTCATTGTGACCGGCATCCTGTGGCTATTGATGCCGCCCTATACGCCATTGCAGAACATCCTGCTCTCGATGCTGATTCTGCTTTTGCCCAGTTCTCAAGCGGCAGTTCAGCTCATGAATTACCTGACCACAAACCTGTTGCCGCCCGCCCCTCTGCCCAAAATGGATTTCTCTGAGGGCATACCGGGTGATTGCGTCACGCTCGTAGCGGTCCCGACGCTATTACTGGGCGAGAAACAAGTGCGACATCTCATCGAAGCGCTGGAAGTGCGATATCTCGGAAATCATGATCCGAACATCCATTTTGCGATCGTTTCTGATCTGCCGGACTCGCCGCAGCCTGCACCGGAAGACAACGAACTTGTGGCATTGTGCTCGAAACTGATCGCGGAATTGAATGAGCGATATTCCGCGAAAGAATCTGGCACGTTCTTTCATCTCCACCGTCACCGGGTTTACAACCCGCGGGAAAAGGGATGGATGGGGTGGGAGCGAAAGCGTGGTAAGTTGCTCGATCTGAACCAACTCCTGCGCGGGCAGTACGACAGCTTTCCAGTGAAGATCGGAGACCTTTCGCTGCTGCCGACGGTCCGTTTCGTGATTACGTTGGATTCGGACACTGAACTGCCCCGCGGTTCTGCTCACCGCATGATCGGTGCGCTCGCTCATCCCCTGAATCAGGCGATTGTCGACGCCGAGAAAAACGTCGTGGTAGCCGGCTATGGCATTCTCCAGCCTCGAGTCGACATCAGCGTGCAGTGCACGGCGCATTCTCGTTTGGCGGCCATCTTCGCCGGAGAAACCGGCATGGATCCTTACACCCGGGCCACTTCCGATGTGTATCAGGATCTTTACGGCGAAGGGTCCTTTACGGGCAAGGGCATTTACGAAGTGGACACAATGTTCCAGGTCCTCTATGGGCGCTTCCCGCGGAACTCATTGCTCAGCCACGATCTGATCGAGGGCGCCTATGCGCGTGCCGGGTTGGTCAGCGATATTCCTGTCATCGAGGATTATCCCTCGCATTACAGCGCCTACAGCCGACGCAAACATCGTTGGCTGCGGGGTGATTGGCAGATTGTCGAGTGGCTCACAGACACAGTCCCCGATGAATCTGGCGCAGGGGTACCGAATCCCATTTCTCTCGTTTCCCGCTGGAAAATCTTCGATAACTTGCGGCGGAGTCTGGTCGAGCCGGCAACTTTTTTGTTGCTGGTGTGCGCTTGGTTCGCAACCGGGCACCCGGTCCTCTGGACCTTTGCGGCCATCTGTATTCTGTTCGTGCCGGCGTGGGTAGAGCTCCTGTTCGGACTAACCAGGGCGATCTTCGGACGTCGGATCCGCGTTGCACGCGATGCTTTTGAAACTCTCTTCGCTTCGAACTTCACCGTCCTTCTGAATCTGACACTGCTGGCACATCAGACCCTGCTATCGCTGGACGCTGTTGTGCGCGCCCTGGTAAGGCGGCTGGTGACACGGCAGCGTCTTCTGGAGTGGGAGACTGCGGCTGAGGCCGAACTCGGCAAGTACCGGACCGCCATCGACCGATACATTGAGTGGATGCCTTTTCTGGCTGCTGCTCTTTGCGTGCTGATTTGGTTTACCCGTCCGCACGCTCTCCTGGCTTCCGCTCCAATCCTGTTGCTGTGGGCCTGCAGCAAGCCTCTCGTACTTTGGCTCAATGCCAGTCCCGTCGAACCGCTCCCTGAGATTTCGCGCCACGATGCGGCACTTCTTCGCAGATCCGCGCTCTATATCTGGCGTTATTTCGCAGAGTTTTCATCGAAGGAACATAACTGGCTCATTCCCGACAACATTCAGGACGAACCGCGGAAAGTGGCAGCGAGCATCTCACCCACAAACGTGGGTCTCTTATTGAACGCGAGGCAAGTAGCCCGCGAACTGGGCTACATCACCTTGCCGGAAATGGTCGATCTCACACGCAAAACACTCGATACCGTCATCCGAATCCCCAAATATCGTGGGCATCTGATGAACTGGTATGACACTCAGACGGTGGAAGCAAAGCCGCCATTCTTCATTTCCTCGGTTGATAGCGGCAATCTCGTGGCAGCATTGTGGACGTTGCGAGAAGGATGCATTGAGTGTCTGACTCGACCTCTCATTTCCAGTACGGCTGCCGAAGGTCTCATCGATCATCTACAGGCGCTCGCGAAATTAGGTGCGATCCGGAACAGGATTCTGACTGAATTCCGAGACCAGATTCGGGACGGGGATTGGCTCTCAGCGATTCTGAGATTTCCAGACGAATCGCTGGGCGAGAAGAATTCTCGAGAGAAGTCTGATCGCACAGACGAAATTAATTGGTTTCGCACGCAAACATATGCGCGAGTCCATGCGATCCGGGACCTCGTTAAATCTTACATGCCATGGTTGCTCCCGGAATTTTCCGAGGTGCGGAACAAGGCGGCGGGGGCCCACTCGCTCGACGACGTCCCGCTGGAGCGGCTTCCCGATCTAATATCTGAGTTCGAACGTTATGTCGACGGCAAACTGGCGTCTGCACAAAATGGTGAGCGCTCTCTCAATCAGCAATTTTTGCGGCAGTTGTCACAAGCTCGGCAGAATGTCGATCGTTTGCTAACCGCTTTGCGCGAGATCAGTCAGCAGGCGCACGATGTTGCCGAGGCCATGGATTTTACGTTTCTGATGGACAAGCCCCGCCAGCTCGTATCCGTTGGCTTTGACGCCGGTGCGAAAGAGCTGCAGCCTTACTTCTATGACTTGCTCGCCACCGAACCGCGCACGGCGCTGTTCGTAGCTATCGCGAAAGAGGATATTCCCCAAGATTGCTGGTTCCGCCTGCGCCGTCCGTTCACCACCGATCGCGGCCGACCCGTGCTGCTCTCCTGGACGGGAACCATGTTCGAGTACCTGATGCCCACGATCTGGATGCGCAGCTATCGCAATACTCTGCTTCACCGGGCCTGTGTTGCTGCCGTTCGATCTCAGCAGGAGTACGCCACAGAGAAGGGCGTGCCTTGGGGCATTTCGGAGTCGGCGTGCTCCAGGCTGAACGACGGAGGGGACTACCACTACGAGGCGTTCGGCGTGCCTAGTCTCGCTCTGAAGAAAACTGAGTCGAATCCGCTGATCATCTCTCCCTATTCGACGTTCCTGGCATTAAGCGTGGACCCTAAAGGGGCTCTCGCCAACCTGCATCGCATGGCAGACTTGGGATGGTTCGGGGCCTACGGTTTCTGCGAAGCTGCCGACTTCACCGCTCCCCGCACCGTGTTCCACCGGCGCCGATGGGAATTGGTCCGCTCCTGGATGGTGCACCACCAAGGGATGAGCTTTCTCTCCCTGGCCAATTTCCTTCGCAACAATATTGTCCAGAACTGGTTTCACTCGAACCGACGGGTGCAAGCGTCAGAGTTGTTGCTGCAAGAAAAGCCAGTTTCGCGCGTGACATAGTCTGGGAGGTCTTGGAAGCGGGTGAAGGAGGCAGCTAGTGCCACGAAAGGTCGGGAGATTGGAGGCGCGGGTCGGAATCGAACCGACGCATAAAGGTTTTGCAGACCTCTCCCTTACCACTTGGGTACCGCGCCCCTGCTCAATCCATCAGCGTTCCGGAACGGAAAATCTGCGGAGCACGAGCAAGCTGCAAACTTGAAAATCTGGAGCGGGAGACGGGATTTGAACCCGCGACTTCGACCTTGGCAAGGTCGCACTCTACCACTGAGTTACTCCCGCTCAGCCATTCCATTGTAAAACGCTGCTATCGTTCGCGCAAATTCAGAGGCTAGACCAGCGCCAACTCCTTGAGCTGTTCAATCTTGCGCCCGATTTGCACTGTCTTGCGGCAGGCTGCGAGGCATTCGCCGCACCCTGCGCAGGCACCAAGCCCCCCAGCCGCTACCAAGGTATGTCGGGCCATGCTCACGTTGCGATATTGCACTGCGTACATGTGTGACCGCATGAGGGCGGGAATATCTACCTGCTTTGGACAATCCGTTCGGCACTCACCACACTGATGGCAAAATTCGGCTTGGGCCACGAACGCCTTGTCTGCCAGGAATCTCTTCTCAGCGTCGGTATAGGCGAGGCTTCGTACGACGGAGAAATCCTGGTCTAGGTGCTCGTACGTGCTGAAGCCCGGGATCGCCGTCGCAATGAAGTCGTGGCTTAGGACCCACTTCAGCAGGGCGGTTTGGCTTTCAGGGGGCAGTTCCTTGGGAAGCCTCGAATCAGGTCGAACCGTACCGCCTGCCTGCGTCTTCATCGCGATGATCCCAATACCACTCTTGGCCGCTTTCTCAATCGTGGCGAGTCGTGCGCTATCGTGTGCCATGGTGTAGTTGATGGTGACCAAGGCGACGTCGAACACGTTCAGCGGGATGACGGTGTTCAGGACCGGGACTGTCTCGTGCGTCGATATGCCGATAAATCGAGTCTTGCCTTGTTTTTTGAGTGTCTGCAGCGCCTCGATCT
>Ga0335085_10004665_pt1 | contig 22536 bp, 26 predicted proteins | sample Lox_Sample_45_FD_206712 | JGI IMG/M metagenome (GOLD analysis project Ga0335085, IMG submission 206712) | Soil microbial communities from Loxahatchee National Wildlife Refuge, Florida, United States - Lox_Sample_4.5 | ecosystem: Environmental > Terrestrial > Soil > Wetlands | place: USA...
GGTGTGCGGCCGAATGTTGATTCAGGTCAAGACCGGCGAGGCGCCGGGACCGGATCATTCGGGGTCGACAGGGAGGTCGCGCCGCCACAACCTTGTCAGGGACAGCTAGCCGTAAGCACGCTAGGCGTGGCGCGGCGGTTTGCGTTGAACCCAACCGGAGTGCGAGATGAGAACGATCGTGAGCAGCCTGAAATGCCCGGCGTTGATCGTGGCGGGGCTTTTGGCGTGCGCCTGCACCAGACTTCCGCCGCCGACCGAACAAACCACGGTCAAGCAAACCTCGACCGGGGTCGAGATCGTCGACACCATCGAGATCACGGCCGCCGTGGTCGGGATCAACTACGACACGCGGCAGGTCGTGCTCAAAGGCCCATACGGCGGCGAGGTGAGTTACCGGGTCGACAAGAGTGCGGTCAACTTCGATCAGATCAAGGTCGGCGATCAGGTCAAAGCGACCGTCACCGAAAAGCTGGCGGTCTCCCTCGACAAGCAAAAGGCTCCCGCGAGCGCAGGGGTGGCCGCGTCGGTCAACCTGGCGCCGAAGGGCGCGATGCCCGGCGGGGTCCTAGCCGCCACCTCGGAGGTCACCACGACCGTGACCGCCGTCGACGTCAAGTCCCGCAAGGTGACCTTGAGGTTCGTGGATGGCACGACCGAGACGGTGAAGGTCGGCAAGGCGGTCGACCTGAGCAAAGTGAGCCCGGGCGACAGCGTCACCGCGCGCCTGACCGAGTCGGTCGCGATCGCCGTCGTAAAGACCTGAGCTGACGCCCGGCGTTAGCAGCGACCACCGGCGAGGAGACTGTACCGGACGCAGCGGAGAGCGGCGAGACCCACTCTCGGGGTTGGTGTGGGCTTTCGCTCGCGACCGACGCAACGACCTGCCGGGCACCTTGGCCCGCGGCCTGAGCGGCGAAGGCTCGATGAACGGCAGACGAACGATCTGGCGGCGAAGGAACCCGAGCGCCTGCGCATGATGCAGGAGCTGTGGATCATGCAAGCCACCCGCAATGACGTGTCCCCGCTGAACAACTCGCAGCGCAGCGGCTGCTGGGCACGGAGCATCCTCTTCTCGTCAGCGATCGAACAACGCGAGGATTCGGAGCTCCGAGCAACTTCTCCTAGGTGGAAACCCCGCACCAAGGTCCTTGACCGGGAGTGGATCCTCGTTCCTGCGACGGGCGTCGCCACGATCACGCCGGAGGAGTTCTTCACGTTGCATGACAAGACCAGTGCGGGCTACTCCAACTACGCGCCGTAGCCTGGCCTTACTGCCCGATCGGCGCGAGGCGAGCATCGCTGCGGGCGCCCTTGCAGCAGTCCGCAGCTCTTGGCTCCAGACACTGCGACAGAGGTGGCATACCGCCCTGAATTGCGCGTGTATCGCCAACTTGCGGCCCGCGCGATCACTTGATGGGCGGGAAGAACGGGAGGTATACGCCAAACAGCCAGCACAGGAACAAGACCAATGGAATGTGGACGAACATCTGCAGGACCGAATAGCCGACGAGGTCCCGCGCCTTCACGTGCAAGATCCCCAGAAGCGGCAGCATCCAGAAAGGGTTCAGCAGGTTGGGCAGCGCCTCGGCGGCGTTGTAGGTCTGGACCACCCAGCCAAGATGCACGTGATGCTCGACCGCGGCCTGCAGGACATAAGGCGCCTCGATCACCCACTTGCTCCCGCCCGAGGGGATAAAGACTCCGAGGACGGCCGAGTACACCGCCACCAGCAGGGAATAGGTCTTCGGGGTCGTGATGGCGACGAAGAGGTCCGCCAGCCATTTGTTGATTCCCGTGCCGACGATCATCCCAAAGATGACGGCATAGAAGGGGAACTGGATCAGCACACCGCCGGTGGCGGGAACGGACTGGGCCACGGCCTTCAAGAACCGCTTCGGCCGCCAGTGCAGGAACATGCCTACGGTGATGAAGATCAGGTTGTAATTGTTGAGGTCCAGCGCTGCCAGCGCTCCCGTGGGCGACTTGCGGAAGAAGTCGACGAGATACCAGAGGAGCAAGCCGCCGACGAGAATGATGAGAATGGGGCTGTATTCCAGCCATTCACCGGGCTTTTGCCGGGGCTCTATCGTCATGGCCATAGGCTCGGGGTAGAGCCCGAAGTCCTCTGCGGTCTTTGCCCTCTCCGGCTTCGGCGCGGACCAATACGCAACGATCACCGAGACGATCATCAGCGCCAGAATCGTAGAGAAGTTCGGCCAGGTGAAGAGCGTACGGGTGAGGGGGATCAGCCCGCTGATGTCGTAGAGCTTGGGAGGGATGGCTCCCTTGGTGGCCATCATCAGAGCGGCGGAGGATGAAAGCCCCAAGGCCCAGACCGCGCCCAGTCCCAAGTAGGCGGCTGCACCGGCCGCACGATAGTCCAGCCCCTGGATTCTCCGCGACATCTCCCGGACCAGCAGCCCGCTGAAGATCAGGCTCAGTCCCCAGGAGATGAGCGAGGTCGCCATGGAGAAAAATGCCACCCACGCGATCGCCTGCCTGGGCTTGGTCGTGATGCAGGCCACCCGCTGGATGAGCCAGTAGACCGCCGGCGTCGTTGCCACGACATACCCGCCGATGATGATCAGCACCATCTGCATCGTGAACGGGATCAGGATCCAGAACGACTTTCCGCCTTCGACGGCCAGTTTCGTGGGGCTTTCCCCGATGAGCAGGCCGAAGCAGAAGACGAAGACAACGCCGATCAGAGCGAAGACCCAAGCGTCCGGAAACCATTTCTCGCTCCACGCCGCAAGCCAGAGTCCGAAACGCTCGAGTCTGTTCTCTCCCTGTCCTACATCCTCCTGCGCCATGTTTCTCTCCTGTTCGAAGCCGGATTCAAGATAGCGGCAATCAGTTTGCGCCAGGGCCTGGCGAGAACCTCGCTCGTGGTCCGGTTCGATCGCCGGTTAGCGCTACGATCTCGGTCCGCGAGGAGATGCGGACTCGACCCTTGGATTATGCCTCCTCCCAACCGCTTCGATGAGCGCTGTGCGTGCTGAGACGACGGAAAACCGATCGGCACAGCTCATGACAACGTGCACCGCATCGAGCGTTGCTGTCCTCGAGCGGCCGCTAGCCGAATGGGCCTGTGCGCTGACCGAGCAAAGCGGATCGAGCAGATCCCGCTACACGCAAAGCATCGGCAGGTGAGCTTGGGTCACGCGAGAGCGGCGAATCGTCACGCGATGGTCTCGCCTCGCCGCAGGCGCTGACGCCGTTCCCGCGTTTCCGGTGTTTCCGTCAACAGCGTGAAGCATCTCGCCTCGTCCAGCCACTTCAGCCGCGCGAGGACGGACATGCGTCCATACGCGCGAAGCTGTTCGTCGCTGACCCAGTAGCGGAACCCTCCCCGCGGCGGTTCGACCGTGTCGCTCATCCGCGCTGCGCCTGGATGCGTGCGAGATGCTCTACGTCGGCGATGTCTTGTTGCCGCCCGGCGCTACGCTTGAGCGAGATCATGTCTTGGACGCTTGCAACGCGCACGGTAACGCCTTCCGCATCTCGGAGCTCGGCACGACCGAACGCCGCATCGAAATCCAACGGGTGTTGCAGTAACACATCCACCACCGGAACCTGTGGAGTCGCGCCCAACAACGCGAATGCGATCAGACGCTTCTCTTCGCTCCAGGCCCTACGCCGTTCGGGGTCCTTCAGCGCCTCCAGCGGTTCGGGGATCTGGGGCCGCAACCGCAGCGCCCGAGCGCACTGGATGAACGCGTCCAAATTCGCGTCGTCGAGCGCCAGCAGCAGATCGATATCCATGGTGAGGCGCGGGACGCCCAGCAGGTTCATCGCCAAGCCGCCCACCAGCAGATAGCGGACATCGTGCTGCGCCAAGCAACGGAAGAGGTCTAGGTAGAACACGGGGCGAGGTGGGCCGGCTCAAGGCAAGTGTACAGAATCCCGCTCTGGATGTGCTCGATACCGCGGGCAAGCCTGCTTTGTTCATCCGAGAATCGGATCGCCGGAGGTCGGCGATTCAACGTCAACGCCTCCGGCTCGTCCCGGCGCTGAGCGGGGTCGTCCCGATCTCTTCGGTGATCTCCTCCTGGCGCAGCGCGTTGACGCGCAGGCCAAGCTCGGCGCATCCGAGCGGTCGGACGCGTCATCGTACGGGGCACCTCAGCCGCGACACCGGGCGCTTCGAGCCCGGCGGCGAGCCACATGTTCGGCAGAGGACGCGAAGCAAGCCTGCCCCCGACACCACGACCGGTGCGCGGGAGGCTCCCGGCGCCTCCCGCGGAACCGCGTCACCGTCGGGTCACATGTCGATCGGGAGGATCATGCTTGCGTTGTATTCACTTTGGTGCCCGGCTGCAGCAGAATGCGTGTTTTCGGGGCGCCGGGGGGAACAATGAAAACGCTTCGGAGTTTTTGGGGGGGCGGCCGGGTGCGCTGTCGGAGAACGAGGTCCCTGAGCTTACGGCCCAGTTCTACGTAACGCTGGAGGCATATTTCGCGAAGGTCAAGAGTACCGGAGCCGCACGGTGCCAAGACGCTTGGGACCGAGTCGAGCGCCTGCTGACCCAGGAGCCGCGCCACTGGACCAACGCCTATGCCGTGGAGCAGCTCCTCGTCCATCTGTTCGACGAGGCCACGGTGGAGAGCGAGCTGAAGGTCCGTGCGCAGGAAGCCAGGGGAGCGCTTCGGCCTGGGCTGGTGGACTACTACAATGCCGAGATCATGAGGCCCGAGCTTTCGCCCGACAACCGGCGCGCGCTGCTGGGCCGCCTCATCAACGACCTGCAGTGGCGCTACACCGTGAACGAGGTCAAGCGCTCCTACACCAAAGAGATCACGCTCAAGACTGGCCAGCTGTTCATCGGCTCGCTGCTCGTGTTCGCGCTCTCCGTGCTCGTGACGTTGCTGTATCCGGACCTGCGGCAGTACGACGTGCGCTTGCTCGTGCCGGCGATCCTGGCCGGATGTTGGGGAGCGGCGTTCAGCATGCTGAGCAGCTTGCGGGATCGCCCGGCGGCGAGCGACCTGGACGATCTCAAGCTGCTGCGGGCGCGTTGGGTGCTCGGTTCGCGCCTGCTCATCGGGGCCGGTGCGGCGAGTGTGCTCTACTTCTTCTTCGTCTCCGGGATGGTCACAGGGGCAGCGTTTCCCGACTTCAAGGCGGTGACCTCCGTCCAAACGCCGGCCGCGACTTCGGGGCCCGGCTCGACTGCCTCACCGGCCCCGGCGTCCGCTACGGCAGCGGCTTTGCCCTCGACCGAGAGCGGACCGGCCCCGTCTAAAGTCGACGCCGCCATCTGGTTGAAATTCTTCTCGCTGCTGGTGGTCTGGTGTTTCGTCGCCGGATTCTCCGAGCGACTGATTCCCGGATTGCTCGCGCGTACTGAGGCTCGCCTCGACGGCTCCTCGAGCCCTGATCGCTTCCGGCCTACGAGTTCGGCTTCCGAACCGGCTACTCCGCCGGGTCCGCAACCTGCGGGACCGGCGCTGGCGACGGGTGCCTCACGTGCGCCGTCTGCCGCGGCAGGCGCGACGACCGCACCGGGCGTGTCGTGAACCGGCGCGTCCTTGTCTAGCTAAGCGAGGGAGGCGCCCAGCGCGGCCGGGCAGAGGGCAGGCTTCACCATCCGTCCGCACTTCTCAGTCAGAAGCCACGCTGCCCGCGGCGGCCGATCAGACCTCCTCGCTCATCCCCGTACTGAGCAGGATCACCTCGATCTCCTCGGTGATCTCTTCTTGGCGCAGCGCGTTGACGCGCAGGGCGAGCTCGCCGCACTTGCGATCCAGTCGCCGCAGCGCCCCTTCCAGATGCTGTAGCCGGCGTTCGTTCTCCGCCAGCAGGGCGCTGTAGAACAGCTCGTGCAGCACGGCGAACAGATAGTGGTCGGTCAGCTCCCGAAAAAACTCCAGCGGCTGCAGATACAGGCGCGGCGGATCGCTGAACCTGCGCCCGTCGCCCGCGAACGCGCGAAACGGCTTGCTCACCCGCACCTCGCTCGAGCGGCCGACGATCTCGTGATGGAGCACCGTGATGATGAGCGGCAGCAGCGCGGCGCGTGCAGCTGGCAGACGCTGCATCTCCGTGATCAAACGCGTGATGGTCGGCTGCACTTCATCCGCCACGCTGGGCGCCTCGAATGCGGCCGCGAGCCGGATCTGCCGGGACAGGCGCAACGCAAGCCGACGTCCCACCACCACGACCGGCGCGGTGGCGGCGTCCGGCCTGGCCCGCTCTCTCTCCAGCGCCACCGCCAGCTCCTCGTTGTAGCTGCCGCAGAAGCCACGCTCCGAACCGACGACGAGGAAGAACTCGCCCGCGGTGGCCGGGGCGGGCAGCGGCTGCGGATAATGCGTCAGAAAATCATGCGTGGCCGCCTCGACGGTGCGCACGACCCGCTGCTGCGCTGGCACGTAGCGCCGCAACCGCGCCGCCTCCACCATCGCTGCATTCTTGAGCGCAGCCATGATCTCGGCCACCTCGGTGAAAGTGCGCAGCCGCCGCTCGATCTGACGCCGCTCGCTCATGGCGCCGCCGCTCCCAGCCAGGATTTCACCGCTTCCACCCACGCTGCACGCTCGTCCTGCAACGTGAGCGGCTGGCGGGCGAGACCGGCGCCCAGGGCCTGCAATTTCTCCGGGATGCGCTTGGCATCGGCCTCTTCGAGCAAGCCCTCGTTGAACGCCGTCAGCCATGCCATCTGGAACTCGATGGGCAGCGGAGTAAGCCGGTCCTGCTTGAGCGCCTCGCGCAGCGCGCGCCCGCGCCGGATGCGCTTCTCCATCGCCGGCTCCAGCCGCGTGCCGAAGCGCACGAACACCTCCAGCTCGAGAAACTGCAGGTAGTCGAGCTTGGTGCGGCCCGCCTCCTGTTTGATGAGTGGATGCTGCGCGTTGCCGCCGATGCGCGACACCGAGCGGGTGACGTCGATGGCCGGCAGCACGCCGGAGTCGAACAGCTCCTTGTCCAGGTACACCTGGCCGTCGGTGATCGAGATCAAGTTGGTCGGGATGTAGGACGCGATCTCGCCTTGCATGGTCTCGACGATGGGCAGTGCCGTCATGCTGCCGCCTCCCGCAGTGGGTGCCAGACAGGTGGCGCGCTCCAGCAGCCGCGAGTGCAGATAGAAGATGTCGCCGGGATAAGCCTCCCGGCCCGGCGGCCTCTGCAGCAGCAGCGACAGCTCGCGATACGTCTGCGCGTGCGTCGTGATGTCGTCGTAGATCACCAGAGTATCTTCGCCGAATTGCATCCAGCTCTCCGCAACGGCACAGCCGGCGAACGGCGCGAGATATTTCAGACCGGGCAGCGCGGTCGCTTCGGCCACCAGCACGGTGGTGTGCTCCATCGCGCCATGTGCGCGCAGCACATCGATGGTGTTGACCACCGTCGAGCGTTTCTGTCCGACCAGCACGTACACGCACTTGACGTTCTTGCCGCGCTGGTTGATCACCGCATCGATGGCAAGCGCGCTTTTTCCCACGCCGTTGTCTCCGATCAGCAGTTGCCGTTGGCCCTTGCCGATGGGGATCATGGTGTCGATGATCTTGTTGCCGGTATACAGCGGCCGGTCGACGAAGGTGCGATCCACGATCGGAGGAGCGGGCGCGTCGAGCGGACGCCAGCGGTCGCAGCGCGGCGGGACTTCGCCGTCGAGCGGCGCGCCGAGCGGGTCGATGACGCGGCCGAGCAGTGCGTCGCCCACGGGCAGCTCCAGCCGGCGGCCGGTCAACGCGACGCGCGTGCCGGCGGTGAGGCGTTCGGTCTGATACAGCAAGATCGCGCCGAGGCGATCGGTTTTCAGATGGAATACCAGCGCGCGGCTGCCGTCCTCCAGGTCGAGCAGCTCGTCCATCGCCGCGGTGGGCAGCCCGTCGATCCAGGCGATGCCGTCTCCTACCGAGACGACGCGGCCCTGCTCGGACACGCGCAGCCGGGGGCTGTAGCTCTCGAGCCAGCGGGCTTGCCGCTGGAGCGTGGTGTCAGTGGCCATCCGCCGCGGCCGAGTGGAACAGGCTCAGCTCTTCGCCCAGATTCGCTTGCAGGACCCACGGCCCGATGCTGATGCGCACGCCGGCCAGAAGCGCCGGATCCTCGCGGAAGCGGCACTCGCGCGCGTCCCCGAGGAGTTGTGCGAGCGCCTGGCGCAGCGCTTCGCGTTGCGCGGGTGGGAGCGGATACGCGCTCGCCACTGTCGGCGGCTCCGTCGAACTGATCAGCGCATCCCGCAGCGCGCTCTTGCGTTGGTCGGGCAGGTGCTGCATCTCGTCGACCGCGAGCTGCGCGAGCTTCGCTTCCAGCTCCGGGCCGGCCAGCGTCCCCAACAGGCGCCGAACGAAGGCGAGCGCCTGCTCCATGGCCTCGCGCTCGCGGTGCGCCGTGTCTTCCGCCTGCCGGCGCCGGTCGAGCACCTCGGCCTTGCGTCGCTCCTGTTCCAGGCTCTCGTGCAGGGCGGCGAGCGCGCGTTCGCGTTCGCCCCGCAGCTCCTCGAGCAAGGCGCCGCGTGCCTGGGCGCGCTCCTGCTCCCAATTCTTCAGCCGTGCCTCGTACTGCGCTTGCAGTGCACGAGCTGTGGTCTCCAGCTCACGCGTCCGCTGCGCCGCTTGATCGATGGCGGTCTGCCGCGCGGCGACGACGGTGAGGATCGGCTTGTACAAGAAGCGCTGGAGCAGCCAGAGCAGCACCAGGAAGTTCAGGATCTCCAGGATCAGCGTGGACCAGTCGAGCTGCATGGAGCCCTCGTCGTCGTGTCAGCGTCGCGGGCGGCTCACTTCAACACGTACTCGAGCAGCGGGTTGCGGAACAGGATGATCAGCACGATCACCAGCGTGTAGATGGCGAGCGATTCGATCATCGCCAGCCCGATGAACAGCGTGCGCGTGATCGAGCGTTCGGCCTCCGGCTGTCGGGCCAGCGAGTCGAGCGCCTGCGCGATGGCCCTGCCCATCGCCAGAGCGGGAAGAATGGTCCCCACCGCGATGGCGAGCGCCGCCACCACGGTGGAGGCAAGCACGATCCAGCTGATGTTCATGATGCGTTGTCTCCTTGTTTCGATTCGACGTTCGCTTCGCGGGCCTGCAGGGCCCCGCCGATGTAGACCAGCGCCAGCATCCCGAAGATATACGCCTGCACCAGCGCCTCGACGATGTGGAGCATGAGCAGCGGCACCGGCACCAGGAAGCCCGCGACCAGCAGCACCAGCAGCGCCGCCAGCTCGAGGCTCATGATGTTGCCGAACAGGCGCATGGCGAGCGCCACCGTGCGCGTCAGCTCCGAGATGAGATGGAAGGGCAGCAGGACGGGGTTGGGCGAGACGTAATGGCGCAGATAGGCGCGCAGCCCGTCGTTGCGGATCCCGAACCAGTGCACCGACAGGAACACGAGCAGCGCCAATGCCGCTGTCGTGGAGAGATCGGCAGTGGGCGAGTGCACTCCGGGAACCACGCCGGCCAGGTTCGCCACGCCGATCAGCAGCCAGAGCGTGCCGACGAAGGGCAGAAGCTGAGTGCCGTGCTCCGGCACGACGTCTTCGACGGCCTTTTGCAGCGTCAGCACGATGCCTTCGGCCGCCGTCTGCAGGCGCCCCGGGCTATCCACTCGCAGCCGCCGTGTGACCAGCCACGCCGCCAAAGTCATCAGCAGCATGATGGCCCAGGTCGTCACCACCGTCGTCGTGATGCCGATCGGGCCGAGCTGCAGCAGCGCCGAGGAAGGTCCCATCCGTCACTCGCGCACGAAGAGGTAAACGTTCATCGCTCCGATCGCGACGCCGAGCACGATCAAGCTGATGGTCCAGCGGATCGAGTAGCCCGCCGTGAGACCGTCGAGCCAGTGGCCGAGATAGGCGCCGCCGACGGCCGGCAGCACGAGCAGCAGGCCGAGCGTGCCGAGATACACCGTCTGCGCGATGACCGAGCGCCGCTCCCGGCGTGCCTTGTCGATGCGCTTCGCTTGCCGCTCCACGTCCTCGCGCAGACGCTTGCGGTCACCATTCAGCTCGCCCACGGCTCAGCTCCCACAGGCGTTTGAACATCTCTTCCTCCATCCGTCGCAAGCTATCGTGCACCTGCTTGAGCTCCTCTTCCTCGGTGCGCAGCTGCGCGGTCAGCGCTTCGCTCATGCGCCGGTAATCGGGACCGCGCAAGTAGCGGCGCGTGCTCACGTACAGCTCTCCCTCCAGCATGTAGAGCAGGGCGCCGGGCAGCGCAATGTACTGCCAAGGCTCGTTGCCCACGCGGTAGCGCGCCAGACCGAACACGAGCGAAGTCATGAACCGCTCGTGCCCCGCCTGGATGCCGAAGCTGCCCGAAGCGTCCGCACCGACAAAGCTCTCCACGCCCTCGATGCGCTCGTAGCTCGTGGCGTCCTGCAGGTGCAGCACGAATCGGTTCACGGCGCAGGCGCCTTCATCGAGCCGCGCATATAGCACTGGTCCTCGGACACGTCCTCGTACTTGCCGAGCAGAAACGCCTCGCAGTCCTCCAGCGTGTCGGCGAGCGGCACGGACAAGCCCTTGATACCGCTGTGGGCCGAGATGACGTGGAACGGCTGGCTGAGATAGCGCTGCAGCTTACGCGCGCGGCGCACGATCCGCTGGTCCTGCTCCGACAGCTCCTCGATCCCCAGCATCGCGATCAGATCCTCCAGCTCGCGATAGCGCGAGAGGTGCTCGCGCACGCCTTCGGCGATCTGATAATGGCGGTCGCCCACCACGTGGCGGTCCATCATCTGGCTGCCGGACTGCAGCGGGTCGACCGCGGGGTAGATGCCCCGGCTCGCCTGCGCGCGAGACAGTACCACGCGAGTGTCCAGATGAGCGAGGATCGCGCTCACCGCGGGGTCGGTCATATCGTCCGCGGGCACGTAGACGGCCTGCACCGCCGTGATCGCTCCTCGGGTGGTGGAGATGATGCGGTCCTCCAGCTCCGCGACTTCGGTCATGAGCGTGGGCTGGTAGCCGACGGTGGCGGGCATGCGCCCGAGCAGGCCGGAGATCTCGCTGCCCGCTTGCACGAAGCGGAACACGTTGTCCACCAGGAACAGCACCTCCTTGTGCAGCGTGTCGCGCAGATACTCCGCGTAGGTCAACGCGGTGAGCCCGACGCGGAAGCGCACGCCGGGCGACTCGTCCATCTGGCCGAATACCATCAGCGTGTCCTGCATGACGCCGGCGTCGCGCATCTGATGCCACAGCTCGTGACCCTCGCGGATGCGCTCGCCCACGCCGCCGAACACGGACACGCCGCGATGCAGGGCTACGATCGCATGCATGAACTCCATGATCAGAACGGTCTTGCCCACGCCGGCCCCGCCGAACAGTCCGGTCTTTCCCCCGCGCACGAAGGGGCAGAGCAGGTCGATCACTTTGATGCCGGTCTGCAGGATCTCTCCGCCCGCCACGGTCTCGTGCAGCGGCGTGGGCGGGGCGAGGATGTTGCGGAAGTCTTCCGTGACGAGTGGTGCGCCGCCGTCGAGCGGGGCGCCGAACACGTTCAGCAGGCGTCCCAGGCAGTCGCGCCCCACCGGTACGTGCAACGGCGCGCCGGTGTCCACCACCGGCATTCCGCGTCGCAGGCCGGCGGTGCGGTGCAGAGTGATCGCGCGCACATGCTGTTCGTCCAGGTGGCGGTGCACTTCGAACAGACACCGCTCGCCGTCGAGCGCTGTGCTGAGCGCCTGGTGCAGCGGCGGGAGCTGGGAGCAGCGAATGTCCACCACGGGCCCGTGCACCTGCGCGATGGTGCCGATCGGGCGCTCCGCCGCGAGGGGGAGCGGGGTCGGGGGGTCAGGGCGATTCACGATGATCGGGTTAGTCGTGCGTATGGTGGCACGGATCGACACGCGAGAAGGAGGCGGGGTTGGTCACGCTCACCCGGCGAAGGATAGAACGGGGTGCAGGCGGGCGGTTTGACCTGCATCAACCGCCGGGGACCGGTTCGGTGCGGAGCAGCTTACGGCGAGATGACTCGGTGGCCGAGCGATCGGGAGACAGCGCCATCGAGCGCGTCCGGAGGCAAGCCGTCCAGCGCCCGGTTATCATCCCAGCATCCACAACCGGAGGAGACGCGAATGCCCTACGCAATTCAAACCCAAGACAAACCCGGCGCGGAACAGGTGCGCGCAGCAAATCGGGCGGCGCATCTGGAATACCTGACCGCGCGCAAAGACAAGCTGCTCGCCGCCGGGGCGCTGATCAATGACGACGGCACCGGCGGCAACGGAGGCATCCTCATTATCGACACGGACGATCGCGCGGAGGCGGAACGCTTCATCGCCGAAGATCCGTTCACGAAGGCCGGGCTGTTCGCGAAAGTCACCGTCACGCGCTGGCGCAAGGCATTTTTCAACAAGGAGCGGCTGATCTGAGCGCGGCGCACGATTCCCCGCGCTGAGCCGACGTTCCCGACCGACGGCGCGACGTCAGGCGGGCGGCGACGCGTAGTTCAGCCGTGAGCACACGCGCACGAACCCGGACCGCTGCATGTTCGCCAGCGATGGGTTCGGCTCGTCGCCCACGGGCTCGCCCGTTTCGGTGACGATCTGCGTGCATCCGGCCGCGATCGCTGCTCGGATGCGTGAAGCCATGAGCGCGCGGTGTGCGCCGCGGTTGCGATAGTCTGGCCGCACGCCGCCCAGGCCCAGCCAGCCGGTGCCGCGGTCGATATAGAGATAGGCACCGCCCACCGCGGCCGAGCCGTCGAACGCGCCGAACATACGCCACGCCGACCGCTGCGCGAGCGCGGCGATCCACGGAACGAATGCGGACGGCATGCCGAACGAAGCGCAGATCGCCTCGGCGACCGCGGTCTGCTCTTCTACTGCCGCCGTGCGCACGTCGAGCGTCGTGCCGAACACAGGCGGCGGCTCGGGGCCGCGGATCATTTTGGCCCAGCTGCGGCGCGCGGCGAGGGTGAATCCGCGCGCTTCCAGCCAGCGCGGCAGATCGGCGGGCTCAGCGGTGGGGGTCCAGTGGATCCAGTAAGTCGAGCGGCGGTCGGGGCCGTAGGCCGCGAGGACCGCGTCGAGATCGGCCTCGCTCGCGGGTCGCTCCACGCCCAGCCCGATTACGCGGTTGAACATCGTCTGCGGCAGGCCGGGGGCTAGGAGCAGCGTCGCGCCGGCGATCTCCTTGGTGGCCAGCCCCAGGCTCGCTGCCAACTGCCGCGGTGCCGCCGCATAGAGGTCTCGAAACGCCGCCGCTTCGATGAAGTCGGCGAGCCGCGCCTGCTTCGCGTTCATTACGCTCATGCCGGATTGCCTGCGGGGTCGGGTCGGCCGCCATCGAGCAGATGAGCCTGCGCGCGCTGCGGCGGTACGAGCGAGGGGAGCACGGCGTTGATGATCATCGGAACGAGGAAGAAGAGGACGCCTCTGGTGCGCCCGAACCGGATCTGCGGCCGTCGCCGGCCTGCCCCGAACTGTTCGCTGAACAGCATGGCGAAGTAGGTCGCCAGGATCAGCAGCGCGAACAGCTCTCCGATATTCATCGCACACTCTCCTTTCGGCTTACGGCTGGACAACCGAGGAAGCTTACGATGTAACGGAGTGTGCACGAAGGACTTTACGCTGTAAAGTAGCGCGTATGGCCGACTATCCCCAGACACCCCACCGGTCCCGGCGCGGCAAAGCGCAAGTCCCACTCACTCGCGAAGCCATCGCCGAGGCCGCCTTGGCGCAGATCGATGCGAAGGGCCTCGAGGGGTTGTCCATGCGCGCGCTGGGCGGGGCGCTGGGGGTGGAGGCCATGGCGCTCTACCACCACTTCCCGAGCAAGGGTGAGCTGCTCGACGCGGTGCTGGAGCGCCTCCTGGACGAGGTAGAGTTCCCGCCTGCGGGGTCGATGCCGCCGTTGGACCGCCTGCGCCGCAGCGTCGAGTCCTACCGCCGCGTAGCGGTCCGGCACCCCCAGGCGTTCATCCTGCTGGCGGTGCGCCGCTTCAACACCGAGCGCACCTTCGCGTTCTACGAACGCATTCTCGAGGTGCTCGCCGAGGCCGGCTTCGATGCCGAGCATTCGGCGCGGCTGTTCCGGTTGCTCGGCTACTACGCCACCGGAGCGGGGCTGGCCGAGATCGCCAGCCGTGCCCAGGAGCCCGACGCGACGCCGGTCAAGCTGGAAGAGCTCGCCGACCTCCAGCGCTTCCCGCACGTCGCCGCGGTGGCCCCGTATCTGCGCGTGGCGAACCTGGACCCTGTGTTCGACTTCGGCCTGGATGTGATCTTCGACGCTGTCCGCAAGAGTGCGGGTAGCGCCAAGCGGGGCCGGCGCGCGCGGTAAACGATCCACTCGGAAGCCGTGCCTGCGCCGAGGTGCGTGCGCGCCTGCGCGGGAGCGGGCCACGCGTTGACGTTGCAAGGCGATTTGGGCACCATCTGACGATGCTCGCCTTCGTGTTGCACCGGCTCGCGCAAGCGGTGTTCGTGATGCTGGCCGTGGGGCTCATCGCGTTCGCGCTGTTCCGATTCGTGGGCGATCCGGTGGTGTTCATGCTCGGCCAGGACGCCACCCCGGAGGAACGGGCGCGCATGACGCACGATCTGGGTCTGGATCGCCCGTTCTACGTCCAGTACGCCAGGTTCATCGCGCGGGCGGTGCGCGGCGAGTTCGGCTTGTCCCTGCGCCAGCTGCGGCCGGTCTCCGCGCTGATCGTCGAGCGGCTGCCTGCTACGTTGGAGCTGTCTGCCGCTGCGGCGCTGCTGGCGCTGGCGGCGGGCATCCCGCTGGGCGTGTACACCGCGCTCCGACGCGGGTCCTGGACTGCGCACCTGCTGCTCGCCGTCTCGCTGGCGGGCGTTTCGCTGCCGACCTTTCTCATCGGCATCCTGCTGATCCTGGTGTTCGCGGTGAACCTGGGATGGCTGCCGTCCTTCGGCCGCGGCGAGACTGTCGCGCTCGGCTGGTGGAGCACGGGCCTGCTCACCGTGTCCGGGCTCAAGGCGCTGGTGCTGCCGGCGATCACGCTGGGGCTGTTCCAGATGACGCTCATCATGCGGTTGGTGCGCTCGGAGATGCTGGAGGTCCTGCGCACCGACTACATCAAGTTCGCTCGCGCCCGGGGCCTGCGCGACCGTACCATCCATTTCGGGCACGCGCTCAAGAACACGCTCGTGCCGGTCATCACCGTCACCGGCCTGCAGCTCGGGTCGATCATCGCGTTCGCCATCATCACCGAGACGGTGTTCCAGTGGCCGGGCATGGGATTGCTGTTCATCCAGTCGGTGACCTTCGCCGACGTGCCGGTGATGGCCGCCTACCTGTGCCTGATCGCGCTGTTCTTCGTCGTCATCAACCTGATCGTCGACCTGCTGTATTACGCGGTCGACCCCCGCCTGCGCCTCGACCGGACCGCGGCGGCGCACTGAGGAAGCGAGCCATGAGCGACCCCGTCGGCCATATCCGCCGCTATCACGCCGAGCTGACGCAGTTCCGGCGCGACATCCATGCGCACCCCGAGCTGGCATTCCAGGAGAGGCGTACCGCAGACCGCGTGGCGCGGGAGCTCGAGGCCTGGGGCATCGAGGTCCACCGTGGGCTCGCGAAAACCGGCCTCGTCGGCGTGATTCCGGGGCGGCGCGCCAATGGCCGGGCCGTTGGGCTCCGGGCGGACATGGACTGCCTGCCCATGCACGAGACGGCCGAGCGCCCGCACAAGTCCCGCCATGACGGACGCATGCATGCCTGCGGGCACGACGGCCACACCACCATGCTGCTCGGCGCCGCGCGCTACCTGTCCGAGACGCAGGCATTCGACGGGACCGCGTACGTGATCTTCCAGCCGGCCGAGGAACATGGCGGCGGGGGAAACGTGATGGTGCAGGAGGGACTGTTCCAGCGCTTTCCCGTCGACGAGGTGTACGCGCTGCACAACTGGCCCGGCCTTCCGCCGGGACAGATCGCGGTGCGCGCCGGCCCCGTGCTGGCGGCGGCGGACGAGATCCGCATCGAGGTGCGCGGCAGGGGCGGGCATGCGGCGATGCCTCACCTCGCGGTGGATCCGGTGGTGGCTGCGGGCCATATCATCACGGCGATGCAGACCATCGCCAGCCGCAACGTGAGCCCGCTGGATGCCGTCGTCGTCAGCCTGTGCTCGATGGAGACCAGCCAGCTCGACGTGTTCAACGTGATCCCGGATGCAGTGAAACTCGTGGGCACGGTGCGCACGTTCCGGCCCGAGACGCAGCAGCTCGCCGAGCAGCGCATCGGAGAGATCGCGATGGGCGTCGCCGCCGGCCTGGGGGCGACTGCGCAGGTCGAGTTCATCCGCGGCTATCCCGCTACCGTGAACACGGCGCGCGAGGCCGAGTTCGCCGCACGAGTCGGCGAGCGCATCTTCGGCCGTGAGAACGTGGTGCGCGAATTCGATCCGACCATGGGCGGCGAGGACTTCGCGTACATGCTCCAGGCGCGCCCGGGCGCCTACGTTCTGCTCGGGCAGGGCGGCATGGCCGGCGGCTGCTATCTCCACAATCCCAGCTACGACTTCAACGACGAGGTCATTCCGCTCGGGGCCGGTTATCTGGCCGCGCTCGCGGAACAGGCTTTGTCTGCGGCCTGACGCCAAGGGAGATCCACATGCCGCGCACCCTCTCCGTTACGCTCGCCTGCGCGCTCCTGCTTTGCGCCGGCCCCGGCGTCGCCAAGACGTTCCGCTACGCCGATCAGGGCGATGCCTTGTCGATGGATCCATACATGCTGAACGAGGCGGTGCAGCTCAACGTCACCGGGAACATGTATGAGCCGCTCGTGGCGCGGGGCAAGGAGCTCGAGATCGTGCCGGGGCTCGCGACGGACTGGAAGCAGACCTCGCCCACCGTGTGGCGCTTCCACCTGCGCCGCGGCGTGACGTTCCAGGACGGAACCGCATTCACCGCCGCCGACGTCGTGTTCTCGTTCCAGCGCGCGGGCGGCGAGGGCTCCGACGTGAAGATGTACGTCGGAGCCATCAAGGAAATCCGCAGGCTCGACGACTACACGGTGGACATCGTCACCTACGAGCCATTCCCGATCTTGCCTCAGATGATCAGCACCTGGTACATGATGTCCAAGGCCTGGTGCCAGAGGAACAACGCCGAGCGGCCGGTGGATGTGCGCAAGGGCACGGAGAACTATGCGAGCACCCATGCCAACGGCACCGGACCGTTCATGCTGAAGTCACGCGAGCCGGGCGTGCGGACGGTGATGGTTCCCAATCCCGGCTGGTGGGACAAACCGGAACACAACGTGACCGAGGCGGTCTTCACCCCGATCGCCAACGCTGCGACGCGCGTCGCCGCGCTCATCTCCGGCGAGATCGACATGATGGAGCCGGTGCCGCTGCAGGATATCCCGCGCCTGCAATCCAACCCGGAACTGCGCATCCTGCAAGGCATGGAGGCCCGGATCATCTTCCTCGGGATGGACCAGAAGCGCGACGAGTTGCTGTTCTCCGACGTGAAGGGCAAGAACCCGTTCAAGGACAAGCGCGTGCGCCAGGCCTTCTACCAGGCCATCGACATCGAGGCGATCCGCTCGCGCATCATGCGCGGAACCTCGATCCCGACCGCGCTGATGGTCGCGCCACAGGTCAACGGCTTCGACACGGAGCTCAACAAGCGGCTGCCTTACGACCCGGATGGCGCGAAGAAGCTGCTGGCGCAGGCCGGTTACCCGAACGGCTTCGAAGTGGGCATGAACTGCCCCAACGACCGTTATGTGAACGACGCCGAGATCTGCCAGGCGGTCGCGGGCATGCTCGCGCACATCGGCGTCAAGGTCGATCTCACGGCGGAGACCAAGGCGATCTACTTTCCCAAGGTCCTGCGCCGCGACACGTCGTTCTACATGCTGGGCTGGACGCCTGTGACGCTCGATAGCCACAACCCGCTGTTCGCGCTGATGTCCACTCCGGGCGCCGGAGGTCAGGGGCAGTTCAATCTGGGCGCCTATTCCGACCCGGCCGTCGACGAGCTCACCCGCCGGATCGCCTCCGAGATCGATGCGAAAAGGCGGCAGGCCATGATCGCGGAGGCGTTTCGGCTGCACGCCGCCGACATCGGGCACATTCCGCTGCATCAGCAGCCGCTCATCTGGGGCATGAAGAAGAACGTGGAGGTGGTGCAGCTCGCCAATAACTTCAACTATTTGAAGTGGGTGGTTGTCAAGTGACAGGTGAAGAGGTGAAGAAGTGAAGAGGTGAAGAGGTGAAGAAGTGAATGAGGTGAAAGAGGTGAAGGAGGTGAAGGAGGTGAATGAAGTCAGCCGCGGCCGTTCACCTTTTCACCTCTTCACCTTTTCACCTCTGTTGGAGCGCGCGTGGGATTCCGACCTCCTGTATAGCTTTCGCCGCTCTCCGGTCACGGTCCTGGCGGCGCTGCTCACGCTGCTGTGCGTCGGCGGTGCGGTGTTCGCGCCGTGGATCGCGCCGCACGACCCGTTCGATCTCGCGTCGTTGAATCTGCTGGACGCTTTCACCCCGCCGGCGTGGACGGTGCAGGGCAAACCCGAGCACTGGCTCGGCACCGACAACCAAGGACGCGACCTGCTCTCCGCGATCCTGTATGGAGCGCGCATCTCCCTGGGCGTGGGCGTGGCCTCCGTCGTGTTCGCGATGGCGTTGGGCGTGAGCCTGGGGCTGATCTCCGGTTACATGGGCGGGCATCTGGACGCGGCCCTCATGCGCATCGCCGATGTGCAGCTCTCCTTTCCGGCGATCCTGATCGCGCTGCTGATCGACGGGATCGCGCGGGTGGCACTGCCGCGAGGCGCGGGAGCCGGGACCGCCGTGTTCGTGCTGATCTTCGCCATCGGGATCTCGGGCTGGGTGCAGTACGCGCGCACCGTGCGCGGCACGACACTCGTGGAGAAGACCAAGGAGTACGTCCAGGCGGCCCGCGTGATCGGACGGCGTCCCGCCGCGATCATGCTGCATCACATCCTCCCCAACGTCATGGGGCCGGTCCTGGTCATCGCCACGATTCATCTCGCCACCGCCATCATCACCGAAGCCACGCTTTCCTTCCTCGGGGTCGGCATGCCGCCCACCAGCCCGTCGCTCGGGACCTTGATCCGTGTGGGGAACGACTTTCTGTTCTCCGGCGAATGGTGGATCGCGGTGTTTCCCGGGGTGGCGCTGGTCGTGCTCGTGTTGTCGGTGAACCTTCTTGGCGACTGGCTGCGCGACGCGTTGAATCCGAAGCTGCAGTGAGCGGATGAGCCACGCGCCGCCGCTGCTCGAGGTGAGGCGTCTTCGCGTCGAGTTCCCGACGCGGCGCGGAACGCTCACCGCGATCGATGATGTCTCCTTCTCGATCGCCCCGGGAGAGATCCTGGGAGTGGTGGGCGAATCCGGAGCGGGAAAGTCGCTGACCGGCGCGGCGATCATCCGGCTCATCGAGCCGCCCGGCCGCATCGCCGCGGGCGAGATTCTGCTCGAGGGTTCCCGCATCGACGGCCTGCCGCCGGAAGCCATGCGGCGCATCCGCGGGCGCCGGATCGGCGCGATCTTCCAGGACCCGCTGACCTCGCTCAACCCTCTCTACACCATCGGGCGCCAGATCTGCGAGACGATCCTCGCGCATCTGCCCGTGTCGCGCAATGCGGCGCGCGAGCGCGCCGTCGCGCTGCTCGGAGAAGTCGGCATTCCCGCACCGGAAACTCGCCTCGACCATTACCCGCACCAGTTCTCCGGCGGCATGCGCCAGCGGGTGGTCATCGCGCTCGCACTGTGCGCCGAGCCGAGGCTGATCATCGCCGACGAGCCCACCACGGCGCTGGACGTCTCGACCCAGGCGCAGATCATCGCGCTGCTCAAGCGCGTGTCGCAGCAGCATGGCGCCGCGGTGATGCTGATCACGCACGACATGGGCGTGATTGCCGAGACGGCGCATCGCGTCGCCGTGATGTATGCCGGCAGGATCGTCGAGATCGGTCCGGTGCGCGGCGTGTTGCAGGGGCCGGCTCATCCGTACTCCGGCGGGCTGATGCGCTCGATCCCGAAGGTCGGCGCCACCGGTGTACCGCTGGCGCAGATCGACGGCAGCATGCCGGGTCTGGACGCCATCCCGCAAGGATGTGCATTTCACCCGCGCTGCCCCAAGCGCTTCGACCGCTGTGCGCGCGAGCGGCCCGAGCTGCTGCCCATGGAGGAACGGTTCGCCGCGTGCTGGCTGTACACCGATGCGCGCCGGGGCTGAGGGCACGCCGGCTCTGGTGGCCCTGTGCGGCGTCGGCCGCGACTTCGACGTCTCGAAACCCTGGCTGGATCGCGTCATCGACGGGCTGCCGCGGCGCTTGCTCATGGCCGTCGACGGCGTGTCGTTCGAGATCCGGCGCGGCGAGACGCTGGCGCTGGTGGGTGAATCCGGTTGTGGCAAGTCGACGGTGGCGCGCCTCATCGTCGGCTTGCATCGAGCCTCGCGCGGGCGCATCGAGTTCGACGGGGAAGCGCAGCAGCCGGGCGAGTCCGCCTGGAGCGCGCCCGTGCGGCGCCGGATGCAGATGATCTTCCAGGACCCGTACGCCAGCCTGAATCCGCGCTGGCGCGTGGAGAGGATCGTGGCCGAGCCGTTGCGGACCCACAGCCTGATCTCGCGGCGCGCGGAGCTGCTCGAGCGCGTCGCCGCACTGCTCGAGCAAGTGGGGCTTTCCCCCGATGACGGCCGCAAGTATCCGCACCAGTTCTCCGGCGGGCAGCGGCAGCGCATCTCCATCGCGCGAGCCTTGTCCTCGGCGCCGGAGTTCCTTGCATGCGACGAACCGACCTCGGCATTGGACGTCTCGGTGCAGGCGCAGATCTTGAACCTCATGCAGGAGCTGCAGCGCAGGCTCGGGCTCACGTACCTGTTCATCTCGCATAACCTCGCTGTCGTGTCGCAGATGGCGAGCCGGGTCGGCGTGATGTATCTCGGCCGGCTTGTCGAGCTGGCCGAAGCGGCGACGTTGTTTTCCCAGCCGCAGCATCCTTATACCCGCATGCTGCTCGACGCGATTCCCGATCTGGAGATGAGCGGGCGGCCGCGCCGCCCCGTGGCGGGAGAGGTCGCGAACCCGCTCGACCCGCCTCCCGGGTGCGCCTTTCATCCGCGCTGCCCGTATGCGAACGAACGCTGCCGCGCCGAGCGGCCGGAGCTGAAGGCGGGGCCCGGTAACACGCTCGTAGCCTGTCACGCGGTCGAAGAAGGACGGCTTCGTGGTTGATCACGGACAGCTCGGTCCGGGGTCGGTGGGCTCGTTTGACGCGGCCGCGCCGCCTGCGGCATAGTGGCCACCCCATCACTCACTACGCATCGATCCCGAAGGAGGCCAAGATGTCACGACGCATCGCCCACATGCTGCGCAGCTTTGCCCCGATCTTCATGGTGCCCGCCGGCGGTGCCGGGGCGCAAGATTGCATCGGAACGATCACCACCGAGGAAGCGCTCAAGGCCGAGGACGCACGCTATGCAGCGCAGATGGGCAACGACTTCGCTGCGATGGAACGCCTGTTCGGCGACGATCTCGTGTATATCCATTCCAGCACGGTGCAAGACACGAAGGCGAGCTTCATCGAGTCGATGCGGTCGGGTGCCGTCAAGTACCGCTCGATGAAGCGCGGCGAGGTCAAGGTGCGAACCTACGGATGCATCGCGATCGTCAGCGGGCGCGCCAATTTCGAAGTCACGGCCCGCGGACAGGAGCTGTCACTCGATCTGCTGTATCACGCCGTGTGGGCCAAGCGCGCGGCCGGCCCGCAGTTCGTGTCCTGGCAGGCCACCCGCGTCATGCCCAAGTAACCGAGGCGGCGCACACTGGCGGCGCGCAGGCGCGATCGCACGCCGGCGCGCCGCTCAATGCAACCGATGGAGGCCAAGATGGCAAATCCGTTCGTGCACGTGGAATTGAACACCACGGATCTCACGAACGCGAAGGCGTTCTACAGCAAGCTGTTCGACTGGAAGCTGGAAGACGTCCCCATGCGGGGAGGCAGCTACACGCTGATCCAGGTGGGCGAGGGGACCGGCGGCGGCATGATGAAGCACCCGGTACCCGGCGCGCCCTCCTCATGGCTTGCCTACGTCCAGGTCAGCGACATCGCCGCCGCCACGCAGAAGGCGAAGTCGCTCGGTGCCACCGTCATGAAGGACGTCACCGAAGTGATGGATGCGGGCTGGCTCAGCATCATCATCGACCCCACCGGCGCCGCGCTGGGCCTCTGGAAACCCAAGGCCAAATGACGTTCACCGCCGTCTCCGGAGGCGCACCGCGCACACGCCGGATGCGCTTCCACGCCGCGCGATGACGCGGCGGTCGCCTCGCTGGCGCGGAGCGCATGCTCGTGCGAGCCCGGCCGTGACAACCCCGCCTCCGTGACTCTCTCCGACTCTCCGAGCGCGGAGTCGTACTCCGCGGCACTGCTGTGTCACCCGGCTACACCTTGTGCGGCCGTCCATCGCATCGATGTGCAGGTGGTGTGGAGCGCAGGCGCAAGCCTCGAGCTCCGTTATACCGCCGCTGGCGACATCGACCGTCTGCTCGTCCCCGCTCAAACCGAGGCGCGCCGGGCCGATAAGCTTTGGCAGCACACGTGCTTCGAAGCGTTCGTCGCGGGCAGCAATGC
>Ga0335085_10004666_pt1 | contig 22532 bp, 11 predicted proteins | sample Lox_Sample_45_FD_206712 | JGI IMG/M metagenome (GOLD analysis project Ga0335085, IMG submission 206712) | Soil microbial communities from Loxahatchee National Wildlife Refuge, Florida, United States - Lox_Sample_4.5 | ecosystem: Environmental > Terrestrial > Soil > Wetlands | place: USA...
CGCCCAGGATGCCGGAAACTTCCGACACGAAGGGGTCGTAGGCCACATAGTCAATCTCATCCGTGTAGCCGATCCACGCGCCGTAGAAAACGGGCGTGGCCGTGATCTGCGTGATGGAGGGAGCCGACTGCTCGCCGGGGGTGGTGCCCTCGGTCACGGCGGTCGTCACGGTGGAGAGGCTGTTGTACTTGCGCCACTCCAGGCTGCCGAAGCGGGAAATCTTCGCCTGCACCCCGGCGCGGTTATGCACCAGGCGCGGAACGGCGCGCATCAGCAGACGACGCTCGTACATCGTCTTGACGCCCGCCGCAAAGGAACTAGTTGATACGTTTGCCATCGCTCATCTCTCCTGCCGAAGTTAGGCGAACTTCCCACTACGCAGCGGGCGCGCTCTCCGGCGGAATAGGGATCACGGACGGCGGAAGCTGCCCGTTCTCCACGGCTCGATAGAGTGCTTCTTGGTTGGGCAAACCGTACTGCTTCAACACTTCGGGAAACGTCGCCGGAGCGGGAGGTGCGCCGGTTTGGGTCGCCACAGTGGGCGCGGGCACCACAGGCACGGTTGAAGCAGGGACCGTCTGCCCGCCAGCAGCCGGCGCTGGATTGCCGGCGTCTTGGGCGGGGGCGGAGGCACCGCTTAGCTTCTCGCGGACGTAACCCCAGCCAGTTTCCAACAGCGTGTCCGGCGTGCTGCTGTCAAGCCGCTCGCGGGGCACACCCAACTCGGCAAAGTAGTTCACCCACTGCTGGGTGATCGTTTGCGCCTGGAGCTGAGCTTGCAGTTGTTGGTTCTGAGCCTGGAGTTCTTGGGCTTGCTGAGCAACGAGCTGCGCATCATAAGCGCGTCGTTGTTCGTCGGGAAGTCCGCGCGTCTGCGCCTCATACAGTTGGCGTTGAAGGCCCGCCATCTGCGCCTGGACTTGCTGCTGATATTGCGCGAAGCGGCGGTCCTGTTCGGATTGCAGCTTGCGCAGATCAGCTTCCGGCACCATCCTCGGCTGGGCATTGTTCGGCGCGGGGCTGGGCGTCCCGGCAGGAACCCCAGCAGGCGCGGGCGTCCCTTGCGGAACCCCGCCCTGTGCCGCACCGGCAACCGGAGCGTTCGTTGGTAGAGACATTACGGTAATCCTCGTCCTTTCAGGTCTATCACGGTTTTTCCACAGTCGCCATTGTAAAGGGGTGTTCTGTGAAAAGTCAATTAGCCCACTGTCTCGATCACCGGATTGGCATTAGCCTGGGTGCCCGCGCCGCCAGCCGGCGTCGGCACGGCCTCGCGGTTGCCCTTCTGATCCTCGATGATCGGCTGGAGGTACGTCTGGTACTGCGGGTTAGACAGCGCCAGGGATGATAGGAAATCGGTCAAGGGCTGGCTGGGCACCCCCGCCGCAAGCTGCTGGATAGCGGTCGTTCCCAGCGCGTCGGCCAGGCCCGGCGGCGGATGTCCATAGCGCGCCCACAGGTCGTCGGGCCAGTTGGGCGCGCCGCCCAGCTTGCCAGTCCCCAGCTTGGTGGCGTCCAGATAATCTAGGATTTCTCCCGCGCTGCGGCGAGCCATCGGGATGAAGTCGCGCCGGATGGCGGCGTTCATCTGGACCGAGGTCAGTGGCCTGGGTGCAGCGGCGGCGCGGGGCGCGGCGGATTTCCGGGTCGCCGTCGTGGCGCGGGTGGTGCGGGTGGTTGTCCCACCCGTCGTTGTCCCCGCGCCGCTGCTGCTGGGTGGAACCGGCAGGCCGGTGTTAGGGTCCACCAGGACTGCGCCGGAGGTAGCATAGGCCGAGGGGTTGAGGCCGAGTTTTTGGGCGATGTAGGTATCATAGTAGATGGCCCAATCCGGGTGCTGGGTCCCATAAGCATCTTTGGCGTCGTAGAACTTGGTGATGCGCGGATCGGCGGCGCGCATGGCGGTGCGGGCGCTGGTGGAAGCCGCGCCATAGTCCGCGATCACATTGAGGATGTCGGGTCCGAACTGCGCCGTAGCCTGCTGCTGCCAGGCTTGGTTGAGGTTCTGAACTTGCAGCCAGCGGGTAAGCTGGTCGGTGGTGGGCGGGCCGAGTTTGAGAGCGGCGGCGGCCTGCTGCAACTGGCCGACGAAGGTAGCGAGCTTGGTGGGGTCCTTCCAGGCTCCGCCGGTGTCGTAGAACACGTCAATGTCACTGCGGCTGCCGCCGGCCTTGATGAAGGCGTTGATGAGGTTGGTCTGGCCCGCGCCGGGACCGGCCTCGTCCAAGATATCATAGGCTTGCTGCTGCAAGGCGGTGGTGTCGTCGGCGGGGCGTGTGCGATCCGAGATGCTCTCCTCGCCCTGAGACTGCGCGGCCTGCACCAACTGGTCGTAAGTGAACTTGCCCGCCGGGTAGTTATTCATCACCCAGGTCGCCAGTTCGTCGGGCGTGGGCGGGTTGGGATGAGCCTGGAGGAAGGTCTGCTCGGCCAGGGTGTAGTTGTAGCCGCTCTGGCCGTTCACGGCGTTCCAATACGGGTCCCAATAAGTTGTGCGCCAGGCGTTGTTGAGCGCATCCAGCGGCGTGTCGTTGGCCTTGTTCCAATCGTCGTAGCTCTGCGGGGTGGTGTTGGCTGTGAGCCACTGCACGATCTGGTTGGACTTCGCCAGCCCCGCTGTCTGTTCGGCGTTGGTGGGAGCTTGCAGCGCGTCGGAGTTGGCCTGGTCCGCGAAGGACTTGGACAACGATTGCACGATCTGCGGGAAGCTATCGCGCCAGTTCTGCACCGCCGCCTGCCAATCGGTGTATGACTGCCCGTTGGCCTGATCCCACTGCGGCTGGGTGGCGCGGATCATTTGATACCACTGGTCGGTGTAGTGCTGGGCCAGCAGTGGGTCGGGCTTGATGCTTTGGGTCCAGGGGCGCTGCGCGTCGGCGTAGGCCGGGCTGTTCTCGATCTGCTGGCGCTGGTTGAAGTACCAGTCCCACACGGCGCTGGTGACGGTCGGATCGCCCCCAACCGGCAGGGCGCGCAGGCGGGCGTTGAGCTGGTCGCTGAGCGCCGACAGCGCGGAGTAGTAGCTGGAGGTGTCCTGGTCCTGGGTGATGGACTGGCTGATGAGGTCGCGCCGCTGCTGGCCGTAGACCGGCACACCCTGCGGCGTCTGCGTGAAGCGGATGTCGTTGTAGAGCGTGACCAAGTAACCGTCCGGGGTGTTATAGCGCCGGTCGGTATAGGCGTTATAGCGCGCGGCGCTGTCGCCGGGCACGTCGAACAGGGCGGCGTTGGTTTCGCTGTTGATGCTGTCGCGCAGTTGGTTGACTTGATCGCGCAGCGCCGCCAGTTCCGCCGCGCCCTCGCTGTACTGCTGCGGGAACACGCCGGTAAAGAACCCGGCCAGATCACGCCCGTACTCCTGGTTCTGCACGCTGCGCAGGGCCACATCGTAGGCCGGGTTGCCTTCGCGCTGGGTGAGCGCATCCCGCGCGTCGGTCGCCAGCGACATCTTCTGGTCAGGCGTCAGGTTGGGATTGTGCATCTGGTCGAGGGCGTTGCGCAGCACCTCGCGCTCGACCAAGTAATCCTGCCAGGGCGGGGTCGGGTTGATGTAGTTGTACCAGAAGTCCTTGATGCCGGGCGAGGCCGCCCGCGACAGCTTCTCCATCACATCGCTCTCGACCCACGGCGGCACCAGTTGCAGCTCCGGCACCAGCGAAAACGACGGCAGGCGGTTGGTGTCAGCCACGTCCAGCGCGCGGGCCGGGATTGTCACCCAGGGCGGCAGGTAGAAACCCAGGTCGCGGCCCATCTGGTCCAGATAGGTATAGGTCTGCTGGAGCGGGGTCTGCGCCTCGTCCACATCGTTATAGGCTTGCGAGGCGCGCGGCAGCGCGTAGCGGAAGCGCAGCATCGAGGTTGGGTTGAACCAGACATTGGTTCCCGGCAGCGGAAAGTAACCTTCCAGCGATGGCAGTTGATGGCCGTCCGAGGTGGTCGCCCCGGCGGCATATGACACGCGCTGTGATGTTTCAACCAGCTTGGCATAGGCCGCCGGCAGCCAGGGATGGCTCGCCATGTATTCAAGGTAGAACGGAATGCTGCGGCTGGGCATCATCCAGAACGGGAAGATGGTGCGCATGATCTGGTCGAAGTTCGTTTGATGCTGATAGTTCAGCATGAACTTGTTGGTGTGCGGCAGCGCGCCCTCGATCCCGCTGGCGGGGTTGCCGTTGGTGGCCTGGTCCAGCAGGCTGTACTTGGCTTTGGCCGCCTGGTCGGCCCAGGTAGCGAACGTGCCGCGCTGCTGATCGGTCAGTTGGGTCGCCATCGGATCGCCGGAGTTGGCCTTGTCCAACAGCCAGTCGCGCCAGTAGTGCAGGGTATCGGTGGCGGCGTCGGCCTGCGCCTGGATATTCTCAGCCCGGCCCAGCCAGGTCTTGATCTCATCCGGCAGTTGCCAGTACGGGATCATCACCGGGAACTGCGCCGCCAACTGCTGCTCGCGGGCCGAAAGCTGCTCCGGCAAGAGCGCCTGGTTGGCCTGCATCGCCTGCGCCCCGAACGAACGCGCCTCCTGTTGGATGTACTGGAGCGCCGAGGTCAGATCGTCGGCGCGCGGGCCGTAGTTGGTTTTGAGCCGGTCAATCGCATCAGAGATGTAGCTGTCGAAGCCGGCCTGGGTCTTGGTCGCCTGCGCCGGCCAGACCTCTCGCAGTGAGCGCCCATCTGGATAGCGCGGCGCGGCGGCCCAGGCATCCCAGGCGCGGGCCAGTTCCGCCTCGATGTCGTTCTGCTGCTTCTGCGCCAGCCAGGCCCCGGCGTCCGAGATACCGTTGACGGACTGGAACTTGGCGGTGGCGTCATCGAGGATCGCCTGCGGCGCGTTGATCTTGGACAAGATGTAGGGATTGGGCGGATTGTAGGGCGTGCCGTGCGTGAGTTCGCCCGCCGCGTATTCGTACATCCGGCTGACCAACGCGCGGGTTTCGGGGTCCATCGGCGCATCCGGCGCGCGGAACATCTCATTTTCGAGGAGCTTGTTGAGGACCACGCGCGGGTTGTCCCATTCCGGCGCGCCCGCGATCACGTCCGACCAATGCGGGTATTCGCGCAGCAGATCGGAATAGAAGTCGCCCTCGGTCCCGACCGACCGAAGCTCCTGCTGCATCCAGCGAAAGGTATCCTTGAAGGCGGTGTGGATGAGCGGATCGGTGTCGGTGCGCAACAAACCCAGCGCGCGGGCCGGAGCGATCTCGGTGAAAGTCTTGGGGTCGTCGGTCGCGCCCAGGGCCTTGTCGAACACCGCCCGGATCGAGGGGTTGATGTTGACCCCATCGAAGTAGGCGGCCATGTTGGCGTACACCCGGCCCATGTAGTCGCGCAGGTAATTCATCGTCGGGGCCAGTTCCGGCGTGGGCGGCAGGCCGTCCCGAACGTATTGCTCGGCGGCCTTGGCAAACTTTTCCTTTTCCGCTACCCCCCACTCGGCCAGCGGTTTGCCCATCCAGTCTGAGACCGCCTGCACGCTTTCGGGCGGCAGTTGCGTTTCGAGGATGTGGCCCAGGACTTCATGCGGGATGGCGCTCAGGTTGGCCCCGGAGAAGAAGTGCAGCCAGGCTCGCCCATCATCGAGGAACTGCACTGCCGCCCGTACCTGGCCGCGCGTCTGGAACAGCGGCATCCCTTGTAGGGCGCTGGTTTTCATCGCATCGTTGATTGGTAGATAATGGAAAGTTTGATAGGTCGGCTCGATGCGACTGCTTTCCACAATCGGCAGATGGGCATACTCGCTGCCCGGCGTCTGGTGCAGCAGATCGGCGTGGGCGGCGGCTTCCTGAAAGGTGTCGTAAGGCTCACTGACCGGCTCATACATATCGGGCCGGTTATACTTGGCGAAGCCCGGCTCATCTGTCCAGTAGCGGTTGAGGTCGTCCTGGGTTTGCAGGTATTGGTCGCCAGAGGTACGCACCTCGCGCAACAAGCTGTCGGCATCGGTGCGATCTTCAGGCGGCACGAAGCCCAGCGCGTATTCCAGGTAGCTCAGCCCGTTCTGACGGTTGCGGCCCGGCTCCGGCTCCAGACCCAGCGCCTCATCCGCCATCGAGCCGATACTATCGGGGTCGAGCGGCTGGCCGTTGTCGGCGCGCACATGCGCGCCTATCCAATCTACCAGCTTGCTGCGGGTGGCGGCCACCTGATCCTGTGCGGTTTGCGCTGCTTGTTCCAGCTCGCCGCGAATGTCGTCCACAGTCGCGCGGAACACCTGATAGGTCGCCACCGACTGCCCGCCGGTCTGGAGCGGCAGATCGCTCACGCTCACCCCGAACGGCTTGCCCATCCGGCCAGCGATAGACGAGATTTTCTTATCGTAGGCTTCGCCCATGCCCAGCCCGCCGACCTGCATGTTGTCGCCCAGGATGGTGTCGCTGGAGGCCCCGGCGCGAATACGATCCTTGATCGCGTCGGTTATGTCTTGACCAACATACTCATGCAGCCTGCCCAGCGGGGTGGAGGTGTTCAGAGTGCTCTTGCCGAGTTTGCTGCCCTTGAGCGTGACGCTGGCGGCGTCCATATCCTTGAACGCGCTGGGATACTGTTCTTCCAGATCGGCCAGGGAGAGGCGGCCTTGCAAATAGTCCATCACCAATGAGTTCTGAGTGTTGGACCCGACCGGAGGCAGCACGGTGCCTTGCGGCACAGACCAATCCAACTGGTCAACATAGTGGGCCAAGCTGTAGCGATTTGATTGAGTTGCCCCGGTCGTCCAGGCCAGCCCATCATAACCGCCATCCTCCGCCGCCTTGCGCAGCATATAGTTCAGCGCCAGCTTGTTATAGCTGTCCGCCCACGGCGTTGGCGGAGCCATCAGGTAAGAGGCCGCCTGGGCTTTCTCCAAGATTGGAACCAGCGCCTCACGCCGGCCCGCCGCGATGTCGGCGGGGTTCTTGCCAGCCGCCTCGGCCAACTGCTGGAGCGCCTGGATGCGCTGCACGACCTCCGGGGTGTAAAAGCCCTGGTCGCGCCCGCGCTGGGCCAGGTCGGATTGAATTTCCTCAATCGCCAGGATGCGCCGACCATCGGTGTCCAGACGATCTTTGTAGCGGATATGCACCGCGATGGGGTTGCGGCTCTTGATGTCCCGGCCGTGAAAATCGGAGAACTGACGATACTTATTCTCCAGCTCATCCGCTCCGCTCTCCTGCGCCGCCTTAGTAGCGGCGTAGGTGCGCTGGTTGGCCGCCGCGAACGCCTGGTCGTCATCGGCTGACAACGGCGGAACGGAGTTACGCTGATCGAAGTCCATGCCCGATGGTCGCCAGTAGGTGCCATCGGAGGCGCGCCAGCCCTGCGGATACTTCTCCGACAGTTCTTCGTACAGGCTGTCGTAAGCCTCATAAGCGGAGGTCAGCTCTTGCTGCTGCGGCGACTTGGGGGCCTTGAACAGCAGCAGCGCCTCGCGGTAATTGGTCCCACCGGGCGAGGTGCGGTCGCTCCACAGCGTCGGCTGCTGGTTGTGCATGTACTGCGAGGCCGAATAGCGGGCGCGGCCATCGGCGTTGATGTCCTCCCAGGTCTGAGCGTCATCCCCCCAGCGTTCCGGGTTGGGTGAGCCATACTTGGCGGCCATCGCATCGCGGAAATCCTGGCGCAGTTGGCCGACCTCATCATAGTCAAAGACCGGATGAGGGTCCGCCGCATAAGCGCGCAGCTCTGCCGCCGACCCGGCGTGCTGGGCTTCCTGCGGCGTGGCAAACGGGATGGAGGAATGATCCCGGCTGTTGACCAGGAACCAATCGTCGTCACGCCCGATGCGGACCTGGTAGTGCGCGCCGTCGTAGCCGACAGCGGTGAGATCGTCGCCACCCAGCGACACCCAATTCAAGGGGATGGGTTCGGGCTTAGGGCCTTTCTCGCCCAGCACCATCGGGATGAGTTCGGGGGTGTTCTGGTCGAGGTGATCGAGAAGCTCCTGCTGCGTGACCTTGCCCCCAGAGCGCGCGGCCAGATAGCTGTCCAGGCCGGTAGCCGCGAGTTCTTCCTGGCTGACCTGCCCGCGCAAAAAGTTCTGCACGGCCTCGACCGGCTGGGTCTTGGCCGAACGCATCTTCTGCTGGATCAGCCGGCGTGATTTCAGATACCAGCTACTCGCCGGGTCGCTTTCGCTTTGGGCAAAGAACTGGCTGTGCGACAGGAACTCGTTGGTGCTGTCGAGATGGCGCTGGAGCTGCGCCACGCGGGCGGCATCGCCATCCGCCGAAGCTTCGGCCAGATCAGAGATCAGGCTGTTGCGGTAGGACTGGAGCCGGCTGAACTCGCCGGGGCTGAGGCTGTCGGGGCTGCCGCTAACTGCGCCCGGAGGTGGGCCTGAAACCACCCGCTCAATCTGGCCTTGTCCTCGGGTGTAAATGGCTCGCCCGCTTTCGCCTTCGCCCGGAACCAGTTGGGCAAAGGCAGCACCATCCTGCTGGGCCGCCGTCCGGCCTGGTTCGGTGTCGAGGTAGAGAGGTTGTCCGTTGGTGTAGTCATAGATACTCGCTTGTCCAGAAGTGATGCCCTGCTGGATGGCACTGTACTCGTCGGGCACGTTGCGTGAAACGTTCAACACCACGTCGGCCTCGCCCCCGGCGTGATCCCAGGTGATGTAGCTATCATCCCGCAATAGCTCCGGCAGGTGCTCGGTGGCATAGTCGGCCAGCAGATCACCTTGCCGCTGTGGATCGGCAAAGAACTGCGCTGCCGGGATCACGCGGGTCGCTGCCGGAGCGTTCACACCAAAGCCGGTCGGAGCTGCCTGCTCCTGCACCGGGTTGAACGAGCCGGAGCCGCCCGGAGTGATCGAGGGAAACGGCTTCATGTCCACGTCCTGCACCAGTTGCTCGCTGGCCTGGGTCAGCGCGCCTTCGGGCAGTTCGTGGATGCCGCGCGGGTAGCGGGTCATCCCGGCGAACGTTTCCTTATACCAGTCCTGCCCCGGATGCAGGTTTTCCCACGCGCCGGCCAGCGCATCGAGGAAATGCTGGTCGGCTTGGGCCGCGTCGGTGTTGAGGTGCAGGTTGGTCTTGAGCCACTCCAGCAGCTTGTCGCGCTGGATGTCGCCGGTGTAGTTGACCGGGGTGCGCGTGCCCTTCGGCGCGGGCGTGCCCGCCGAAGTTAGCCTAACTACCGGCGTGTCCGCCGAGATCGGCTTGGGCACATCCACCGGCGCGCGCACGGCGTTGATGTAGCCTTTGGCGGTCGTCTCCAACTCGTCCAGCGGCATCGCAATCGCCTTGTCCGCCGTCAGACCATCCGGCAGCCCGCGCGGGAACAGAGGCCGGAGCAGGTTGCTCTCCAGGCCGAGGATCGTGATCGGGTTGGTATACACCCGGTCGGAGGTGCCGTTCGGGCCGGGCATCGTGATGCGCGCGATGTGGCCGCCGGCATCGTAATCGAGCTTCATGCCGCTGCGGGTCAGCATCTCGTCCAGGGAAGGCATCGTGATGGTTTCCCCGCGCAAGGTCGCTCGCTGGAGTTCCTGGGTCCAGTCCGCCACCGCCTGGTAGTTCTGCGCCCGCAGCTCATCGAAGTAGTCCCAGGCGGAGCGGCGCGCCTTGCCGGTGTTGTGGAGCGGATCGGGAGCGAAGTCCAGCCACCAGTTGTGCAGCCAGCCTTGCGCGGCGTCCATCGTGCGCATGGCCTCGTTGCCGTTGGTCCAGGCTTCGTTGGTGACGGTGCCGGCGTCCAGCGCTTCGCGCATCATACGGGAGAAGGTGGCGCGTGAGGCCGCCTGGTTCTGGCCGGCGGCCTGCACGGCGGGGGCGGTCTGGTAGACGCGGCTGCCGATGCGGTCGTTGAGAATTTTGGTGTAGTCAATCGGGCCGAGGCGGTAGCCCTCGTCGGACACGTCCTTGACGATGGAGCGGTAGTCAGGCAGCGGCGTGCCCAGCAGCCCCCGGAAGGTAGCGTACACCTCCGGGTTGCGGTCGAGGGTTGTGGCGATGGCCTCGGCCAGCTTGGGGTTGGCGCGCTGCACCGCCGCTGGATCGGATAAGAATTGCTGCACGCGCACAGCCAGGGAAGCCGGGTCGCCAAACATCGCCAGGTCCGGACCGCCAAGCTGGGCGGCCAACCGGCTGACGCCATCGTACAGGCGCACGCGCGCATCGCTGGGAGATAGCTTTGCCAGGGCTTCCGCATCGTACTCCAGCAGTGGTTTGCCGGCTGCATCCAATCCGACCCGCACCATCTCCGGGCCGAGGCCGGCAGCCGGCTGCACCGTCGCCACCCCATCCAGTATGCCCTTGACGGCCCCGGTGATGGCATCGGTGTTTTTGCCAGACAGGGCTTTGGCCTGCGCCGCCATCGCCAGGGTCTTGTCCGCCGCTGCCTGAGCCGCCGCCTCGGCTGCTGGAGCCGTGGCGCTGGGCGCGCGGGCAGCCGCCGACACGGCGTAGTCTTGCAGTTGGCGCTCGATGTCGCCAAAGACCGTGCGGATCGTCACGTCGTCCAGCGGACGCATGGCCTGCGTGTTGCGCAGTTGGGTCAAGACGTGGTTCATAAACAGCGAGCGGTCGGAGGGCGTCATCGCTCCGACGTGGCCCATGATGTCGGGCGGCACCAGCCGGGTGTACTTGGCTCCCATGCCCGCCGCCTGGCCCAAGAACTCTTGGGTTAGCTGCTGAAAGCGATCCGGGTCCTTGCCGGCCTCGTTCCACAGCGACATCGCAATCGGGTAAAGCTTGGGGTCGCCGGCCACCAGCTTCATGGTGTCGGGCAGCAGGTTTTGCTCCAGCCCGTCGTAGGTTGAATTGAGGACCTCATGGAACATGCGCGCCCGCAGGTTGAAGGATACCGCCTGGTTCCAATCCGACCAGCCCCCGATCCAGGCTTTCCAGGCATCCCGCGCGGCCTTGATCGCGCCCTTGCCGGTGTCGGCCACTGGCGGCAGTGGATCACCCGCCAGCTTGTCCATCAGCGGCGCGCCGTCCGCCAGACCCGCGCTGGCCGAGGCCGCCAGGTCTAGCAGGCCATTGGTAGCCGGATTGCGCAGCGCGTTCCAGCGGTCAGTGATGGTTGTGAGCGGTCCCCAGGTCGGACGCCAGCCAGCCAGCAGCCGATCCGCCACCGTGCCGGTCGCGCCCATCTGCCGATTGAGGAGCGACTGCGCCAGGTCCGCCGGCAGAAGCATGTCCATGTCCTGCGCTTTGGCGAAGTCGGTGGTCAGGATCGAACCCAGGTCATCGAACAGGTGCCCACCGCCGATCATGTATTGAAACAGCGCGTTGACGTTGCGCGTCACCGATGAGCCTGGCCGGGCCAGCGAGGTGGCCGCCATCCAGTTGTTGGTCAGCCAGTCGGCCATCCCGTTCACCATCTGAATGCCCGGCTTGGCCTGTTCCAGCACGCCCAGCTTGCGCGCGATCAGCGCCAGCAGGTCGTCATCGGAAAGCGCCGTGCCAGGGATGATGTGCGCCGCGCGATAAGCGTCCGCGAACTGCCCCGCCAACTGCGGCACGATAGACTTGGGATTGGACACCAGACGCTCGACGGCATCGTTTACCTGGGAGGTGACGAACTCGGTCTTGGCGTTGAGCGCCGCCAGCCGGGCAGCCTCCAACGCATCGGCGGCGGCGGGAGCCGCTTCTGATGCGCTGGAGGCCGCAGCGGCTCCCGCCGCCCGCAGCGCATCTACCACATCCTGGGGCGTCATGCTGCCGGTAATTTTGACGCCATTCTCCCCCGCGATGCGCTCCAGGTTCTTGGTAATCATCGCAGGCATTCCCCCTGCGTCTACCTTAGCTAGAAATTCCTGGGCTTCCTGGGTCAAGCCGGGCGCGGCCTGGGCGGCACCCGCTGTTGAGGCCGATTGGGTCGCGGATGACAACACACTGTCGTAGACTGCCTGAGCTTGCGGCGAGGCGTTCCAGGCACGCCGGTAAGCCGCGCTGGCTTGCTGGCGCAGATTGTTGGTGGCGTCATCGGCCAGCTTGCTCCACTGATCGCCGCCGTTCACCACGTTGCGCATACTCTTGAGCACTTGATTTTCGCGCTCGCCAATCGAGGCCGCATCCAGTACTCCGCCGTCACCCGCCGTTTTGAGCATGTCGTTGAAGCTGTCCATGTCAGTGGCGGCGTTCGCCAACCGCCCCAGGGTGTCGGAGGCGGTCGCCGCCAGCCGGGCCGCCGCTGAGCGGTTGGTTTCTTGCAGCAGGTAGCGGGCGAAGTCGCCCACGACCGGCAGCGTGGAGGCGAAGTTGCCAAACTTGGTCGCCAGGGTAGCCCTAACCTGGCCCTGCGCCATGACGTTGCCGAGAGCCTGGAGCGCGCCGTCGCCGCCCAGGATGGTTGAGTTCGCCAGCTTGTTGCCGATAAACTTGCTGGCATCGCCCAGCAGTTCGCCCGGCTTTTCATACAGCCCCAGGATGTTGAACAGGTCCAGGGCCACCTCACCCGGCAGCTCCTCCCACGGATCAACGAAGTGGTCCTTGATGGAGTTGATCTCGTAGCTGTCGAGCGGAGCGCGCTTCTCCATCTCGGCCTCGACCAGCGCCGCCCGGAAAGCGTCACGCCGGGCCGGGTCCACATCGAAGGTGTAGGCGAAGGTCGGATCGCCCCAGCCGGCAGCTTTCTGAGTTTCGAGCTGCGCCTGAGAGATGAGACTTTTGGCCTGATCGAGGTCGGCCTGCGGGATCGTTCCAGGGGTGGCGAGGATGGCATATGCCGCGCGGCGGTTGTCCTGAGCCATCCCGTTCAACCCGCGACTGTCAGCCACGATCTTGTCGTAAGCAGCGTCCCAGCGGTTGTTATCAATAACCGTCTGGAGATCGGGCGGCATCCCCTGGCGCAACTGGCCGGTGGCTGGGTCAATCGAGAAACCATAGACGTTGTTCTGGATGCCAGGCGGAGCCATGTTGTCGCGGATCGCCCGCACCCGCGCCACGCTGTTGTTGAGCGCGGCGTGGGCGTTGTCCTCTAGCGCCTGGCGGGTGGCGACGGAGGTCAGCACGTCTTGCGGCAGCAGCCCGGAGGCCGCCAGGGCGTTGGTGATGCCGAGATGGTCTGGCGCGTTGAGCGCCTGAATGCCCTTGTAGGTCGCTGCCGCGAAAACGGTGCGACCCAGCGCGCCCGATAGCGGTCCCCACTTAGCCGCCCACTGGAGCGTGTCGCTGATCGGCGCGGGCAGGTTGGGGTTGCCGATGATCTCTTTGGGGATATTCATGCCCAGCCCCAGGACCTTGAAAAGCTGATCGGTCCATGAGGGTCCGTTGGTATCCGCCGGGATGTTCTGCACCTGCTGATCGGGGGCGGCGAAAGGGTTGTGTATCTGGTAGGTGGTTGGCGGCGCGAAGGGCGAGGCCGGATGCTGGGTCAGGAAATCCGAAAGCTGCGCGCTGGGTCCGAACATCCCCTGCGGTTTGGACTGCTGCTGATCGGAGCCAGCGGTGGGATCGGTCGGAGGGTTCGCGCCAGGGATGGGCGTGCCCTCCGGCGCGGGCGAGGTGTTTACCGTCTGCGGCGTCCAGGGCGTGGTATCACTCGGCAGCGACTTGCCGCCCACGCCGAAAGTTCCAGAAGATGCAACCGGCCCAACCCCGGAGGGTTGGGCCTTATTGAACTCTTGCTGGAACTCCGGCGTTTCCCAAAAGTTTCCGGCCATAAGTTCGCCTAACTTTCAACTGTCTGAGGCTTGGGCTTGCGCCCGCGCCGAGGCTTTTCCTCTACGACTTCCGGCTCCGGTTCCGGCTCAGGGTTCGGCAGCGCCTCGCGCCGCACCAGCACGATGTAGTGCCCGGTGACGTTGATATGAAAGCCCAGCACGTCCCAGGCTTCGCCCATCAACTGCTCCAGCCGGGCATTGGCCTGGATCAGGTTGGTGCCAAGATCAAGCAACTTCGTTTCAAACATTCAAGCAGCTCCTAACTGTGGCTAATTGACAATTACCCCAACTCAGGGAATAATCGTCAAATGGCTAATTATTCCAGCATCATACCCCGACTAACCAAAGCGCAGATCAAAACCTTCTGGTCGCATGTGGACATCCGAGGCGAGGATGACTGCTGGCCGCTCAAACGCAGAAACGGCCAGCCATTCACCACCAAGTATCGCCTTATCTGCATCGGGAATAAAATCCTCAAAGCCCATCGGGTTGCCTGGTCAATCGCCAACCATAAACAACCTGGAAAGCGAGAGGTACTCCACTCCTGCGACAACCCACCTTGCTGCAATCCAAAACATCTGTCGCGCGGCACCCATGCGGAGAACATGGCTGATATGGCCTCACGTCGCCGCTCCGCGCGGGGCGTCCAGCATGGGATGTCTAAACTAAATGAAGCCGATGTACGAGAGATACGCCGGTTGATTAGCGAGAAGAAACTGTCGCAAAGAGACATCGCTATCCGCTTCGATGTGCGCCAATCAGCTATCTCTAAGATTGCTCTAAACCAACGCTGGAGCCACATTCACTAGCCTCCCAGCCAGGGATTAGGACGCTCGAACTGCCACTGCCCATTGGACTGCTTGGTGGCATCGCGCGCCGGCCCCAGGCCAGTGAACGGATTGATAAGCGCCTCCGCCGCCGGCCCGTAAGCCGACAGCAGGCCGGTGGTGCCCTGCGACTGCGCCAGGATCGGATCGAGCGCAGCTTGCTCCGCCAGGTATTGCCCGCGCGTCTGGTCGCTGTTGCCCGCGCCGCCGTATTGCTGCATCACCGAGGCGATGTCCTTGAGGTACTGGTAGCCCGGCCCGAAGTCCTGCGCGCTCTTGCCCATGCCCTTCGCCATGCTGTTGAGCGTGTCGAGGATGCCCTGCGCCCGATTGGCGGTGAAGTATTGATACTGCACCGTGGGCGCGCCCTCGACTGGCGGCAGCGGCGCGGCGGGGGTGCTGCTCAAGGAATAGTCGCCCGGCTGCCCCACTGTGGCGGTCGGCTTGCCGCCCGCGAAGGGGTTATTGACCGAGGGATCGGTGGTGGATAGCTGCGACAGGTTTTCGGCTGCCGTGCGCTGATCCTCCGGCGACATATACGGAACGAGCGCGTTGACGATGGTCGCATACTCCGTAAGCGGGTTGAGGCGGTCAGGGGTCAGGCCCTTCCACCAGCTTGGCGCGCCCGGCACGGAATAGGTCGGCTTCCATTGAGTGCGGTAAGCGGCGGTCAGCGAGCTATAGTCTGGACCGTTAGGCGCGGGCGGCGTGGCTGCGCCGCCCGCGCCACCACCTCCGCCGCCGGTCTGGCCCCAGGTGCCCAGGTCGTTCAACGGGTAGGTGTACTCACGGTTGCCCTTCATGTCGGGATTGCCGCGCGGCTGACCCGCGTAGGAAGTGTCCGCGCCCTGCGCCACGGCATGAGCCTGGATATAGTCAAGGATGCCCTGCGTGCCGGCGTCAGGCACCTGCTGGCCCTGCTGGGGCTTGGACTTTTCCTTGAGCGGCTTGGGCGGCGGAGGCGGCCAGGTGCTCATAAACTACCTCCGAGGTGTTTGCTGGTACAGCCAGTTGGTACCGGGCGGAGGCGGAGGTGGCGCGCCGCCCCCACCGCCAAGATACGGCTCGTAGATCGAGCCGGGCATCGCCGTGCTGGGCATCCCGCTCATGGCCGCCACGTCCCACGGCTGAAACCCCTGGCGCGCGTGCTGGGCAGGCCGCAGCATCAGCGAGGTCGCCAGGGCAATCGGGTCCGTTCCGTTTACGGTCGGGGAAGCGTTGCCGGGGGCCATCGGGCCTTGCTGGATGCCGCCCGGCATGATGCCCGACAGGCCGGTGGGGTCCGCGCCATGCGCGATCAGGTATTGAGCTACGCCCTGAGTTTCGGCGTCGGGCACCGCTTGCTGAGACATGCCGGTGGTGTTGAAGCCGCCGGTGGGAATATCGTTGGGCTGGCCGCCGACACCATGCGCCTGGAGATAGCCCTGGATACCCTGCGTGCCGGCGTCGGGCACTTGCTGGCCCGGCCCGCCTGGGCTGACAGCGCGCCCGTTGCCGTTGCCACCGCGCCCGCCGCCAACCGTGTTGGATGTGCCGCCACCACCCCCACCGCCACCCGCCGCGCCGCCTCCACCGTTGGTCGGCGTAGCGCCCCGGCTGCCGCTCCACAGGTTGCCGCCATTGGGGAAGGGCGTGTTCTTGAGCGCGCCGATGATGCTGTTGAGGGTGGCCTGGTCCACCGCGCCGGGCTTATCCGGCACGTTGAGCACCTGGCCGGGATGCAGCATCAGGCCGCCAGGGTTAGCCTGGATCAGCGCGCCGAGTTGCCTCTGGTCGCCCATGTACTGGCCGGCGATGGAGGCCCAGCTATCTCCCGGTTGAACAACGACTTGTGCCATAGGTTAGCCTTTCTTGTGGACCAGCAGACGCTTTTCCATCTCGTTGATATAGCGCATGGTTTCCTCAGCGCCGTAGCGCTGCCGCATCTTCTCGAAGTCGGCGCGCGTGTGCGACAGGTACAACACCAACTGCGGATCGCGCGGGCTGCCCACCAGATCATGCACCCGGTTGGAAGCCTGTTGCGCGGCGATCTTGGCCGCCTCGATGCGGCGGCGCAGCGAGCTATGGTTCATCTCAGCCGATCACTCCCGTCATGTCGGGGGTCGCCGTGGCTTGCTGCACCAACTGATCCTGCGGCGACTGGCCGGGCGGCATCCCGCCTTGCTCTTGCGGCGTGGGCAGCCCGGTCGAGCTGCTCAGGCCAAGCGGCTGTTCGGGCGCGTTCGGCTCGGTCGGACGGCCCGGCATCCCCGAAGCCTGGCCGTTGAGCATGGCCTGCAAGGCGATCTGCGCGCCCACGTCGCCCGCCGCTGCCATCTCGCGGAGCGCGGTGATGAGGATGTACTGCTGCATGGCCGGATGGTTGAGCACCTGTTCCTCCATCAGCATCTTCATGGCCTCGTCGGGCTGGCGCACGCCCAGGTACTTTTGAATGATGATGCGCGCCGGCAGGATGCCCTTGACCTGGGTCGCCATCGCATGGCGGCGGGCCTCTTCGTTGGGGAACACCGGATGCACCACGGCGTTGACCTGATAGCCTTCCAGGTCGGTGCCCCTGACCGCCTCCGCGAAGTTGGCTCCGCGCACGTGTCCGTAAACGCGGATGGCCCGGTCGCCGGCAAACGAGCGGGTCATATCAATCGTCTTGTCGGCCCAGCGGGTGAAGAACTGGCCGAGGTGTGTGGTCGGCTGGGTCAGGCGGATGCGGTTCTGGTCGCCCAACTGGTTGATGGCGAAGCCCGATACCTGGCTCGCGCCGCTGCCGAACATCACGTCCGAGAAACCCGACTGCTGCACCCGGCTCCGCAGGAACTCGATCTGCTGCTCCACGTCGGGGGCGTTGCCCGGCCAGTTGGGGAAGCCGATGTCCTCGTTGGGTCCCAGGTTGACGTGCGTGCCCATGCCAGGGTCAACCGACACCGCCCGGCCCGGCAAAGTTCGGCTAACTATCGGCAGCGAGGAATAAATATCAATCTGGCGGCTGCGGCGGTTGACCGAACGCTCCAGCATCGCCACGGTCGTTTCCATCGGGCGGATGATGGAATGGCCCCAGCCTTCGGGCTTGTCACGCTTGACCGGCTTGAAGAACCCCAGGGTGTAGGGGTAGTCGCCATAGCCCGGCATCAGGCGCGGGGCCATCAGGAACTCCTCATCGAACAGCATGGCGTTCTGCATGGCATACGGGCGGTTGCGATACCAGGCTTCCAGCGGATCGCCGGGCGTGAAATGCGGCTTGGCGACCACCTCCCAAAAGTCAATGAAGTTGCCGTAGGTGATGAGCTTGGCGTCGTCGGTCAGCCCGGCGAACTTCTTTAGGCGCACGTTGTATAGCGTCTCGACATCGTAGACGCTCATGCGCTCCACCCGGAACATCTTGGCGTAACGGCCACGCCCGCCCGGCACCGCGAACATCTCGATCGGATCAATGACCTGAGTGCGGATCGGAACGTCCAGATAGGTGGGAATGTTCACCATCCCATCCGGCCCGGCCATCGGCACGTTCGCCAGGGAAGCCGCCGCGATGTCCGGGTCCCACACGCTATACAGCACCCCGGCTCCATCCCGCACGAAATGCAGGATGACCTCATAGGGGATGTGGTAATCGTTGCGGCGGCTGTTGACCGCCAGCACCCCGGCCAGATATTTCTCGACCTTGCTGGAGGCTTCCTCCTCGGCCATGCTGGGCGTCCAGCCGCGCACGTCGAAGTCAATGTCCTCGCCCAGCAGCACGCCCACCGCCAGGTCCACCGTGTTGGTGTAGGTCGGATCGGCGTAGGTGGTTTCGCCCGGCTTGGGCCGGTAATCGAAGTGGTTGAACTCGTACAGCTTGCGCGAGCGCTCGATGTCCTTGTGCCACTGGTCGCATAGCGTCCGGGCCAGCCCCAGGGTCAGCGTGATGCGCGAGCGGTCCTTGAGGCTCTGGTCGGTTAGAACCGGATCAATAACGGTAGGGGCAGGCACGTCAGGCATTTAGTAGTTGCTCCGCAGCGGCAGAGGCAGCCGCTTCTCTTGATCGTCCAGGGTCGCCGGCCAGGCCGAGACATCGCCAAAGGGCGAGGGCCAGACCACCGGCTGCGACACGTCCACCCCGCCGCTCTCCACCGCCAGATAGCAGGCCATCGCCAGAGCCACCGCGAAGTCCACCGGCTTGCTGTTGCGGCGCTTCTTATCGTTCTTGATAACCGGGTCCTTGACGATGCGGAAGCCGCGCCCGGTGTCTTTAGCGACGGCGTTGCGCAGATGCTCGCGGGCCTCGTCGTCGGGATAGGTCGAGAACTTCTTTCCCCGCAGCAGTTCGTAGAGCTGCTGGCTGGCGGCGGCCATGTTGGACGGCGACTGGACGAACTCGACCATCGGCAGGCCGGCGGCGGTCAGCGTCACCATCGAGCGGTGGAACTGGTTGGGGTCGTAGCCGATCTGGCGGATCAGGAAGCGCTTGTGCATCACCCGCAGCCAGAGTTCGACCGTGCCTTCCAGATCGAACAACTCGCCCTCGACCGGGGTCCAGATGCGGTGCGCCACCTGAGCCACCCGCCCCAGCTTGGCGTCGTAGGCCACCGCCACGGCGCTGGTGCGGTCGTGCTTGGTGCCCACGTCCACACCCAGGTAGAGCGGATAGCCCTTGTAGGGATGGTCGCCCCACAGCAGCGCGCTGCCCAGCGGGAAAGCTTTGGCGGCTTCGTCCCACCAGGCTGGATCAAGGAAGCTCTCATGCGAAGTCACCCAGCGGTTCTCATGAAAGCGCAGGTAGTCGGCGGGGCGCAGGTCCTTGCGCTGGTCGTCGTAATAGTCGTCGGTCTGCCAGGGCATCGTCGGCTCATGGTTCCAGTAGGTGAAGCGCCGGCCATTGACGTAGGTCGGAGCGTCCTCCGCCCCCGGCAGGGTGATCGCCTGGCCCTGACCCTCGTTGTGCTCCTCCGGCCCGACCCCCAGCAGATAGGTGTCCCACAGCAGATCGCTTTCATGCTCGTAGCCGGCATAGGTGGTGATGATCTGGAGCGAGAGCGGCTTGGTCGGGATGGGCGTCATCTCGCTGTACATGCGCCGCGCGCCCTCGGTGTTGTGGGAGGCGAAGCCCTCGGCTACGAAGGTTTTGCTGGTCGTGCCCAGCATAACCATCGGCTCATCATATCCCTTATACACGCCATCCACTGTCACCCACTCGTCGGCAGTCATCCGACCTAGCTTGTCAGGGTCGAACTTGGGCAGCAGCCGCTTAGGCCGGATCGTACCCAACAGCCGCATCACCTCACGCTTGTTGCCAACATTGTAGGTATAGCACGGGCGCTTCCCATTCCGGCTATCGTTGCGGCATTGGATCGGATCAAAGCCCAGCAGACGCAGCGACTTGAGAACTTGATCCGACATCTCGTTCTCGCGCTGGGTATAGCGCATCGAGTAACCCAGGCTCTCAGAATTGACCGAGAGGTGCCCTTCGCCGTCAAAAGCAGCCGCCAGATAAGCAGCATCCCAAGAACGATCCTCATCCCACACTGGCAGCACCCGCATTAGCTGATCGCCAGGCTGGAGGTCCTGCGCCTGAACCCATACCACATTATTGCGATCTAGCTTACGCCGCGCCAGCCAGCGATGGTCAGGCGTGCAAACAAGCCGCTGTGACCCAGCATGGATATGCACCGCCGGCAGCTTTTCGATCCTTGCCGACAGCACCCGCGCCGAACGCCAGGCGCGATACGCATGATCGCCGCGTTCCTCATCGAAAGCAACCAACTCATCCCCAGGCCGCAAGCTGCCGGCGGCCACCCAGCGCAAGTCAGCGGTCAACACTCGATGGCTAGGACGAAGGCAACGGTAGCCCCACAACTCATCGAACAGCACCATCACGCGGGCGTTGCCGGCAGCCGAGGCGGCGTGCTGCGCCAGCACTTGCACGAAGGACCCATTGGCGGCCTCGACCCTGGAGTTGGTCACATAATGCCCGCGCCGCATGGCGTGATACATCAGGGCCTTGCCCATGTTGCCGATGCCTTGCTCGGCGTCGTTGGCGCAGATGAAGATTTCGGAGCCGGCGGGAAACTCCTCCAAAGCCCAGGCGGCAAAAGAGGCAGCCAGCGCGGTTTTGCCCGACTTCATCAAGGTGGAGTACAGGATGCGGTTGAAGCGCCAGCGCCCATCGGGTTGCAGGGTGAAGCAATAGTCGCAGATAGCGCGCTGGAACGGAAAGAGTTGCAGCTTGCCATCCGTGCCCCACACGCCGCGCTCAATGTCCCAATAATCCGCGACAATGAAGCCCTGGCTGTCCATCCACTCCAGATAATTGCGCATAAGTCTCCTGGCGGGATGCTAATGCACATCCCGTTGGGCCGTCAAATAGAAACCGGCCCGCAGTTCCCTGGGAAGGGAACTGCGGGCCGGTTCCGCCACGCTCACCGATAGGAGGACTGACGCCGGGATTATACCACACCCTAGCGCGCCGCGCGCCGGGACTTCGATTTGGGCTTGGGTCCGGGCGGGGTGCGGTAGACGCGGCGCACGCTGCGCCCATCCACGCGCGGGCGCTCCTCGATGAAGCCGAAGCCGTAGACTTTCAGCCGGCGCTTCAATTCATCCCACCGCTCGGCCTCCATCGTCACGAACGGCCCATTGAGGGTGACATGGATGTAGCCATTGAGCGGGTCAACGGTCATGGCACCAGCACCTTATCGGCGGTCACGCGCGCCGCCCAGGAGTGATGGCCGTCCAGGTGATCGAAGTTGTCGAGAGTGGCCTGATTGCGGGCCGCCCGGATGGCGCTGTCCTGGTCGAGCGCCTGGACCGGATACTCTTTCAAGATGGCCTGGTTCTTGACTAGGAACACCTGCCAGAGCTTGGGAATTTGTGAAGCGCGGGTGATAGGCATAGAACCTCCAGACTATTCACGGATGATATGGTTGAGGCTGATCCCCAGCCGCTCCGCGATCATGGGCACGTACCTCGGCTCGATCTCGATGCCGATGGCCGCCCGGCCCATTTCGCGGGCGACTTGCAGGGTGGTGCCGGTGCCGGCGAAGGGATCGAGCACCGTGCCTCCCGCAGGACAGCCAGCAGAGATACATCGGCGGGGCAGCTCCGGGGGAAAGGTCGAGAAGTGGCCGTTCTTATAGGGCACGGTCGGAAAGCTCCACACCGCGCGGCCCCGGCGCACGTCCGCGCCCTGCCAGGGAACGCCGATCTTGAAGTTTGTCCGATGCTCCGGCTGATGATTGAGAAGGCGGCGTTTGTTGCCGTTACCTTCGCCCGTTGCCTGCTCCTGCATCGCCTTCCAGTTGTAGAAGTAGCGCGGGGAGCGGGTGAACAGCAGGATCGTCTCGAAGTCAACGTTGGGGCGATCCTTGACCGGATGCGGCAGGGCGTTGGGCTTGTGCCAGATGATGAGGCTGCGCCAGTACCAGCCGGCGGCCTGCATCGCCAGGGCGAAGCGGTAGGGCACGCCCAGCAAGTCCTTCGGCTTGCCCCCGTCGCTGCGGCGCACGCGCGGGGTGCGCCCATTGACGTGCTTGCCCGAACTGGCCCCGCCCCACTTGCCGTTGGTCGAGTAGCTGTCGCCCAGGTTGACCCAAACGGTGCCGGAGGGTTTGAGGACGACCCGCACCCGGTCGAACACCTCCACCAGATGCGCCACATACAGGTCCACGGTCGGCTCCGATCCCAGCGCTCCGTACCACGCGCCGCACCGCCGGCAGGCAGCGAAGGGCTGGGCCGGCACGGTCTGGAAGTTCTCGCTGCCCTTGATCTTGAGCTTGGGTGTCCGGGTGCCGCCTGATACGGCGCGGGTGGCGTGCTGGGTCCATTCGTGCCGGCAGGCCGGCTGCCCGCCCCATATTTGCTGCATGGCCTTTGATCCGGCGCGCAGGCCGAAGTAGGGTGGGCTGGTCACGACGCAATCCACTGAGTTGGGGTCCAGCAGTTGCAGCCTGGCGCGCACGTCGCCCAGGCCAAGCCTCACTTTTGCCACGGCCACTTGAGGCCCCTCCAGCTATTCATCGTGCCCGGCGCGGGATGGCGGGCCAGGCCCCACACCTCCGCCGTCACCAGCAGGCGGGCGGTGAACCAGCGGAGCGACTGCGCCAGCCTGCGGCTGGCAACCACCCAGCCGGCCCACAGCCCGCCCCAGGCATCGGCGCGCA
>Ga0335085_10004667_pt1 | contig 22531 bp, 21 predicted proteins | sample Lox_Sample_45_FD_206712 | JGI IMG/M metagenome (GOLD analysis project Ga0335085, IMG submission 206712) | Soil microbial communities from Loxahatchee National Wildlife Refuge, Florida, United States - Lox_Sample_4.5 | ecosystem: Environmental > Terrestrial > Soil > Wetlands | place: USA...
GCTCAGTGTGACCTCTTCGACGATGTGCGTCGGCCCCTGCGCAGGCCCGATTTCGCTCCAGCTCAGCGGGTTTGTCGGATCGTACACGTTGCTGAACCACGCAAAGTGATTCAACTTGTATGTGTATCTCCCCGTCTGCTTCCAGACACCCATGCAGAAATCCCCATCCTGCGGCGGCCGGTCGGAGTTCATGATCTCGGTATTGTCGCCATGCCAGACAACCAACGCGTTGTCCACCGGCGCACCGTCCGGCAGGTCACTGTCCGTTCCGTGGGATGTGAAGGTTACGTGCCACATCCCGACGATCGAGGCAGGCTCCTGGAGCGGAAACTCCGTTCGCAAGAGACGTGCAGACCCGGATTGGAGCTGAAAGCTGCTGGGATGAGCCTGCGGCAGAGTCACACCTCCACAGGCGGCGTAAGCGTTGGGGAGGCACGTGAGTGCGAGCCCAAGGATCGATGCGGCAAAAACAAGCCTCGTTTTCCCCTTCATGAAAGATCTCCTTTTCTCATTTCGGCGCCTCGTTCCGTTCGCGCCCTGTGATGAAAGGAGTCTGCTCCGCCTTCATCCCTGACTCAATGAGCCGGGGATGAGTTGCGGCTGAGTTCAACGGCTCACACAACTCATCTGAAACTCATCTCCGCTCACCTCGGATTTTGGTAATCTCTCCTGCATGAAAGAGCATATGGATGCCCTCTCCAATGACCAACTGACCGGCCTGCGCCGAGTCCTGAATAGCCCCATCCTCACCCCAACCGATCCGGACTACGCCGCCGCGCGCAAGATCTGGAACGGCATGATCGACCGCAAGCCGTCGGTCATCGTGCGCCCTACCAGCATTGCCGATGTCATTCAAGCCGTTCGTTTTGCCCGCGAACATGACCTCGCCGCTTCTGTCCGGGGCGGTGGCCACAGTGTCGCGGGCAAGTCAGTCGCCGACGGCGCCATCATGATCGACCTCTCTCTCATGCGCGACGTGCAGGTCAATCCCGCCCGTAAGACAGCGCTCGCGCAAGGCGGCGCCACGTGGAGCAATTTTGATCGCGCGTGTGAGCCCTTCCATCTGGCCACGACCGGCGGGGTCATCTCGTCCACGGGCGTCTGCGGCTTAACCCTCGGCGGCGGCATCGGCTGGCTCATGGGCAAGTACGGCCTGAGTTGCGACAATGTCGTCTCAGCCGACCTCGTCAGTGCCGACGGTAATCATCTTTCCGTGAGCGCTAGCCAGAACGAAGACCTCTTCTGGGCCATTCGCGGCGGCGGCGGTAACTTCGGCATCGTCACCGCGCTCGAGTTTCGCCTTCACGAGCTCGCTTCCATCTACGGCGGCATCGTTTTGTATCCGCGCCCCTCTGCCTTCGATCTGCTCCGCCAATATCGCGACCTCACGTCGCACGCGCCCGATGAGCTCACCGCATACGCCGCGCTCCTCACCGGCCACGGCCATCCCATGGCGGCCATCGCGCTCTGTCACAGTGGATCGAATGCCGACCGCGACGCCGCATGCAAGCAGTTCTATCTCGAGTCTCCACCTGCCGCCGACATGATGGGCGAAAAGAAATACACCGAGCTCCAGACCATGCTGGATTTCACCGCGCCCGCAGGCGCGCACTACTACTTCAAGTGCCCTTTCCTTCGCGAACTCACAGACGATGCGCTCCGCGTCATCCTCGACCACACAGAGCAGATGCCCACCGAGCAGTCCCAGGTCATCCTCGAGCACATGCATGGCGCCGCGAGCCGCGTTCCCGTCGGCCAGACCGCCTTTGGCCTCAGGCGCGTCCATTACAGCATCAACATCATCCCCGCATGGACCGATCCGGCGATGGCCGAGAAATGCATCGATTGGGCACGGGAATTGGCGTCAGCGCTCGAGGCATTCGGCGCCTCGGACGCCTATGTGAACTACCTGGGAGACGAAGGACCCTCGGCGGTCAAAGCCTCATACGGCGCAAATTACGCGCGGCTGGCCGCCCTCAAAAAGAAACACGACCCTGACAATTTCTTCCGTTTTAACCAGAACATCGCACCGGCAAGCTAATTCCGCGCACGATGCGACAATCCGATGGATGCCAGGAATCCGTGATACCGGGCGTCAGTTTCGTAAGGACGGAACTCCACGCTGATCAGTGGGACATAGATCGGAGTCGACTTGATCGCCACCGCCCGCTCGAGCCACTCGAACATTTCGTCCGGCATGCCGAGACGCGCGTAAATGCACGCGATGACGATCGCAGGTTCACATCTCTCGCCCAGTTCCTGAGTTTTTTTCACCATGGCGAGAGCTTTTTTTCGATCGCCCTTGCCTGCCAGCGCCAATCCCAGAAATGCGCTCGATTCGAAGCTGTCGGGCCGGAGAGACAGCGCCCGCTCCAGCTCTGTAACCGCCTCGTCATGCTGGTTGATCGCGCTCAAGGCTCTGCCAAGAAACATGTGAGACCGATAGTAGGCTGAATCGAGCTCAATGCTCTCTCTAATTCGCCGGATTCCCAGATCGAATTGACCGCCGTGCACATAGGCCAATCCAAGATAAAGATTGACGGTGGGCGAGAGTGGCTCCAGCTCTCGCGCGCGTTGCATCGACGCGAGTGACTCCTGATGCCGCCCGCTGACGGATAGGAGAAGCGACTGCCAAATGAGGGCGGCAATCTGGCTTGGATCGAGTGCCAGTGCCGCCTGGAACTCGACACCGGCGCCGTCCCAGTCCCAGTCGTACCAGCTCTTGATGAGGCCCAGCGTGCAATGCGCCTCGGCCAGTGACTCATCCAAATCCAACGCCCTTTGCAGATGTTTTCGCGACTCAGCAACGGCCTCAAGAGGTTTCATCGTTCCCACGCGCGAAGATCCCATCTGCGCATAACAATCTGCCAGCCCCGCGTACGCAGGCGCGAAACCGGCATCGATCGTCAGCGCCTCGTTGAAGTAGCCCATGCTCCGCTCAATCGCGTCCGCCGTCATTTTGTGCCAGAAAAAGCGCCCCTTCAGATAAGCGTCGTATGCCGCCGATGATTTTGAATATCGCCGTGCTCCCACTGTCGCGCTGGGAAACAATTCGACCGCAAGCGACCGGCTCACGCGTTCCGTCACTTCTTCCTGCACCGCCAGCAGGTCGCCCGCCTTGCGGTCGTACGTCTCTGACCAGAGCACGCAACGATCACGGAGATCGTGCAGTTGCGCGCTGATGCGCAGCGTTTCGCCCGAACGCCTCACCGACCCGCGCAGCAGGTAATCCAGGCTCAACTCCCTCTGCAACCGGTCAAGATGCGCCGCCATCCCCTCGCCGCCTTCGAGCTTCGGAACCGAGATCACCCGCAATCGCGCTGGATCGATCCGCGACAGTGCCGAGATCATGTCCTCGGTCAATCCGGCGGCAAAATAGTCGCCTTCCTTCCCAGAAAACTCTTCCACGGGAACCACCGCGATCCGCAGACGTTTCTCCTCCGCGGTAGCCCCCGCAGCCTCGCGGTCCCCGCTCTTCTGAATCTGCGAAATGAATCGGTAGCCAAGGCGCGGAAGAGTCTCAATATGCCGGGGGTGCTCGGCCTGGTCGTCCAATGCGAGGCGTATCTGCCGGATGCAGAAGTTCAGCCCCTGCTCGAAATCCACAAAGGTGTCTTCGCCCCAGATCGCCAGCCGTATCTGCTCGCGCGTCACCAGCGTCCCGCGATGATTCAGTAAAAACGCGAGCACCCGCGCCGGCTGGCGCTGAATCCTGGCCAGCGTGCCATTCTTGCGGAGCTCGAGCGTTTGCTCGTTGAGCTCAAAGTCGCCGAATCGTATGAGAGACATGGCGGAGAAAGACGGGACCGAAACTGCACGCCATTATAACAGCGGCTTTTTTCGCAGGTCCCGGACGCGCCATCGTCGCGTTGCAACCGTAATCTTGCCCGCGGCATTCTCCAACTCCGCCAAATCCGCCGACGCGGCGAACTCCGGTTTCCTTATGTTCCCTTTTCCCAGCTCCCTATTCCCTGCCGTTCTGCTATCCTTCCGCCATGAAAAACTCGCTTCCCCGCTTCGTCCCGGCAATCCTGCTTCTCTGCGCCACCCTCGCTATCGCGGCCCCCGCCTCCGCGCAGGACTGGGCCAAAGCCATCCTCGACAAATCTCCGCGCCACCAGGAATGGGTCAAAATCAAATACGGCTCGCGCACCGTCGACGCCTTCGTCGTCTATCCCGAGGTGAGCCACAAAGCGCCCGCCGTTCTGCTCATTCACGAAATCTTCGGCCTCTCTGACTGGGCGCGCTCGATGGCCGACGATATCGCCGCCATGGGCTACATCGTCATCGCGCCCGACCTGCTCTCCGGCGACGGCCCCAACGGCGGCGGCACCAGCGCATTCCCCGATCAGCAATCCATCATCAAGGCCGTCTCTTCGCTCGACCCCGGCACCATCACCGCCGACCTGAACGCGACCGCGAACTACGCGCTGAAATTCCCATCGGCCAGCGGCAAGCTCGCCGTCATCGGCTTTTGCTGGGGAGGTGGTCAATCTTTCCGCTTCGCCACTGATCGCAAAGGTCTCTCCGCCGCTTTCGTTTTCTATGGACCCCCGCCGCCCGCCGATGCCATGAAAAACATCACGGCTCCGGTCTACGGCTTCTACGGCGGCAACGACGCGCGCATCTCCGCGACCGTTCCCGACGCCAAGATTGAAATGGCTGCCGCCGGCAAGAAATACGATCCGGTCATTTACGATGGCGCCGGGCACGGCTTCATGCGCGCCGGGGAAGATCCCACCAATACCAACCCAGCCAACACCGCCGCGCGCACCCAGGCCCTCGCGCGCCTGAAGACTTTGCTGGGCAAGATGTAGCCCTGCCACCGCTCAGGTTCCACGATTCACGCCTCACGGTCCATGGCCTTTCCGCGCTACCATATTTGTTGAACGCAGACCGCGCGTTCACGCCAATTATGTCGCCGCGCAAAAAATCCGCGAAGATTCTCCACTGCCCCACCTGCGGCATGATCGTCCGCTTCGGCGACGAGGACTTCCCTTTCTGCAGCGACCGCTGCCGCAAAATCGATCTCGGTAAATGGGCCATGGGCGTTTATAAGATCAGCTCTCCCGTTCTCGATCCCGAAGTCCTTGAAGACCTCGGCGGTCTCGGCAGCAATCGCGGCGGGGACTCAGATGAAGGCTGAAAGCCCGTCGGTCGAATCTCCCGCGTCCCCGATCGAAGACCCCACGAAGTGGGCCTGGGCCGTCGCCACCTTCTTCGGCATCGGCTACCTCAAGCCCGGCCCTGGAACATGGGGCTCCGTGGCCGCCGTCATGTTGTGGCTGGCGGAAGGCACGTTCAACCATATCTCCGCACGCGGCGAGCTCATCGGACTTTTGTTCTGGATCGCACTGGCGATCCTTCTCGGCGTTCCCGCCGCCACCATTGTCGAGCGCGAAAGCGCCCGCACCGATCCCGGATTTGTTGTCATCGACGAAGTCATCGGCCAGTGGATCACTCTCCTCTTCTGTCCCGTCGACTGGCCGCATGCGCTCATTGCCCTCGGCCTCTTCCGCCTGTTCGATATCACCAAGCCTTTCCCCGTGCGCCGTCTCGAGCGCCTCCCCGGCGGCTGGGGCATCGTCTTCGACGACGTGGCTGCGGGATTGTATGCTTTGGGTATAGCGTCTCTCGTTCGTATTTGGTACTAACGGGCTCGCCTTTGGTTCTCATATGCCTCGTTCCTCCCCTCAACCCGCTCCGGACACCAGCCAGTTGCCGCGCGTTGACCAAGTTCTACCCTCCGCCGCCCTGCCCAACGGCGAAGTCGAGCTGATCGGAGTCTCTCTCGGCCCCAACGGTTTCGGCTTGCCCGCTGTTGCTGTCGACAATCAGCCGGCGCACGTCCTGATGAGCCGTCCCACGCGCCTCGTCTTTCGCGTTCCCGCCGAGGCTTCCGCGGGGCTCATTGAGGTCCGCACCCCCGCCGGCGCCGCCAACCCGGCCACCCTCCGCGTTGCCCGCCAGCTCAATGACGGGCTCCATCCCGTCACCAGTCCCGCCGTCAGCCGCTCCGGAATGGTCTACGCCACTATCTCCGGTCCGCGTGGCAAGCAAATGCCTGTCTCCGTCGTCCGCGTCTCGCCCGACGGTCGCGCCACACCCTTCGTCACCGGAATCCTGAATGCCACGGGCCTCGCCTTCAATCCAGACGGCGACCTCTTCGTCACCTCGCGTGCCGAAGGCAACGTCTATCGCGTCGACGCCGCAGGCGAATTCACGCAGTATGTCGAAGGCATGGGCGTGGCCACCGGCGCCGCATTTGACCATGAAGGCAATCTCTTCGTCGGCGATCGCAGCGGCACCATCTTTAAAATCAATACCCAGCGGCAGATCTTCGTTCATGCCACGCTCGAAGCAAGCGTCGCCGCCTATCATCTCGCTGTCAACGCCAGCGGTACGCTCCTTGTCACGGCTCCGTCGCTTTCATCGAACGAAGCCGTATGGGCTATCGAGCCCAATGGCGACACGCGCGTCTGGTATCGCGGCCTCGGTCGCCCGCAGGGCCTTGCCATCTCCAGCGAGGGCGATGTCTATGTCGCTGCCTGTCTCCATGGCCGCCACGGACTCGTTCGCATCACGCCCAATGGCGAAGCTTCGCTCGTTCTTGCCGCACCCAATCTCGTCGGCGTTGCCTTCTCGCCCCTCGGCACTACAATCCTCGCCACCAACGAAGCCGTTTATGATGTGGAATTGGGAGTCGAAGGCCTCAGTCTTTTTTGAGCCACTAGCTCCTAGCTTCTAGCCGCTGGACCCGGCAGTTGGAGTGTCTATGTCGCTGTGCCGTTTTTTGGGGTGGTTGAGCCACGAAGGCTCGGCCAGCACAATATGGCGGGAAGCTAGAGGCTAGGAGCTAAAAGCTGTTCTTATGAAATCCGAAATCATCGCCGTCGGCTCCGAGATGCTCACCCCGCATCGCCAGGACACCAACTCTCTCTATCTCACCGAGAAGCTCAACTCCCTCGGCGTCATCGTCGCCTTCAAAACCATCGTCGGCGATCGCCGCAACGACTTGGTCGGCGCTATCAAAACCGCTCTCGGCCGCATCGACATTCTGATCCTCATGGGCGGTCTCGGCCCCACTGAAGACGACCTCACACGCGAAGCGGTTGCTGAAGCTCTCTCGCTCACTCTCCGTCGCGATGCCACGCAGGTCGCTGCCCTCCACGCGCGTGCCGCCACATGGCGCATCTCCATGCCGCAAAACAATCTCAAGCAAGCCGACGTCCTCGAGGGTGCAACCGTTCTTCCCAATCCCAACGGCAGCGCTCCAGGCCAGTGGCTCGACATCATTTTTTCCGGCTATCGCAAGCTGGTCATGCTTCTTCCCGGGCCGCCCCACGAGTGCACTCCGCTCTTCGACGCCGAATGTCTGCCTCGACTGCGCGCCATCGCCCCGCCCCGCGCCATCGCCGTTCGCACGCTCAAGGCCGCCATGATTCCCGAGTCGCAGGCCGACAAGCTTCTCGCCCCCATCTACTCCACCTACGCCGACATTGAAACCACGCTCCTCGCCCACACCGGCGACCTGCAAATCACTCTCATCTGCTCCAAGCCTTCCACCGAAGCCGCCGAAGCGCGTGTCAACGAGCTTGCCGAACACATTGAAGATGCCCTCGCCGACTGGTTCTACTCCTCTCAAGGCGACACGCTCGAGCAAATCGTCCTTTACTATCTTGGCCTGCGCCAGGCCACGCTCGCTGTCGCGGAGAGCTGTACCGGCGGCCTCATCGCCCAGCGCATTACGTCTGTCCCCGGCGCATCCCGTTCGTTTCTCGGCGGCGCAGTCGTTTATTCTGACCCGCTCAAGACGTCCTTCGCCAACGTACCTCCCGATCTCATCGCCAAGTACGGCGCTGTCTCCGCTGAGGTTGCCAAGTCCCTCGCCGAAGGCATCCGCACGCGCACCGGCGCCACCATCGGCCTCGGCGTCACGGGCATTGCCGGCCCCAACGGCGCCACCGATTCCAAACCCGTGGGCCTCGTCTACATCGCCGTCTCTGACGCGCAGGGCACAGACTCCATCGACCGCACCTTCCGCGGCGATCGCCAGCGCGTCCGCGAGTGGTCGGCGCAGTTTGCACTCGACCTCGTCCGCCGCCGCCTCATGTAAGCCCTGATCCCTGAATTCTGGGCCGCCCCTCGTGACTTTAGTCATGCCTCAAGAACTCTCTGACTGCAACCCATCTTTCCGCCCCCCGCATCCCACCCTCAGTCTTCAAAACTGAGAGCATGCTCTCACAGCTCTTCCCCAAGGGGGCTCTATGAATTCCAAATGGATGTTGTGTGTTCTTTTGGGAGCGTCGGTGTCAACTCTGGCCTATGGCAAAGACCCCGCGCCCTATCAATCAGGAAGGCTGCTGCAGATGAACTCGGTTCACTGCGGCACCGCCCAAAAGAGCGACACGTCGACGCTCGGTGAGATCATCGGCTCCGACGACCGCAGCACCAAGACAGAGGATGTCCTTTGCCAGGAGTATGTCCTCGAAACCGATTCCGTGGACTACCGCATCCGCCCGCGCGACGAAAAGCATCCTCAAATCCTGCCCATCGGCTCAATGGCTCAATTTCGCATCGAAAAAGACAAATTGATCCTTCGTGCCGAAGGCATGGACAAGGAGCGCCAATACCTCGTCGTCTCTATCACGCCGCGCTCTAACAGCGCTTCATCGGATGCCGCTCTCGCGAGCAAGCCGTAGAAAAGCGCTCCGCCCACCTGTTTCTCCGAGAGCCCGGATGTTGGCGCAGTGCGTCAACGTCCGGGCGCAGTTTTCCGGCCGCATCGCCGCGCATTTCGCCAGCGTCCCCTTGTTATTTTTTCCCGCCCTATTTCTTTGCTGCGGCAATCGGCTTGTACCCCGACTTGCCCGCTTTCTTCAGTGCCGACTGCGCCTGAGCGATTGTCAGCAGCGGAGTCGTCTTCACAGTCTTGCAGCTGCCGCCCGCGGCTGCCGCCAGTGACAGCGCAGCGGCGCTCACATTGTTTGGCATCTCGACGATCATCACGAGATCGTGGTCGCCAAACGCCAGCCATGATCCGATCGACTTTCCGCCAAGGCCCTCAATCACCTTGCCGATATGTCCCGAGCGGTCCTGCGGCTTCGCGATCAACGCGCTCAACGCTTCAGACGTATACGACACCTGCACCATAAAACTTGCCATGGGGAATCACCTTTCAAGTGCGACGTTCCTTCTTGGGGGATGGAAGGCTGTTGCAGTATACCGCCGCTGTTCGCCGCTTCGAGCAAATTCTCTTCGGACCCAACTTCGTTAGCTCCGCCAACCCCGTTAACTCCGGCGACTTTGCTAAACTTCTCCTGACACTTGACCATGCTTCCCACCCCCAACCACCATCGCGGGAGCCTTCATGCCGGTTGTTGAGCTCGCCTCGGTCACCAAGGCCTACGACAGCAAAGTCGCCGTTCGCGACCTCTCGCTCTCCATTGATGCGGGCCAGATGTTCGGCCTCCTTGGCCCCAACGGCGCAGGCAAAACCAGCTCCATCCGCATGATGATGGGGATCACCATGCCCGACTCCGGCCGCATCGCCCTCTTCGAAAAACCCTTCGACCGCCGCAACCTCGACCGCGTCGGCTACCTGCCTGAAGAACGCGGCCTTTACAAGAAGATGAAGGTCCTTGACCAGCTCGTCTTCTTCGGCGAGCTGCACGGCCTCGCTCGCGAAGCCGCGCGCAAGCGTGCGGTCGACTGGGCCTCGCGTATGGAAATCTCCGGCTCCCTCGACAAGAAAACGCAGGAGCTCTCCAAGGGCATGCAGCAGAAGATCCAGTTCATCGCCACGCTGCTCCATGACCCCGGTCTCGTCGTCATGGATGAGCCTTTCAGCGGCCTCGATCCCGTCAATACAACTCTGCTCCAGGACGCCCTGCTCGACCTCAAATCGCAGGGCAAAGCCATCCTCTTCTCCACCCACCGCATGGACCAGGTGGAAAAGCTTTGCGACTCCATCTGCCTCATCAACAACGGCGAAGCCGTCCTCCACGGCAACCTGCGCGAGATCAAAAGCCGTTACGAGCGCAATCGCGTCATCGTCGAATTCGAAGGCAGCGCCGAATTCCTCAAGTCCGATGAAATCGCCTCGGCCAACAACTACTCCGGCCATGCGGAAATCACCCTCAAGCCCCACGGCGATGCGCAAAAGCTTCTTCACCTAGCCGCTTCCATGGCTGCCATCTATCGTTTCGAGCTCGTCGAACCTTCACTCGAGGAAATCTTCATCCAGACAGTGGGAGGCAAAGCCAATGCGTAACCTGCTGCTTGTCGCCCGCCGCGAGTACCTGGAGCAGATTCGCGGTCGTGCCTTCCGCATCTCTACCATCCTCGTTCCCACGCTCATTCTCTTTCTCCTCGGCGTCAGCTCCTTCACCGGCCGCAGGCTTGCCGGGGGGCGCCATATCGCCATCGCGGCCGACAATCCCTCCCTTGCCGCCGATATCCGCGCCGACCTGCTTTCCGACAAGAATGCCCGCTACACCGTCGAGACCGTCGCTCCCTTTACTCCGCAGGACCGCGCCGATCTTCAGGCCCGCCTTGCCAACAAATCTCTCGACGGCCTTCTCATCATCGATCACTCCGCCTCCGCCACGCCCAGTGTCACCTACGAATCGCAATCCTCCTCCGATCTCCTGGATACATCGCGCCTCAACTCGGCCATCAACGCGGGCTTCCTCAATCTCCGTCTCGCACAGCAGGGAATCTCCAGCTTCCAGGTCCACTCCCTCGTCCAATCCGTTCCGCTTGAAACTCTCCAGGTCACCTCCAGCGGCAAAACCGGCAAGAGCCAGGGCATGACGCCCTTCTACGCATCCATGCTGGTCACCTTCCTGATGACCATGCCCATCCTTCTTTATGGCTTTGACATGGCCCGCTCCGTCATCGAAGAGAAAAGCTCGCGCATCTTCGAAGTCATGCTGGCCGTCGCCCGCCCACAAGATCTGCTGGCCGGCAAGCTTCTCGGTGTCGGCGCAGTCGGCCTTACGCAAATCGCCATCTGGATCGCCGCCGCCATTCTCCTCTCCGGCTCCGCCCTGGCCGGCCCCATCCTCAGCGGCCAGATGAAAATTCATTTCAGCGTCCTCGAAGCCGTCCTCTTCCCCATCTACTTCATCCTTGGCTTCTTCCTTTACAGCGCCTTCTTCTCCGGCCTCGCAGCCACTTGCGAAACCGCGCAGGATCTCCAGATGTACATCACCCTCGCCGTCATTCCTGCGTGGACCAGCTTCGCCATCCTGCCCTTCCTGCTCAACAATCCCAACTCACCCTGGGTCGTCGCCGCTTCACTCTTTCCGCCCACCGCGCCGCTGGTCATGGTCCCGCGCATCGGCATGTTGTCCGCTCCCTATCCCTGGGGCCAGATCGCGCTTTCGCTCGCAATCATGGTCTTCAGCATCTGGGCCGTCATCTGGTTCGCCTCACGACTCTACCGCGTCGGAATTCTCATGTACGGCAAGCGCGCCACCCTCCCAGAAATTCTCCGTTGGCTCCGCTACAGCTAGATTCCCGATCTCTGCCCTCAATTCTCCGATCTCGGGCCCCATTGCAACTCCTCCCGCACAAAGCCCATCTACTCACTGATAAGCGCGTCCGCAAGCTGCGCAACGTCGGATGGTCAGAATCGCTCAGCTTGACGTTGAGAGCGCATGCTAACGTCGCTCATCGCCACAAGGCATAATCGAATGAAAACATTCACTAACCAACGCCCGCTATCGTTCTCTCTTCTGGCCGTCCTCATTACCGCGACGATTGGCGCCGTCCCGCCGCGCCTCCATGCAGACCCTTCGGCCGTCCGCTATGTGCAGGGGGCCTATCACGGCTTCCTGGAATTGCTTTCGCCAGACGGCGAGGTCGTTGCTTATGGCGACAGCACTCAGGTCGTCCATGGCGATCGCGTCACTTCACAAACAACCTTCACCTTCAAGGATGGTTCTACCGACGAAGAAACGACAGTATTCTCACAACACCACACTTTCCAGCTCATCTCCGACCACCATGTTCAAAAGGGGCCTTTCTTTCCTCATCCTATGGCGGTGTTTGTTGACGCACGCAGCGGTCAATTCATCACCCGTACCACGGGAAAGGATGGCAAGGAGGAGGTCAAGTCCAGCCATGTTAAGCTTCCGCCAGACCTCGCCAACGGCATGGTTCCCCTGGTCATTGAAAACATGGGCGCCGCCGAATCTTCAAAAACGGTTTCGATGGTCCTGGCCACACCCAGCCCCGTCGTGGCCAAACTTGTCATCTCCAAAATCGGCGAAGACGACTACTCCTTGGCCGGCTTTACTCGCAAGGCGATCCATTATGAAATCAAGATCCAACTTGGCGGGATCGCGGGCGTTGTCGCGCCTCTCATTGGTAAGGCGCCGCCAAATATTGAGATTTGGGCCGTAACCGGGGAAGCTCCGACCTTCGTGAGAGAACAAGGCCCCATCTATCCTGACGGCCCCGTCATGACCATCCAACTGGCCAGCCCCACCTGGCCCGACGCATCCAAATCCGGCAATTGAGTGAGTGAGCCGCGGTCACCCGACGTGCCATCCCGGCGCCGCCAAGGCCGCGGGCGGCTAACCCCGCAGCTCTGCCAACTCTCCAGCTTGCCGGCCCCCTGAATCGCTTATCCCGGTCTCGGCTCTAAAATCGACGAAGTGACCACCGCGCCCAGCGAACCGTTCTCGCTCCGCCAGCGCATCGTGCTGGCCGTCGTTCCGCGTTTTGTCTGGCTGCTGCTCTCGATCGTTGGCTGCACGTGGCGCTTTGAGACCATCGCCGAACTGGGTGCTACCCCGCTTCCCTTTGGCGACGGCGCGGGCGCCGAGATCTTCTGTTTCTGGCACCAGTGCGTGCTGCCCTGCACGTTCTACTTTCGCCGCTCTGGCGCCACCATTATCGTGAGCCGCAGTTTCGACGGCGAGCTCATCGCGCGCACTCTCGCGCTCTTCGGATATAAAACCGTCCGCGGCTCCAGCTCGCGCGGCGCGCAGGAGGCGTTGCTCGGCCTCAAGCACGTCATCGAGTCCGGACGCACTGCGATCTTTACCGCTGACGGCCCGCGCGGCCCGATCTTCCGCACCAAAACGGGCCCTCTGCGCCTCGCCGCTCTCACCGGCGCACGCATCGGCGCTTTCCATTTAGAGCCTCAGCACGCCTGGTCTCTTCACTCATGGGACCGTTTCTTTATTCCCATGCCGTTCACGCGCATCGCCGTCAGTTGGTCGCGCTGGACGCACGTTCCCCCGGACCTCACGGAAGAGAGAATTGAAGAGCAGCGCGATCAACTTACCGCCACCATCGAACGCGCCCGCCTCCACGCGCTCCAACACTTCGGCAAATCAGATGTCTGAACCTTCCCCAAAACCTGAGAGCGCGGAGTGCCCAAAGGATCGAACAGCGGAGCGGGTGGAAGACTTCGACTACCAACTGCCCGAAGATCTCATCGCGCAAGAACCACCAGCCGAACGCGGCGCCAGCCGCATGCTCGTCATGGACCGCGCGACCGGCGCATTCCGCGACGATTCTTTTTCTGGTTTTGGTGAATATCTCCGCGAGGGAGATCTGCTCGTCCTCAACGACAGCCGCGTCATTCCTGCGCGTCTCTACGCGCATCGCACACTCGTGAGAGATCGCGAAAAACCAACCGGCCGCGTCGAAGTCATGCTCACCGAACCCGTCGGCGAAAACCGCTGGCGCGCTCTCGTTCGTCCCGGGCGCAAAGTCGCCATCGGCGAGCGCCTCGTCTTTCCCAGCCCTTCCGGCGTCATCGCGCTCGAAGCCGAAGTCCTTGAGCGCGGCCAGTTCGGCGAGCGCCTGCTCGAGTTCGCGCCATTCAAAGATCCGAAAAACGACTTCTTCGCGGTGCTCGACCAGATCGGCCACGTGCCGCTGCCGCCTTACATCCATCGCGACGATGCCGATGCCGATCGCGATCGCTACCAGACCGTCTTCGCACGCGAACGCGGCTCCGTCGCCGCGCCCACCGCCGGCCTGCACTTCACTCCGGATATTCTTGCGGAACTCTCATCCAAAGGAATCGAAACCGCGCGCGTTACGCTCCACGTCGGCCTCGGGACATTCGCGCCGCTCCGCGTCGAGCGCGTGAGTGAAGTCCACCTCCATAGCGAACGCTTTACCATCTCTCCTGAATCTGCCGACGCCATCAATCGCGCTCTCGTTGAGCACCGCCGTATCGTCGCCGTCGGCACCACCGTCGTCCGCACCCTCGAATCTGCCGCACTGGCCGCCGGAGATAACTCAATCCAGCCGCACTCTGGCTCAACCGAGATTTTCATCTCGCCCGGCTTCAATTTCCGCGTCGTTGGCGCGCTCCTCACCAACTTTCATCTGCCCCAGTCCAGCCTGCTCATGCTGGTCTCGGCCTTCGCCGGCCCCCGCCGCACCGGCCTCGACCGCATCCTCGCGGCCTACCGCCACGCCGTCCAATCCCGCTACCGCTTCTTCAGCTACGGCGACTGCATGCTGATTCAGTGAAGAAGCGAAAGCGTGAATGTCCGCGCACTCCTTCACTCCTTCACTTCTTCACTCCTTCACCGTCCGCTGTCCACCGTTCACCGTCCGCTGCTATCCTCACTATCGATGCCCGATTCGTCCAGGCCGCCCGTCTTCCTCCTTGACGCGATGTCCTTCATCTTCCGCGCCTATCACGCCATGCAGCGGTCGCGGCCCATGTCCACGCGCTCCGGTCTCCCCACCGCGGCCACGTACGTCTTCGTCAACATGATCAAGAAGCTCCGCCAGGACTTCTCGCCCAAATACTTCGCCGCGGTCTTCGACGTGAGCGGAGAAGTCTTTCGCGACGAGCGCGCCCGCTCCATCGCAACTCTGCGCCGCTGGAACGCGAAGTCGCAGAGCTTCGAAGACGTGAGCTATGACGGTTACAAGGCCAAGCGCGAGTCCATGCCCGAGGATCTTCGCCGCCAGATTCCCTACATTCGCCGCTCGCTTGAAGCGTTGCGCATTCCTATCCTTCAGGCTGAAGGTTTCGAGGCCGATGACGTCATCGGTACCCTGGCTCGTGAGGCTGCCGAGCAGCATCACGAAGTCTTCATCGTCTCCGGCGACAAGGACATGATGCAGCTGGTTACGCCGCACGTGAAGATCCTCAATCCGCAAAAGGACAACCTGATTCTTGATCCCGATAAGGTCACGGAAGTGCTCGGCGTCCCTCCGGACAAGGTGGTCGATGTTATGGCCCTGCGCGGCGATTCGGTCGACAATATACCCGGCGCTCCCGGCATCGGCGACAAAGGCAGCGTCGAGCTGATCAAGGAGTTTGGTTCTGTCGAGGCCGTCCTCGACCGCGCTGCCGAAGTCAAGCGCAAGGCCTACCGCGAATCGCTCGAGCAGAATCGCGACACCGTTCTGCTCTCCAAGGAGCTCGTCACCATCGACACGCATGTGCCGCTGCCACTCGACCTGGCCGCGATGGAAACCCAACCGCCCGATCTTGAGGCCTGCCGTACGCTCTTCACCGAGCTCGAGTTCACATCCATGCTTCGAGACCTCGCTCCTGCGGAGGGCCGCCAATCAACAGAGCTCATTGAAGACCCGTCGCCCGAACAGATCGCCGCCTTCTTCGTCGCGGCGCGCTCCGATGGCTTCGCACTTGCACTCGATGCCGCGGAACCCGCTGAGCCTGAATCCGAAGACGGCCAGCCGGCGGTGCAGTCACTCCTTGACCTCGCTGAAGCCGCCGAGAAGAAGTCTAATTGCTACTTCGGAGTCTGCGCCGATCCTGCCCTCGCCCTCCGTTTGCCGCTCACGACCGAACTTCGCGTCCTCCTCGAAGACGCGTCCGTTTCTAAACGCATTCACGATTGGAAGCTCTCCCTTCATGTCCTGGGTGACTTGGGCGTTCAATTGCGCGGTCCGGTCGACGACACGCAACTGCTCTCTTACGCGCTCAATCCGACGCATTCCACACAGTCGCTGGCAGACGTCGCCGCGCGCAACAACCAACCCGCGCCATCCTCGCTCCCCGCCGCTGCAGCCTCCATTCATGCGCTCGCTCCAGCTCTGCGCGACGAAGTCGACAAAGCCGGCGTCGAGCGCGTCTATTCGCAAATTGACCTCCCGCTCGCGCCCGTGCTCTACCGCATGGAAAAAGCCGGAGTCCGCATCGATCAAACGGCATTGAGCAGCCTTTCTGAGAAGTTCGGAGGAGAACTCACCCGTGTCGGCGAGCGCATTTTCGAGCTGGCTGGCGAACGTTTCAACATCAACTCGCCTAAGCAGCTCGGCGTCGTTCTCTTTACGAAGCTGGGCCTGCCCTCCCCACCTGCTCGCGGCAAATCCAAGTCTGTGTCCACCGCCGTGGACGTGCTCGAGTTTCTTTCCGAGAAACACGAAGTCCCCAAGCTCGTCCTCGAATATCGACATCTTTCCAAGCTCAAATCGAATTATGTCGATGCTCTGCCGCTCCTGGCCGATGCTGATTCCCGCGTCCACACAACCTTTCAATCGGCCGCCACGGCCACTGGGCGTCTATCGTCGATCGATCCCAACTTGCAAAACATTCCGGTGCGCACCGAGCTCGGGCGCGAGATTCGCGCGGCTTTCACCGCCGCGCCCGGCACCGAGTTGCTCTCTGCCGACTATTCGCAGATCGAGCTCCGTCTCCTCGCGCACTTCACCGGCGACCCGCTGCTGATTCGCGCCTATGCGGAAAACATCGACATTCACACTCTCACGGCAAGCGAGGTCTTCGGCATCCCCGTCGACAAAATGGACAAGGAGACCCGCAACCGCGCCAAAGCCGTCAACTTCGGCATCGTTTACGGAATCTCCGCATTCGGTCTCGCCGCGCAGCTGGGCATTCCGCAGGCCGAAGCGAAAGCCTACATTGACCGTTACTTCGCGCGCTACCAGGGCGTGCGCGCATTCATTGAGAAGACGCTCGAACAAACGCGCCGTGACGGATTTGTGCGCACCATGTTCGGACGTCTGCGGCCTATCCCCGACATTGAAAGCCGCAATCCTAATCAGCGCGGCTTTGCCGAGCGCACGGCGATCAACACTCCGCTCCAGGGAACCGGGGCCGATCTCATTAAACTGGCGATGATTTCGCTCGACCGCAAGCTGGCCGAGAGAAAACTGAAAACGCGCATGGTCCTGCAGGTCCATGACGAATTGCTCTTCGAAGTTCCGGCTGACGAGAAGGATGAAGCCGCCGCCCTTGTTCGTGCCGAAATGGAAGGCGTCGTAAAATTGAAGGTGCCGCTTGTCGCCGACCTTTCCTATGGCCCGAACTGGAGAGATCTGAAGTGACGGGTTCCGCCGTATCAATGCGGTCGAACCGGTAAACGTTTGCCGAGGTTGGAGGAATCACCATGAAGAATGTCAGCCGCAGAGAGTTCGCCAAAGGCGTAGCCATCGCACCCATCGGATTAGCGGCTGCAACGTCTCTGTTTATCCATGCGGAAGCGGCTCTGCCGAGTCAGGCAGCTTCCGCGCCTGCCAACCACGCCCAGAATCCTGAAGTCGCTGCCGACCACATCTTTTCGCTGGATGAGCCCGAGCCTTTTGCAGCGCCCATTGTGTTCGCTCGCAACGCGATGCAGCCTAAGTTGCGAGAATTCTCCCTAAGCGACGTCACTCTCGAGGCTGGCCCGCTGCAGCAGGCGCGTGAGTGGAATCGCGGCTACCTGATGCGGCTTCCAAATGACAGGCTTCTGCGCAACTTCCGCGTGAATGCGGGATTACCCACCGACGCCAAACCGCTTGGCGGCTGGGAATCCCCCACATGCGAGCTTCGCGGCCACTTTGTGGGTCACTATCTTTCCGCGTGCTCCATGCTCTATGCGGCCACCGGTGACAAGGCCGTCAAATCGAAGGCCGACGAACTTGTGGCGGGGCTTGCCGAGTGCCAGACAAAGCTCAACGACAATGGCTATCTCAGCGCCTTCCCCGCCGAGTATTTTGACCGGCTCGATCAACGCAAGAATGTTTGGGCGCCGTTCTACACCATGCACAAAATCATGGCCGGGCTCTACGACATGAATACGCACACCGGCAACGCACAGGCCCTCGACGTCGGGGTGAAGATGGCCGGATGGGTCGACGCCTGGACCGCGGCGAAAACCGAAGAGCACATGCAGGACATCCTGAATACCGAGTACGGCGGCATGAACGAAGTTCTCTACAATCTGGCCGTCACCACCGGCGACGATCGCTGGGCCCGCGCCGGCGACCGGTTCACCAAGAAGATTTTCTTCACGCCGCTGGTTCTGCGCCACGATGCGCTCAAGGGCCAGCACATGAATACGCACGTCCCGCAGGTGATTGGCGCGGCGCGCCGTTACGAAATCAGCTCCGATTATCGCTTCCACGATGTGAGCCGCTTCTTTTTTGAAACTGTTTCCGAAGCACGAACCTATTCGACTGGCGGATCGAGCAACAACGAGCACTGGCTTGTCGATCCCGATCATCTGGCGGCCGAAAAGAAAGTAAGCGCGAATCACCAGGAATGCTGCTGCTCCTACAACATGATGAAGCTCGCACGGCACCTTTATTCATGGGATCCCGACAGCCGCTACATGGATTACTACGAGCGCAATCTTCTCAATCACCGGCTGGGCACGATCGAACCTGAAACCGGCCACACGAGCTACTTTCTTTCGCTGGCTCCAGCGGCCTGGAAGACGACCTGCACGGAAGACGATTCCTTCTGGTGCTGCACGGGCACCGGTGTTGAAGAATATTCCAAGTTGAATAACACGATCTACTTCCACGACGACGATTCGCTCTACGTCAATCTCTACTTCGCGTCCACTGTCAACTGGAAGGATCGCGGCATCCGGCTCAAACAAGACACCAGCTTCCCTGAAAGCGGCCGTACTCAGCTCAACGTTGAGAGCGCCCCGGGAACCGAGTGGACATTGCACGTTCGCATTCCCGCGTGGACGACGCCCGGAAATATCGTGATCGTCAACGGAAAGCGCCTGGAGGTTTCCGGCACTCCCGGCAGCTATCTTGCCATTACCAGGGCCTGGAAGGCCGGTGATCGCATCGAACTAACCTTCCCCATGCGGCTCATCGCGGAGCCGTTGTCAGACGACACGACGCAGCAGGCATTCCTCTACGGGCCTCTGGTGTTGGCTGGCCAGTTTCCAAAAACCGGACTTGAAGACACTCTGGAGCACAATCAGGGGCCCGAGATCCATCACGCGCCGCCGGTTGAAGTGCCCGATCTCAAAGCGAAGGGCGCCGATCCTGCCTCCTGGATCCGGCCCGTTCCAGGCGAGACCCTCGCGTTTCGTACAACCGGACAGGAGCGCGATTTCGACCTGAAGCCCCTGAACCAAAGTTGGCAACGGTTTGCGGTCTATTGGACCGTATCGTAGCCAAGGGATCGCGCCGTCGCCCCTGAAAATGGGCTGGAATCTAGTCGTCACTGATTTGCCTGCGCTCCGTTAAGCCTCGATATTTCCACAAAGTAGAAGATTATATACTTGACACAAGGTACCGAATCAGGTACTCTTCTTTTGTGGCCGCTTTTTGGGCTGTTCCTTTTCCTGCTTGATTTGCTCGATTACTTTGGGATGGAACAGATGCGAAACGGCCTCTTCCGTGGTCATGTGGCGCGGATGCTTGAAAGAAGTGGAGGGCTTAGGCATGGAAGGCTCCGTTAATCTTTGCTCCCTGATCGAAGAGTTTGGCAGCGAGAAGAAATGCCGCGAGTATCTTGAGGCTCTGCGCTGGCCTGACGAGATTATGTGCCCTCGCTGCAAATCGCGCAAGATTTCGAGCATCAAGAAGCGCGATCAATACGATTGCGACGGATGCCGTTACCAGTTCTCCGTGACCGCTGGCACGATCTTTAATGACTCTCACCTGCCCCTCTGGAAATGGTTCCTTTGCGTCTACTTGCTCTGCGAGTCTCGCAAGGGAATGAGCGCCAACCAAATCAAGAGGACGCTGGGCGTCTCGTATAAGACGGCGTGGTATCTTTGCCATCGGGTAAGGGCCGCAATGAAGGAAGCCAATCCTGAGCCCTTGGGCGGCATCGTGGAAATCGATGAAACCTACGTGGGAGGCAAGAAGAGGGGCCAAGGCGTCTACGCTGGCAAGAAAGCGAAAGAGGTCGTAATCGGTATTAAGCAGCGTGGCGGAGAATTGCGTTTCTTTCATGCCGAAGACGCGGCTTCCGGCACGCTGGCAAAGTACATCAGAGAGAACATCAGCGGCGATGTGGATGTGATCATGACGGATGAACTCGCCGCCTATCCATTGGCGATTGCGAAGGCTGAGAAGTGGGGCGTTGAGCACAAAACCGTCAATCACTCCAAGGGAATCTACGTTGACGGGGATGTGACCACGAATGGGATTGAATCAGCTTTCTCCCTTCTCAAGCGCGGGATCGTCGGGACGTGGCATAGGCTAAGTGCAAAGCATCTAGCTGCTTATCTGGATGAGATGACATTTCGCTTTAACAACCGTCAGAACCCCTACCTGTTCCGCGACACGCTTCTCCGGCTTTTGCAGGCTCCCGCGCTACAATATGAAAAGCTGACAGCCGCTTAACACAGATTAAAAGCCACCCGTGACGGGCCTGGCGCGTCTAACACGCAAGCGGGATTTCCTACTTGACTACGTGTGCTATGATTGCTTTCCCAAGAGGGTTTATATGCTGGCGCTCGAACGATCTGAGTACGAACACTTCTCTCTCGACGATCCTGGACAGCACGGATTGACGCTCGAAGAGGCTGTGAGAAAAGCGAGTGAACTCCGGCGCAAGGATTCCAGCAATTTCTACCGGGTCGAGTTTGCCGATGAAAACCACACCACCTTCCGCGTGACGGTGGTTCCAGCGTCGTCTGTTTATTCGCAACTCATGAACCACGTATCGAGACTTGTCGCGCGATACACATCGCGGACGCGCGCACAAAATGAGTGATGCACCGATCGCCCCGGTTCCCGACCATCCCGAAAAAACGGATGGAAATGCGGCAATCGCGCCGCTGACGCCGGAGTACGTCACAGCCAAAGAACTTGAGAAGCTCCCGCAGGACATGAAGACCGTGGTCTCCGTGATGGTGGCGGCTATCCGCAGCACTACCGGCCCCGACCCAGAAGCAGCAAAAATCGCCGCAGGGGCAGAAATGCACTCTGAGTCTTGCAAACTGGATGGCTATAAGGAAACTCTCAAGAACCGAGATCTCCAGAATGAGCGGGACCACCGATTCAGAATCAAGAAACTGAACCACGAAACGTTCCGTAACACGATCTTCATTCTCGTCTGTGTGCTCGGGATGTGCGTTGGCCTATACCTCTTCGTGGTTAAGGCTGAAAAGACGTTAGGAAGCAATATTCTCCTAGCTTCTTTCCTCGGCCTAGTTGGCGGCGGGAAATTCCTTTCCCAAAAAGACAAAGACTGAGCCAGCCCCGCTTCTGGAATATAAAAGACTCACTGCGGCTTGATCGAATAGCGAAGCCTGTTGAATATCGTGCAATATTTGGTAACGGTCATATCAAGGGCGCCTTTCGCAGTTCTTTGGAAGAATTGGCAATAGTCTGTTCCCCACTTCCCGGTTTGATCTGTGTATTCAAACCGAATTAGGACAAAGATCGTCCCTCCGCCGTCTAACTCCTTGACCTCCTCAGGAGTGAATGTGCGTGAAATAGTGTTAAATGGGCCTTCGCCGGACTCCAAATTCAACATGTGCCTAATATCCCTCTTCTCATGCCAATCTGCTAAGAATTCCCTACTTGCTTTTCTTTCCCCTTCCTCGCTGTATTCGTCAACATATGCATGAGCCAAGTATTTGAATGAAGTGGCAGTATCCTGACCAAAGTTTAAGTAATCGAAATTAATCTCGTACTCAATTCCTGATTTGATCTTGCCAGGCAAAGTGCCGGGGGGAAGGCCCGCAAAGCTGATTTTCTGCACCATAACTTTCGCTCTTGGCCTCGTCTGTTCGACTGTCCTATTCAGGGCATCAATTGCAGCCTGCAACCCCCCCGCCGTAGCCGAGAAGTTCTTTTGTGCCTGCGTATTTACACCTTCGAATCCTTGTTTCTCTGTGGCAAAGAAATCCTTTTGCGCCTGCGCTTTATCTGCGTCATCTTTGTCAATGGCGCGGAACTCTGTAATCAAAGGACAGATCAAAAGTAGAACCCAACTGATTTTTCCAAGGATCTTGATTTCTTCTCGGACGCTCATGACTCCCGCCACGACGGCCAGAGCCGTAACAGCCTTTCCAGGAGTGGGAATCCTGCAAAGCCAATAGAAGGTGAAAGCCGCAGCGGTAAACCAAAGAGGAATTCCGATCCAAAGAGAATTCCATAATCTCTTTGCCCCTCCGTCCTCTGCGAAAAACGACAAGAACTTCCCCATGCCCCTAATCCTCCCACCGGGGCATACCTTGAGTAAAGTGCATCAATTTGTTGGTTTTCTTCGCCAAAATGAATATTCATGCGCTCATTTCCCTTGCGTGAAGTAGATAATCTTGACAAAGTATCCCTTGCATACTTATGCACTTTCGTCGTATATTTATTC
>Ga0335085_10004668_pt1 | contig 22529 bp, 14 predicted proteins | sample Lox_Sample_45_FD_206712 | JGI IMG/M metagenome (GOLD analysis project Ga0335085, IMG submission 206712) | Soil microbial communities from Loxahatchee National Wildlife Refuge, Florida, United States - Lox_Sample_4.5 | ecosystem: Environmental > Terrestrial > Soil > Wetlands | place: USA...
CGCCGGATCGAACGCGGGCGCCATGGTGCCGGCGCTGACGGCGAGCGCGGAGAGCGTGGCGTCGGAGGAGAGCTGCGACGATTGCGTCAGCGTGATGATGTAGTCGGCCTCTGTCCCGTCCTGCGCGGTGACGCGCACGGTGATCTTCGACGAGGCGCCCAGCGCCGGCACCGCCAGCCCACCCGACGGGTTGCCGCTGCCGACGGCGAAGAGCGCGAGGTTGTCCTGGCGCACGCCCACCGAGAGCGCCTTCGAGTCGTTCGCGGTCGGAGTCACCCGCACGATGCCGGTCCCGAACGGCACGGCGAGCGCGTACTGGTGCGTTCCGCCGGAGAACGCCGGGTTCAGTGCGCCGGCGCTGACCGCCAGCGACGAGAGCGTGGCGTCGCTGCTGAGCGAGGCAGGCGGCGGGACGGTCTCGCTGCCGGAGCAGGAGATCGCCAGCGCCAGCGCGACGAACAATCCGGACCGGTTCATGATTCTCCTGATCACGGCGCACCCCACGCGGCGGCGAGGGCCGAAACGTCCCAGGTGAACGAAGCGTCCGCGAAGCCGGTGGGCGTTCCGCCCGAGACGGTGACCACGCGGTTGAGGATGTGGCTCCGGTTGTCGTACTCGGTGGAGAGGCTCGCGATGCTCGATGCCGTACCCGGGACGGTAGTGGCCGTCTCCGCGCCGAGGCCGGTGTTGCCGGAGGCCTTCCAGCCCACGTACGTCGAGTCGCCGAGACTCAGCGGCGCCGTGCGCGTATCCCACAGCCCGGCCGCCAGCGTGCCGCCGCCGCTGAAGGTGTCGTTCACCAGCGCGACCTGGTCGTAGAAGGCGCCGGCGCCCGCGTCGCGGCCGTAGGCCGCCACCATTCCGCTGTCGACGCTGACGCGCGAGTTGAAGAGGACGTATCCCTTGCCGATGGTCGCCGCGCCGGTGGTGCCGGTGCGCGCCACGAAGATGGAGTACGGGTTGTTCAGCCCGGGGTCGCTGACGACGTGCAGGTCGCAGTTCTCGAACAGCGCGGCATCGGACGTGCCCCAGATGAAGTCGGTGTTGCCCTCGATGAACGAGTTGTAGAACCAGGCGCGACCCGAGGTCTGGATGGTGTCCTGGTTGCTGAGGAACGAGCTGTTGTTGACGGCGACCGTGAACGTCCCGCGGCTGTCGAAATAGAGCGTCTCGGCCTGCGCGTAGCTCGCGCGGTCGCCCGTGTTCCTGAACGTCAGGTTCTCCACCACCAGGTTGGCGCCGGCGAAGTAGAAGGAGGCGCGGCCGTTCTGCGCGTTGAGCTTGCCGCCGTTGGCGTACTGGACGACGGCGTTGTCGCCGCGGGCGTTCCCGTCCGGCCCATGGATGGTGATGGTCAGGTTCGGGTTCGCCGTCGCCCGGTAGTTGACGAGCTCGTTGTACGTCCCGGGCGCCACGTTCACCGTCACGGCGGTCGCGCCGCTCACCGGCTTGACCGCGAGGTACATGAGCGCGCCGCCCAGCGTGCGGAAGTCGGCGGTGGAGGTCGCCTGCGACCCGTCCACGTTGACGGTGGCGCCCAGCGTCGGCTCGGAACGCGTGGTGAAGCTCCAGGTGGCGACCGTGTTCAGGTTCGAGAAGCCCACGAAAGTGTTGTTGTTGAGGACAGCGGAGACGGCGGTGGTCGAAATGCCCACGTAGTACTGCGTTCCGTAGGCGAGCTTGCCGAAGTGCGGCGTGAAGTAGACGGTGTTGCCGCTCACGCGCGCGAGCTGCGCGCCCACCTGCATGGTGACACCTGCGACAGTCTGCGTCTCGTTGGCGTAGAAGATCCGGTCGACCAGCGAGCCGTCGGCGAGCTTGTAGACGTCGATCGATCCGCCGGTGGTGAGCGTGGGCGGCGCGTCGAAGGTGATGGAGAGCTCGCCGTCCGTGTAGGCCTCGGTCTCTCCCGGCGCGGGATGGACCTTTCCGTCGATGGAGCCGTAGTTGTCCGAGGCGTTGAATTCCTCGACGGTGACCGCGATCGTTTTCGTGTTCGTCGCCGGATTGGGGTCGCTGGTGTTGGTGACCGTCACGTTGACGGTTCCGACCTTCACGCCATTGATGGTGATGGTGGAGTTCGACGAGCCGTTGGTGACCGAGACGGTGGCGATGGTGGTGTCGGACGAGACGGCGCTGACCGCAGCCGTCCCTCCCCCGGGCGCCGTCGCGGTCGCGGTCACGGTGGTCGACGCCCCCTTCACCGCCGTCGCCGTCGGCGACGAGAGGGTCAGCCCGGCCGGAACGGTGGCCACCACCGTGCCGGTCGACGAGTCGAAGAGCACGGTTCCGGAGCCGTCCTTCATCACCACGTTGGTGATGGTGGCGGTCACGTTGTTGAAGGCGATCGCCGGGTACACGGTGCCGGCCCCGTAGACGGTGGTGCCGTCGGTGAACTGGCTTGCCGGGTTCGTCGCCGTGTTGCCCACCCAGCCGTAGGTGAAGCTGCTGCCCGTGCGGCTGAACGTGACCTGGAGCGGCGTGTTGAGGGTGATGGCGGTGATCTGCGGATTGGTCGAGTTGGTGACGGTGGTCGGGCCGCTCACGTACCGGACCGAGCCCTTGCCGTTCATCGCCACGTACCCGTAGCGGTCGACCGGCGCGAATCCGGTCGTCATGCCCACGCCCACTCCGCAGGCGCTCGAAGCCTTGGGGGTCGCCGTCAGCGTCACCGTCGCGGTGATGCTGAAGTCGCCGCTCACCGGCGCGGGCAGCGCGATGAACGCCGCGGCGCTGGTGCCGTAGTAGTTCGGCGCGGTGTAGGTGAAGACGTTTCCGGAGGTGCCGTACGTGCTGGTCACGGTGATGACGCCGTTGCTCGAGATCGCATTCGCCGTTCCGTTCACCTGCTTGACGAACGCGAGGTAGTTCGAGTCGCCGGTGACGCCGACGCTCAGCGTCCCCGTCTTGCCGCTTCCGTCGGTGGCCGTGGCGGTGATCACCGCGGTGCCGAAGTTGACCGCCGTGACCAGGCCGTTCGCGTCCACGGTCGCGATGGTGGGCGACCCGGACGACCAGGTGACCATCTGCGCGGCGTCTGCCGGGCTCACCGTCGCGGTGAGCTGCAGGGTCGTGCCGGCACCGTCGAGGGTGGTGCTGCCGCCGTCCGCCGCCACCTGGATGCTGCTCACCGCGTTGACGCCCGTTCCCGTCAGGTTGACCACGAAGGAGGGCTGGTTGGCGCTCGAGTTGACGATGGTGATGGCGCCGGTGCGCGTGCCCGAGGCCGAGGGAGCGAACCGCACGACCATGGTGGTCGAGTCCGCGGCGGCCACCGGCGAGGCGGGAGCGGAGGTGATGGAAAAGTCAGTCGCGCCGCTGCTCACGGTGGCGGAGTTGATCGCCATCGGCCCGGTCCCGGAGTTGGCGATGGTGAAGGTGATTGAAACGCTTCCGATCGTCACCGCGGAGCCGAAGTCCACCGCTGGTCCACCAGAGGTGACTCCGGTGGAATTCTGGGTGACCTCGATGTTGGAGAACGGCGCGGCGCCTTCGGTGATGGTCAGCGTATAGGTGGTGTTGGAGGTGGCGTCCGCGGAGGTGACGACGATCGCGATCGTGTTCATTCCCGGCGCGAGCGTCACCGTGGTGGGCTGACCGCTGGTCGTGGCGACGCCGTTCACCTTCAAGGTCGCCAGAGGATCGTTGGTGGTGGCGGTGATCGTGTACGCGCTGGCCTGGAACGGCACGGAGTACGCGTACGTCGCGGTCCCGGGGTCGAAGCCCGTCAGCGCGCCGGCCGAGTCGGTCAGCCCGGAGAGGGTCGAATCGTTCCGGCCGGCCTGCGAGACGACGATCTTGTACTCGCGCACCGCACCGCTCTGCGCCATGACGTCGACGAAAACGGTCGAGGTGGAGCCGAACGGCGGAATGGCGAGCGATGGCGAGGCGGCGCCGCTCGCCACGGTCACGGGTTGGCCTGCGTCCAGGGTCACGGTGATCGACTGGATGCTCGAGGTCGACGCCGTCGGCGTCACGGTGAAGTCCGTGGTGCCGAAGGGAACGCTCAGCGTGTACTCGAGCGTCTCGGCGGTGAACCCGGGAGAGAGCGCGCCGACGCTCACCTCCAGGGAGGAGAGCTCGTTGTCGGTGGCGGGAGCAACCTGCGAGAGCGCGATGGTGTACGTCCGCTGGGTGACGAGATCCTGCGCGGTGACGACGACCGAGATGGTCGAGTTGGCCCCGACCGCCGGGACCGCCAGCGCGGGCGAGACGGTGCCGCTCGGCACGCTCGCCGCCGAGCCCCCGTTCAGCGAGACCGTGATCGAGTGCACGGCGAGCGCGTGCGCGGTCGGAGAGACGGTCACCGTGCCCGTCCCGAAGGGCACGGTATCGGTGTAGGCGAAGACGGAGCCGCTGAAAGCCGGCGAGAGCGCCCCGGCGCTGATGGTCAGGCCCGAGAGCGCCGCGTCATTCGATGCGTCCTGCCGGATCGTCACCGTGTACGTCACGCTGGTGTTGCCGTCCTGCGCGATGACCCGGATCGCCACCATCGAGGTGCTGCCGATGGCCGGCACCGGCAGCGAAGCCGAGGCGGCGCCGCTGGCCAGCGTCGCGGGGGTGCCGCCGTCCTGGGAGAGGACGATCGCGCGGGCCGACGCGTTGTTGGCGGTGGGCGTGAGGGTGACCGCGGGCGTGCCCACCGGGACCAGCAGCGTGTAGCTGGTGGTGCCGCTGGCGAACGCGGGAGAGAGCGTTCCTTTGCTGGCGGTGAGCGACTGCAGCGTCGCGTCGTTGTTCCCCGAGAGCGTGACGCTGAGCGTGTACGCGAGGGTGTCGTAGCCGTTCTGGGCAGTGACCGCGATCACCACCGTGGAGGTGACGCCGGCGGCGGGCACCTTGAGGCTGCTGCTCTGCTGCCCGCTGCCGACGGTGCCCGGCGTGGCGCCGTCCTGCGAGACGGTGATCGACTTGATGTCGCTCGTCGTCGCGGTGGGCGTCACCTTGAAGCCGGTCGTGCCGCTGGGGATGGTGACGCTGTAGCGGGTGACGGCGCTGGAGAAAGCGGGGTTGAGCGACCCGGCGCTCAGCGCCAGGCCCGAGAGCGTGGCGTCGTTGTCGTCGGCCTGGACGAGCTGGATGGTGTAGGTGGCGGAGGACTGCCCGCTGGTGGTCACCACGCTGAGCATCGACCGCGCGCCGCGCGCCGGGACCGCCAGCGGCGGGGAGGCGGCGCCGCTGGTCAGGGCCGTCGCGGCCCCGCCGTCCTGCGACAAGGTGACGCTGGTGCCGGCGGCGGCGGTGGCGGTGACCGAGACGTTGAGCGTGCCGGCCGGGAGGACCGCGCTGTAGGCATGGACCCCCGGATCGAAGGCGGGGTTGATCGAGCCCGCGCTCAGCGTCAGCTCCTGGAGCGCGGCGGCGCCCTCCGGGGTGACGCCGTCGCCGCTGGAGCAGGCGGCCAACGCGAGCGGGGCGAGGCAGGCGCAGAGCGCAATCGGGGAACGACGCATGTGGCAAGACTCCCTGCAGGGCGGTCAGCGCGGCGCACTGTCGTCCAAGGTGTGTCAGGCTGTCAAGTGGTCAGGCCAATTTGCCGCAGGCTGGCCTGACCACTTGACAGCCGGACCTCATGGCCAGTAAGGTCCGCTCGCCGTCGAGCCGGCCCGCTCCGGGCCCGCGGGCGGCGCAGGAGAAACCGTCCCCATGGCCTTTGACAAGCTCAGTCTCGACGGCCGCATCGCGGTCGTGATCGGGGGCACCTCCGGCATCGGCCGGACGCTGGCTCTCGGGCTGGCAGACTGCGGCGCACACGTGGTGGCCACGGCGCGCCGCGGCCCGGAGGTCGATTCCGCCGCGAAGGAGATCGAGGCCCGGGGCCGGAAGACCCTGCGCCTGACCAGCGACGTCCTCGATCGCCCCTCCCTCGAGCGCCTCAAGGACGAGGTGGTGGCGAAGTTCGGCCGGGTCGACGTCCTGATCAACTGCGCGGGCCGGACGCAGAAGAAGGCGGTCGAGGAGGTCACCGACGCGGAGTTCCAGGCGGTGCTGGAGACCAACCTCACGGGCACCTTCCGCGCCTGCCAGATCTTCGGGCGGCAGATGCTCGCCCAGGGCAAGGGGCGCATCGTCAACATCGCCTCGCTCTCGTCGTTCGCCGCGCTCTACCAGACCGCCGCCTACTCCGCCTCCAAGGCCGCGGTGGTCTCGCTCACCCAGACCCTCGCCGTCGAGTGGGGCGCGCGGGGCGTCAACGTCAACGCCATCGCGCCGGGCGTCTTCCGCACGGCGCTCAACCAGGAGCTGCTCGACGGCACCGAGCGCGGCAAGGAGTTCCTGCTGCGCACGCCGATGCGGCGGTTCGGCAAGCTCGACGAGCTGGTGGGCGCCGCCGTCTTCCTCTCCTCCGACGCGGCCAGCTTCGTCAACGGCGAGGTGCTGGCGGTGGACGGCGGCTTCCTCGCCAGCGCGGTGAACCAATGATCGACGTCAAGCCGAAAAGCAGCTGCCGGTTCGACCTGGTCTCGCTGGGCGAGATCATGCTGCGGCTCGATCCGGGCGACGAGCGCGTGGCCACCACCCGCACCTTCCGCGTCTGGGAAGGGGGCGGCGAGTACAACGTCGCCCGCGGGCTGAGGCGCTGCTTCGCCCTCGACACGGCGGTGGTCACCGCGCTGGCCGACAACCCGGTGGGCCGGCTGATCCAGGACCTGATCTTCCAGGGCGGCGTCGACCAGGCGTACCTGCGCTGGGTGCCTTATGACGGCATCGGCCGCAGCGTTCGCAACGGCCTCAACTTCACCGAGCGGGGCTTCGGCGTCCGCGCGGCGCTGGGCTGCTCCGATCGCGCCAACAGCGCCGCCAGCCAGTTGAAGCCCGGCGACGTCGACTGGGACCGCATCTTCGGCAAGGACGGCGCGCGCTGGTTCCACACCGGCGGAATCTTCGCCGGCCTCTCGGCCACCACCGCCGCCGTCGCCGAGGAGGCGATGAGGGCGGCGCGCAAGCACGGCACCGTCGTCTCCTACGACCTGAACTACCGCGACTCCCTCTGGAAGGGCATCGGCGGGCGCGACCGCGCGCGCGAGGTGAACCGCGCGCTGGCCAGGCACGTCGACGTGATGATCGGCAACGAGGAGGACTTCACTGCCAGCCTCGGGTTCGAGGTGCAGGCCGGGGAAGGCTATGCGAACCTCGAGGTCGCCTCGTACCAGCGGATGATCGATCAGGCTCGCGAGGTGTACCCGAACTGGTCGGCCGTCGCGACCACGCTGCGCCACGCGCACACGGCGACGAGGAACGACTGGAGCGCGCTCTGCTGGTTCGACGGCAGGCTGCACCGGTCCGTCGAGCGGCCGGGCCTGGAGATCTTCGACCGCGTCGGCGGCGGCGACTCCTTCGCCTCGGGCCTGATCTACGGCTTCCTCAGCGGCAAGGGCGCGCAGTGGGCGGTGGAGTGCGGGGCGGCGCACGGCGCGCTGGCCATGACCACGCCGGGAGACACGAGCATGGCGACGCTGCCGGAAGTGGAGAAGGCGATGAAAGGATCGACCGCGCGGGTGGAGCGATGAACCGCAACGACGTGCTGCAGCGCATCCGCGCCCTCGGCGTGGTTCCCGTCGTCCGGGCGCAGAGCGGGCAGGAAGCGCTCCAGCTCGTGGACGCCCTGCGCCAGGGCGGCATCGACGTGATCGAGCTGACCATGACGGTGCCGGACGCGGTGGAAATCATCCGCGAGCTGACCAGGGCGCAGCCCAACGCGGTGATCGGCGCGGGCACGGTGCTCGACTCCGAGACGGCGCGCGCCTGCATCCTCGCCGGCGCGAAGTTCGTGGTCAGCCCGGCCACCGACGAGCCCACCATCGCGCTCTGCCGCACCTACGGCGTGCCGATGATGGCGGGCGCGCTCACGCCCACCGAGGTGGTCCGGGCCTGGCGCGCCGGCTCCGACATGGTCAAGGTCTTCCCCTGCGGCGCCGTCGGCGGCGCCAGCTACCTCAAGGCGCTCAAGGCGCCGCTGCCGCAGGTCGAGCTGGTGCCCACCGGCGGCGTTTCGCTGGAGACCGCGGCGGAGTTCATCGCCGCGGGCGCTTCCGCGCTGGGCGCAGGGGCCGACCTGGCCGACGTGAAGAAGCTGCGCGCCGGCGAGCCCGGCTACATCACCGATCGCGCGCGCCGCTACCTGCAGGAAGTCGCCAAGGCGCGGGCAAAGGCCTGACCGATGCCCATCCAGGCCGTCGACACCGATCGTCTCTACCGGAAGATCGCGAAGATGATCTCCGAGCTGATCGCCAGCGGCGAGTTCGTGCCGGGGCAGCGGCTGCCCGGAGAGCGCGATCTGGCGCGCCAGCTCGGCGTCTCGCGGCCGTCGGTTCGCGAGGCGCTGATCGCGCTGGAGGTCGAGGGCAAGGTGGAGGTCCGCGTCGGCTCGGGCGTCTTCGTCAGCGCCCAGCGCAAGCTCCCGCCCGCCTCGCTGCTCGATCCCGGCGAGGGCCCGTTCGAGCTGATCCGCGCGCGTTGGGTGGTGGAAGGCGAGACGGCCGCCATCGCAGCGGAGGAGTCGAGGGCGTCGGACCGCGAGGAGATGCACCGCGCCCTCGACGACCTGCGCTTGAGCCGCACCCCGCGCGACAGCGAGGCGGCCGACCGCCGGCTGCACGTCGCCATCGGCAACGCCAGCGGCAACGGCCCGCTGGGCGAGGTGGTCCAGCTGCTCTGGGACCAGGGCCGCGGCGCGCTCTGGCGGCAGATGGAGCACCACTTCTCCACCCCCGCCCTCTGGGCGCAGACGCTGCGCGACCACCAAGCGGTGGTCGCTGCCATCGAGTCGCGCAATCCCGCCAAGGCGCGCAAGAGCATGCACGAACACCTCACCCGCGTGCACCGCGAGTTCGCGCGCGGATTCGCCCACGGCCGCGCCGCTGTGCCGGCCCGCAGGAGCAGCGGATGAAGCGCCCGCTCGTCCTCGACCAGGACCGCCTCTTCCCTTCGGACCCGGTGCAGCGCGGCATCGCCCGGCGGCTCTACGCCGAGGTGAAGGACCTGCCCATCGTGAGCCCGCACGGCCACACCGATCCGCGCTGGTTCGCAGAGGACGAGCCGTTCCGCGATCCGGCCTCGCTCTTGATCGTCCCCGACCACTACGTCTACCGGATGCTCTACAGCCAGGGCATCCCGCTCGAGTCGCTGGGCGTTCCCCGCCAGGACGGCGAGCGCGTGGAGCAGGATGGCCGGAAGATCTGGCGCCTCTTCGCCCAGAACTGGTTCCTCTTCCGCGGCACGCCGACCCGCACCTGGTTCGAGCACTCGCTGCACGAGGTGTTCGGCGTGCGCGAGCAGATCTCCGCCGGGTCGGCCGACCGCATCTACGACCAGATCGCCTCGGTGCTCGCGCAGCCGCAGGGCCGGCCGCGGGCGCTCTTCGAGAAGTTCAACATCGAGGTGCTGGCCACCACCGAGTCGCCGCTCGATCCGCTCGAGCACCACGCCCGGCTGCGCCTCTCCGGCTGGAAGGGCCACGTCATCACCACTTTCCGTCCGGATCCGGTGGTCGATCCCGACTTCGAGGGATTCGCGCACAACGTCGGGCAGCTGGGCGCGATCGCGCGCGAGGACACCTCGAACTGGTCCGGCTACCTCGCGGCGCTGCGCAACCGGCGCCGGTTCTTCCAGTCGTTCGGCGCGACCGCGACCGATCACGGCCACCCGACCGCGCGCACCGCCGACCTGCCGGCGCCGGACTGCGAGAAGCTGTTCCGCCAGGTGCTCTCCGGCTCCGCCGGGGCGGAGGAGCGCGACCTGTTCCGCGGTCAGGTGCTCCTCGAGATGGCGAAGATGAGCCTGGAGGACGGGCTGGTGATGCAGCTCCATCCCGGCGCCTGCCGCAACCACAACCCCGTGGTCCAGGCGAAGTTCGGCCGCGACAAGGGGGCCGACATCCCCACGCGCACCGGGTACGTGCACGCGCTCAAGCCGCTGCTCGACCGGTTCGGCAACGATCCGCGCCTGACGCTGATCCTCTTCACGCTCGACGAGACCACGTACTCGCGCGAGCTGGCGCCGCTGGCCGGGCACTACCCGGTGCTGAAGCTCGGCCCGCCCTGGTGGTTCTTCGACAGCCCGGAAGGGATGCGCTTCTTCCGCGAGCGCGCCACCGGGACCGCCGGCTTCTACAACACCGCCGGGTTCAACGACGACACGCGCGCCTTCCCCTCCATCCCTGCGCGCCACGACGTGGCCCGGCGCATGGACTGCGTCTTCCTCGCCCGGCTCGTCGCCGAGCACCAGCTCGACGAGGACGAGGCTCGCGAGACGGCCGTCGACCTCGCGGTGCGGCTCGCCCGCAAGGCCTACAAGCTGGAGAAGCGCGGATGAGCGAGGGCGCCGCCGTCGCGTTGCCGGAGGCCCAGCCGCCCGCGGCGCTCGGGCGCCCGCGCCGCTTCACCGTCCCCGGCCTGCGCTGGTGGATCGCGGGCCTGCTCACCTGCATCACCATCATCAACTATCTCGACCGCACCGCGCTCGCGGTGGTGGGCCCCACGCTGAAGAAGGAGCTCTCCATCGACGAGGAGACCTTCTCGTACGTGGTGATCGCCTTCCAGACCGTCTACGGGCTGATGATGCCCGTCGCCGGGCGGGTGATCGACTGGCTCAACATCCGCGTCGGCTACGCGCTGGCCCTCGCCTGGTGGTCGATCGCGCAGATGCTGACCGGCTTCGCCGGCGGCTGGAAATCCCTCGCCGCCTTCCGCGGCCTGCTGGGGGTGGGCGAGGCCGGCAACTTCCCGGGCGCGATCAAGACGGTCTCTCAGTGGTTCCCGCCCAAGGAGCGCACCGTCGCCACCGGCATCATCAACGTGGGCAGCGGCGTGGGCGCGCTGCTCGCGCCGCCCCTGGTGGTGTTCCTCATCCTGCGCTTCAACTGGCGCGCGGCGTTCATGGCCACCGGCGCGCTGGGCGTCGTCTGGGTGGTGCTCTGGCTCCTCTTCTACCGCGCGCCCGACAGGCACCCGCTCCTTTCCGAGAAGGAGCTGGAGCACATCCGGCAGGAAGAGGAACCCTGCCCGGCCGTCGATCGCGCGGACGAAGGCGTGGTGCGGCTGGTGTTGCGCGAGAGGAACTTCTGGGCGCTGGCCATCGCGCGCTTCCTCTCCGAGCCGGCCTGGCAGCTCTTCACCTACTGGATCCCCTTCTATCTCGTCACCGCGCGCCACCTCGATCTCAAGGAGGTGGCGTGGTTCGCCTGGATGCCCTTCCTCGCCGGCGACATCGGCTGCCTGGTGGGCGGGCTGCTCTCGCCCATGTTCATGAAGCTGGGCCTGCCCGTGCTGACCGCGCGCAAGGCGGCGGTGACCGTGCCCGCGCTGATGATGGTGCTGGTCGCCTTCACCGGATCGGCCGCGACGCCCGGGCTCGCCGTCGCCTTCTTCTCGGTCGGCGCGTTCGCGCACCAGGCGATCTCGTCGACGCTGCTCACCCTGCCGGCGGACATCTTCCCCAAGCGCGCCGTGGCCACCGGCAACGGCCTCTCCGGCACGCTCGGCTACCTGGGCGGCATCGTCTTCACCTTCGTCGTCGGCCGCGCCGCCGGGACCATCGGCTACACGCCGCTCTTCTGGGGCATCGCCGTCTTCGACCTGATCGGCGCCATCGTTCTCTGGGCGCTCCTTCGCGGCGCAGAGTCCTCGACCTCCGAGGTGGCACGATGACGGCACAGACGCTCCGCCTCCACCCCAACGACGACGTCCTCATCGCCGGCGCCCCGCTCTCCCGCGGAACTCCGGTCGAGGGCGGCCGCATCGAGCTGCTGCAGGACGTGCCCGCCGGCCACAAGATCGCGGCGCACGCGATCGGCAAGGGCGAGGCGGTGCGCCGGTACGGGCAGGTGATCGGATTCGCCGCCCGCTCAATCGAGCCCGGCGAGCACGTCCACACCCACAACCTGCACATCGGCGAGCTGCACCAGGATCACGCGGTGGGCACCGACCTGCGGCCCGTCCAGCCGCTGCCGCCGGAGCGCCAGCGCACGTTCGACGGCTTTTTGCGCGCGGATGGGCGGGTGGGGACGCGCAACTACCTGGCCATCGTCTCGACGGTGAACTGCTCCGCTTCGGTCTCCAAGCTGGCCCGCGATCGCTTCCGCGACGTGCAGCGCGATTACCCGAACGTGGACGGCGTGATCTCCTTCACCCACCGCAGCGGCTGCGGGATGATCCACGACGGCGAGGACCACCGCCGGCTCGAGCGGGTGCTGGGCAACATGGCCACGCACCCGAACGTCGCCGCCTATGTCATCGTCGGCCTCGGCTGCGAGGTGAACCAGCCCGGCACCCTGATCCAGCACCAGGGGCTCGCCCAGCTCGGCAAGCCCCCGCCGGTGGTCGGCATCCAGGAGGCGGGCGGCACGCGCAAGGGCGTGGAGGAGACCGTCGGGCAGATCGCGCGCCTGCTGCCGATCGCGAACGAGGCCCGGCGCACGCGGCAATCCGCCGCAAATCTGGTGTTAGGGACCAACTGCGGCGGCTCCGACGGCTACTCCGGCATCACCGCCAACCCGGCGCTGGGCTGGGCCGCCGACGAGCTGATCCGCAACGGCGGCTCCGCCATCCTCGGCGAGACCACCGAGATCTACGGCGCCGAGCAGCTGCTCACGCGCCGGGCGGCGGATCCCGCCGTCGCGCAGAAGCTGCTCGCACGCATCGCCTGGTGGCGGGCGTACCTCAAGGCGCAGGGCGCCGACGTCGACCACAACCCCTCCCCGGGCAACCTCGCCGGAGGCATCACCACCGTGCTGGAGAAGTCGCTCGGCGGCGTCGCCAAGGGCGGCACCACGCCGCTGGTGGACGTGGTCGAGTACGGCGAGCGGTCGCAGAAGCGCGGCTTCATCTTCATGGATACGCCTGGCTACGACCCCGTCTCCGTCACCGGAATCGTCGCGGGCGGAGCGAATCTGGTGGCCTTCACCACCGGCCGCGGGTCGGTGCTCGGGTTCAAGCCGGCGCCGTCGCTCAAGCTGGCCTCCAACTCCGCGACGTATCGCCGCATGCAGGACGACATGGACGTCGACTGCGGCGGGATCCTCGAGGGCAGGAGCGTCGAGGAGTGCGGCCGGGAGGTCTTCGAGGCGCTGCTCCAGGTCGCGTCCGGCAAGAAGACGAAGAGCGAGGAGCTGGGCCTGGGGGACGAGGAGTTCGACCCCTGGATCGCCGGACCGACGCTTTGAGTTCCACCCACGTTGCGGAGGTACGCCGATGGTCCGTTCGTGCAAGACCCTGCTCGCCGTCGCCGCGCTGCTGGCGCTTCCCCGCGTCGCGCGCGCAGCCGACCTGCCCATCACCATCAAGGTGTACGGCTTCCTCAACGGGGAGGTCGAGTACGTGCGGGCCCTGGGCGGCACCGCGCCGTACAACGCCCGCGTCCGCGTCTCGGACGGGAACTCGCGCATCGGCGTCTTCGGCGCGTACGACCTGTCCCAGAACACGGCGGTCAACGTCCAGATCGAGGCGCTGCTCAACGCCTTCGAACAGGGCGGCGTGAACGACCTGGGCCGCTTCGGCACGCTCACCTCGCGCAACACCTACGTGGGCGTGGCCGACAAGCGCTTCGGCACCCTGCTCGCCGGCTACTACGACAACGCCTACCGCAGCCTGGTCGGCACCGGCGGCGGCTTCGGCGGCAACCTGGGGCTCACCGAGCAGGGCCTCGACCTCTGGAACAACACCACCGCGTCGGTCAGCGGTGGGTTTGCCAACCTCTTCGGCCGCGGCGAGGCGCGCCTCACCAACTCGGTCCACTACCGCTCGCCCGAGCTGTTCGGCGCGCGCATCGCCCTCTCCTACGGCGTGGACGAGGCGCAGGCCGAGGGCGGGCGCCGCGACCACTTCTCGGCGGCCGGGCTCTGGAGCTTCCACGGCTTCGGCGTCGGCCTCGGGTACGATCGCCAGGCGAACACCGGCGTGGACTCTGACGCGCTGGTGCGCGGCGAGGGCATGCGCCTCGGCGCGGTGAACGACGTCTCGACCAGCTTCTACAAGGCGATCGTCTCGTACACGGCTTCGACCGGGACGTACGTCGGCATCGGCTACGAGCGCAGCGTCTACGGCTACTCCAGCTTCGTGCAGCCGGGAACCGGCATCGTCTACACTCCGGTCACCTACGGGAACATGTCGCAGGGGGGTGCGATGGCCTCGATCGCGCAGGCGCTCGGGGACCTGACGCTGATGGGCTCGATCGGCAAGCTCGGCAAGCTGAGCAACTCGATCTTCGGCTCCGGCGACGACTACCAGGCGACGCAGTTCTCGGTGGGCGCCAAGTACTCCTTCGGTCCGGTCTTCATGCTCTACGCTTTCTTTTCCCGCGTCGACAACAACCCCCAGCAGAACATCAACCTCGGCGTGCCCATCTACTCCAACAACCTCGGCACCCCCGATGCCTTTCTCGCTCCGGGCAACAAGCCGATGGCCGGCGGCACCGGCCTGATCGCGCGCTTCTGAGAGGACGAATCATGACCCGTATCCGCACATTGTCCCTTGCCCTGGCGGCCTTCGCCGTCGCCTGCGACGATTCCTCGTCGACCTCGGTCTCGTACGGGTCTCGCATCCCGTACCAGGTGGGCGTGGCCACCTCGGATCCCGACCTTCCGGCCGAGCCGCGGCTGCCCAGCGAACCGGAGCTCTGCGCCACGCTCGAGGCTTCCAACAACCTGGTGTCCCGCCCCGACGGCGCGTTGCCGCCGGAGTCCGATCCTTCTCCCGCCGGCGCGCAGGTGGCCGCCGATCCGGCCGTCGTCAACCCGGACCAGGCGCGCATCCAGGCGGCGCTCGACGCCTGCGGCGCGGCGGTCGACCTGGAGGTCGGCCCCACCATCATCGCCGCCGACGCGGCGGCGACCGCAGCGCAGAAGGCCGCCGCGGTGCCCAACGTCAACATCAGCGGCGCCAGCGGCGAGGAGCTGGCCAAGCCGATGTACCGCGCCTCGAGGTACGCGGTGCGGCTCAAGGTCAGCAGCACCGGCCCCGGCAACGCCTTCATCAGCGGTCCGTTGACCATGCCCTCGGGCGTGACGCTGTGGATCGACCAGGGCGTGACCCTCTACGCCACGCGCGACGTGATGGCCTACTCGCCCAGCGCGGCGGGGCCGTACTGCGCGAACACCGCGGTCAGCTCCACCAGGGCGGGCAGCTCCGGCAACTGCACCGCGCTCTTCACCGGCACCAACACCGTCAACACCGCGATCGTCGGCGACGGCGTGGTCGACAGCCGCGCCTACGCCGAGATCGTCACCACCAACAAGCTCTACCCGCTGATGAAAGTCGACATGACCTGCTCCAACACGTACACCTCGTACGCCAAGGCGCAGCAGGCCGCGGACGGGACGCCGTGCGACGACGGCGGCACCATCGTCAACTCCAAGTCCAGCGCGCGCAACATGACCTGGTGGGACCTCGCCTGGCTGGGCAACATGATCGAAAATGGACGCACGGGGTTCGGCTCGCAGTCGAACTTCCGCATGGTGGTCTACAACTACGCGAAGAACTTCACCCTCTACCGGATCACGCTCACCAACAGCGCCAACTTCCACGTGGTGCCGGCGGGCGTGGACGGCCTCACCGTCTGGGGCGTGAAAGTGCTGACGCCTTCGCTCGCCGCTTACGCCAACCCGGCGGGCAACATGAACCCGCTCTACACCGGCGCGCTCTTCGCCGAGGACAACGTCAAGAACACCGACGCCTTCGACCCTGCCTCGGCGTCGCGGCCGATCTCGGGCAAGCTGACCACCGGCTCGAAGACGCAGACCACGGGCACGATGTCGTTCGACGGCTATCTGAAGAACACGGTGTTCGCCTTCAACTGGGTGAGCACCGGTGACGACGACTTCGCCGTGAAGGGCTCCAACAGCCCGGCGCCGGCGGGCTCGGGTCTGGCCGGTGTGGACGGCGACCGCGACGTGCGCAGCGACCGCAAGTACGGCCTGGTGGTCGCGCACAACCACTTCTACTGGGGCCACGGCATCTCCATCGGCAGCGAAACCAACGCCGGCGTGAAGAACATGCACGTCTACGACAACAGCTTCGACGAGTCGGAAGAGGGCCTTCGCATCAAGTCCGACTACGCCCGCGGCGGCGAGGTGAGCAACGTCTGGTACGACCGCATCTGCATCCGCAACGCGCTCAACTCGCTGCTCTTCACCCCGTACTACAGCACCCGGCCTCTCCCCGCGGGCGGGCCGCTGATCCCCAACTTCCACGACATCTTCATGAGCAACGTGGTGATCGACCCGGGCAGCGCCGGCACCACCGTGCGCCTGCAGGGCTTCCAGGAGAACACCGGCGGGTTCCAGAACCCGCAGTACCCGCTGGTGATGTCGCTGGAGAACGTGGTGGCGACCGATCCGGCCAAGGTCAACATCATCGCCTCGGACACGGACCTCACGCTGCGCGGCGTGAACCTCTACGTCTTCCCCTCGTCGGGCCCCCGCATGGAGGTGGCCGGCACGCCGACGCAGGCCGTGGAGCCCGGCAAGGTGGTGGACTGCAGCCGCGCGTTCGTGCCCTTCCCCTCGAACCTGAGCCCGAACGGCGCGTCGTGGGTGAAGCCGTAGCCGCTCCCGCCGCAGGCGGGACTGCGGCTATCCACGCGGAGCGTGACCCTGGCTGTCCCCGTGAATACGGGGACAGCCTCAGCCCGCTACCGCTTGCGGCGGGAGCTGGCGGCGGCGCGGGGAGCGCCCTCGCCCTGCCTCAGCTCCCAGCCGCGCGCGAACTCGCGCGCGACGCGGGCGAGGTGCGCCTTCATCGCCGTGCGAGCGCCGCCAGAGTCCTTGGCGGCGATGGCGGTCGCCACGGCGCGGTGATCGCGCAACGTGGCCGCCCGCAGGGCGGCGGTCTGGAAATGCTTCTCCATCAGCTTCCACATCTTCCCGCGGCCCTGGTCCCAGAGCAGCTCGACGACGGAAGCGAGCGGGCCGTTGTGGGTTGCGCGCGCGATGGAGAGGTGGAACGCGCGATCGGCCGGGTCGGTGGGGAGGCCCTGCCGCTGCAGCCGCTGCAGGTCGTCGACGGCGGCGCGGATGGCGGCCACGTCGGCCGGCGTCGCCTCGGCCGCTGCCAGGGCCGCAGTCTCTCCTTCGAGCGTCATGCGCGCCTTGAGGAGCTCGAAGGGGCCTTCGCCCTCCTCATCGGTGGCGATCGACAGGGCCGCCTTGGGCTGCCCTTCCGACACGAACACGCCGGAGCCGACCCGGACCTCGACCTTGCCTTCCAGCTCGAGCGCGATCAGCGCTTCGCGGACGGAGGGTCGCGACACGCCCAGCTGCTCGGCCAGTTCGCGCTCCGCCGGCAGCCGCTGCCCGGGCTTGAACTCGCCCGCCGCCATCAGCTCGGAGAGCTGCCGGGCGATCTTCCGATAGAGGCGGTCGCTGTCGATCGTCCGGATGGGCATGGAAACGTGACCTTACTGGTCCGGGGGCCGAGTTGCCAGACCCTTTGACCAGCCGGCTCGCGCTCGCCGCCGCGCTGGCTTCGTTTGCCGCGGCGGCACAGGACCGCCGCGCCGTCGTCGAGCCCACGTTCCCGCCCAGTTGCGCCCTGCTGGCCGCGCAATTGCAAATCGTTTCCGGCGAGCCTTCCTCCGAGGCGGCCTTCGACACGGCGCGGATCCAGACGGCGCTGAACGCCTGCCCGTCCGGCCAGGCGGTCGAGCTCACAACCTCCGGCGCAAACAATGCGTTTCTCGTGCAGCCGCTGAACGTCCCCTCCGGCGTCGGCCTGGTGGTCGACGGCGGCGTCACCGTCTTCGCCTCCCGCAATCCCGCCGACTACCAGATCGGCACTCCCTCGGCCAGCATCGAGCAGTGCGGCACGGTGGGCACCAAGGGCAACGGCTGCAAGCAATTGCTCACGCTGGGGAACAACTCGTCGTTGATGGGCTATGGCGTGATCGACGCGCGCGGCGGAGACAAGCTGCTGGTGAACGGCGCGGAGGCGTCGCAGAACTGGTGGGATCTCGCCGCCGCCGCGAACACCGGCAGCAACGACCAGAACAACTTCGTCCTGTTGCAGAGCAGCGGCAGCCCGGTCACGCTCTACAAGATCACGCTGCGCAACTCGCCGATGTTCCACGTGGTGTGGAAAGGCAGCGGCTTCACCGCCTGGGGCGTGAAGGTCGCGACGCCGTACACGGCGCGCAACACCGACGGCATCGACCCGAGCGGAACCGACATCACGGTGACGGGCTCCTGGCTCTCCGACGGCGACGACAACGTGGCCATCAGCGCCAGCAGCGCCTCGCAGTACATCACCGTCTCGGACGTGCACGCCTACAGCGGGCACGGGATCTCCATCGGCAGCTTCACCAAAGGCGGGCTCACCAACATGCTGGTCGATCGGGTGAGCCTGGCCGGCACGGCGGGCGAGTCGAGCGGCAACGGGCTGCGCATCAAGTCGGCGCAGGACCGCGGCGGCCTGGTGCAGAACGTCACCTGGCAGAACGTCTGCGCGAAGGACGTGCGGCACGCGCTCGTGCTCGACCCGTTCTACGACACGACCCCGGGCACCCTGATCCCGCAGTACCAGAACATCGTCCTGCGCAACGCGCACTTCCTCACCGAGGGCCTGGTCCAGGTGCAGGGATACGACGCGGCGCACCCGACCACGCTGACGCTCGACAACGTCGTTTTCGATCAGCTGAACGCCGGCGACTTCTCGCCCGCGCCGCAGTACGCCTCGATCGCGCTCGGGCCCGGCGCCGTGTACCCGGCCGCGCTGCAGTCGGTGAGCGGCACCGGCGTGACCGTCACCGGCTCGGCGCCCGCGGTCAGCTCGGGTGCGCTCGACTGCACGAACGCGTTCCCGCTGCTGGTCGGCGAGCTGTACCTGTCGACGGCGTCGGCGACCAATCTCCAGTCGCTGACCCTCGACGCTCCCGCGACCTTCAAGCTCAACGCCACGCTCCAGCCGGCGATGTCGCAGGTCTCCTACAGCGCCTGGACCGGTGTCGCGGCGCCCTCGCAGCCGGTGAGCTTCCTCGAGAACGGCGTGGTGGTCGGATCCGGCGCGCTCTCCGCCAACGGCACGCTGGCGAGCGCCACCTTGAACAACGTCGGCGGCGGTACGCACACCTACGTGGCGCGCTATCCGGGCGACGCGAACTATCCGGCCGTGACCTTCGGGTCGGTGACCGTGACGGTCAACGGGGCCTCCCAGGTCGGCTCCTCGACGCAGCTCGACGCTCCGGCTTCCGCGCAATACGGGCAGGCGGTGACGCTGACCGCGACCGTCACTTCCGGCGCGACGGGAACGGTGCAGTTCTCCGCCGACGGCGCGTCGCTGGGGAGCGCGCCGGTGGCGAGCGGCGTGGCGACACTGGCGATTTCCGCCCTGCGCCTGGCGGTCGGAACGCACTCGCTCGCGGCCAATTATGGCGGCGACGCGACGTACTCGCCCTCGGCTTCGTCCACCCAGCTGCTCGCGGTGGCCGCAGCGCCGACCACGACGGCATTGTCCTTGCCGGCGACGACGGTCTTCTCCGGGGCGCCCGTGCTGCTGACGGCGTCGGTCACCTCGCCCGGCGGCGTCCCCGACGGGAACGTGACGTTCTTGAGCGGCGCGACGCCCTTCGGCACCGTCGCGCTCGGCAACGGCAACGCGTCGATGCGTGTGAGCGCCGGAGCGCTGGGTCAGCTCTCGCTTTCGGCGACGTACTCCGGGGCGGGCAACTATCTCCCGTCGTCGGCGTTTGCGCAGACGCTCGAGGTGGTGGCGCCGTTCACGCTGTCGGCGCCGTCCCAGGCGACCCTGCCCGCCCAGGTCTCGCTCACGGTCTCGCCGCAGGCGGGCTTCACGGGCCGCGTCGACCTCTCTTGCGCCACCTCCAGCCCCGCAGTGACCTGCACCCTCTCGCAGCCCTCGATCGATCTCGCCGCGCCGGTCACGGTGACGGTCTCTCTCGCGGGCAGCGCCGCCGCCTTTGGCGCCTCGCTCGTTCCCGCCGCTTTCTTCTTCCTCCGCCGCCGGCGCCGCCGCACCTGGCTCGCCGCGCTGGCATTGCTCGCCGCGGGCTGCGGGTCCACGGCGGCCTCACGCCCGTCGCAGACGGTGACCATCACGGCCCGCAGCGGCGCCGCGGTCGCGACCGCACAGATCACCGCGTACTGAGCACCGCAACTCGCCGCATTCCACCGCAACGTGCTGCAGCCGCACTCTGCAGCTCGAGGGGAATGCGGCGGCTGCGCCATCGCCGGGGCGCACTCGCCAGCCCCTGATGACGGAAGTTGCGGGCAGGTCCGGTTGAAGGCTGGCCATCCGGTTGCCGTTCGACCCCGACCAGCGCTCCGACACCTCCGGGTCTGGCTGCGGGGAGACGAGAATTTCCACGGGCAACTGGTACACCCGGCTTAGCCTGCTGAAGCCCTGACATGCGTCAATTCTGACCCACCCTGAAGTGGCCGGGGCCTGCAATCCCGGCCGGGCAGGGGAAGTCAAATTGCGATCTCGTTTCGAGGGCTGGCCCATCCCGGGCGCCGCGTTACGCTCCCGCGGGGAGGTGGGCCATGCGTGCATCGGTCCCGCTGCTGTTCCTCGCGGCGCTGGCGCCATCGGGCGCGCGCGCGGATGCAGTCGATTGCGATGGCGGTGTCGTCTTCATGGGGCAGAATGCGGTCGATCTGCTCGCCAAGTGCGGCGAACCCTCGTTCCGCGAGGAGCGCGACGAGGAGCGTTCGACGGTCGTGTTCGACTCCTCGCAGCAACTGACCGAGGTTCACACGACGCGCGTGCACGTCGCCCGGTGGACGTACGATTTCGGGCCCACGCGCTTCCTGCAGTCCGTCATCCTCGAGAACGGCAGGATCGTGTCAATCCAGAGGGGCGGCTACGGCCTGGCCACGGCGCCGCCCCGCCCGGAGCGCGTATCCATGGCGCGCTGCGATCCGCAGCGATCCTTCCACCTGGGCGACAGCGCGTACGAGGTGCTGTCTCGTTGCGGCGAGCCGGCGTCGCGCGAGTTCAAGCAGGTGGAGCGGCAGATCTCCGCCGCGGGCGTCGAGGGGATCGTCCATGGTCCTGCGGCGGTCATCGACATCGAGACCTGGACGTACAACTTCGGAGCGAGAACCTTCCAGCGCCGCCTCAAGTTCGTGGACGGCTGGCTCGTCGACATCGCGACCGGTACGTACGGTTACGATTGAGCCGGGGTGAAGCGACCAGGTGGCGAAACGGCATCGGCCGGGCTCAGAGGCCGAGGTGCCGGCCGATCCACGCCAGCGCATCGTCCTTCCAGATCGCGATGCCCTCGCCGGAGAAGACGAGGTGGCCTTCCGCGACCCCTCGCGGGTCCTTCGGGTGGAACGGCGGATAGACGATCAGCCGGTGCTCCGTCGGAACCGGGATCGCGGCGTCGATGGTGCGGGCGGCTTCCGTCGTCGCGTCATTCGCGGCGACCATCGTCAACAGCGGCACATGCACCTTTGCGGCGGCGACACGCAGCAGGCGCTGCAACGCGGGCGAACCCTTCCAGCTCAGCGCGCCGGTGGCCTGATCGACTGCAGCCGCGACGTCGCCGCGCCGGCTGCAGGTGATGACCGTGAGGATGCCGCCGAACGACCAGCCGAGCATCGCGACCCGTTTGGCGTCTACGAATGGCTGGCGGCGCAGGTAGTCGACCGCGGCGCCGACGTCGTCCGCCTCCGCCTCGAGCCGCGCGGCGAACTTCGCCCCGCGTTCGCGCCCGACTTCGTCGGCGAACGTCTCGCCGTCGGATCTTCCGTAGCCGCGCCGTTCAACGACGAGGACCACGTAGCCCGCGGGCACGAACGCATCGGCGATCCACGGAAACCGCCGTTCCTCCCGCTCGAAGCCGATGCGCGACCCATGGTTGTAGACGAGCGCGGGAAAAGGCCCGGACCCTGGCGGACGGTACTGGTACGCCTCGATCCGGAGCGGTCCGCTGGGGAAGAAGATCGTCTCCGCCTGCGCGAGCAGGAGCGCCAGCAAGAACGCCACCACACAAGGTTACCTCATCCGGTGGAGGGTTCGGGTGCGCGCCGCCTCGCTCGCCGGCTCGCAATCGCAGTTCTGCTGTCGCTTTATCGAGCCCCGATGCATCACTTGACGACAAGCGATAAGTGGTTTATCGATAAGCGATATGACGGAGCTCAAGGCGACCTCGTCGTCCGCCGCGCTGCCGATCGCAAACGCGGCGCTGCGCATCCTCATCGTCGTCAACTGGCTGGTGGGCGCGGGGATCATCGGGTTGCTCGCGGTCGCGCCGCACCGGCAGTGGATCCTGACGGCCCTCAAGCTGTCTCCCTCGCCGGATGCAGACCTGGCGATCATGGGCCTGCGCGCGATCGCCCTGTTCGGCCTCGCCGGAGTCGCGCTGAACTACTTCGTCCTCAAGCGGCTGCTGGCGATCGTCGAGACGGTTCGAGCGGGCGATCCGTTCGTAGCCGCGAACGCACGGCATCTGCAGGCGATCGCCTGGGCGCTGCTCGTCCTTCAGGTGTTCAGCATCGTCGTCGGCGCGATCGCCAAGGTCATCTCGACCCCGGCGCACCCGGTCCACCTCGATGCCGGCTTTTCGGTCCCCGGCTG
>Ga0335085_10004670_pt1 | contig 22517 bp, 19 predicted proteins | sample Lox_Sample_45_FD_206712 | JGI IMG/M metagenome (GOLD analysis project Ga0335085, IMG submission 206712) | Soil microbial communities from Loxahatchee National Wildlife Refuge, Florida, United States - Lox_Sample_4.5 | ecosystem: Environmental > Terrestrial > Soil > Wetlands | place: USA...
AGCCCCGGGCTGTCGGCTCGGGCGAGCCGTACCCGGGCTTGGCGGGCCAGAACACCCAGCGGCCGGTGATCACCAGCAGCGCCGGGAGCAGCGTCATCATCGAGAGCATGGCGACCCCGACGCCGATCGCCAGCACCGGTCCCAGGCCCTTGGTGGAGTTCAGCTCGGCCAGGGTGAGGGCCAGCAGGCTCAGGATCACCGTGCCGGCGCTGGCGATGATCGCGGGCCCGGCCCGGCGCAGCGCCACCGCCATCGCGGCGTGCCGGTCCTCGTGCCGCCGCAGTTCCTCGCGGTACCTGGCGGTCAGCAGCAGCGCGTAGTCGGTGCCGGCCCCGAACACCAGCACGTCGAGGATGCCCGCGCTCTGCGCGTTGACGGTCAGCCCGGCGTGCTTCGCCAGCAGGTAGATCACCGCCTGGGAGGTGGTCAGCGCCACCCCGGCGGAGAGCACCGGCAGCAGCCAGAGCACCGGGCTCCGGTAGGTGATCAACAGCAGGATGATGACCACCGCGAGCGCGGAGAACAGCAGGGTGCTGTCGATGCCCTTGAACGCCTTCCCGGAGTCGGCGGCGTAGCCGAGCGGGCCAGCGATGTGAATGGTCATTCCCTGGGCATTCGAGGCGGCGATGCTCCGGAGGGCATCCGCGGCGGCCCCGGCGCCGTTCCAGCCGTTATGGCCGAGGTTTACTTGGACGATCGTCTCGATCGCCTGGCCGTCGCGGGCCACGAACGGCCCGGCCACCTGGCCCTGGACCACGCCGGCCACGGCCGCGAAACGCCTGGCGTCGGCGGCCGCCTTCGCCTTGTCGGCGGCGGTCAGTCCGCCCGGCCGGTCATACACCACCACGGCCGGATACACGTTGGGCGACACGACCTTCGACCGCAGCGCCAGTACCTGCGTGGACTCCGCCTTGGGCGGCAGCCACGACTGGGCGTCGTTCTTCTCGGCGCCGGTCAGCTTCCCGGACAGCGGCCCGGCCGCCACCACCACGACCACCCAGAACACCAGCACCAGCCACTTGGTCCAGCGGCCCGCCGGAACCGCCGCCATCGCTTTCAGCCTGGACATGCTTGATTCTCCCGTCCCCGTACTTCCCCGTCCTTCCTGAGACGATCCCGCGCCCCGCAACTCATCGGAAGATCGTCCGGAAGTTCCAGCTGGCTCAATCCTTACGGAATGATCGCCACAAAAGCCAGCCGTTAAGTCACGCGGCACCGGGCCTGGCCGCGGCGAGTCGGCTGCGGCAGCCCAGCTGCGGCAGGGAGTGCGGTGGAGAACGACGGCGGGCGGGATCAGGTCTTGGCGAAGCCCCAGGCGCAGAAGTCCCAGACTTCGTCCGCGTTGAGCGGGTGCGTGCCATCGCCTTCGTCGCCGGAGACACCGCTGGACTGGGCGATGAACATGACCGTCTCCATGGTCAGCGCGGCCGCGCGGCGGGGCCGCAGGCCGACGCGCAGTTCGCCGGCCGCCTCGGCCTGGGTCATCAGCTCGGTGAGCAGCGAGACCAGCGGAGCGTGCGCGACCTTCACCTCGGCGGGGTGCGAGAGCAGCAGCTGGGGGGCGAAGTCGGTGAACAGCGGGCGGCGCGCCGTGGGGTCGGGCCGGGAGAGCTCGAACAGCAGCTGGACCGCGACCTTGAGCCGGTCAAGCGGGTCTGACTGACCGGACGCGGCCGCCCTGATCTGCTCGGTCGCCCGCCGCAGGGCGTCCTCGAACAGCGCCAGCAGCAGCTCGTGCTTGCCGTCGAAGTGCTGGTAGAAGCTGCGCAGTGACTGGCGCGAGCGGTCGACTACCTCCTGCACGGTGAAGTCGGTGTTGCCCTTCTCCGTGATGATGGTCTGGGCCGCGTCGAGGAACCGCTGCACCCGCTGTTCGGCCCGGAGCTTGGCCGCCCGGGTAGACCGCTCGACTGCGCGCTGCTTCCAGGCCGGCTCTTCGCTCGGGAGACTCACGAGCGGATCCGAATTCTGCGCCATGTGTAGAACCTTACTGTTAGATGCCGGTAGGTCACCTACCGCTCTCGCCGTGTCGCTCACTGCACCGTGGGATCACAATTCTCATTCTTAAGCATGGTATTCCCGTCTCATTTTGTCGCGGAACGCCGCCAGCTGTTTGCCTCATCCTCAGTCCCGCGTCATGTCACCAGGTCGGCGAGGCGCGGGGCGCAGCCTTCCCGCCGCAGCAGCAGCCCCGCCTCACGGGTCAGTTCCCGTGCGCTGCCGAGCAGGCCGTCAAGGACCAGGGCCCGCCGGACGTGCCGGTGCAGGCCGTGCTCCGCGGTGAACCCGATCCCGCCCAGCACCTGCTGGCAGTGCCGCGCCGCCGTTAGCGCCGCGTGCCCCGCCGCCGCCTTGGCCAGCATCGAGCCGATCCCGTCAGCCCCGCCGGCCTCGTCCGCGGCGGCGAGCAGGGTTGCCTCGGCCCCGTCGAGGGCGACCAGGGTCTCGGCCAGCCGGTGCCTCACGGCCTGGAACGACGCGATCGGCCGGCCGAACTGCACCCGGTCAAGGGCGTGCGACCGGGCCAGCCCGAGCATGGCCCGGCCGACGCCAGTCAGCCACCACCCGAGCGCCCGCCGTCCCGCCGCCAGCACCGCCGGATCCGCCGCCAGCACCGCCGGATCCGCCACCAGCACGGCCGCATCCACGGCCAGCACCGCCGCATCCGCTGCCAGCGCGGGCGCCGGGCACGAGCGCAGCGGCAACTCGCCGTCAAGGACCTGGCCGGCCAGGTCGCAGCGGTCCCACACCACCCACGAGCCGCCCGCGTACGGCATCGGCACGGTGCCGCCGGCCCGCTGCCCGGCCGTGTGCAGCAGCACGTCGTTGAGCAGCGGCGCGTGTGCCCCGGTCTCGCCGAGCAGCCCGAACGCCAGCGGGACGGCCACGCCGGGGAACGCCGCGAGCAGCTCGGGCCAGCCGAGCTCGACCAGCGCGAGGTCCAGGACCCGGCCGGACGCGGCCGTCATCGTCTTGCGCAGCGTGTCGGCGAGCAGGTCGCGTTCGGCGGCGTCCACGGTCAGCCCTTCCCCCGGCCGGTCAGGCCCGCCGTCCACGGTCCCGCGTCCACGGTCACTCCTTGCCCAGGCCCAGCAGCCGCCGGGCGATGATGTTGCGCTGGATCTCGGCGGTTCCGCCGTAGATCGTCGCCGCCCGCGAGAACAGGTACTCAGGACGCCACGGCGTGTCGGCGAGCTCGAGCACTCCGGGCAGCAGGTCCCGGACGGTATCGAACAGCTGCTGCTCGGCCGTGGCCAGCAGCACCTTGTCGACCGACGTCTCCGGCCCGAGCCGTTCGCCCGCCGCCAGCCGCCGCTGGGTGACCAGCGACCGGCACCGGGCGGTGTGCAAAGCCAGGTAGGCGGACCCAAGCGCCGCTGCCTCATCCGAAGCCGGAGAAGCCGAAGCCAGCAGCCGGTCAAGCCGCGTGTACAAGTACGCGATCCGGTGCCAGAAGCAGGTGGAACGTTCGTAGGGGAGCAGGTCGGTAGCCACCCGCCAGCCGTCCCCCGGCCGTCCGAGGATCCGCCCGCCGGGAACGACCACGTCGTCGAGGAACACCTCGGCGAACTCGTCGACCCCGTGCATGGTGCGCAGCGGCCGCACGGTGACGCCGGGGACGTCCATGTCGGCCAGGAAGGCGGTGATCCCGCCGTGGCCAGGCGCGGTGCGGGCGAGCAGCACGCACCTGGCCGCGTACTGAGCCAGGCTCGTCCAGACCTTCTGGCCGCTGACCACCCAGTCGTCGCCGCGGGGCACCGCCCGGGTCGCCAGCGACGCCAGGTCACTGCCCGAACCAGGCTCGGAGAAGCCCTGGCACCACTGTTCAGAACCAGCCAGCAGCCGGGGGACGAGCTCCGCGGCCAGCGGCGGCCTGGCGTAGGAGATCACCGTCGGGGCGAGCACCTCGACCATCGAGTAGAGGCCGGGCTCGGCCAGGTCCCGGCTGGCCACCTCCTCGCCGAGCACGGCCCGCAGTACCGCGGGGCCGCCCAGGCCGCCCACCTCGGCGGGCCAGCCGTACCGCATCCAGCCCGCGTCCCACAGCGCCCGGCGCACCCGGGCGAGCTGCGCGACCTGCCCGTCCAGCGAGCGGTCAGGCCCGGGGGACAGGTCGTGGCCGTCCAGCCAGTCCCGCAGGCCCGCCCGGAACCCGGCCGGGTCCACGAGGGACCCGCCGGAACCCGGCGACGCGCAGGACAGCTCGGCCACGTTCACGAGGGCGTCACCGCAGCGATCACGGCGCGGCGTCCCGGTACGCGTGCGGCCGCCCGGAGTCGTGCGCGCCGCTGCGCCGGATGAACGTCATGGCCCGCGTGCGCAGCCGCCAGCCGTCAGCGGTCCGCCGGTAGGTGTCGTTGTAGTAGCCGATCCGCAGCTCGTGGGTGGCGTGGTCGACGAAGCACAGCGGCTGGGTGCCGGTCCCGGTGTCGCCGGACAGCTCGATGACCGGCGTCCCGGTCAGGAACAGGCCCTTCGGGGCCGCCGCGACCAGCGCCGGGAACTCCCCGAGCGGATACGTGTCGCCGAACGCGCTGTAGTTCCCGTCCGCCGTGAACACCGCGAGCAGCCCGTCGATGTCGCCCTGGGTGATGGTCACCGCGTACCGGGCGAGCAACTGGCAGATCTCCATGAGGTCATCGGTGCGCAAAGACCTTCCCGCCCTTCATCACGAACCGCACGTCCTGCGTGACGGTGATGTCCCGCAGCGGGTCACCAGGCACCGCGATCACGTCGGCCAGCAGCCCGGGCGCCAGCCGCCCCCGGTCGGTGACGCCGATGAGCTCGGCGGCCGTGACGGTCGCCGCCCGCAGTACGTCCAGCGGGGTCATCCCGCGGCTGACCAGGGCGGCAAGCTCGCCGGCGTTCTTCCCGTGCGGGATGGCAGGCGCGTCGGTGCCGACCGCGATCTTCACCCCGGCCTGGTAGGCGGCCAGGACCGAGGCCCGCGCGCGCGGGAACATCTCGGCCGCCTTGGCCTGGAGCTCAGGCGCGGCGCCCGACACGTCCATCCCGTCGGCCAGGAACGTGGTCGGCACCAGGAACGTCCCGCGCTTGACCATGAGCGCGATCGCGTCGTCGTCGATCAGGAAGCCGTGCTCGATGCAGTCGATGCCCGCCTCGACGGCGGCCCGCACCGCGTCCGCCCCGTGGGTGTGCGCCGCCACCCGCAGGCCGCGCCGGTGTGCCTCGTCCACGATCGCGCTCAGCTCGGAGTCGGAATAGTGCTGCGCGCCCGCCGCCCCGGTGTGCGACATGACCCCGCCCGAGGCGCACACCTTGATCAGCTGAGCCCCGTGCTTGATCTGGTACCTGACCGCCCGCCGTACCTCGTCCACCCCGTCGGCGATGCCTTCCTCCACCGTCATCGGCAGCACGCCGGGCGCGAACGCCATGAACATCGTCGGGTCGAGGTGGCCGCCGGTCGGCGTGATCGCGTGCCCGGCCGGCACCACCCGCGGGCCGTCGATCCAGCCCGCGTCGATCGCCTTGGCCAGCGCCACGTCCAGCAGGTAGCCCCCGGTCTTGACGAACAATCCCAGGTTTCGCACCGTGGTGAAGCCGGCCCGCAGCGTGCGGCGGGCGTTGCCGACCGCGCGCAGCATCCGCAGCGGCGGGTCGTCCTGGACGGGGGAGTACGCGGCGGTCTCGCCGCGCCCGCCCATCAGCAGGTTGACCTCCATGTCCATCAGCCCGGGGAGCAGGATCAGCTCGCCGAGATCCAGCACCTCACCATCCAGCACCTCACCATCCGGCGCCTCGCCGGCCCCGCCGGCCCGGTCGGCACCGCCGACACCGGCGATCAGCGAGCCGTCGATCCGGAGCAGCCCCGGCCGCACGATCTCCCCCGCGTCGAGATCGAGCAGCCCGGCGGCCTTCAGCGTGAGCACGGTCCGGCGGCCTCCGTTCCCGGCCACGCGACGGCGGACGCGCCGCAGGCAGGTTCGTCGTTAGTTTCTGAGAATTTGATTCTCTTTTCTGAGTAGCAGATTTCCACAGACCTGGCCCGGCGTCAACGGGCCCTCGCCCGGCAGCTGTCGCCCGACCTGTGTGCATACTTGATTCTCAAATTTAGAGAAGATAACTTTCTTCTACGAGAGGAGTGCATTCGCCGTCATGACCTCGCCAGCGCCGGCCCTGCGGCCGGGTGAGCAGCTTGCCAGCACCGTCTGCACCACGCGGGTGGCCGTCATCCGCGTGCAGGGAAGTCCGCTGATCGCCTGCGGCGGGGAGCCGATGGTCCCGGCCGCGTCCGCGCGGCCGCCCGCGTCAAGGGGAGCCGGCGGAGCCAACGGCGCCGACCCGGCCACGCTCATCGGCAAGCGCTACACCGACGCCGCCGGGACGGTCGAACTGCTCTGCACCTCGTCCGGGGCAGGCGCGCTGAGCTGCGACGGCGCCCCGATGACCGTGAAGGCGGCCAAGCCGCTGCCCGCCTCAGACTGAAAGGGCTGCTCATGGAGCGCGACGACCTGATCCTGATCAGCGTGGACGACCACATCATCGAGCCGCCGGACATGTTCGTGAACCACCTGTCCGAACGGTACCGGGACGACGCCCCGCGCCTGGTGCACCGGGACGACGGCACCGACGTCTGGACGTTCCGCGACACGGTCATACCGAACGTCGCGCTGAACGCCGTGGCCGGCCGGCCCAAGGAGGAGTACGGACTGGAGCCGCAGGGCCTGGACGAGATCCGGCCGGGCTGCTACGACGTGCACGAGCGGGTCAAGGACATGAACGCCGGGGGCATCCTCGGCTCGATGTGCTTCCCGTCGTTCCCCGGCTTCGCCGCCCGGCTGTTCGACACCAAGGACCCCGCGTTCTCCAAGGCCCTGGTCCAGGCCTACAACGACTGGCACATCGACGAGTGGTGCGGCGCCTACCCGGGCCGGTTCATCCCGATGGCGCTGCCTGCCATCTGGGATCCCGAACTGTGCGCCGAGGAGGTGCGCCGGGTCGCGGACAAGGGCTGCCACTCGCTGACCTTCTCCGAGAACCCCGCGGCGATGGGCTACCCGAGCTTCCACAGCGAGCACTGGGATCCGCTGTGGCGGGCGCTGTGCGACACCGGCACGATCCTCAACGTCCACATCGGCTCCTCGGGCCGGCTGGCCATCCCGGCCGTGGACGCGCCGCCGGACGTGATGATCACCCTCCAGCCGATGAACATCGTGCAGGCCGCCGCCGACCTGCTGTGGTCCCGCGTGATCAAGGAGTACCCCGCCATCAGGATCGCGCTCAGCGAGGGTGGGACCGGCTGGATCCCGTACTTCCTCGAGCGGGCGGACCGCACCTTCGAGATGCACGCCACCTGGACCATGCAGGACTTCGGCGGCAAGCTCCCCTCCGAGGTGTTCCGCGAGCACTTCCTCACCTGCTTCATCAGCGACCCGCTGGGCGTGCGACTGCGGCACGACATCGGCATCGGCAACATCTGCTGGGAGTGCGACTACCCGCACAGCGACTCGATGTGGCCCGGCGCCCCCGAGGAACTGTGGGACGTGCTCCAGCGCGAGCAGGTGCCCGACTCCGACATCAACAAGATGACCCACGAGAACGCGATGCGCTGGTACAACTTCGACCCGTTCGCGCACGTCCCCCGCGAGCAGGCCACCGTCGGCGCGCTGCGCGCGCAGGCCGCGGGCCACGACATCAGCATCCAGTCCCGCAGCCATCGCATCATCAGGCCCGAGGAGAAACTCGAGGGTTACCGTCAGCGGGCCCGCGCCGCCGCCGCCGCCGCATCCGCCTGATTTCATAACGAACGGGGCCATATGTCACGCCCCGCTACCCCCGCCAGCCCTCCTAGCCGGATGCCCACCCCAGCCTGGCCTCCCTGCTGACCAGGCACCGTCCCGGCCGCCCCACTGGAACCAGCAGTCCCAAGTCGATCTCCGTGAGAGTGGCTCTCTAAGGAATCTATTCTCTAGAGAGCCACTCTCACGGAACCCGGCGCCATGGCACGGTGTCCAGCAAGGGAGCGCGGCATCGCCGTTCTTCCCGTGCGCCACACCCTCTTCCCCGTGCATCGCACTCCTGCTCACGCGCCTCATCGGTACCACGGACGCTTAGCTGCTCCACCTCGGATGGGGCGCTCAGATTACGCCGGTGTTTCTCTTGTCACGGCCTGGCTAACTAATCTAGTGTGCGTTCAGTAGGTTGGTTGAGGGAACTGGATCCCCGATCAGGCCCTGAGGCCGCCGGTCGTCGCCTTTGAAGTAGCGGATGGAGACATCATGGCCGCTCGATCCTTCGGTTCCGCTGATCGGGACGCTCCGGGAGTGCGCCACTTGGACGGTCAGGCTGATCGTTCCGACCTCGTCCGGCACTCGCTGAGGCCCCGGCTGGCGGTGCTGGCGCCGAGTATCTCCGAGGCGGTGCGGTCCGTCGGCGGGTGGCTGTTCGATCAGGTCATGGCCGGATGGGATGTCACCGTGCTGACCGCCGACGACGCCGATGCCCGGCCGCTCCAGATCCTCGGGGTCCGGGCCACCGACCTGGAGAACGTGCTGGCCCGGCGGGTGCGCGGGTCGTGCCTGCAGGGCATCGCGGTGCGGACGGACCTGTACGGCGCCGACTCCCGGATCCGCACGATGGTGTCCGAGGCCCTGGAGGGCGGCCTGGCCGAGGTCAGGCTGTGGGGCGAGGGATGCCCGGCCGGCCTGGACGAGGAGCCCAGCCCGGTGTGGCACCGGCTCAGCTTCGCGGCCCGCGCGTTCAAGGCCCAGGCACTGGCCGCGGCGGCCGTGCCCCCGGAGGGCAGCGAGGACACCGAGGAGTTCCGGAGCGCGGCCCGCCGCCGCGGCCTGGTCCTGGCCTGACGGCCCGCGGCCCGCGGCCCGGCGAGCCGCGGCCCGGTCCCGGCGGCTGACGGCTCCGGTGATTACAGAGCCCTGACCACACGCCAGGGCCCGGCCCAGACCAGCCTTAGCCGCTTTACGCTGGCCTTATGCCGTCGTCGCGCGCCATCGCACCCTAGTCGCCTACTGCCATGCTGCCACCACGGTATATGGATTCTCACAACTGAGAATGCTATTCTTATCCGTAAGTCTCGACCTCTCGCAGGCCGAGGGCGTCACCGGCCCGGCTCCGGCCGCGGCCGAGAGGAGCAATTCCCATGTTCGGTTTCTCCGCTGAACGCCCGATGTTCTCCTGGCTGCTGAGTCATCTCGGGCCCCCTCCGCCGCCGCCTCGGCGTCACTTCAGCAAGACCTGGGACAGCGACCCGCAGCACTGGGTCGCTGCCCGCCTCCCGCGGCTCGGCCTCAGCGTCCAGAGCCGCGATGCGCAGGTGCGCAATGGCACCTCTGGAACCCGATAACTGCGTATTCACAAATCGGTAATTTCCCTGTATAGCTGCCCCTTCGGCTGCTAGCGTCGACGGCATTCCTGATCATGGGCCGCCAGGAACAGGCGACCACTCCCGGCGAGGCGGCCGCTTCGCCGCAGCGGCGTCTACGGTGCCCTCCGCTCGATAAGGACGGAAACGCCGATGAGCCGGGTAAGAGGCGTGCGGGAGCCGGCCACAAAGCCGCGCCATAAGGTTCCGAGCAGCCGGGGCCGTCAGCGGCCAATCCGGTCCACGCTCACCATCTTGCTGGTCATCCCGCTGGTGTCGCTGATCGCGCTGTGGGCCTACGCCGCCGGCAGCACGGTCGGCGGTGCCATCGGCAAGCGGAATTCCGACACGGCCAACAAGGTCATCGGCGCCCCGACCCAGGCACTGTTCGAGCAACTCGTACTTGAGCGGGCCGACACCTTCATCTGGCAGAAAGCGCACGGCTTCGTGCCGCGCACCGGGCTCGACGCGCAGCGCAAGAAGACCGACGCCGCCGTCGCCGGATTCCGCCAGGCGGCCAGGGACGCGGCCAGCGTGCAGACCCAGGTGGCCAGGGCGGGCATGCAGACGATGGCCAGGAGCCTCGGCCAGCTGCCCGGGATCCGGGCCCAGGTCGACGCGGGCAAGCTCACGCCGCTGGCCGCCTTCCAGGCCTACGACGACATCTACAACGCCAGCTTCGGGCTCGGTCACGGCACGCTGGCCGACCCCAACATGGGCGTCCTGCTCTACGAGCAGGGCGAGGGGGCCGCCGACGAAGGCGAAGCGGAGGAGTACATCGGCCGGGAGGCCGCCTTGGTGGGCGGCGCGCTCGTCTCCGGCGGCCGGATGTCCGCGGCCGAGCACAACCTGTTCGTCCAGTTCGTCGGGCAGCAGCGGCTCCTGGAGCAGATCGGCCAGTCACCCGGGTACTGGCAGCAGAACCAGGACCCCTACCTCCAGGTCTTCTCCTCGCCCGCGTACCAGGCGTTCAAGGCGATGGAAGACCGGATCGCGGCGACCGGCCCGGGCACCCCGATCCCGGTGACGCCGGCGGCCTGGCAGCAGGGCCTGACGGCGGTCATGAACCCGTTCCTGCGCGCCGAGGTCATCGCCCGCGCGGACACCACCAGGGGCGCCGCGCACCAGGGTGACGTGATCCTGCTGCGGCTGTTCCTGGTCGGCGGGGCCGGGCTCCTCGCGGTCGTCATCTCCGCCCTGCTCCTGCTGGGCTTCGGCAACCGCATCACCCGCGAGCTGACCGGCTTCCGCACGGCGGTGCGCGCCCTGGCCGACGAACGCCTGCCCGCGCTCGTCCGTCGGCTGCGGCACGGCGAGGACGTGGACGTGGCGGTCGAAGCGCCGCCGCTGGACCTGGACACCAGGACCAAGGAGGTCACCGAGACCGCCGACGCGTTCTCCGCGGTGCAGCGGACGGCCATCGAGGCGGCCGTCGGCCAGGCGCAGCTGCGCAAGGGGGTCAGCAACGTGTTCCGCAGCCTGGCCCGGCGCAACCAGTCCCTGCTCCAGCGGCAGCTGAAGATGCTCGACGAGATGGAACGCGGCACCCACGACCCCGAGGCACTGGCCCAGCTGTTCCGGCTCGACCACCTCACCACCCGGATGCGGCGCCAGGCCGAAGGCCTGATCATCTTGTCCGGCGCGGCGCCCGGTCGCGGCTGGCGCCAGCCGGTACCGGTGGTGGAGGTGCTGCGCGGCGCGATCGGCGAGATCGAGGACTACGTCCGGGTCGACCTGATCACCGAGTCGCGTGACTTCATCACCGGCACCGCGGTGGCGGACGTGACCCACCTGCTCGCCGAACTGGTCGAGAACGCCGTGCTGTACTCCCCACCGGAGACCCGCGTCCAGGTCAGGGCCAGCCGGGTGGCCAACGGTTACGTCGTGGAGGTCGAGGACCGCGGCCTCGGCATCCCGCAGGAGACGCTCGACACCTTCAACGAGCGGCTCGCCCAGCCGCCCGAGTTCGACCTGGCCGACAGCGATCAGCTCGGCCTGTTCGTGGTCAGCCGGCTGGCCGCCAGGCACCAGATCAAGGTCTCCCTGCGCGGCTCGCCCTACGGCGGTACCGCGGCCATCGTGCTCATGCCGCACCGCCTGGTCGTAGCCGAGGCCGACGCCGACGCCGCCGGACCGGATGCCGCCGGGCCCGGCCCGGTCGGTCCGGACGCCACCGGGGCCGCCGCCGCCGGCGGCCTGGACGCCACCGGGCCGGACGCTCTCGGCCCGGACGCCACCGGGCCTGGCCCGGCTGGGCTGGACGCCATCGGAACCGGGACTACCGGGCTGGATGTCATCGAGCCGTGGAACGTGCCGTCCGCGGGGTCCTACCTGCCCGCGGTCCCGTTCGAGCCCGCCGTCACCGGGCCGCCGCTAGGCCCGTCGCTCGGGCTACGGCGCGACCTTCCGCTCGACCTGCCGCGTCGGCAGCGCCAGGCCAACCTGGCGCCGCAGCTCAGGGACGCCCCGCCCGCGACCCAGCCAGGGGCCGGCGGCTACCATGAGGCCCGCTCGGCTGAGGAGGTACGCGCGATGATCTCGTCCATCCAGAAGGGGTGGCGCAGCGGCCGTGCCGCGGCCGAACCGGCGGACGGCGACTTCCCCGGCAGCGGCCCAGGCCCCGGCAGCGGCCCAGGCCCCGGCAGCGGCCCAGGCCGCGGTGAGGCCGGGTAATGGCCGGGGAAGCGGGCCGAGGCGATCTCAACTGGCTGCTTGAGCACCTGATCAACACGGTTGACCGCGTCCGCCAGGCGGTCATCTTGTCACCGGACGGCCTGACCATGGGCAACTCGCCCGGGCTGAGCCAGGAGGACGCCGACCACCTGGCCGCGCTGGCGGCCGGCGTGCAGAGCCTGGCCCGGGGAGCGGGCCAGCGGTTCGCCGGCGGCGAGGTCCGGCAGATCATCATCGAGATGGACGCGGCGCTGCTGTTCATCACCGCCGCCTCGGGGGGCACCTGCCTGGCCGTGCTGGCGGATCCCGATGCCGACGCCGGCCTCATCGCCTACGAGATGGCCATGCTGGTCAAGCGCGTCGGCCAGCACATGGTGGCCAACCCCAGATTTCCCGCGCCCCACGCCTCCTCCGGGTGAGCCGGGTCCATGAGCTCCGACGACGACAGATGGATGGACTGGGACGCCGGGCCGGTGGCGCGGCCCTACACCGTCACCGGCGGCCGGACCCGGCCGCGTGGTGAACGGTACTTCGACCTGGTCGACGTCGTCGCGCGCACCGGCCGGCCGGCCGAGAGCCGGACCCTGAGCCCGGAGCACATCCAGATCCTGAACCTGTGCCAGCGCCAGGTCACCGTGGCCGACCTGGCCTCGGCCATGGGGCTTCCGCTCGGGGTGGTCCGCGTCCTGCTCGGCGACCTGGCCGGCGAGAGCCTGATCGAGGTGACGAATCCGGCCCCCAGAGGCCGGGTCACCGACCGGCACCTGCTCAGGCAGGTGCTCGACGGGCTCCACGCCCTGTGATCGCTGTCGTCTCCGGGCGGTCCGCGGCCGCCTACGCGTGGTCCGCGGCCGCCTCCGGGCGGTCGGCGAGGGCGGCGACGAGCTGCGTCCGGGAGTGCACGCCGAGCTTGCGGTAGATCTGGTGCAGGTGAAATTCGACCGTCTTCGGCGACAGGAACAGGTCGGCCGCGATGGCGCGGTTGGACGAGCCGCGCCTGACGGCCTCCGCGACCCGCCATTCCTGCGCTGTGAGTGCGTCGCCGCCGACCTCCCGGCGCCGGCGCGCCCCGGCCGCGCGCAGCTCGGCCTCGGCCTGCCCGGCCCAGGTCTCCGCGCCCACCCGCTCGAAGCCCGCCAGCGCCTCCCGCAGGCGATCGCGGGCCTCGGCGCGGCGCCGCGCCCGGTGCAGCCGGCGGCCGAAGGCCAGCAGCGTGCGCGCCCGCTCGAACGGCATCGGCCGCCGGTCGTCGAGCGCCAGCGCCCGGGCGAAGGCGGGCTCGAAGTCGTCGTCGGTCATGCCGCGGCCGCGGGCCGCGGCGGCGCCCGCGACCGGGCTGCCGGTCGAGGCCGCCTGGCGCTCCAGGCCGGCCAGCACCCGGCGGGCGTCGCCGTCCCGGCCCTGGCGAACGTAGGCCTCGATGAGGTCGGGCGCCCAGGGGACGATCGTCGGCTCCTCCATCCCGGTCCCCTCGACCAGGCCCTCGACGGTCTCGAGCTCGGTGATCGCCGCACCGGTATGGTCCAGGCCGAGCTCGCCGAACCCGAGGGCGGCGTGCGCGAACCGCAGGCCAGCGGATATCCGCTCGGATTCAGCGAGCCGCAAAGCGTCACGCGCGGCCGCGAGGCTCTGTTCTCGCTGCCCGCGCGCGGCGAGGAGCCGTGACCTGGTCGCCAGCACCCAGCCCGCGATCGCGGGCTGGCCGATATCGCCCGCGACCTGGAGGGTCTCGACGGCCGCGGCGTCGGCCGCGTCCCAGTCGCCGAGCCGGAAGGAGGTGTCCGCGGCGATCATCAGCAGGCCGCTCAGCGCGGCCAGCGCGCCCGCGTCCCGGGCGCGCCCGGCGGCCTCCAGGCTCTCCGCCCGGGCCCGCTCGAAGTCCCAGAGCGGGATGTGGCACCGGAGCAGGACGTGCAGCCACGGCCAGTCGGGCCCGAGCCGGTCGAGACCGTGGGCGAGCCGGGCCGCCTCGCCGAGCACCAGCCGGGCCTCGGGCGCCTTCCCGCGCAGGCACAGCGCCCAGCCGAGCATCGCCAGCACCGCCCCGTGCCCGGCCGGCCCCGGTCCGGGGGCCTCACGGGCCCCACCGGACCCGTCGGCTCCGCCGGCCCCGGCCGCCCGGCGCACCCCGGCGCCCCAGGCCGCGCCGTCGCTGAGCAGGCTGGCGGCGCGCCGGGCCAGCCGCTCCGCCTCGAGGTAGGAACCGGTCGTGGTGGCCCCGTCGGAGGCGTCGGCGTACATCATCGCGGCCAGGGCCGGCAGCCGCTCGGCGACCTGTTCCGCCCGGCTGACCAGCAACGGCGTCGCCTCGTCGGCTCGGCCGCGCCAGACCAGCATCCGGCCGTGCAGCTGCTGCGCCCGCGCCCGCTGGTCCTCGGCCCGGCTCATCCCGGCCGCCTCGGCCAGCAGCGTGAGCGCGCGATCCGCCATGCCCGCGCCCGCCGCGGCCTGGCCCGCGGAGATCAGGCGGCGTCCGGCGGCGTCCGGGCCTGGCGTGAGGCGCGCCGCGCGCTCCAGGGCGTCCGAGCCCGCGGCGTAGGCCCGGCGCGCCACCGCCTGCCCGCCGACCCGCTCCAGGCCGGCCGCTACCTCCTCGTCGGCCCCGAGCGTCGCGGCCGCCCGGTGCCAGGCCCCGCGGTCCTCGTCGTATCCCAGCGTCGCGGCGAGGGCCGCGTGGGCGGCCCGCCGCTCGGCCGCCTGCGCCTCGCTGTACACCAGGCCGCGGATCAGGGGGTGGGTGAAGTCCACCCGGCCTGCCTCGATCCGGACCAGCCCGCTGGCCTCGGCGTCGCCGAGGCGTTCCACGCCGGTGCCCGCCCGCTGGCAGGCGGCGGCGATCACCGGCAGGCCGGGCCCCGCGTACGCCGCGGCGATCAGCAGCGCCTGACGGGCCTGACCGTCCAGCGCGCCGACCCGGCTGGAGAACGCGCGCTGAAGCCGGCGCCCAGGCGCCAGCGGGAGCGTCAGGGCCTCGGTGCCGGCGCACTGACCGGGGGTGAGGGTCGCGGGCAGCTCCGCCAGGGCCAGCGGGTTGCCCGCGGCGGCCTGCGTGATCGCCGCGGCGGCCGCGGGCGCGAGCCCAGGGGCACGGGACCGCAGCAGCGCGGCCGCCCCGGCCTCGTCGACCGGCCCGACCCGCAGTTCGGGCAGGCCCGCGCGCGCAGGCCAGGGGTCCCGCGCCGCCAGCACGAACGCCAAGGGGCCGTCGGCCCGGCGAGCGGCGTACTCGATGCACTCCCGGGACGCGGCGTCGACCCACTGGAGATCGTCCACTAGGGCGAGCACCGGCCGCTGCCGCGCCGCGGCCCGCAGCACGCCGAGCGCGGCGACGCAGACGGCCAGCCGGTCACCGGGCGCGGGTGCTCCCGAGACCGGCGGTCCGAGCGCCAGCGCGCCCCGCAGGGCCGCGGCCTGCGGGGCCGGCAGCGCCGCCAGGTCGCCGAGCACCGGCTCCAGCAGGTCGGCCAGCGCGGAGAACGCGAGCTCCGCCTCGGTCTCGGCCCCGCACGCCCGGACCACCGTGACCGTGCCGTCTGCCCGCTCGGCCAGCGCTCCGAGCAGCGTCGTCTTCCCGATCCCGGCTTCCCCGTGCAGGACCAGCGCCTCGCCCTGGCCGGCGGCAAGACCGGCGAGGACGGCGTCGAGCCGGCTGAGCTCGGTCGCCCGGCTGACGATCATCTCGGGAGGGCCTCCGGCATTCGGACAGACAGAACGTCCAGGCCCGTTCCTGATGCCTACCATGCAAGCGCCGCCGGCCACGCCGTGTCCATACGCCAGGCCCTTAGAACCCAGGGTTTCTCCCGGTGCGTGGCCGGTGCCCGCCCGGCGAAACTGGAACCCTGCGCGGTGCCGGCCCGCTGGGGCCCGGGCCGGACCGCGCTGACGGCGCGGAAAGGGGGTCACGTGTCGACCGCAGCGATGCTCGACGTTCGGGCCGTACGCAGGCATTTCCTGTTCCCGGGGCGGGGCCGGATCGCGCTCAACAACGCCGCGAGCACCCAGCCGCCACGCGAACTGCTCGGGCTGTTCGGGTCGCTGGGGCCCGACTACGAGAACGTGCACCGCGGGCAGTCCACCGCGTCCCAGGCCATGACCGCGCGCTTCGAGGAGTCCTACGACACCATCGCGCGGTTCATCGGGGCACCGGGCCGGGCCAGCATCTCGCTGTACCGCAACACCACCGAGGCCGTCAACGCGGTCATGTACTCGCTGCTCACCGAGTTCCGCGACGGGGACAACGTGGTCACCACGATGATGGAGCACAACTCCAACTACGTCCCGTGGTACGCGATGTGCCGGGAGATCCTGCCCAGGTTCGGCTGCCAGGTGCAGTGCCGCCTCGCCCGGTTCGACCCGGTCACGGGCGAGCTGGACCTGGACCACCTGGCGTCGCTGATCGACGAACGCACCAAGCTGGTCTGCTGTACCGGCGCGTCGAACTTCCTGGGTACCAGGAACCCGCTCGGCACGATCCGGGATCTGGCCCGCGCGAGCGGCTACTCCCAGCCGAACGGCGAGCGCGGCTCGCGCCTCCTCGTCGACGGCGCGCAGCTGGTACCGGGGACGTTCACCAACGTCTCCGCCCTCGGCCCGGACTACTTGGCGTTTTCGTTCCACAAGCTGCTATCCCCGTTCGGCACCGGGGTCCTGTACGCCCGGGAGGAACTGCTGGCCTCGTCGCTGCCGTTCCTGTACGGCGGCGACATGATCGCCGAGGGCCGGGTGTTCCCCAACCACGTCGAGTACAACGCGCTGCCCTGGAAGTACGCCGCGGGCACCCCGAACATCCTTGGCTCGGTCGTCTCCGGCCAGGCCCTGCGGCTGCTGCTCGACCTGGCCCTGACCCCGAAGCGCCCGGCCTACTTCGGGACGTCGAGGCCGGTCGACCGCGAGGCCGTCAGGAACGCCATGGGCCGCGTCGCGGCCTGGAACCAGATGCTGACCGCCCGGGCGCTCGACGGCCTCGGCCGCATCCCGGGGATCACCATCTACGGGCCGCGCGATCCGGCCCGGCGTACCTCGCTGGTGGCGTTCAACCTGGCCGGGCGCGATCCGGTCAGCGTCGCGCAGGCACTGGACCAGGCCGGGATCGAGTCCCGCGCGGGCTGTCACTGCGCGACGCTGGCCCACCACGCGCTGGGGCTGACGCCGCCGGCCAGCTGCCGGCTGAGCTTCTACCTCTACAACACCCCCGGCGAGATCGACCAGGCCGTCGCCGCGGTGGCCGAGATCGCGGCTGGCCGCCCCGGCCGCCCCGCCCCGCGCCCCCGCCTCGGCTCCTGGTCGCCGGGCCGCCACCGGACCCCGCGGCCGGCGTCCGCGCCCCCGCCTCCGTCCGCGCCGGTCCCGGCCGCGTCACGATGATCAGAACGAACGAGGCTGAGCGCGCGCCATGCTAACCCTCACGTCCTGCCCGGACTGCCACGCCCCGGCCGAGGTCACCGATCGCTTCACGCTGGCCAGCACCGACGGCCCGGTCGCCCACGTCGCGGTGTCCTGCCTGGCCGGACACCACTACCGGATGCCGGCCGACCGGCTGTCCCAGCCGCTGGATCCCGCCCCCCGCCGCCTGCTCGCCCGGCGCCCGCACCGCTTCCAGCTCTGCGTCCGCTGCCAGGCCAACCCCGCCGGCTTCTGGGTCAGCGCCCAAGCCAGCACCGTAGTCCGCCGCCCCTGGTGCCTCTCCTGCTGCGAGCACCTAGACCAGACCACCTGCCACATCACCCCCTTCGCCCCCTAACCACCCCACCCCCAACCGGCCTTTCATGATCACGTGTTGTTGTAGTTCGCCGGCGACCCCTAACAACACGTCATGAAAGTGAGCGCATTGACAGCGCAGCACCTCGTCCGCAAAATGGTCTAAAAATCGGTCCTTTAGACCACAAGGTGCGTGTATGCGGGAAAGCCTGGCCTCGCCGGACTGGGAGGCGGTGGACGCGGCCATCGGCGACGGTGCCGAGGAGGCCTTCTCGTTCCTCGAGCGCCTGGTCGCCTCCCCGAGCACCGTCGGCCGGGAACTCCCGGCCCAGCAGGTCGTGGCCGCCGAACTCGACAGGCTCGGCTTCGCGGTCACCGAGCTGCCCGTCCCGGCCGGGACCGCTGACGCGGCCCCCGGCGGCGTCGCCCAGGCCAGCTATGCCGACCGGCCGAACGTACTGGGCCTGATCAACCCGAGCGGCTCGCCCTCGCTGCTGCTCAACGGGCACGTGGACGTGGTCCCGGCCGAGTCGGGCCGGTGGGCGGGCGACCCGTTCACGCCGGTCCGCGCGGACGGCTGGCTCACCGGCCGCGGCGCGGGCGACATGAAGGGCGGCTTCGCCATGGGCCTGCTCGCGGTGGCCGCGCTGCGCCGTGTCGCGCCCGGCGCCATCGCCGGCGAGCTCGGGTTCCTGTCCGTCATCGAGGAGGAGTGCACCGGCAACGGCACCCTGGCGGCCTGCCGCGCGGGCGTGCTGGCCGACGCCGCCGTGCTACTCGAGCCGACCGACCTGAACCTGCTGCTGGGCGGGACCGGGATCGTGTGGGCCGAGATCGAGATCGACGGAGTCGCGGCGCACGCCGAGGCCGCCGACCGGGCGGTCAACCCGGTCCGCTTCCTCCCGGCCCTGCTGCGCGCGCTGGCCCGCCTGGAGGACGAGCTCAACAAGCCTGGCGACGATCCGGCCTTCGACCACCTGCCCCGGCCCTACAACGTCAACGTCGGCACGGTCGCCGCGGGGGACTGGCCGTCGAGCGTGCCCGCCCGAGCCCGGCTCGGGGTCCGGGTCGGGTTCCCCCGGCGCGGGACGCCCGCGGAGGCCCTCGACCGGGTCCGGTCCGCCGTCCTCGGCGCGGCCGCCGACGATCCCTGGCTGGCCGCCCACCCGCCGTCGGTGCGCCCGGCCGGGTTCCGGGCCGAGGGCTACCTCATCGGGGAAGACCACCCGCTCGTGCGCGCGCTGGCCGCGGCGCACGAGCGGGTCCACGGCGCCGAGCCGCGGCGGGTGGTGCTGGGCAGCACGACGGACGCCCGCTACTACCTCAACCAGTTCGGCGTGCCCGCCGTCGCCTACGGCCCGCGGTCGCGCAACATCCACGGCACCGACGAGGCCGTCGAACTGGCCAGCATCGTGTCCGGCGCGCGGGTCCTGGCCCGGTTCATGGCGGGCTTCTTCGCCGCCGGCGCCGTCGAGGAGGGGGACAGCTGATGGGCGAGCCTGCTGACCAGGGCGCCGACTTCGGGGCCCTGCTGGTCCCGGTGCCGATGCGCACCGCCGGCCAGCGAATCGCCGAGCGCCTGGTCACCGCCATCGCGCTCGGCGAGTTCGAGCCGGGGCAGCGGCTGCCCACCGAGCGGGAACTCGCCGCCACCCTGGAGGTGAGCCGGACCACGGTGCGCGAGGCGCTCCAGCGGCTCCAGGCTGCTGGCTACGTGACCACCAGGCGCGGCCGCGGCGGCGGCACCTTCATCCAGACCGGCGCGGGCCCGGGCTCCGACGAGATGATCAAGCGCACGCTGGACCCGGCCTGGGAGGAGCTGACCGAGCTACTGGACTACCGGCGGCTCATCGAGCAGCAGATCGCCAGGACCGCGGCGATGCGGCGATCCGCCGCCGACATCGAGATCATCAGGCGCGCGGTCGGCGAGTACGCGCACGCCGCCGGCCGGGACGCCTCCCGGCTGGCCGACCACGCCCTGCACCAGGCGATCGCCCGGGCCGCCCACAACGCGCGCCTGGTCGACCTGTCGGCGCGGATCCGCCGGGAGGTCGGCCTGGGCTTCGACGCCGAGCCTTACACGCCCAAGATGCGCCGCCGGGCGCTGCGGCAACATCCCACGCTCGCCGAGGCGGTCATCGCCGGTGATCCTGACCGCGCCGCCCGGCTGGCCGACAGCCACTTCTCGCTCACCGACGACATGCTCGCCGAATTGCGTGCCCGCCTGCACCTGCGAACCGGAGGGGACAACGATGCCCGTAGCCACGGTCAATGACATCGAGCTCAACTACCTGCTGGAAGGCGACGGCGAGGAGACGATCGTCCTCGTCAACGGCCTCGCCGACGACCACCAGACCTGGGTCCTCCAGATGGCGGACTTCCTGGCCGAGGGCTACCGGGTCCTGCGGTTCGACAACCGGGGGATCGGGGCGACCTCCAAGCCGGCCGGCCCCTACTCGAGCCGGATGCTCGCCGACGACGCGAAAGCCCTGGTCGATTTGCTCGGCATCACGGATTTCCACCTGATGGGCGTGTCCATGGGCGGGATGATCGCCCAGGAATACGCGCTCGCATATTCCGCTGACCTGCGGTCCGTTACCTTTGCCTGCACCTATGCGGCCCCCGGGCCGTTTTGCTCCCGGATGTTCTCGATGTGGGCCGACATGGCGCCCGTGCTCGGCGTCCCGTTCGTCATGCGGGACGTCACGCTGTGGGCATTCACGCTGCCATTCTTCGAGCAAAGGACCGCTGAGCTGGAAGAATTCGAGACCGCGATGCGGTACATGGATCAGCCGGTGCACGCCTACCTGGCCCAGCTCGCGGTGATCCAGGGGCACGACACCACGAGCCGCCTCGGCGAGATCACCACGCCGTCCCTCGTGCTGGCGGGCGAGGAGGACATCCTCATCCCGGTGGCGCTGTCGCGCCGGATCCACGAGGGCATCCCGGGCTCGGAGTGGGCCACGACCAAGGGCGGTCACGGCTGCATCTGGGAGCACCCGGCCGAGTTCAACCGGACCTACCTCGACTTCGTCGCCCGGCACAGAAAGGGCTAGCCATGGCCATCGTCCCCGAAGCCACCATCTCCCCGCCATCCCTGCCGCGCGGCCAGCTCGGCCTGTTCGGCGTCATCATGCCGGGCGTGGCGCAGGTCGCGCCGGCGTTCAACCTCTTTTTCACCACCGGGCTGATAGTCAGCCTGGCGGGCGCTTCCGCACCACTGATATTCCTGATTTCAATGGTGGGCATGATTGCCACGGCGAGCAGCCTGGCCCAATTTGCCAGTATTTACCCGAGCGCCGGATCGTTCATCACGTACATCACTCGCGCCGTAGGTACCGAGGCGGCGGTCGCGGTCGGGGTGATCACCATCCTCGGCTACATCATCGCCTTCGGCGGCATTTACATATTCGTCGGCAGTTACATCGTCCAGAACGTATTCGGCGATCCGCACGTCTGGGGGCTGACCCAGATCGTCACGATCGCCTACGGCGCACTGGTGGTCGCGCCGGTGGTGATCGGGCTGCGGTTCGGCGTCCGGGTGACGGTCGCGCTGTACGCCTTCGAGGTCATCCTGCTGATGGTGATGAGCATCACCATCCTGGTCAGGGGCGGCCACGGCGGGCTGTCGGCCACCCCGTTCAGCTGGCCGAGCGGCCATTCCACCGACGTCCTGCTCACGTTCAGCCTGGCGGTCCTGGCCTTCGGCGGCTTCGAGGCCGCCGCCCCGCTGGCCGAGGAGACCCAGAACCCCCGGCGCAACGTGCCGATCGCGGTCATCGGCGCGGTCATCATCAGCGGCGTCATCTACATCGTCGGCTCGTACGCGCTGGTCACCGCGTTCGGGGTGGGCCGCATCGGCGTCCTGGCGGCCGACCCGAACCCGTTCCACACCGCGGCCAAGGCCTTCATCCCGTTCGTCGCCCCGCTCATCACCTGGATCTTCCTGACCAGCGTGACCAGTTCCTACGTGGCCGCCAACACCCAGACCTCCCGGGTGATCTTCGCCGGCGCCCGCGGCGGGCTGTGGAGCAAGTCGCTGGCCGCCGTCAGCCCCCGGTTCCGGACGCCGGCCGCCGCCGCGGTCGCGTTCGTGGCGCCGAGCATCGCGATCGGCGTGATCTCGACCGCCTTCACCGACCCGGGCACGGCCTCCGGCTTCCTGTCCACCTACGGGATCCTCGGCCTGGTGATCATGTACCTGTGCGCCAACGCCGCGCTGATCGTGGATTGGGTCAAGCTGCGCCGCCGCGGCGTCCGCAAGAACCCCTGGCTGTGGGTGGTCGTCCCGGTGATCGGGGTGGCCGTGATGGCCATTCCTGTCTGGGGCGACCTGCGGCCGGGCCAGTCCAGCCCGTTCGATACGCTGCCCTGGCTGACGATCGCCCTGATCGCCGTCGGGATCATCTACGCCCTGGTCCTCGCGCGACTGCGCCCGCAGGTACTGGAGCAGGCACCCGCGCTGCTCGAAGGCGGCGACGGCGAGGACCCCGCCCCCGACCGCCTCACCGTCCCCGGCTAGCCTCCCAGTCCCCATGCCTCGCTCCGCCTCTATCCGCCAAGGCCGGATGCGCCCCGCAAGCCCAGCCGATGCGCCGCAAGCCCAGCCGATGCGCCGCAAGCCCAGCCGATGCGCCGCAAGCCCAGCCGATGCGCCGCAAGCCCAGCCGGATGCGCCCCGCAAGCCCAGCCGATGCAACCGCAAGCCCGGTCACATCCATCCCCCGACAGCCACATCCGCCTCCCGATAACGCATCCACCCCGATAACCACATCCACCCCGATAGTCGTATCCGTCACCTCCA
>Ga0335085_10004671_pt1 | contig 22517 bp, 20 predicted proteins | sample Lox_Sample_45_FD_206712 | JGI IMG/M metagenome (GOLD analysis project Ga0335085, IMG submission 206712) | Soil microbial communities from Loxahatchee National Wildlife Refuge, Florida, United States - Lox_Sample_4.5 | ecosystem: Environmental > Terrestrial > Soil > Wetlands | place: USA...
CGGGTCCAAGCGGATTTTGTATTAGCGCTTAGGATGACAGGACGCGGCGCTGCAAGGATGGCCAGGATGATCCGAGCGGGCACCGGCTGGAGCCGGGTTCGCCGACCCCGGGAGTCGAGGGGTGGGGGCCGGGCCTTGCCTGCCCGCCGTAGTCCCGCGATGGCGGGACGGAGGCTGGGGTCCGCGCCGTTCTGCAAAGAAGGGCACCGACCAAGGTCGGGCCCTACACGTGCATTTACATCCCGCACCGGATGCGCACAGTAGGCCCATGCTCAAGCGCCTTCTCATCATCGCCTGTGGCGCCGCCTGCGGCATCCTGCTGGCCACGGCGGTGACGCGCTTCCACCCGGCGTGGAGCCTGTGGCCCAACCGGGATGTCGCGCGCGACACCGCCATCTTCCGCAGCGTGCTCAGCCTCGTCGGCGAGAACTACGTCGACGCGAAGGACGCGGACTATGACCGGCTGACGCACGCCGCGCTCGAGGGCATGCTGCGTTCGCTCGATCCCCACTCGGAGTTCCTCAAAGCCGACGCGTACCGGGAATTGCGCGAGGAGATGGACGGAAAATTCGGCGGCATCGGCGTGCAGATCGAGCGGCGCGACAACAAGGTGGTCGTCATCGCCCCCATCGCGGACACCCCGGGCGAGCGGGCCGGCATCCAGCGCGGCGACGAGTTCACCAAGGTCGACGGCGAGACCATCGAGAAGATCGGCGCCAACAAGGTGATCGAACGGCTGCGCGGCAAGCCCGGGACCAAGGTGAGCGTGACGCTGTACCGCCCCTCCACCAAGGCCACCCTCGAGCTGACCCTGACGCGAGAGGTGATCAAGGTGGGGAGCGTGCGCGACGCGCGGATCCTGGGCGACGGCATCGGCTACCTGCAACTGACGCAGTTCAGCGAGCGCACGGGCCCGGAGTTCAAGAAAGCCCTGAAGCAGCTGCAGTCCGACGGCGCGAGGGCGCTCATCCTCGATCTGCGCAACAATCCCGGCGGGCTGCTCGACGCGGCCGTCGAGGTGGCGGAGCCGTTCTTCCGGCCCACGGAGCTCATCGTGTACACGCAGGGGCGGACCGCGGACAGCCGGGAGGAGATGCGCGCGGGAGCGAACGCCGGTGGCCTGGCCATGCCCGTGGCCGTGCTGGTGAATGCGGGCACCGCGAGCGCGGCCGAGGTGGTGGCCGGGGCGCTCAAGGACACGGCGCGCGCGGTGGTGGTGGGCGAGACGACGTTCGGCAAGGGTTCGGTGCAGACGGTGTTTCGCCTCAAGGACGGTGAGGCGCTCCGGCTGACGACCGCACGCTACTACACGCCGAGCGGCGTGAGCATCCACGAGAAGGGCATCGAGCCGCAGGTGCCGGTGGCGGTGTCGCCGGACGACGAGGCCAAGGTGCGCCTGCAGCGCCTGCGGCGGGACATCACCGATCCGAAGGAATTTGCCGCGCGCTTTGGCTTCGAGCCCATCGAGGACCGGCCCCTGCAGGCGGCGCTCGACGTTTTGAAAGGGGTGGAGCTGTTCACGGCGCGGAGCCAGTCGGCTCCCGCGAACTAGAGCGGAACGATGCAGTGGAAACGCGAACCGCGAATGAAATGGCCGGCTCCAAATGCGACGTAGGGCCGGTGTCTTGCACCGGCCGCATTTGCCGCGGCGCCTGCGAGAAAGGCGCCCTGCGCCAACCAATGGACGGTAACTCATGATCCTTTCCATCGAGACCTCGTGCGACGAGACCGCGGTGGCGCTGTTCGACCCGGCGCGCGGGCTCACGCTGGAACTGGTGCACAGCCAGATTGCCCTGCACGGGCGCTACGGGGGCGTGGTCCCCGATCTCGCCACGCGGGAGCACCTCCGCCATCTGCCGCCGCTGCTGGGGCGACTGCGGGAGGAGGGCGCGCTGGCTGGCATTACCTCCGTGGCGGTGACGCACGGGCCCGGGCTGGCGGGCTGCCTGGCGATCGGTCTGGCGGCGGCGAAGGCCCTGGCGTTGGAGCTGCGCGTGCCGCTGCTCGGCGTCAACCACCTGCGGGGCCATGCGTGGTCGCCGTTCATCGCCGGGCACGCGGCAGCGCCCGCTGCGTTCGACCGGAATCTCGCCGCGCTGTTGCCGCACCTGGGGCTGATCGTGTCGGGCGGCAACACCCTGCTGTTCCAGGTCAATCGCGACCGCCGCCTCGCGGTGCTCGCAAGCACGCGCGACGATGCGGCGGGCGAGGCGCTCGACAAGGGCGCGAAGCTGCTCGGGCTGGGCTATCCGGGCGGGCCGCTGATCGAGCAGCGCGCCGCCGGCGGCCGGCGGGACGCCTACGCATTTCCCCGCGGCGTCGAACCCAACGACGACCTCTCGTTCAGCTTCTCCGGCCTGAAGACGAGCCTGCGCTACCGGGTCGAGAAGATGAGCACCGACGACGTGGCGGCGCGGCTGGAGGATTTGTGCGCAAGCTACCAGCAGGCCGTGGTCGATGCGCTGGTGAAAAAGACCGCGGCGGCGCTCGAGCGCGGCCCGGCGGCGGATGCGGGGGGCGCGGGGCCTGGGCATTTCGCCAGCCTCGGCCTGTCGGGCGGCGTGGCCAACAACGGGCTGCTGCGGTCTGAGCTGGCGGCCACGGCCCGCGCGGCCGGCATTCCCTTCCACGCCGCCCAGCCGCAGCATACCGGCGACAACGCGGCCATGATCGCCTTTGCCGCGTGGTGCGATCCGGCGGGCTGCGCGTCGAACGAGGTTCAAGCCCTCAGCATTGCGCCGAGCCTCGCCCTGGCAGCGGGTTGACGTGCCTGGTCGAAGAGACGCGGCAAGGAACGGGGGCGATCGACCGGACCGGAGAGAGAAGGAGCGGATCCCGGATCACGGCAACCCGCGCCGTTGATAAAGCGACAGCGTCCGCCCGAACAGGGGAAACGTCTCCACGCGGCGCAGGTGTTCCTCGCACCAGGTTTTCACGATGGGATGGAGACGGCGCATCTGTTGATCATACGGATAATAGCCGCGTCCGCTCATCTCGTCTGTGAGCAGGAAGAAGTCGCATTGTTGCAGGCGCTCGAAGATGAAATCGTCTGTTTGCGCCGCAACGCCGACCGGAAGCGCGACGGTGAACCACCGCCAGGTCCCGTGCCGTTCGTAACAGAGTACGCTCATGGTCCGGCCGTCGAGGAAGTCCAGCAGTTGATCGGCACCGATGCGCGGCGAGGCCAGCCCGGCCGCCGAGGCAGTCGCGTCCAGATAGTCGGCGAGTTGATTGACTTTACGGGCATCCGCCAGGAATTGCTGGTCGTAGGGCTGCGCGAGCTGGCGCCGCAGGAAATACTGCCCGCCCGCCGCCACGGCGACCACGGCCAGGCCCGCCGGGATGAGCCGCAGGATGGGGTTGCTCGCGTCGAAATCGATCCGGCGCAACAGCCACGCCCAAAGCCATAAGAGGAGCAAGACCACCCCGGGAACGAGGACGCCCAGCACGAACGGCGATTTCTGCCGGTCGGCGCACAGCACCGCCGCCGGCACGAGCAGGAAGACCAAGCCGAAAAACAGCCAGTTGCCATCGGCGGCGGGGGGGGGCCGGCGCGGCTTGAGGTGCCCGGCAACGAGGAGTAGGGCGATCAGGGCTGCCGCCGTGCCGCCGAAACAAAGGCCGAGCTGTTCGCGCCCAACGTGGCTGACGATGAATTCAAGGGCCCCCCATGGGTTTAATCCGGACGCCCTGGCGTCAGCCTCCACGCTGGTGACGTGGCCGACCCAGTAATAATTGTAGATCGAGAAGCGATTCGGCCAGACCGTCAGGACGAACGGCACCGCGGCCGCGATTCCGGCCGCGAGCAGATTGCGCAGCCGCAGCCGGCGCGAGTCGCCGAGCAGAATCCAGATCGTGCAGACCAGAAAGATGGGGGCAAAATACGCGCCGGTCAGAAACCGCCCGATCACCGTCACGCCGGCGGCGACGCCAAAAACCACCGACCAGCCCAAAGAGCGGAAACCGGCGGTCAGCAGGGCGCAAGCCGCCGTGACTCCCACCAGACACATGGCGCCATGGTCGAGACGGAAATCCACGGCGCTGCCCGCGTCGACCGTCCAAGGTCCGGCCAGACAAAGCAGGATGCCGAAACCGATCCAACCGAGCGGGCGCGAGCCGCTCACCCGCGGGACCGCTGCCAGCAAGGCCGCCTGCCAGGCGAGAAACGCAAGCATGTTCAGGCTGAGCGCCGCGCTGCGCGAGGGAGACCCCACGAGCCAGAACGCCAACACGGCAAGAACATCGTGCAGGGTCCCTTGAGCGGCCTGATTCGTGAGCGTTGCCCTGAGGGCATGCCACAGACCGTGTGCGCGCAGATCCTCGTAGCCCGCGTAGGCTTCGGCGAGGTACTGGGTTTGATCGGTCCAGCGGGGGAAGAAGTGAGCGTGGTGCCGGGAAGTCATCCGGTCGAACACCAGGAACTCGGCGAGCATGAGCAGCAGGGCGGTCAGCCACGTCCGCTGCGTTGAGCTCAAGCCGAGGGCGATCATGGGAGAGCAGCCGGGGCCGTCATGCCGTCATATTCACCGGCGGATTGGTCGCGATGAGACGACGGATGTCAAGGCGCCCGTCCGACGTCGATCGCTGGATTCGCGCTGCCGCGGTTCGGATCGGTTTTTCGGATGAAATGAGGCCACACCGGCGCGGGAGTCAGCGTTTCCGACCGCGCCTCTGCTGCAGTGAGGCCGGGGATATCGGCGGAAGAAGGACTGCCACGGTTTCGGCTGCGATCGCCGGACATCCGAGGCAGGAATCGGCGGGGATTTCCCGGCGCAGGTCGGCTTCCGGCCTGAGTGAATCTCTGTTCGCGACCCGGAAGGCCAGGAAAATCCCGGCGGCCAGACCGAGCCTATGCGTACTCGCGGCGGAGGTTGCTCGGCAGCAGGCCGAGTTCCTCGCGGTACTTCGCGACCGTGCGCCGGGCAATGTTGATTCCCTTCGCCTGCAGCTTGGCCACGATCTCCTGGTCGGACAGCGGATGCGCCCGGTCCTCGCCCGCGATGAGGTCGCCGATCATCTCCTTGACGCTCGTATTGGAGACCGCGGCGCCGCTCTGCGCCTGGTAGCCGGGAGTGAAGAAATACTTGAATTCAAAGACGCCGTAGGGCGTCTTGATGTATTTGTTGGCGATGGCGCGGCTCACCGTCGTCTCGTGCACGCCCACCGCGTCGGCGATCTGGGTCATCGTGAGCGGCTTCAGCTTCGAGACGCCCTGCTCGAAGAAGTCCCCCTGGACCTTGAGGATCTCGCGGGTGATGCGCTCGATGGTCTGCTGTCGCTGCTCGATGGAATTGATCAGGAAGCGCCCGGAGCGCATGCGCTCGCGCAGGTAGTCGCGCTCCTCCTTGGAAAGCTGGCCCTTGGCAATCATCTCCCGGTAGGTCTGGCTGATTCGCAGCCGCGGAATGTAATCGCTGTTCAGATCGATCCGCCACTTGTCGCCGTCCTTTTCGACGGTGACATCGGGAACGACGACCCGGTTGCTGTCCTCGGCGAACCGCCGCCCGGGCGCGGGATCGAGCGTACCGATCTCCCCGATGGCCGCCTGGATTTCGTCGACCGACGCGCCCAGGCGCCGGGCCAGATCGGGAATGCGGCGACGCGTAAGCAGCTCGAATTGCTCGCGGACGATCCGCGCGGCGAGGGACGTCCCCCGGCCCTTCGCCTCGAGCTGGAAAAGCAGGCACTCCGCCAGGCTCTGCGCGCCGATGCCGGGTGGATCGAACGTCTTGAGCAGCTTCTGGGCCGCCTGCACGTCCTCGAGGGCGAGGCCGGACATCAGCGCGATGTCGGGCGGCGTGGCCATGAGAAAGCCGCGGTCGTCGAGGCTGCCGACCAGGTAGCGGATGGCCGCGAGCACCTTCGGGGGGCAGTCCGTGAGCTCGGCCTGCCGCATGAGATGCTCCTGCAAGGAAGTTTCGGTGACGAGCGAATCGAAGAAATGCTGGCGTTTCTCGGCTGCCTCGGAGGTATAGGGTTGCGCGCCGCCCGCCTGGGCCAGGTAGTCGCGGTAATCGTCGTCGAGCTTGGTCAGGACCTCGAATTCCTTCGAGAAATCGAGCTCCTCGCGCCGTTCCGGCTCCTCCCGGTTTTCCCCATCGGGCGGCGTGTCCGCGGCCGGCTGGTCGAGGCTTTCGCCCTCCATCGGCTCCTCCTCCAGCGTCGGATTGCTCTGGAGTTCCTCCTGGATGACCGAGCGGAGGTCGAGCGCCGCAACCTGGAGGATCTTCAGCGACTGGCGCAGCTGCGGCGCCAGCACCATCTGCTGGGTCTGGCGCTGGCTGAGGTGCTGCTGGAAGCCCGGCCCACTCATGAGTCAGGTGGCGCGCTTGCCGGGCGGGGGTCAGCCCACCGGCGACGGCTCCGACGTGAGCAGTGCACCGCTCGGCTCGGGTTGTCCGAACAGCTCGCGCAGATAGACGCCGAGCTTTTCGTTGGTGGGACCGTAGCGGTCGCTGTAGAGGTACAGCTCCAAATCGGTCAGCAGTTCGGAAGCTGACTGGTAGCGCTTGTTGCGATCGCGCTCGAGGACCTTGTGGAGGATCACCTCGAGCTTCCCGTCGATGTCCGCACGGAGCGACGAGAAGCGCGGGATCGGCATCGTGAGCACGTTCTTCCGCGATTGCAGGCGGTCGTCGGCGCGGAAGATGTTCCGGCGCAGCAGCAACTCGGTGAGCACGATGCCCAGCGAGAAGAGATCGGCGCGGGCATCCGTGACCGCGTAGCTGGCCTGCTCGGGCGAGCAATACTCGTCCTTGCCCGGGACCACCTTGCCTTCCTCATTGTACATGAGGTTGAGGGCCTTCGCGATGCCGAAGTCCGTCAGCTTCACGTCACCCTCGTAGGCGAGCATCACGTTCTTCGGGTTGACGTCGCGATGGACGATATTGAGGTGCTGGCCGTCGCGTCCGGTCTTCTGGTGGGCGTAGGTCAGGCCGCGGGCGACCCGGGAGGCGATGAAGACCGCGAAATCGATGGGGACGGGGCGATTCAGCGCCCGATGCCGCTCGATGAACTGCTCGAGGTTCACGCCGCTGACGAATTCCATCACCATGAAGTGCTGCCCGCCGATCAGACCGAGGTGGTAGGTCTGGACGATGTTGGTGTGGATCAGGTCAGCCACCAGGCGCGCCTCGCCGATGAAATTCTTCTGGAACTCCGGGATGCTGGAGTACTCCTCGCGAATCAGCTTGATGGCAACGACCTTGCGGAAGTTGCCCGTGCCGTGCTGGAGCGCCTCATAGACGACCCCCATGCCGCCCTCCGCGATTTTGCGGACGAGCTCGTAATGGAGCTCGTTGAGAATGAGTTTGAGCGCTGCCACGGCCCGAGGGAAACGCAGTCCCTGTTGGGTGGCAAGATTGCAGATTTCAAAACTAGCATGAAAATTGCTTCACTTTCTGCTTGACCCGCAGTAGGAGGGCCGCGCCGGCGGGCGGCGGGCGCACGGATTGCCGCCCCGCGCGACGGGAGGGAGACGCGCACCGCGCAGTGGGCAGGCCCGACGCCGCGCCGCCTCACACCGCGGCCTCGTGCAGGGCAACGATGCCGAAGGTGAAGGCGGAGGCGGTCACGGAGGAGAAACCGCCGGCGCGGAACTCCGCGCTGAGCTGCTGGCGCGACGGGAATTGATCGATGGAAGCGCCGAGGTATTCGTAAGCCGTCCGGTCGCCGGTGATCAGGCCGGCGAGGCGGGGCAGGACGCGGCGGAGATAGAAATAATAGAGGGGCCGAAGGGCCCGATGCGGTTGGGAGAACTCCAGCACAAACAGCCGGCCGCGCGGCGCCCGCAGCACGCGGCGCATTTCGCGCAGGCCGCCGGCTCGGTCCGCCAGGTTGCGCAGACCAAACGCGATCGTGACGGCATCGACGCTGGCATCAGCCAGCGGCAGGGCCAGGGCGTCGCCCGGGCGGAAGCTGAGGTTGGCGCTGCCGGCGGAGCGGCGCCGCTTGGCTTCGGCCTTGTCGAGCATGGGCTGGCAGAAATCCATGCCGATGATCTCCGCGGCGGCCGGGAGGCGGCGGGCGAGGGCGAACGCGACGTCGCCGCTGCCCGTGGCCAGATCGAGCACGACCTGCGGCTGGGCGCGACTCACCGCCGCGACCAGCCGGCGGCGCCAGCCGCGGTCCGCACCCGCACTCAGCAGGCGGTTGGCCAGATCGTAGCGCGGCGCAATGCGCCCGAACATTGTCGCGATCTCGGCGGGATCAGGCATGGCGGGGCGGGGCGCGGGGGCTGTGGAAGTGGGCTAACCTTCGCCGGCGCCCCGCTTGAAGCGGTCGACCACCCAGCGCGACAGGACCTTGTCGGGGGCGTCGACGACCTCGCGCGTGATCGCAAATCGCCGCGAGTCGCCGTCGCGCGTGATGAGCTTCAGCCCGTGATGGAAGTCGCGGAATTTCTCCTCGCACAACGCGCGGATGGTCTTGTCGGTGGCCAGGCTCAGTTCGATGAGCCGTTCGATGGCGCCGTCGTCGAACGCCAGCTCGAAGCCGTATTCCTTCTGAAAGCGCGCGGCGTACGCGGCCACGTCGGTCTTGAGAACGTCGCGCTGTTGGGCGGCGTTCAGCCGCAGCAACGCCTGCAGGGCTTCGACCGGCTGCGCGACGGTGGCGCGATCGATGCGGAACGATTTGATTGCGGTCGAGGGCAGCTCAAACTTGAAATTGCGCAGCACGCGCTCGAGCACCGTCATCAGGCCGCGGGCGCCGATGTTCTCGGCCTGGGCCTGGCCGGCGATCTCGCGCACGGCGTCGGGCGTGATTTCGAAGTCGATGCCGTAGCCGGAGAAGTCGGCGCGGTATTGCTGGAGGATGCTGCCCTCCGAGGTGAGCAGGATCTTTTCGAGATCGTCGGCGGTGAGCGCCTGGCAGGCCACGCGCACGGGCAGGCGGCCGACGAATTCGGGTTCGAGACCGTAATCGATGAAATCGCGGCTCTGGGCGAGCTGCTGGAGGTCGGCGTCGCTGGTGGCGCGGTCGCGGCCCGCGGAGGCGAAGCCCACCTGGCCGCTCTGGAGGCGGCGCTTGACCTGGTCGGCGAGCTTGTCGAACGCGCCGCTCACGATGAAAAGGATGTGCCGCGTGTTGATCGTGCGCCGGCGGGGGCGCGCCTGGCGTTGAAAGTCCATCAGCGCCTGGATCTGGCCGGCGATGTCGGTCTGGCTGTGCAGATTGACGTCGGTCTCCTCCATCAGCTTGAGCAGGTTGATCTGCACCCCGCGGCCGGAGACGTCGCGGCCGATCGCGGGGCCGGCGGAGGAGGCGATCTTGTCGATCTCGTCGATATAGATGATGCCGTACTGGGCGAGATCGACGTCGCCATCCGCGGCCTTCACGACGTCGCGCACGAGGTCCTCGACGTCGCCGCCGACATAGCCGGTCTCGGAGAATTTCGTGGCGTCCGCCTTGACGAAGGGCACGCCGATGAGCTTGGCGATGCAGCGCATGAGGTACGTCTTGCCGACGCCCGTGGGGCCGAGCAGCAGGATGTTCTGCTTGGCGTAGTCACGCTCTCCCAGGGTCTGGTCTTCCAGGCACTGGCGCACGTGGTTGTAATGATCGCAGATGGCGACCGAGAGCACCTTCTTGGCCTCGGCTTGCTGGATGACAAAGCGGTCGAGGTAGTCGCGGATCTCCCGTGGTTTGAGATTGAACTCGCGGATGCGCCGCAACGTGGCTTCGTGTTTCTTTTCAATCTCGTCCCCTCCGTCTCCGGCGGGGACCCCGTGCGGCGTCGTCGGCTGCGAAAAAAACGACTTAACATTCGAGCCTTTAAGGAGTTCCTGAATTTGCTTTGGCAGATTCTCGTAGGGATCTGGCGGAATCGGGTCGCTCATTTTAAGGAAATTGTAAGCCTTTGATGTTGACGGAGTTTACTCTTGGAATACCGTGAGGCCATCCCACTTTGGAATATTGAGAAAGGAAACACCATGTCGACCAACCTGACGAAACGCGAGATTGTGCTGCAAATCTACGAGAAGACCGGATTTCCGCAGAAAGAGGTACAGACCACCGTTCAGATGACTTTGGATATTGTGATGAACGCCCTGGCGGATGGCCGGAACGTGGAGCTCCGCAATTTCGGCGTGCTGGAAGTGCAGGTGCGCAAGGCACGTGTGGGCCGCAATCCCAACAAGCCGGAGACCGAGGTCATCATCCCGCAGCGGGCGGTGGTCAAGTTCAAGTCCGGCAAGATCCTCAAGGCGAAGCTGAAGAAGCTGGACCTCGGCGCACTGCAAAATAAGGGTGGCGAAGCGCCGCCCCCGCCTGCAACCTGAGTGGTTGCATGCCTTTGTTTCAGTCCCTGCCCGGTTTCCGGGAGTTTTACCCTGAGGCGCTGGCGCGCCGGAATCACATTTTCCGCGTCTGGCGCCAGTGCGCGCTCGCGTCGGGCTTCGTCGAATACGACGCGCCGGTGTTGGAGCCGCTCGAGCTCTACAAAGCCAAGTCAGGCGAGGAGATCGAGCAGCAGCTGTTCAGCTTCACGGACAAGGGCGGGCGGGAGGTGGCGCTGCGGCCGGAGCTCACGCCGACGGTGTGCCGGATGGTCGGGGCGCGGGCGAACGCGCTCAAGCGGCCGATCAAATGGTTCAACCTCGGCGAGTTTTACCGCTACGAGCGCGCGCAGAAGGGGAGGCAGCGCAGTTTTTTCCAGCTCAACGCGGACATCTTCGGCGAAGCCGGACCGGAGGCGGAGATTGAGCTCATTGCCCTGCTCATCCGGTGCTTCGCGGCCTTCGGGCTCACCGCGCGGGACTTCACCGTGCGGCTCAGCGATCGCGACCTGTGGTTCTATTATTTGCAGGCGTTGGGGCTGGAAGAAGCTTGCGTGCGCGCCCTGCTCGTCGCCATCGACAAATTCGACAAGATCGGCGAGGCGGCGTTCAAGGGGTACGCGGAGCAGAATGGGCCGCTGGATGAGGCGGTGAAGGGGAAGGTGCTGGCTTTCCTGCAGATCAAGAGCCTCGAGCAGCTGGCCGGCGTCTTGGGGGCGGTGGGAAATGAAACGCTGCAGCGGCGCCTCGCGGAATGGCGCCGGCTGCTCGACGGGCTCGCGGCCATGGGGCTCGCCGATTTCGTCGCGGTGGATCTGGGCGTGGTGCGCGGACTGGCGTATTACACGGGCTTCGTGTTCGAGGCCTTTGACCGGCGGGGCGACTTGCGCGCGCTGGCCGGAGGCGGCCGCTACAACGATCTCGTCAAGAAGCTCGGCGGGCCCGACCTGCCGGCGGTGGGTTTTGCCATTGGGGACGTGACCACGGGGCTCCTGCTGGAGGAGCGCGGCCTGCTGCCGGCCTATGTCAGCGCGCCCGACGTCTTCGTGGCCTACGACGGCGAGGCCGGGCGGGCCGCGGCGTTTCCCGCCATCTGGCAGATGCGGGCGGCGGACTTGCGGGTGGACTACTGCCTCCGCGAGGTGGCCTTCGGCAAACAACTCAAGGCCGCGCTCGAGTCGGGGGCGAAGGTGGCGCTGCTCTATGGCGGCGACGAACTGGCGCGCGGCGTGGTCCGGGTGCGCAATCTGACGGACCGCACGGAGCGCGAGGTGCCGCGCGAACAGGTGACGGCGGCGGTGACGGATTTTCTCGCGGGAGAATGACGTGCCGCGGCGACCGGCCATGGTCTGGCTCCAATTCGTCTTGGTGGCGTTCGGCGCCGTGGGCTTCGCCTACCTGGTGCTCATGGCCTATGCGTGGGTGGCCTCCGACCGGATGATCTTTCATCCTCCGCCCCCGAGTTATCCGGACGGACCGCAAATTCTGAAGATTCCGGCCGCGGACGGCGTGCGGCTGGCCGCACGCCATCTGCCGTGGCCGGCGGCCCGGTACACGCTGCTCTATTTTCACGGCAACGCGGAGGATCTGGGCGAAGTGGAACCGACCCTTGCGGAACTGCGCGACCGACTGGGCGTGGCGGTCGTGGGCTGGGACTACCGGGGTTACGGCCGGAGCGGCGGGGTCGTCGGCGAGCCGGCCACGCTGCGCGACGCGCACACGGTGCTGGCCTATGTGACGGACACGCTCGGCGTGCCCGCGGAGCGCGTGATCCTTTATGGGCGCTCCCTCGGCGGCGCGCCCGCGGCGGACCTGGCGGCGACGCATCGCTGTGCCGGCCTCATCTTCCACGGCGCGTTCACGAGCGCCTTCCGGGTGATGACGCAGGTGCGCCTCCTGCCGTTCGACAAGTTCATCGTCCTGGAGAACCTGCCGCGCGTGACTTGCCCGGTGCTGGTCCTGCACGGCACGGCAGACGAGGTGATTCCCTTCCGGCACGCCCAGCGGCTCTTCGCCGCAGCGCCGGGCCCGAAGTTCAAGCTGTGGGTCGAAGGCGCGGGGCACAACGACCTGATCGAGACCGCCGGGGACGCCTACTGGCAGGCGCTGCGCGATTTTGTCGGCCGGCTTTAGGCCGACGCGCCGCCGGCGCGCGTCATCGCAGGTGCTTCGGCCCGAAGGCGGCGGGCAGCAGTCGGTCGAGGGTGGCGACGATGCGCTCCCGCGACCGGCAGGTGCAGACAATCGCGGCGCGCGGGCCGAATTCGCTGATGACCTGCCGGCAGGCGCCGCACGGCGGCGTGGGGTGGCGGGTGGGCGTGTGCACCGCCACGGCGACGATTCTCCGCTCGCCCGCGGCCACCGCCTGGAAGAGCGCCGCGCGCTCGGCGCAGATGCCGAGATTGGAGGAGGCGTTCTCGACATTAACCCCGGCGAAGATCCGGCCGCTGCCGCCGAGCACCGCGGCGCCGACGCGGAACCGGGAGTAGGGCGCATAGGCGCGGCGGGCGGCCGCGCGGGCGGCCGCGATCAGCCGGCGGCGTTGGAGGGGCGAAAGGTTCATGAGGGCGATACGATGACGGATGGCGGGCCGGCTCACAACCCAAACTCCGCCTTGACCTCGGCGAACTTCTCCACCGCGAACGCGAGGTCATCGCGGGTGTGCACGGCCGAGACCTGCGTGCGGATGCGGGCCGTGCCCGGCGGCACGACCGGATAGAAGAAGCCGACGGCATATACCCCCTTTTCCAGCAACCGCGCGGACACCCGTTGGGCGAGGGCGGCGTCGCCGATCATCACCGGCACGATCGGATGGGTGCCGGGCTTGATCGTGAGGCCCGCGCGAGTGAGCCCCTCGCGGAAGAAGCGCGTGTGGGCCTCGAGCCGGTCGCGCAGCTCGGTCGACGCGCTGAGGAGGTCGAGGGCCGCGACCGACGCGGCCGTGATGGCCGGCGCCAGGGTGTTCGAAAACAGGTACGGGCGCGATCGCTGGCGGAGCAGCTCGATCATCTCCTTGCGGCCGCTGGTGTAGCCGCCGCTGGCGCCGCCGAGCGCCTTGCCGAGGGTACCGGTGACCAGATCGACCCGGCCCAGGACGTCGCAATGCTCGGGGGTGCCCCGGCCGCGGCGACCCATGAAGCCGACCGCGTGGCTGTCGTCGACCATCACGAGGGCACCGTGGGCTTCAGCCAGATCACAAATGCCGCGGAGGTCGGCGATGTAGCCGTCCATGGAGAACACGCCGTCGGTCGCGATGAGCTTGAAGCGCGCGCCGGCGGCCTCCGCCTCCCGCAGGCGGGCCTCGAGGTCGGCGAGGTCGTTGTTCTTGTAGCGGTAGCGCTGGGCCTTGCAGAGGCGGATGCCGTCGATGATCGACGCGTGGTTCAGCTCGTCGCTGATCACGGCATCGTCGGCGGAGAGCAGGGTTTCGAACAGGCCGCCGTTGGCGTCGAAGCACGACGAGTACAGGAGGGTGTCGTCGGTCCCGAGAAAGGCGCTCAGGCGGGCCTCGAGCGTCTTGTGAATCTCCTGCGTGCCGCAGATGAACCGCACGGAGGCCAGCCCATAGCCCCAGCGGTCGAGCGCGGCGTGCGCCGCGGCGATGACGGCGGGATGGTCGGCGAGGCCAAGGTAGTTGTTGGCGCAGAGGTTGAGAACCTGCTGCCCGGAGGTGACCCCGATCCGGCCGCGCTGGGGCGTGGCGATGATGCGTTCCCGCTTGAAGAGGCCGGCGCGGTCGATGTCGGTCAGCGTCGCGCGCAGGTGCGCGGCAAAGCCTGGGTGGAACATGCCGGGAGTATGGCAGGCCGCCGGGCAAAGCCTAAGCAAAAAACGGCTGCGCCCCGAGACTGGACGGCGGCGCCTGTTTGTGTGATGAATACCGGCAGCCTGGCTGCAACTCCCAACCCCCTCGTCGTATGAGCCTCGTCTTTCTGGTCTTCACCAACCTCGTTCTGGTCACCCGGCTGTGCCACCAAGTGAGGGAAGGAGGGGTGAACTGGCGGCTGTGGGGCACGAAGATGGGGATCGAGCTGGCCGGGCTGGCGCTGTTCGAGTGGCATTCCTGGCTGCTGGCCGCCGCGGCCACCGTGGTGGTGATGAATGTCGCGGGTGTGCTGTGGGAGGCGCTGGGCTGGCGGCGCAACGCCGGGCATTTCGTGCTCGGCCTGATCTACCTGCTGGCGCTGAGCGTGTGGTTTTCGCCGGCGTTCGGATTGAAGTTCTGGCCGGCCGTGGAGGCGGTGATCACGGGGTTCGGGCAGTGGACGGCCTTTGAGGCGATCTTCGAGAGCTCGTTCTCGACCACGGCGATGCTGGTGCTCTTCGGGCTGCTCATCGCGATGAGCGAGATGAACCTCGCGGTGCGCGCCGTGTTCGACTATCTGAACCTCAAACCGCGGGCGGCGGCCGATTCGGAGGAGGTGGACGTCGTTGCCTACGATCGGGGAAGGGTGATCGGCTTCCTCGAGAGAGCCCTCGTTTATTTCTTCGTGCTGGGCGGGCACTACGATGCCGTGGGCCTGGTGCTCGTCGCCAAGGCGTTTGCGCACATCCGGCACAGCGAAGACCGGGAATCGCTGGAGTACGTGCTCATCGGCACACTGCTCTCCTTCGGGCTGGCGATCGCGGTGGGCGAACTCGTGAATCACCTCAGCGCGGCCTGAGGCGCACGCCGCCTTCGCCGCCGGCGCCCCCTCAGGCGCCCTCCCAGTCGAGGATGATCTTGCCCGACTGGCCGGAACGCATCAGGCGGAAGCCCTCCTCAAACTCGGCGCAGGGGAAGCGGTGGGTGATGACGGGCGTGATGTCGAGGCCGCTCTGGATGAGCGCGGTCATCTTGTACCACGTCTCGTACATTTCGCGGCCGTAGATGCCGCGGATCGTGAGCATGTTGAAGACCACCTTGTTCCAATCGATGGCGGCCTTTTCCGGCATGATGCCGAGCAGGGCGATGCGACCGCCGTGATACATGTTGTCGATCATGTCGTTCAGCGCCCTCGGATTGCCGGACATTTCCAGCCCCACATCGAATCCCTCCTTCATGCCGATCTCCCGCTGCACGTCGTGCAGGTTCTCGCGCGAGACGTCGACGACGCGGGTGGCGCCCATCCGCTGGGCCAAGGCGAGCCGCAGCGGATTCACGTCGGTGACGACGATCTTCCGCGCGCCGGACTTCTTGGCGATGGCGGTGGCCATGCAGCCAATGGGGCCCGCGCCGGTGATGAGGACATCCTCGCCCACGAGGTCCCATTGGAGCGTCGTGTGCGTCGCGTTGCCGAGGGGATCGAAGCACGACAGCACGTCGAGCGGGATCGACGGGTCCACGTGGACGGCGTTGCTGGCGGGGAGGCACAGGTATTCGGCGAACGCCCCGTCGCGGTTGACCCCGACCCCCTTGGTGTCCTTGCAGAGATGGCGCCGGCCGGCGAGGCAGTTGCGGCACTGGCCGCACACTATGTGGCCCTCGCCATCGACAAGGTCGCCGGCCTGAAAGCCCTGGACGTTGCTGCCGACCGCCACGATCTCGCCCACGAATTCATGGCCGATGATCATCGGCGGCTTGATGGTCTGCTGGGCCCAGTGATCCCAATTGTAGATGTGCACGTCCGTGCCGCAGATCGACGTCTTCTTGACCTTGATGAGCACGTCGTTGATGCCGGGCTGGGGCACGGGCGCCTCGATGAGGTGGAGACCGGGCCCGGCCCGGAGTTTGGCGATGGCGCGCATGGTTTTCGGAGCCACGGGAAGAGTGGTTGGTCGCGGACTCTAACCGGGTCCCGCGCGGAAACAATCCCCAAGCCTGTCATCGGCTGGCCCACTGCTCGCAGCCGGAAACGGCCACACCCGTGAGGACGCCGATCCCGGGGCCGGCGCTACTCCGCCAGGAGCTGCGCGCCCTCGATGGCCAGCAGTCGCGCTTTCAAGCGTACCCCGCCGGCGGAGGAGAACCCGATGAGCCGCCCACCCGCGCCGATGATGCGATGGCAGGGCACGATGAGCGGCCACGGGTTGCTGCCCATCAGTGCGCCGATTGTCCGGCTGTTGGCGGAGGGTTCGCGCAGCATCCCGGCGAGATCACCGTAAGTGCGGGTCTCTCCCGCCGGCACGGTCCGCGCGGCCTCATACACGCGGCGGGCGAAGAGCGAAACCCGGCTGAAATCGAGGGGCACGCCGGTGAAATCCTGGAGGTCGCCCGCCAGATGCCGCTGGACTTGGACGATGAGCGCACCGATCCACGGGGGCGCCGCCTCGGCGCTCGTCGCCGGATCGTGCGTCCCCGTCTGGCGGGCGAGCCAGCGCACCGTGTCCGCCTGGTCGCGCCCCGGCAAGACAAATGCCGTCAGCCCGGCGTCGTTCCACGCCAGGGCGCAGGACCCGATGGGGGTGGCGAACAGGAGGTAGCCCATGGTGTTGCGCCCGTAGTCGAGGCGGCGCGGGCCGGGCGCACAAGCGGAAATTCGTTTGCGCCGCCCGCGCGCCGCGCCTACGCCCTCCGCCATGCAGAACACGTTCTACACCGCCTTCGACGAGGAAACGCTCGGAGGACGGCGCCGGCCCGACTACCGCACGATCTTCCAGATCGATCGCGACCGGGTCATCCACTCCCACGCCTTCCGCAAGCTGCAGTCGAAGACCCAGGTGTTCCTGTCGGGCGAATACGACATCTACCGCACCCGGCTCACCCATTCCATGGAGGTGGCGCAGATCGGCCGGTCGATCTGCCACTACCTGCGCAGCCGGGGCCGACCCCTGCGGGACAATTTCCATATCGACTCGGATCTGGTGGAGGGCATCTGTCTCGCCCACGATCTCGGCCATCCGCCATTCGGCCACTCCGGCGAACGCACGCTCCAGGAGCTGATGCGGACCCACGGCGGCTTTGAAGGCAACGCCCAGACCCTGCGGCTCCTGACCGAGACGATCTACCAGAATGAGAGCGGCGTGCGCGGCATGCAACCGACGCGGGCGCTGCTCGACGGCGTGCTGAAGTACAAGACGCTCTACAGCGAATGGTCGCCGTCGGCCACGCAGCATTTCCTCTACGATCCGCAGCGCACCTATCGCGAGTACGTCTTTGCGGGGGCGCCGCTGCCGCCGGCGCTGGCGGCAGGCGAACCGCTCAACGCCTTCAAGAGCGTCGAATGCCAGATCATGGACTGGGCCGACGACGTGGCCTATTCGCTCCACGACATCGTCGACGGCGTGAAGGTCGGCTTCCTTACCATCGAACGTGTCGAGCGGTGGGCGGCGGCCGAGCCGATCGACGCCGCCCAGCAGCGGCTGCTCGACACGCTGTTCGACGCGGTGCGCAGCGACCGGTTGGAAAACGTGTTCTCGCTGAAGATTGGCCGGTGCATCCAGGCGTGCCGGCTGCGCGGGCGCGACAATTTCATGGCGGCCAAGACCAACCGCTACCGCTTTGAGCTGGTGGTGGCGCCCGAGGCCCAGCGCGAGGCGCTGTTTTTCAAGAAACTGGCCAACGACATCATTTTCGAGAGCCCGCAGTTCCAGCAGATGGAGCACAAGGCGCGGCGGGTGCTGTTCGATCTGTGGGAGTCGGGCTGGCGCAACTACGTGGAGCCCGGGCGGCGCGTCATTCACATCCTGCCGCGCAACGTGGGCAGCCTGGTCGCCGCCGCGCCCACGGCGCTCGACAAGGCTAGGGGCATCTGCGACTGGCTGGCGGGACTCACCGACGGCATGATCATCCGCACCCATCGGCGGCTCTTTGATCCCGAATTCGGCAGCATCCGCGATCTAAGCTGAGGCGGGCGTTCTGAGTGGGGCAGCGCGCGCGAAGGCCGACCGGCGCGGCCGCCTCCACGATCGCTTCGGCGCGCCAAGGAGCGCCGGCTCCACCGGCACGGCAAGGACGGGTGCGCGCCTAGGTCGTGACGAGATCGATCTTCTCGGGGTGCACGAGCGCTTCGAAGTCCGCGTAGGCCATCTTGATGACCTCGGTGTGCGTGCAGGCGTTGAAGGCGATCTCGGGTTCGGCGGCGAGGCCCGCCGCCACATAGATCGGCATGCCGTAGAGATTGCCGAAGGGCGGCATGGCGCCGATCTCGCAGTCCGGGAAGGCGCCCTGGAATTCCGCCTCGCTGGCCAGCTTGACGTGGTCGGTCTCGAGCAGTTCGCGCAGGTCGGAGATCACCAGCTTGCGGTTCGCGGGCAACACCACCATGGCGAGCGCGCCGCCGATCTTGACGATGACCGTCTTGGCAAAGCCGCGGCCCGACACGTGGCTCGAGGCGGCGATCTCCGCGGCGGTGAACGCCGGGGAATGCTGGACACTGACGTATTTGATGCCGCGGCTGTTCAGGAACTCCTTCAACTTGGCTGATGGCATGGGCTCTCCTATGGGTTTGGCGGTGGTGGCGTTGGCGCCATCGCGGGGCGCCACGGGCCAGGCAGTTCGATTCGGGTTCGACGCTGGCAGTCTGGGTCTGGTTTGCCGGGTGTAATCAAAGATGGAGGTCAGCCCAGTCGCACCGGCTGGCGGCGCGCGCCCCACGTGCCGGGCTGCCGCTCGAACCGCCCGGCGATCTCGCAGCCGCAGGACCGGCAGCGGCAGTTCTCGAGGTTGTAGGCGCCCAGTTCGTACCAGTCGCGCTCGATGAGCAGGGTGCCGCACCCCGGGCACCACGTGCTGCCGCCTGCGCGGTCGTGCACGTTGCCCGTGTAAACGTGCCTGATTCCCTTGGCGCGCGCGATGTCCCGGGCCCGCGTGAGGGTGGCGGGCGGCGTCCGGGGGGTGTCGAGCATCTTGAAGTCGGGATGAAACGCGGTGAAATGCCACGGCACGTCCGGCCCGAGATTCGCGGCGTACCAGTCGGACGCGCGGTCGAGCTCGTCAGTGCTGTCGTTTGCCCCCGGGATCAGCAGCGTGGTCACCTCGAACCACACGTCGGTTTCACGGCGCAGGTACACCAGCGTTTCGAGCACGGGCTGGAGCTCGGCGAAGCAAAGGCGGTGATAGAACTCTTCGGTGAACCCCTTCAGGTCCACGTTGGCCGCGTTCATCACCCGGTAGAACTCGGGCCGCGCCTCGGCCGTGATGTAGCCGGCGGTCACCGCCACCGTCTGGACGCCCTGCGCGCGGCAGGCGAGGGCGACGTCGATCGCGTACTCGGCGAAGATGACCGGATCGTTGTAGGTGAACGCCACCGAGCGGCAGCCAAGGCGCTTCGCGGTGGCCGCGATGCTCTCGGGCGAGGCGGCGTCGGTCAGCCGGTCGGATTCCCGCGCCTTGCTGATGTCCCAGTTCTGGCAGAAGCGGCAGCCGAGGTTGCAGCCCGCGGTGCCAAAGGAGAGCACGCTCGAACCGGGATAGAAATGGTTGAGGGGTTTTTTTTCGATCGGATCGATGCAAAACCCGCTGCTCCGGCCGTAGGTGGTCAGCACGAGCCCGTCGCCGGCGCGCTGCCGCACAAAGCAGAACCCGCGCTGGCCGTCCTGCAGCTTGCAGAAGCGCGGACACAGCCGGCACTCGACCCGGCCGTCGGGCAGTCGCGCCCACCACCGGGCGGCATGATCGGACACGTGTTGCTCCCGGACCATGGCCTCAGCCCTCCTCTTCCACAAAGCGCGGCTCCTTGAAGCTGCGCGCCCGGAACCGCTGGATCGCGATTTCCTCGTCGGGCCCGATGTCGGCCTTGCGCCGCGCGATGCCGAGCTGCTCGTCCACCGCCGCAATCCCCCGGATGGCCGGCAGGAGGACGCCCTTGCGCCCGTCCGGCGCCGACACCACGACCCCATAGACCGCCGGGTCGAGTGCCGCCTTCGCCGCCACCGGTTCCAGCTCGCCCAGCACGGTGACGCTGAACCGGAGCTCCGGCAGCTCCGGCGCCTGCACCGGCGGGAAGCGGTAGTCATGGAAGGCCGTGGCGAGCGCGTTGCGCCACGTCTCGTGCACGAGGTCCTTCTCCATCGCCTGGAGCGAGCCCCGGCAGCCGCGGAGTTCACCTCGGGCGGTTCGCACGGTGACAAAAACGCCGTGGCGGGCTGTCAGTTCCCCCGCGGCCTGAAACGGCGGCGAGCGCGGGCCGCCGCTGAACTCCGATTCCACCGCCCGCCGCGCAATCGCCGGCAGGTCGGCGAAATGGGAGACTGCGCCGCCGGCGCCGTCCGCCGCCGCTTTCGGTTCAAACAGGATCGCCACGCCATAGCCGACGCCGAACGGCCCCTCGTAGCTCAGGACCGCATGCCCGTCATTCCGGTATCCCGTCGCGGCGAGCGCCACCACGGTCGGGTCGGCGACGTCCTCGGCCGCCACCTCCTGCAGCCCGGGATCGATCTGGCGGACGTTGCCGTACGCGCCCTCCCGCAACAAGGCGATGAACAGCTCGTCGAAGCGGTGCGCGTCGCGGTGGAAACCGCAGGGCGCCGAGGCAGTCAGCCGGTGGCTCATGTCGCCGCTGGCGATCACGGCCACCCGCCGCGGCAGCCCCTCGGCGGTGGCGGCGATCGCCCGGCCCAGGTCGTCGCGCCCGCCTTCCCCGGAATAGTTCAGGCTCAGGATCACCGTCGGCCCCTTCCAACCCGCCCACACGAGGTAGCAGAGGGGAACCGTCGCGCCGTGATCGAGCGGTTCGCCTCCGATGCGCCAGGTCCGCAGCTGGCGGCGGGCGGCCTCGGTCTCGAGCCGATCGGCGAAGGGGCGATCGAGCGGCAGGTCCACCCTGTCCTCCGGGGCGCCGAACGCGGCCAGCGATCCGCGCAGCCGTGGCGTCTGCCAGACGCCGAACGCGCCCGGCTGTCGCGGCGAATGCGGGGAGATGAGCACGACGCACTCCGGATGCGACGCGACCGCCCGGCGGGCGACGGCCGTCATGGCGTCGGCCGTGGCCGCGGCATCCGCCAGGCGTTCGCCGCCGACACCCGGCACGAGGATGGGCGCGTGTGGCATCAGACCGGCAAAGGCAATCGGGCCATTCACCATTGCTGCACCTCTTGCCCGCAATCTAACGGGCGAACCCGCGCTCGCCAAGCATGAGTTTGCCGCCGGTGAGTCGGTGCCGCGCCGCCCTCGCGGGCACGCTATCCCGCCAGGGGCACGATCCGCGCGCCCGGGATCTTCCGATCGATGATTTCCCGGGTCAGGTTGAACCACTGCCGGCATTGGTCCAGGACGACACTGTCGGCGGTGGCGATGATCTCGGTGGCCGCTGCCAGGATCGCGTCCGGATTCGGCACCAGCTCGATCTGCCACAGCCAGCCACGTTCGCGGGCGAGGTCCCCCATGATCTTCTTCAACCGCCCGCTGTTGGACACGGGCCGGTCGAGGTACCAGATCCAGCAGGAGGCGCCGAGCACCGTCGACGCCTCGCCGAGGAGTTCCAGCGCCGGCAGGGTCTCCGCCACTTTGCGGTAGGTGCCGTGCATGCTCGCGATGTCGCGGTAGGTCCCGTCGCAGGCGGCCAGTATCATGCCGCCGCCCAGGGCCACCTCGATCGTCGTCAACACGTTGTAGCCGTCGAGCCAGAGCGCGCGGCCGGCGAGACCCGCGGCGTCGAGCCGGCGGGCGGCCCGCTGGCTTCGGGCGGCATCCGGGCAGGCGCAGCGTTCGAGCGCCGCGCGTTGCCGGGCGGCCAGCTGATAGCGGTCGCCGACCAACTTCAGCGCCGACGCCGGCGCATAATTCCGGCTCAGGAGCCAGCAGAGATCCGCAGTCGCCTGGCGCAGCCTGGGCCACGCTGCGGGGGCAAACAGCGCCGCATCCTCCGGGTGCGGGCCGCGATGAGTGCGGGTATCGGGCACGGGGTTCTCGTGCGGGCTCACCGTGCCCGTTGGTACGTGCCCATCAACTGGGTCTCGGCCAAGATATGGCCGGCGATGGCGCGCAGCAGATCCTGCTTGGTCGCGCGCGCTTTCAGGGCCAGTTCCGTGTCCAGCGCGTAGAGTTTGAAGAAATAGCGATGCGGCTGGCCCGGTGGCGGGCACGGCCCGCCGTAACCCACGCGCCGGAAGTCGTTCTGACCCTGCTTCGCGCCGTTGGGCAGCGTCTCGGTCGCGGGCACCATCTCGGGCAGTTCGCGCGCGGTGCCGGGCAGCCCATAGATCACCCAGTGCACCCAGGTGCCCACGGGGGCGTCCGGGTCGTCGCAGATCAGGGCAAAGCTCCGCGTGCCCGGCGCCAGTTCGCTCCACTGCAGCGGCGGCGACACGTCGGCGCCGTCGCAGGTGTATTGCATCGGTATCGGTTGACCGTCCGCAAAGGCCCTGCTGGTCATTTTCATG
>Ga0335085_10004672_pt1 | contig 22514 bp, 26 predicted proteins | sample Lox_Sample_45_FD_206712 | JGI IMG/M metagenome (GOLD analysis project Ga0335085, IMG submission 206712) | Soil microbial communities from Loxahatchee National Wildlife Refuge, Florida, United States - Lox_Sample_4.5 | ecosystem: Environmental > Terrestrial > Soil > Wetlands | place: USA...
AGCCGATGAAGGCGCTCGGCCATACGTGGAACTGGGAGGGCCGGGAATCCGAGGTGCTCTACGAGCTAACGCCGCAGGGCAAGGACGTGCTGCTCGTCATCCACCATCGCCTGCCCGCCGACAAGGAGCTCGGCGTCGCCGTCGGCGGAGGCTGGGAGGCCCACACCGGCATCCTCGCCGACCAGCTCGCCGGCGTGAAGCCGCGCGGCTTCTTCAGCAGCCACGCGCGCGCGATGAAGGAGTTCGCGGAGTCGCTCAAGCAGCTCGCCTGAGGAGCACGGCGATGACAAGGCACACGACCGGAACGCGCGAGCAGTGGCTCGCGGCGCGCCTCGAGCTGCTCGAGGCGGAGAAGGATCTGACGCGCGGGGCGCGCCGGACGGCCACGCCGCGATGTGCGGGGTGGACCTCCGGACTTATCTGCGCGAGCTGCCGGGGATGAGCGCCTTCGTGCTCGACGGCGGCGAAGTCTTCCACACCTACTCCACCTATGCGCGCGGCCTCGACGGGCTATGGGGAATGTACCCCTGGCTCGACCGCGCGCCGCCGTTTCGCCGACCTCGCGGTCCACGGCCTCCGCCGTGCTGCCCGACGACTTGAGGACGTTGCCTCGCTCGCGGTACGGAAAGTTGAAGCGCACCACCTCGAATCCGGCGCCCTCGAGCGCGCGCGCGAGGCGCAGCATGCCGCGGTCGTCCTTGTGGCCTCCCGCGCCGTGGGCGCAGACGAATATCGCCGCCGTCATTGGCTTATGCTACCGGCATGGCCCTCAAGCGACCGAAAGGCAAGGCCGGCACGCTGGTCGTGCTGGAGCACGATTCGCGCATCCTGCAGGGCAATCCGCTCGGCGACCCGCACCTGAGGAAGCTCGGCGTCTGGCTGCCGCCGCAGTACGACGGCTCCGGCAGGCGCCGGTTCCCGGTGCTCTACGACCTCGTCGGCTTCACCGGCTCCGGCCTGTCGCACACCGGCTGGAAGCCGTTCGGCGACAACGTGCCCGAGCGCGCCGCGCGCCTGATCCACGAGGAGAAGATGCCGCCGGCGATCCTCGTCTTCCCCGATTGCTTCACCGCCCTCGGCGGCAACCAGTACGTCAACTCCCAAGCGCTCGGCGACTACGCGGACTACCTGACGCGCGAGATCGTCCCGTTCGTCGACGGCGAGTTCAGGACGCTCGCCTCGCGCGAGCATCGCGGCTGCTTCGGCAAGTCCTCCGGCGGCTACGGCGCGATCATCCACGGCATGAAGTACGCGCGGCACTGGGGCGCGGTCGCCGACCATTCCGGCGACTCCTACTTCGACTTCGTCTACTGGCACGACTGGCCGAACACGCTGAACGAGCTGATGAAGCACCGGCGCCCGAAGCGCCGCCCGGGGCGCTACGACGCGCTCGCCGCGTCCCGCGCGCGCGGCCTCGCGCAGGGCAGGGACGACGGCCGCGTGCGGCGCTTCCTCGAGCGCGTCTGGGCGAAGGAGAAGCTCTCGGGCGCGGAGAGCCACTGCATCATGAACCTGTGCATGGCCGCGACCTACGATCCCGATCCGCGCGCGCCGAACGGCTTCCGCGTCCCCTTCAACCTCGAGTCGGGCGAGCCGCTGCCCGAGCGCTGGCGGGCGTGGAAGCGGCACGATCCCGTCAATTTGGTGCGCAAATACAAAAGCAACTTGAGGAGGTTGCGGGGGATCTACCTCGACTGCGGCTGGCGCGACCAGTACCACATCCACTACGGCACGCGGCTGCTCTCGGCGCGCCTTTCGGCGGCGGGCATCCGCCACGTCTACGAGGAGTTCGACGACAACCACTCCGACATCGACTACCGGATGGACGTCAGCCTTCCGTTCCTCGCCAAGGCCCTGCGCTAGAAAAAAACGGGGTCTGACCCTATTTTCGGGTCACGAGCGCAGCACGCGGCCGGCGGCGGCGCCGGTGAGCGCGCCCTTCTCCCAGGTCGGCTCGCCGTTGACGAAGGTCCGCTCCACGCCCTGCGAGCGCACCACCATGCGCTTGGCGCCGCCCGGCAGGTCGTAGCGGCGCTCGGGGCGCCCGGCCGAGCCGATGGTCGCCGGGTCGAACACGACGAGGTCGGCGGCGAGCCCCGGCGCGAGGCGGCCGCGGTCGCGGATGCCGAAGAAGTCCGCCGGGTCGGAGGTCATGCGCCGCACCGCCTCCTCCAGCGCGAGCACCTTCTTCTCGCGCACCCACGTGCCGAGCACGTAGGTCGGGTATCCCGAGTCGCACAGCATGTCGAGGTGCGCGCCGCCGTCGCCCAGGCCGAGCAGCATGTCGCGGTTGTTGAGGATCTCGGCCATGCGGTCTGTGCGCGTGTTGAACGACTGCATGGTGAACTCGTTCTCCAGGTCGTCCTCGAGCGTCAGGTCGAGCAGCGCGTCGACCCCGTCGCAGCCGCGCTCGGCGGCGATCTCGGCCACGGTCCTGCCCTCGTATTTCTTCAAGCCGGGCGCCTTGACCTCGTGGACGGTGATCCGCGCCCAGTTGCCGAAGGAGGTCGGGTTCTTCAGGTCCTCCCTGAACCGGCTCCTGAACTCCGGATCCCGGTACACGGCGGCTTGCGCCGCCTTCGACTTGTCCTCGAAGACGCGCTTCCACGCCGGGAACCCGGCGAAGGAGAAGGGGTTGCGCATGTTGACCTCGCGCGTCAGCGGCAGCGGCGAGGTCTGCGGCCGCGCGCCGCGCGCGATCATCGGCGCCGCCTTCCTCAGCGACGTGCGCACCGCCTCCGAGATGTCGTCGCGGTCGAACATGGCGATGAAGGTCACGCCGCGCCCGCTCTCGGCGAGCATGAAGTCGAGCAGCTCGAGCTCGGCGTCGTCCATGACGCCGATCTGGCGCGTCATCGCGAACTCGATCGCGCCCTTGCCGCGCTCGCGCAGCGCGTTGCAGTACGCCTTCAGTTCGGCGCGGCTGGCGTTGCGGCAGGCGAGCGGCCGGCCCTGGTAGCCGAGGTGCTGGTTGAGCAGCGTGCTGGAGAAGCCGAACGCGCCGGCGTCCATGGCCTCTCCCAGCAGGGCCTTGATCCTGCCCGTCTCCTCCTCCGTGGCGGATCTTTCGAGGGAGGATTCGCCCATCACGTAATGCCGCAGCGGCGTGAGCGGCGCGAGGAACGCGAGGTTGAGCGCCGGGCGGCGCCGCGCCGCGGCGTCCATGTACTCCGGGAAGGTCTCCCAGTCCCAGGTGATGCCCGCGTTCAGCACCTCGAACGGGATCGCCTCGACGTTGACGAGGTCGCGCATCGCCACTTCGCGCGCCGCCGGCCTGCAGGGCGCGATGCCTACGCCGCAGTTGCCCATCACCACCGAAGTGACGCCGTGCCAGGAGGAAGGCGTCAGCGCGCCGTCCCAGCAGATCTGCGCGTCGTAGTGCGTGTGCGGGTCGATGAAGCCGGGGGCAACGACCAGGCCGTCGGCATCAATTGTCTTCCTTGCCTCGTCTCCAATTGCATCTTGCAGCAGAACAATCCTGCCTTCCCGAACCCCCACGTCCGCACGCTTGCCCGGCGCGCCGGTGCCGTCGACGACGGTGCCGTTGCGGATCAGGAGGTCGAGGGGCATGGCGGAATCATACCGCCGCGAAAACGTGGTCTGACCCTGGTTTCGCTCAGGACTCGGCGCGGGCGGTCTCGACGAGCTTCTCGAGCATCTCGTAGGGCTGGGCGCCGACCACGCCGTGCTGGCCGGCGACGAAGGTCGGGACTCCCGTGACGCCGTACTGGCGCGACTTCTCCCAGTCGGCGTCGACCGCGGCCCGGTGCGTGCGCTGCTCGAGCACCTCGCGCGCGCGCTCGGCCGGCAGGCCGACCGAGGCGGCGATCTCCAGCAGCACCTCCGGGTCGCCGATGTTGCGCGCGTCCACGAAGTAGGCGCGGAACAGCGCGTCGTGGATCGCCTCGCCGCCCGGCTCGGTGTCGGCCCAGGCGCCTAGCTCCTGCGCCAGGCGGCTGTTGTAGGTCATGGTGCGCTTGCCGTAGGGCAGGCCCTCGGCCTGCATGCGCGCGCGCATCTGCTCGTACATCTTGTCGAGGTCGTAGCCGCGCCCGGCGAACAGCTCCGCCAGGCTGCGTCCCTCCGCCGGCGTCTCCGGGTGGAGCGGGAAATGCACCCACTTCACGCGCACGCCATGCTCCTTCCTGAGCCGCTCAATACGCACGGTACTGAGGTAGCACCAGGGTCAGACGTAGTCGGAGAAGATCTCCAGGACGAGCGGTTCTGTGTCCATGCTCATTGCTTCGGTTGGGCCGCCATCTTGTCGTAGAAGTTCACCAGCTTCACCACGTCGGCGGCGTCGACGCGGCCGATCGGCCCCGAGCTGTAGGTCGCCGAGCGCACCTTGCCGTTCGCCGCGACCAGGAACTCGGAGGGCTGGATGATGCCGCGGCGCTCCTCCCACCACGAGCCGAGCTGGTCGGCGATGGCGCGCGTCACGCCGTAGCCTACCGGGAACGACAGCCCGGCCGCGACCTCCTTCGCCTTGTCGATCGGGTCCACGCTCGCCGCGACCACCTTCACCCCGAGCGCGTCGAGCTCGGGCTTCGCCTGCTCGAAGCCGGCCAACTGCCGGCGGCAGTACGGTCACCAGTGCCCGCGGTAGAAGAGGATGACTTTGTAGCGCGCGTCGAGCCCGTCGGGCAGCTCCAGCCTGCCGCCGTCGACGAGATCGAGCGTCAGCCTCGGAAAGACGTCGCCGGTGTCGAGCTTCTCCGCCATGGCGCGGGTCGATTATACGGGCGCTACGGCGCGGGCCGGACCCGCGACAGGAAGTGCGCGAGCGCCCTGAGGTCCTCGTCCCGCAGCGGGTACACCGCATCGGGCATCGCGGCGACGCCGCCGCCCCGCCGCGCGCCCGACTTGAAGTCGCGCAGCGCCTTCAGCAGGTAGTCCTCGCGCTGGCCGCCGACGCGCGGCACCACGTCGCGGCCCGAGTAGCCGGCCTGGTGGCAGCTCTCGCAGCGGTTCGCCTTCGCCAGGCGCTCGCCGGCCGCGGTCAGCTCCGGGTGCTCGTCCCTCCCCGCCGCGGCGGCCGGCGCCGGCAGCGACGAGAGGTATGCCCCCAGGTTGCGGATCTCTGCGTCGGTGAGCGCCGCAGCGATCGGCGTCATCACCGGATCCTTGCGCGTCTCGCTGCGGAAATAGACCAGCTGCCATTGCACGAACGGGTCCGGCTGCCCGTCGAGCGCCGGCACGACCATTCCGCGCGGCGGCGCCGCCGCGGCATGGCAGGCGACGCAGGCCTCGAACTTCGCCTTGCCCGCCGCGGGATCGGCGGCCGTCGCGGCGGCGGGCCCGAAGGCCGCCGCCGCGAACGCCAGACCGGCTGCCGCTAGGCCGCGCAGCGCTTACTTGCCGTAGCTGATGCGGTAGATCGCGCTCGCCCAGTCGTCGGCGACGAGCAGCGCGCCGTCCGGCGCCACGATGACGTCGGCGGGCCGGCCGTGGAACGACTGCTTGCCATCGAGCCAGCCCGAGGCGAACACCTCCTGCTTGGCGTGCTTGCCCTTGGGATCGACCACGATGCGCACGATGCGGGCGCCCTGGTACACGTGGCGGTTCCACGAGCCGTGCTCGGCGAGGAAGATGTTGTTGCGGTAGCTCGCCGGGAACATCTTGCCGGTGTAGAACTTCATCCCGAGCGGCGCCACGTGCGCGCCGAGGTTGAGCACCGGCGGCGTGAACTCCGAGCACTTGTGGCCCATGGCGAACTTGGGATCCGGCAGGTTGCCCTGGTGGCAGTACGGATAGCCGAAGTGCTCGCCCATGCGCGAGATGTGGTTCAGCTTGTCGCTCGGCAGGTCGTCGCTCATCCAGTCGCGCGCGTTCTCCGAGAACCAGTAGTCGCCGGTGCGCGGATCGATGTCGCCGCCGACGCTGTTGCGCACGCCGAGCGCCCGGATCTCCGCAGCGCCGGTCGCCGGATCGACGCGCCGGATCTGCGAGACGCTGGTGGGCGGGATCCCGATGTTGAACGGCGGGCCAAACGGCACGTAGAGCCAGCCATGCTTGTCGAACACGAGGTACTTCCACCCGTGAGCGGCATAGGACGGCATGTCGTCGTAGACGACCTGCGGCGCGGGCATCTTGTCGAGGTTCGCCTCGGCGTCCGGATACTTGTAGATCTTGTCGATGTCCACGACGTAGAGCGCGCCGTCGCGGAACGCCACGCCGGTCGGCATCTTCAGGCCCTGCAGGATGGTCTTGACCTGCTTGTTGCCCTCGGGGCCGGTGATGGCGTAGACGTTGCCGACGCCGAACGCGCCGACGAACAGCGTGCCCTTGTTGCCCCATGCCATCTGGCGCGCGCTGGTCACGCCGCTCGCCCACAGGCTGATGTGGAAGCCCTTGGGCAGCTTGATCGACTTGAGCGTCTTCTGGATTTCCTCGACCGGCACGCCCGTCGCGGGCGGCGCCTTCGGCGTGAGTCCTTTCTGCGCCTGGGTCTCGTCGCCGAGGAACCAGTCGGGCGGCGGATTCTGCCAGAACGACTTCTTGCTCGAATCGTAGTGCTTCAGCTCCTGCGCCGACGCCGAAGGCGCCGCGAGCGCAGCGAGCGCGACCGCAACAGCACCGGCCGCGACGCGCAACGCGACCGGTTTGGAAAGCTCGAACATGACTCCTCCCATGGGAAAACGCGACATCGACCGCGGCTGGATCCTGCGCACGCCGTAACCTGCCGTGCGCTCCGGAAATTAGAGTCTTTTCGCGCGCATGGTGTCAATCAACTTCGGCGAAACGAGCGCGCATGCTGCGACGCATCACGGTGGAACGGGCGCGAGCCGCCCGCCCGCCGCCTAGGCGTCGTCCAGCCGCCCGGACACCGGCAACAGCCGCTCGCCGCGAGCATTCGACCTGCGCGAGCGGCGGCGCGCCACGTCCGCGACCAGCCAGGCCGTTGCGGCGACCACGCCGAAGAAGGCATCCACGAAGACGACGCCACGCGGGCCCGCGTGCTCGACGAGCGCGCCAAACACGACGGTCAGCAACGCGTAGCCCGCCGCGGCGTACAACGGCGATGTGCCTTGCCGGCCGCGACGCGCCGGCGCCCAAAGTTGACCGCACCAGGCGATGCCCCAGGCGGCGCCCTGCGCAACCGATACGCCCAGCAGGTTGAAGGGCGACTGCGCCCAGAGGGCCACAGCCGCGCCGAGTACGAGAAGCGCCGTGCACACGGACGCCAGCGAGCGAGTCGACCAATGCGCGATCCACCGCCGCAGGATCAAGGCGGGCCCGAACATGGCGGACACGTGCCAAAGCACCATGGTTTGCGGCGCCAACGCGTCGGCGCGGCACCACTCGGTCATCAGCGGCAGCGCCGCCATCATCGGCAGCATGACGAGGCCCGCGATCAAGGTGGGCCATTGCCCAACATCGCGCCAAGCGCCTGCCGGCCACGACGGCAGGGAGCAGTCGAACAGCCCCGCGCGGCAACCTTGCCGTGCAGCGCCCGCGCGCAGGGGAGCCCGCAGCAGGAGCAGGGCGATGCTGACGGCCGCGACCAATATCATCAGTCGCGTGGCGAGCGGCGTGAGGTCGCCGATGTCGCCCATGCAGATCGCAGCGCCCAAGGCCCCCAGGCTCGCGGGAAGGACGGGCGGCCTGGGTACCGCGGCCTGGGCGATGCGCAAGCTGCGCACGACGCCCGAGGCCATCGCGGTCAGCGATGCCCAGCCGATGAGCGAGACCAGCAGCGCGGCCATTCCGCCTCCATCGACGGTCGATGCCAGCCCGCCGACCGTCGCCACCGCGCCCACGATGAGCCCCGCCCCCTGCGCCGCCGGGCGAATTCCACCGCGCGTCGCCACCGCCGCCGCGGCGCCGAGCGCAAGCAGCCAGAGCGCGACCAGCGCAAAGCCCCCGCTCACCGAAGGCGTCACGAGCAGCGCGAAGCTGCCGAGGCCGATCCAGCCCGAGATCAGCAGCGCCCACGCGCAGGCGCGCGCCAGCAGCAGCCGCAGGCGGATTGCGCCCGCCGCATCGATCACGCCGCCTCCTCCTGCGCGTGCGCGGCCGGCCAGGCCAGGCGATGCCCCGTGAACTCCGCGAATCGCTCCATGTCCTGCGGCGTGTCGATGTCCAGGCCGTATCTCGGGTTGTCCGTATCGAACCAGTGCACGCGCTCCGGATTGCGCTCGCGCCATTTGCGGCAGGCGAGATCGGCGCCGCCGGCAAGCCATTCCTCGCGCAGCGCGGCGTCGAACATCACCGGGTTTCCGGGCACGCTCTCCCCGTCGGCGCGCATCACCCGCGGCACCACCATCGACGCCTCGCCGCGCCTGCGAAAGGCGCTGATCACGGCGACGATGTCCTGCGCGTCGATCAGCGGCTGGTCGGCGAGCGCGACGAGCATCGCGTCCAGCCGCGGCGAGAGCGCGGCGAGACCGAGGCGCACCGAGGAGGCCTGGCCCTCGTCGGGCGACGGATTGCGCACCAGCGTGATCGGAAATTGCCCGATGGCGGCCTCGACGGCCTCGCCGTGATGGCCCAGCACGACCGCCACTTCGTCGACCCCGGCGCCCGAGAGCGCGATCAGCTGGCGCATGACCAGCGGCACGCCGCCCAGCTCGAGCAGCGCCTTCGGGCGCCCGCCCATGCGCGTGGCGGCGCCCGCCGCGAGCAGCACCGCCCCCACCGTCATGCGGCTGTAGAGTCCGTTCGCCTTGTACATGCAGCCCATGGCCTGGCTCCGTTCGTCAATGCAGGGTATCGATCAGGTTCGGCAGCACCGCGGTCAGGCTCGCCAGGTCGCCGCCCGGCGCGAGCAGGTCGAGATGCGGCAGGGCGGCCCGCATGCCCTGGCAGGTCGGCGCATAGCCGGGCCGATGGCTGAGCGGATTGATCCAGACGACGCGCCGCGCGCGGCGCCGAAGCTGCGCCAGCTCCTGCGACAGCTGCTGCGGATCGCCCGTGTCGTAGCCGTCGCTGAGCACCAGCACCGCGGTACGACCGTGCACGAGGCGCGGCGCGTGCTCGCGGTTGAACTGCGCGAGACTCTCGCCGATGCGCGTGCCGCCCGCCCAGCCCTGCGCGATCAGGTGCAGGCGCTCCTGCGCCCGCCAGGGATCGGCGTCGTGCAGCGCCTGCGAAACCGCGGTCACGCGGGTGTGGAAGATGAAGCTGTGCACGTCGTCCAGCTCCTGCGCGAGCGCGCGAGCCAGGCGCAGGTAGAAGAAGCTGTACAGCACCATCGAGCGGCTGACGTCGATCAGCAGGACGAGCCGCGGGCGCTCGCTGCGCGGGTTTCGCCACCGCAATTCGAAGGGGATGCCGCCGCTCGCCACGCTGCGCCGGATCGTGCCCGGCAGGTCGAGCCGCCGGCCGCGCCGCGTGCGCGCCTCGCGGCGCAGTCGGATGCGCTTCAGCCGCCGCGCAAGGCGCCGCATCAGGGCCTCGATCTCGAGCGCGTGCTCGCGCTCAGCGAGCGCGCTGAAGTCCGCGGAGGAGAGCGCCTCCTCGCGGCTCGCCGCGCGCCGCGGGCGCACGTCGTCGTCGCCGCGCTCGCCATGGCGCGAGCCGCCCGGGTGCGCGTCGCTCTGCGCCCCATCGTCCGTCCGCTCGCGCCGCTCGAGGCGCTGCCAGCGATTCGCGGGCAGGAACCAGGCGTCGAACAGCTCGTCGAACCGCCGCCATTCGTCGCCGCGGCGGCACAACAGCGCCTTCAGGCTCCAGCGCAGCACCTCCTTGTCGAAGATGCCGGTACGCTCGGCCGCGTGCAGCACCTGCACGGAATCGCCCCCGGCGATGCCGAAGCCGTTCGCGCGCAGGAATCCCGGAAACCGCTCCAGCCGCTCGGCCGCCCGCGCCGCCATGCTCAGCAGGCCGCCGCCAGCCGCGCGACCACCTCGCGCGGGAACGCAACGCGATCGTCGCGCGTCTTGATCAGCGCGCTCAGCGTATCGAGGATGCGCTCGGCGCCGCCGGCGTCGAGGGTGGTGATCCCCAGTCGAAGCAGCGCCGCGGTCCAGTCGAGCGTCTCCGCGATGCCGGGCTTCTTCTGCAGCTCCATGCGCCGCACGGCCTGCACGAAGGCGACGATCTGCTGCGCGAGCTTCGCCTCCGCTTCCGGCGCCTTCGCGCGCACGATGGCGAGCTCCTTCTCGTAGTCCGGGTAGTCGATGTACTGGTACAGGCACCGCCGCCGCAGCGCGTCGGACAGCTCGCGCGTGCCGTTGGAGGTGATCACCACCAGCGGCCGGCTCGTGGCGCGCACGGTGCCCAGCTCGGGAATCGTGATCTGGAAGTCCGACAGCAGCTCGAGCAGGTAGGCCTCGAAGGCGGCGTCGGCGCGGTCGACCTCGTCGATCAGGAGCACGGCCGGGCGCGCTCCCGAGATCGCCTCGAGCAGCGGGCGCTTGAGCAGATAGCGTTCGGAGAAGATGTCCTGCTCGCGGCGGGCGAGGTCCTTCGCGCCCGCCTTCTCTTCGTGCTCCAGCAGCTTGATCGCAAGCAGCTGGCGCTGGTAGTTCCACTCGTACATCGCGGCGTGCGCGTCGAGCCCTTCGTAGCATTGCAGCCGGATCAGGCGCGTGCGGTCGATCTCCGCCAGCGCCTTCGCGATCTCGGTCTTGCCCACGCCGGCGTCGCCCTCGAGCAGCAGCGGCCGGGCGAGGTCGCGCATGAGCAGCAGCGCCGCGGCGAGGCTCGCCTCGGCGACGTAGCCGACGCGCGCCAGCTCCTGCTGCAGGGCGGCGATGTCGAGCGCGCGCGACGAGCTCATGCTTTCGCGACGAGCGCGCGCAGCCAGGCCTTGAGCGCGCCCCAGAGCAGGCCGAAGGCGTTCAGCGGCTTCGCCTCGGGCGCCGGGGCCGCTCGGGCCTGCGCGTTCTGCGCGGGCGTCGCCTGCAGGCGCGCGGCGAAGTTCGCGGCGAACTGGTTGAGCACCTGGTCGGCCACCGGACCCATCATGCGCGAGCCGAAGGCCGCCGCCTTGCCGCTCATCGATACCTCGCTTTCGCCCACCAGAGTGCACGCGTGCGCGCCCGCCGGCTCGATGCGAGCGGTGAGGTCCATCGATGCCGCCGAGCCGCCCGTCGTATCGGTTCCCCGGGCCGACAGGCGCAGCGTGCGCGCGGCCGCATCGATCCCCTTGACTTCGATCTCGCCCCGAAAAGACAGGCTCGCGGGCCCGACCTTCACGCCCACGGTGCCCTTGTAGTGCGTGTCGTCCACGCGCTCGGTGATCTTCGCGCCCGGCATGCAGGAAGCGACCGCGACGACGTCCTGCAGCACCGCCCAGGCCGCCTCGGCCGGGGCCGACACCGGAAACATCCGCTTGAGCTCGACCTTCATCGCCCCGGGGCCGGGATCGCTGCGCGCTCAGCGCTTGTTGAGGCCGAGCGCATTGCACTTCTGCCAGACGCGGTAGGCGCTGTGCGGCATGTCCATGTGCGTGACGCCGAGATGCGAAAACGCGTCGATGACGGCATTGCTGAAGCACGGGATCCCGCCGACGTGCGGCGATTCGGCCACCCCCTTGGCGCCCAGCGGATGGTGCGGGCAGGGCGTCACGGTGTGGTCGGTCTCCCACGCGGGCGTCTCCACCGCCGTCGGCAGGAAGTAGTCCATCAGGCTGTTGCCCAGGTGGTTGCCGTTCTCGTCGAACGGGATCTGCTGGCCCATCGCCACGGCGAAGGCCTCGGTGAGCCCGCCGTGGATCTGCCCGTCGATGATCATCGGGTTGATGCGCGTGCCGCAATCGTCGAGCGCGTAGAAGCGCCGCACCTTGGCCTCGCCGGTGAACTTGTCGATGTCCAACACGCACAGGTACGCGCCGAACGGGAACGTGAGGTTGGGCGGGTCGTAGTAGGCGACCGCGTTCAACCCCTGCTCCATGCCGGCAGGCAGGTTTCCGGTGTGCGACACCAGGCACAGCTCCTTCATGGTCTTGAACTGCGAGGGATTGCCCTTGACCTTGAAGCGGTCGATCTCCCACTCGAGGTCGCCCTCGGCCACCTCCAGCAGGTGCGCGGCGATCTTCTTCGCCTTGTCCTTGATCTTGCGCGCCGCGACCGCGGTGGCCGCACCGGACACCGGCGTGGAGCGCGAGCCCCAGGTGCCCGCGCCGTAGGGCGCCTTGTCGGTGTCGCCCTCCTCGACCACGATGTCGCTCGCGGGCAGGCCCAGCTCGGTCGCGATGATCTGCGCGTAGGTCGTGGAGTGCCCCTGGCCCTGCGTCATGGTGCCCAGGCGCGCGATCACGCCCCCCGTGGGATGCACGCGGATCTCGCAGCTGTCAAACAGGCCCACGCCGAGGATGTCGCACACCTTGGTCGGCCCGGCGCCGACGATCTCGGTGAAGGTCGAGATGCCGATGCCCATGAGCGTCGGGGACTTCGGGTCGGCGCGCTTCGCCGCCTGCTCGCGCCGCAGGCCCTCGTAGTCCACGGCCTTCAGCACCTTGTCGAGGGCCGCGTGGTAGTTGCCCGAGTCGAGCGTCCAGCCGAAGCCGGTGGTGTACGGGAACTGCTCGGCCTTGACGAAGTTGCGCCGCCGGATCTCGGCCTTGTCCACGCCGACCTTCTGCGCGAGCACGTCCATCATGCGCTCGATCAGGTAGATCGCCTCGGTCACGCGCAGCGAGCAGCGGTACGCCACGCCGCCGGGCGCCTTGTTGGTGAACACCGCATCCACGCGGCAATACGTGTTCGGGATCGCGTAGGAACCGGTGCAGATCGAGAACAGGCCCGCGGGCAGCTTGGTCGCCGAGACGTGCGAATTGAACGCCCCGTGGTCGGCGAGTGCGGTGAAGCGCAGGCCCTTGATGCGCCCGTCCCTGTCGGCCGCCAGCTCGCCAACGCAGTGGTAGTCGCGCGCGAAACCCGTCGTGGAGATGTTGTCGATGCGCGACTCGATCCATTTCACCGGGACGCCGGTGACGATGGAGGCGACGGTGGCGACCACGTAACCCGGGTAGATCGGCACCTTGTTGCCGAAACCGCCGCCGATGTCGCCGCCGACCACGCGGATCTTGCTTTCCGGAATTCCCGAGAGCATCGCCAGCACGGTGCGGAACAGGTGCGGAATCTGGGTCGTCACGTACAGCGTCAGGTAGCCGGTGGCCTTGTTGAACGAGGCCACGCAGCCGCAGGTCTCGAGCGGGCACGGATGCACGCGCGGGTTGAGGATCTCCTCGCGCACCGTGACCTCGGCCCCCTTGAACGCGGCGTCGGCCGCGGCCTTGTTGCCGGCCTCCCAGGTGAAGATGTGGTTCGGGTGCGTGCGCGGGCCGTGCGTCAGGTCCTTCTTGTCGACGATGTCCTCGCGCAGGACGGGCGCATCCTTCAGCAGCGCCTTCTTCGGGTCGACGATCGCCGGCAGCTCCTCGTAGTCCACTTCCACCAGCGCGGCGCCGTCGTAGGCGGCGGCGCGGTCGGTGGCGAGCACCATGGCCACCTCCTGGTACTGGAAGTGCACCTTCTCCCCGGCGAGTACCGCCTGCACGTCGCCGCCCACGGTCGGCATCCAGTCGAGCTTCACCGGCTTCAGGTCCGCGGCGGTGAGCACCGCCACCACGCCCGGGCAGGCGAGCGCCTTTGCCTTGTCGATGCCCTTGATGCGCGCGTGGGCGTACGGGCTGCGCACGATCGCGCCGAACAGCATGCCCGGCATCTTGATGTCGTCGATGTAGGTGCCCTGACCCCGGATGAAGCGGGCGTCCTCCTTGCGCAGCAGCGACGTGCCCATGCCCTGCAGCTTCTGTTCGCGTTCCTTCAGTTCGGCTGTCTCGGCCATGTGAGTTCTCCGATCGATCCTGTGGGTCAGCGGGCGGCGGCGAGCTTCTTCGCCGCGGACTGCACCGCCTTGACGATGTTCTGGTAGCCGGTGCAACGGCAGAGGTTCCCGGCGATGCCCTTGCGGATGTCCTGCTCGCTCGGGTTGGGGTTCTCCTTCAGCAGCCGGTACGCCCGCGTGATCATGCCCGGGGTGCAGTAGCCGCACTGCAGTCCGTGCTCCTCGTGGAACGCCTGCTGCAGCGCATGCAGCGTCCCGCCCTGCTCCATGCCCTCGATCGTGGTCATGTCGGCGCCCTCGCACTGCACCGTCAGGACGGTGCAGGACTTCACCGACATGCCGTCGAGGTCCACCGTGCAGGCCCCGCAGTGCGTGGTCTCGCAGCCGATATGGGGCCCGGTGTGGCCGAGCCTCTCGCGCAGCGTGTAGATCAGCAGCTCGCGCGCCTCCACGGCCGCCTCGACCGGCTTGCCGTTCAGCTTGAAGGACACCTTGTGCGTCTTGGCCATGTTCGTCGCTCCCCCTCGGTTCGTCCTCTAGCCCTTGGCGCGCGCGTGCGCGGCCTGCAGGGCGCGGCGCGTCATCTCGCCGCACATGGCGCGCTTGTACTGCGCGTCGCCGCGCTGGTCGGGCGCCGGATCGCAGATCTTCATCGCCAGGCGTGCCGCCTCGTTCAGGCTCGCGTCGTTGATCTCCTTGCCGGCGAGGGACGCCTCGGCCTCGCGCGCCCTGAGCGCGGTCGGCCCGGCGTTGGTGAGCGCGATCGATGCTCTCGCCACGCTCCTGCCCTTCATCTGCAGCAGCACCGCCGTTGCGGCCGTGGCGAAATCGCCGGTCTTGCGCTTGAGCTTCTGGTAGGACCAGCCGCTGCCCGCGGCCGGCACCGGGATGCGGATCTGCGTGAGGATCTCGTCGGCCGCGAGCTGCGTCGAGTAGAGCCCGAGGAAATAGCCGTCGGCCTTCACAACTCGCTCGCCCTTGGGGCCCGTCAGGACGAACGATGCATCGAGGGCGATCATCAGCGCCGGATGATCGTTGCCCGGATCGCCGTGCGAGATGTCGCCGCCGATCGTCCCCTTGTAGCGCACCTGCGGATCGGCGATCCAGCCGGCACCTTCGACGAGCAGCGGCGCCTTCTCGGCGAGCAGCCTCGAGCCGAGCAGGTCGTGCTCGGTGGTCATGGCGCCGATACGGATCTCGTTGCCGGCCTGCGAGATTCCGCGCAGCTCGGCGATCTTGCCCAGGTCGATCAGGTGGGCGGGCTGAGCGAAGCGCAGCTTCATCATCGGCAGCAGGCTGTGGCCGCCGGCGAGCAACTTCGCGTCCTCGCCGAGCTGCTTGAGCAGACCGATCGCGTCCGGCAACGAGCGGGGCGCGTGGTACTCGAACTCGCGTGGAATCATGGGCTCCTCCCCTCCAGGATGATTGCCATTGCGAGATATTAAAGAGAGTTCGCGGCGCTAGGGGCCCCGGCCCGCCGCCCGGCTCACGAATGGCTCCGGATGCGCACGAACGGTCGATCCAACGCACGAAGCGCGCGCAAGCCGCCGGAAAGCTAGCTGCGGGTCAGGCGATTGTGCGCCGCAACGACGGATCCTGGAGGCCGAGCCGGTCCATCAGGCGGGGATAGCTGCTGCGGGACACCGGGAGCTCGGTCGCCGCCGGATCCTGGAGCTTGAGCACCACGCGCCCCTCCTTGCGCAGGATCTGGGCGGCGAGGCGCAGGTTGACGATGTAGCTGCGGTGGACGCGCAGGAAGTTTTCCGGATCGAGGCGACCCTCGAGGTCGCCGATCGTCAGGTTGCAGAAATGGCTGCCGCCGGTGGTCTGCGCCCAGGTGTAGTGGCCTTCGGAGCGCACGTAGGACACGTCGTCGACGTCGAGCAGCTCGATGCGGCCCCGCGTCACGGTCGGGATCTTCTGCAGCTGGCGCTTCGCGAGCGGCCGCTGCGACAGGTCGTCGCCGCTCACGGCCTCGGTGATGTCGTAGAAGACCAGCGAATAGCCGCGCGTCTCGCCGTCCTTGTCGGCGAGCTTCACCACCTTGATCAGCAGCACCCGCTCGGGAATGTTGATGATCATCGTCATCGGCGGCGGATTGGCGACCGGGCACTCGGTCTGGTCGATCAGGAAGCGGATCTTCGCCTGCGAGCGTTCCGGATGGAACGACAGCACGACCTTGTCGAACGGCAGCTTTTCCTCGACCGGCAGGATCCGCCGCGCAAAGTCGTTCATGGCGACGACGCGCAAGTCGCGGTCGATCTGCACCAGGCCGACCTCGAACCGCTCGAGCATGTACAGCGGGGACGCGGATCCGTTGCTACGCTCCATGCCTCACCTCGGCGACGACGAACGCGCAGGGAAGCCCAGGGTATCCGTCCCGCCGCGTCAGTCCCGGCTCGACGATCGCGACCATCACGGCCAACTGCGCAAGCCTCGCCGACACGGACCGAACCGGCGCGCCTCGGCGGTCGAGCCCCGCGCGCCCGCGCGTCACTTCGGGTGCTCCTTTGCCGGCCGCCGGTCCGGCTCGACGATCGAGGCGCAAGGGCCAGTCCAATCGGACCGCGGCTCGTAGCCGCATGCGCGTGCCGCTGCCGCGCATTGGGAGAACAGCGCGTACTCCTCCGCGCAGGCGGTGACGCGGCCCTCCGCATTCGTGGCGCGCCACTTCCAGCGCAGGAAGTTCCTGTGCGACACGCCGTAGATCTCGCAAGCGCTGGCGACGCTCATGCTGCCGGCGGCCCCATCATCGCTATCGTTATACGCGCAATCCGCGGCGATCGGGGAATACCTTTCCCTGCCCATCGCGGTTCTCATGGCGCTCGTGCGCGAAAGGGCGCAAAGTGCGTCCTTTGGCGCAATGCGTGGCGCTCGATGAGCAATCTCAATCCCCTCAAGTACTGCTTCTTCGGCAAGCACTCCAGGCCGCGGGCCACGTTTCGCACGGTTCCGGGCGTCGAGAACACGCGCCCGATATGCGCGGACTGCTACGACAAGCTCAGGGCAAGCCGGGAGCAGGGCAGGAGCGGCGATAGCGCGCAGCCGAAGCCCGTTCGCCCGGCAAGCCGCATCCACCGATAGCCGCGTGAGCAAGGTCAAGAAGATCGGGACGGCAGGTGCGAAGGAGTCCTCGAGCGCATTCTTCCAGCGCTTGAGGCCGAAGTTCCTCGATTGGCAACCGCCCACCGACGAGGAGAAGGCGCTGGCCGTCAAGGCGCGCAGGGATGCGAGAGATGCGGAGCTGAAGCGGGTTCTGGACCTGCAGAAGGCCAGGGAAGCGGCCAAGGTCCGCACCAGAAAGCCCTAGGCTGCCGAATGTATTGGTAGGCCGTGGCGGATTCGAACCGCCGACCAACGGATTAAAAGTCCGCTGCTCTACCAGCTGAGCTAACGGCCCCCACGGGAAGGGCGCGATTTTATCAGCCCTCGCGCCCGTTTCGCCACTGATTCAGTGCCGATAGCGCGTGGAATCGGCGATTCCGGCGTCTTCGAAACCTTTCTTGCGAATGCGGCACGCGTCGCACGCGCCGCACGCACGGCCCTCGGCATCGGGCTGGTAGCACGTGACGGTCTCCGACGGCTCGACCCCCAGCTCGATCGCCATCTTCACGATCTCCCTCTTCGGCAGGTCGATGAGCGGCGCGGAAATCGCGAGCCGCCGGCCCTCGACCGCGGCCTTGGTCGCGAGGTTGGCCATCGCCTCGAACGCCTTCAGGTACTCCGGCCGGCAGTCCGGGTAGCCGGAGTAGTCCACCGCGTTGGCGCCGACGAAGATGCGCTCGGCGCCGAGCACTTCGGCCCACGCAAGCGCCAGCGATAGCAGAATGGTGTTGCGCGCCGGAACATAGGTCACGGGAATCCCGGACGTCACGCCCTGGTCGGGGACCTCGATGCTTTGATCGGTGAGCGCCGAGCCGCCGAACTGCGCGAGATCGAGCTTCACGATCCGGTGCTCCAGCGCCCCGAGGCGCGTCGCAACCCGCTTCGCCGCTTCAAGCTCCGCGCCGTGGCGCTGGCCGTAGTCCACCGACAGCGCGTAGCACTCGAGGCCCTCGCGCCGCGCCCAGGCGAGCGCGGTCGCCGAATCCAGCCCGCCCGAGAGGAGGACGACGGCCTTCAGCGCTTGACCGACTGCTGGAGCCGCATGCGCGCCTGGTCGGCCGCGGTGCTGCCCGGGTACTTCGCGAGCACGTTCTGCAGCGTGGACTGCGCCGACTTCGGGTCGCCCATCGCCTCCTGGGCGCTCGCGATCGACAGCATCGCGTCGGCCGCCTTGGGATCGGTCGGCCACTGCGCGATCACCTTCTGCAGCGCGGCGATCGCCGCGCGGTAATCGCGCCGCCCCGAGTAGCCCATGCCGATCCAGTACTGCGCGTTCGGCGCGAGCTTGCCGTTGGGGTACTTCGCGAGCAGCTGCCCGAGCAGGTCGATCGCCGCCGAGTAGTTGCCGACCTTGAACTGGTTGAGCGCGCTCTCGTAGGCGCGTTTCTCCTCGTCCGAAGGGCCCGCATCGGCCGCCGGCGCGGCGGCCGTCGCGGCGGCGGCCGCCTGCTCGCGGGCCTGCTCGAGCTTGCGCAGCCGCGCGTCGATGTCGACGTACAGGTCCTTCTGGCGCTTATCCGCCATCTCGAGGTCGTGCAGGATGACCTCGATCTGGCCGTTGGTCTTCGCCACGTCGGCGCGCACCTGCTCGAGCTGGCCGGCGAGGTCGAGGATCGCGCGGCGGTCGATCGTCGTCGACTCGAGCGCCTTCACGCGATCGCCGAGCTTCTGCAGGTCGAGCAGCAGCTCGGTGCGCACCTCCTCGACGCGCTTTCGCGCCTCGGTGTCGCCGCCGAAGAGCTGGGCCGCCGCGCCGCCCGCCCAGGCGAGCGCCAGCGCCGCAAGCCCCGCGCGCGACCACCCGGCGGGGCGCGCCATCTCAGTACTCGCCCGGGTACAGCATGTCGCTGCGGCGGTTGCGCGCCCAGGCTTCCTCGGTGTGGCCGGTCTCCTTGGGCTTCTCCTCGCCCAGGCTCACCGCCTCGAGCTGGCCCTCGGGCACGCCGAGCAGCTGCAGCAGCTTCTTCACGCCCTCCGAGCGCCGCTGGCCGAGCGCGATGTTGTACTCGCGGCTGCCGCGCTCGTCGGTGTTGCCCTGGATCAGCATCTTGGTGCCGGGATGCTCGCGCAGGTACCCGGCGTGCGCCTCGATCAGCGGCTTGTACTCGTCCTTGACGTCGTACTTGTCGAACTCGTAGTAGATCGAGCGGCGCGACAGGATGCTCGAGGCATCGTGCAACGGGTCGGCCGCCGCCGCCGGGGCGGCGGCGCCGCCGCCGGTGAGGTCGACGCCGGTCACCGGCTTCTGCGGCACGGCCTGCGTGCCCGGCCCGGCCGGCTGGCTGCCGGGCGCGCGATCCTCGACCCCCGCGGGCGGCTGCGTCTCGGTGGCGGTGGAGGCACACGCGGCGAGCGCCGCGGCGAGGAGGATGGTCCAGAGGACTCGCATGGTCGGACTCCTTTTTCGTCTCAGGGTATCAGGGGGCCCCAGGCCGGCTCGCGCACATCGCCGGCCGAGATCGTCAGGCGCTGCTTGACGCGCCCGTCGGACGAGACCGCCGTCAGCACGCCGCGGTCCGCGATGATCGTCGCCAGCAGGATCAGGCGCCCGTTGGGGGCGAAGCTCGGCGACTCGTCGAGGTCGCTGTCGGTCATGACCTGGACCTGGCGCGTGCCCAGGTCCATCAGCGTCACGCGGAACTTGCCGTCGTTGCGCGACACGTAGGCGAGGCTCTTGCCGTCGGGGCTGATGCGAGGCGTCACGTTGTAGCTCCCGTCGAACGTGATGCGCTGCGCGTCGCCGCCGCCGGCGGGCATGCGGTAGATCTGCGGCGTGCCGCCGCGGTCCGAGGTGAAGTAGAGCCAGTGCCCGTCGGGCGAGAAGCACGGCTCCGTGTCGATCGCGCCGGAGCGCGTGAGGCGCTGCAGGCCGCTGCCGTCCGGGTTGATCAGGTAGAGCTGCGACGTCCCGTCGCGCGTGAGCGCGAGGGCGAGGCGCTTGCCGTCGGGCGTCCAGGCGGGCGCGGAGTTCGAGCCCTTGAAGTTCGCCACGATCTGCTGCTTGGGCACCTCGATGTCCTGGACGTAGACGATCGGCTTCTTGTTCTGGAACGAGACGTAGGCGAGGCGCTTGCCGTCGGGCGACCAGGCGGGCGAGATGATCGGCTCGTTGGACACCAGCATCGCCTGCTCGTTCGCGCCGTCGGCGTCGGCGATCTGCAGCTCGTAGCGGTTGCCGCGCTTGACGACGTAGGCGATGCGCGTGGAGAACACGCCTTTCTCGCCCGTCAGCTTCTCGTAGACGTAATCGGCGATGCGGTGCGCCGTGGCCCGAACCTGGTCCCGCGACAGCGTGTACGCGACGCCGCCGAGCGAAGCCTGCTTGACCACGTCGTACAGGCGGAACCGGACCTCGAAGCGTCCGTCGGGCCGGCCGGCGACCGAGCCCTGGACCAGCGCATCGGCCAGGCGCGAGCGCCATTCCGCGTAGTTCACGGGCGTCGCCTCGGTGGGCTGCGGCACGAGCGGCGGCACCTCGATCGCGCGGAACAGGCCGCTGCGCTCGAGGTCCGCGCGCACGATCGCGCTCACGGTCGCGCCGGAAGGATCGGCCAGCGCGGCCTCGCCCGCGAGGGCCGGGAGCGCGATCGGGATGCGCTGCGCGCCGGCGCCGGTGATCTCGATCGAGAGCTGCGCCTGGAGGGGACACGCGGCGCAGGCAAGGACCATCGCCGCGAGCAGTTGTCGCATCGGCCCGATTATATTTCAGTCCTGCGGACGGAACGTCAGCTCGAGGTCGCGCGAGAACAGGGACGCGCTGTCGGGCTTCGGCAACGGCGAGGACTTCAGGATCGCGCGCAGCACGGCGTCGTCGTAGGCCGAGTAGCCGCTGGAGATGACGAGCTTGGCGTCCAGCACCTCGCCCGTGGGCAGCTGCGTGACGAGCACCAGCGCCTCGGGATTGCCCTTCACGTCGGGCGGCATGACGATGTTGCCGCGGATCTTCTGGCGGATCTTGTCCACCCAGGTCTGCATGGCGCGCGTCTGCGCCGCCTGCGCCTCGCGCTCGAGCTGCGCCGTGATGGCGTCGCGCTCGCGATCGGCCGACATCTTGGCCTGCTCGCGCGCGAGCGCCTGCGCCAGCAGCTCCCGCGCCATGCGGTCGTCGGGCTTGGGCTTGGGCGCCGCCTTGGCCTCGGGCCTGGGCTTCGGCTTGGGCGGCTCGGCCTTCGGCTTGGGCGACGGCTTGGGCGGCGGCGCCTTGACCGCGATGTCGGGCTTCTCGATGCGCGGCTCGGGCTTCGGCTCGACCACGGGCTGGGGCGCCGGCGCCGGCGGCGCGGCCTTCGGCGGCTCGGGCACCGGCGCCGGCTCGGGCGCCGCGCGCCACAGCTCCACGCTCACGACGTCGGGCGCGTGGCTCTGCCAGTGCACGCCGGCGACCAGCATCACGATGAGCGCGCCGTGCACGGCGAGCGCGAGCAGCGCCGACGGGCCGAGGAATTCCTCGCGCGGCGCCTCGAGCGCCGGGTTCACCGCGCGGGCTGCACCAGCAGGCCGACGCGGCGCACCTGCTGCTTCTGCAGTTCGTCCATGACGTTGAGCACCGCCTCGTAGCGCACGTCCTTGTCGGCGGCGATCAGCACGGGACGGTCGAGGTTCTTGCCCTGGCGCTCGCGGATGACGCGCGCGAGCTCGGCGCGCCCCACGGGCCGCTCCTCGGCGAGCGCGCCGTGGGCGTCGCGCACGCGCAGCAGCATCGTGCGGTTCTGGCGGATCACGACCTCGAGCGGCGCGAGCGGCGCGTTCGAGGACTTCGCGACCGACGGCAGGTCGATGACGCCGGGCGTGACCAGCGGCGCCGTGACCATGAAGATCACGAGCAGCACGAGCATCACGTCGACGTACGGCACGATGTTGATGTCGTGCATCGGCCGCCGCTTGCCTCGACGCGCGAGATCGGTGGGCATCCTATTTGACCGCCAGGCGATGGAGGATGTTGGAGAACTCCTCCATGAAGCTCTCGAAGCGGATCGCGAGCCGGTCGATGTCGTGCGCGTAGCGGTTGTAGGCGACCACCGCCGGGATCGCGGCGAACAGGCCCAGCGCCGTCGCGACCAGCGCCTCGGCGATGCCGGGCGCCACCTGCGCGAGCGTCGCCTGCTGCACGTTCGCGAGGCTGCGGAACGCGTGCATGATGCCCCACACGGTGCCGAACAGCCCGACGTACGGGCTCACCGAGCCGGTGGTGGCGAGGAACGCGAGCCGCCGCTCGAGGTGGTCCATCTCGCGCTGGTAGGTCGCGCGCATCGCGCGCCGCGCGCCGTCGACCATGTCGCTCGGGTCGGTGCCGCGCTGGTTGCGCAGCTTGGCGAACTCGCGGAAGCCCGCCTCGAAGATGCGCTCCTGGCTGCCGATCGTGTGGCGGTTGTTGACCGCGCCCTGGTAGAGCAGGTTCAGGTCGTTGCCGCCCCAGAACTCGCGCTCGAACTGCTCGGACTGGCGCCGCGCGCGCCGGATCGAGAACCACTTGCTGAAGATGAACAGCCACGACATGAACGACACCAGCGCGAGCAGCGCCATCACGGCCTTGACCACCGCGCTCGCGCCGGCGATCAGCAGCCACAGGTCGAGGTCGGTGCCCGCGCTCATCTCAGGCGGCCAGCCGTGCCGCGAGCGCCGCCGGCAGCGCGGCGGGCTTCAGGGTGTCGCGGCGCACGCACGCCGGTTGG
>Ga0335085_10004673_pt1 | contig 22508 bp, 15 predicted proteins | sample Lox_Sample_45_FD_206712 | JGI IMG/M metagenome (GOLD analysis project Ga0335085, IMG submission 206712) | Soil microbial communities from Loxahatchee National Wildlife Refuge, Florida, United States - Lox_Sample_4.5 | ecosystem: Environmental > Terrestrial > Soil > Wetlands | place: USA...
CCAGCCAAGGGTAACGCCCTGTGTATAGGTCTGTGGATAGTTTGGGTAAATACACTGGTCAGCCCCCTACACATGTGTGGACGAGCGGGGTTGTGGAAATGTGGATAACCATGGCGGTGCAAAGTCCTGCCAGGTCCCCGGCCTGTCCCTGACCCGCCAGGTGATCATCCGGCCGCCGGAATGCGCCGGTCCCGGCGCATTCCGGTTACGCTGTGCACGTGAGCGGACCGGAGCCCGCCGATGGCCAAGACCGGACAGGAAGTTCTCAGACGCGCCCTATCCGGGCCGTGCGAATGAGCCGCGGGCCCGGGGCCGCAGCGGAGCCAGGGACATCCTTAGCATCGGAGGTCCGACCCCGCCGTATTTGCCGCGCTGACCCGGCTCCTGCCACGGGATTCCGCGGATGCACCGCCTGGTCACGCCAGGCACCGTCCTCGGTGGGACCACCGCCTGGTCACCAGGAAATGGGCCTATCCGGGCGTAAGTTGCCCGGCTGCGGGCGGAAACAAGCGGGGCGATGCAGACAGGATCTGCCCGGCTGGGCGCCTCCTCAGCTGGCCGCCTCGCTCGGCTCGCCCCAGACACCGCGGCTAGCCAGGTCCGCTATCAGGCTCTCCGATGCTCGTACCTCATGTCTGGCAGACAATACATTATGTAATACTGGAAGCGCTTCTCAGGACAATACCCTTTGCGCACTCGCGCCCGGTGGCGCAGATCTCTAGTCGATTCTTGCGATTATACATAATGTATTTGATGAGTGCAGCCGGATGAGCCCGCCGGGGCGGGCGCCAGCCGGGAAACAGAAAGCAGACAGCCGCCACGCCCCGGGGACAGCCCGCGAGAATGCGGCACGGTAAACCTATCGCGACGAATAACCGGCCGCCCGGATCTCCCGCTCGGTGTACTGGGTGACGTCGATGGGGTGATAACTGGACACCACACCACCGTCGGCCATCACCTTGATCTGGCTAGCGGCGCAGCGCGGGAGGCTGGTCAGTTGTAGAGAGCGTCGACGTCGCTGGCGTATTTGGCCAGCACGTAGTCCCGGCGGACCTTCTGGGTCGGGGTCAGCTCGGCGCCGGAGGTGAAGGCGGCGGCCAGGATGCGGAACCGCTTGACACTTTCGGCCCTGGACACGGCCATGTTCGCCCGGTCCACGGCGTCCTGGACGGTGGAGCGCAGGTCCGGGTCGTCGCGCAGGTCGCTCACGGTGGCGCTGGCCGGCTTGCCCTGCCGCTGCTTCCACCGGGCGAGGGCAGCGGCGTCCAGGGTGACGAGGGCGGCGATGTAGGGCCGCTGATCCCCGGTGATGACGGCCTCGCTGATGAGCCAGTGTTCCCGCAGCCGGTCTTCCAGTACCGTGGGCACGACATTCTGCCCCGTTGCCGTGATGATCAGGTCCTTCTTCCGGCCGCTGAGGTAGATGAACCCGTCCTCGTCCATCCGGCCGAGGTCCCCCGTGCGGAACCACCGGCTGTCGAACGCGGCGCGGGTGTACTCCGGGTCCTGCCAGTAGCCGGAGAACACGCCCGGGCCCTGGACCAGGATCTCACCGCCGGGCGCGATACGCACCGCGCAGCCGGGCAGCGGCACGCCGACCGAGCCGATCCGCTGCGCGCCGGGCAGGTTCATCGTTACCGGGCCCGCGGTCTCGGTCAGTCCCCAGCCCTCCAGGATGGTGATCCCGGCGCCCCGGAAGAAATGCCCGAGCTGCGGGCTCAGCGGCGCGCCGCCGCTGACCGCCCAGGCGACCTGGCCGCCGACCGCCGCGCGCAGCCGCGCGTAGACCAGGCGGCCGAAGACTGCGTGCCGCAGCCGCAGCCGCACGCCTGCGTCCCGTCCGGCCCGGCTGTAACTGATCGCGGTGGCCTCGGCCGCGCCGAACAGCCGCTGGTGCCCGCCGGTCTCGGCCTGCTGGCGGGCCCCGGCAGCAAGCTTCTCGAACACCCGGGGTACCCCGAGCAGGATCGTCGGCCGGAAGGTGGCCAGCGCGGCCGGCAGTTCGCTGAGCTCGCCGAGGTACCCGGCCCGTGTCCCGGCGTGGATCACGCACAGCGCCACCACCCGGGCGAGGATGTGCGACAGTGGCAAAAACAACAGGATGGACGAGTCCGGCGTCAGCACGCGTTCGCGGATCCCGGGCGCACCCGTGATGGCGCGGACCGCCTCGGTCAGGCTGCCGTGGCTGATCTCGCAGCCCTTCGGCCGGCCCGTCGTGCCCGAGGTATACACGATGGTCGCAAGCGTCGCGGACGTCACCGCGCGGCGACGTTGAAGGATCTCGTCCGCAGCGATCCCCGCTCCGGCCCGGGCCAGGCCGTCGAGGCCGTCGGCGTCCAGCACCCACACCGCCTCTAGCGTGGGCACCTGCGCCTGCCGGATGACCTCAGCACGCTGCGCGTTCTCGGTGAAGACCGCGACCGCGCCGGAGTCGGACAGCACCCAGCGGACCTGCTCTACTGAGGAGGTTTCATAGACGGGCACTGTCACCGCGCCGGCCGCCCAGATAGCGAAGTCGCATACCGCCCAGTCCAGGCTGGCTGATGACATCAGCCCGACCCGGTCACCAGGCCGGATTCCCGCCGCGATCAGCCCGGCGGCGACTGCGGCCACCCGTCCAGCGAACTCCACCGCTGTCACCGGCTGCCATCCGCCCTCACCCTTCCGGCTGAACATGGCACGATCCGGGTCGCGGGCCGCCCAGTCAAAGACATCATCGGCCGCGTTGTCACCCATGGCCCCCCACCGCGGGGAAACGACGGCCGGGTGCTGGTGCACGATCCCGGGCCCAAGGTCATGGTCACGGCTGCCGGACGCGGGCCGCGTTGCCTTGCTCATGATGATGGCGCCTCCGCAATTCGGGCTTCCGAACCCGGCGCTCACCTCTCGGCCCGGCACGGGCACGCCCCGCGAGCCCACAATCACGGTGGCCCGCACCCGGCCGGCCGACCCAGGGGCACAGGTCATGCCCCGCAGGGACCTTCCGCATCAGGTCAGCCAAGCCTGTGATCTTGACACCCCTGCCCGTGCCCGGCGGGCATTCGCTTAGGCCTTAAGCATCTCGGGACCTCGGTCCCTGGCGATGCCGGGATAGTTCGAAGACCATCATGTCGGAGGCGGTAACGATGATTGCTTCGGATGCTGCCGTACGCGACGAGGCGTTGCCGGCTGGATATCCGTCGGCGTGGGAGTTCGACGGGCTGCTCAGGAATGGCGAGGCGGCCGTCGTCCGCCCGATCCGGCGGTCTGACGCGCCGGCGCTGGTCGGGCTGCACGCTGCCGTGTCGCCCAGCACGCTGCACCGGCATAAGCTCCTAGCCCAGCCGACTCTCAGCCCGGCCGAGGCAGCGCGGTTCAGCGAGGTGGACTACGACACCCGGATGGCTTTCGTCGCGCTCGTGTCCGGCGAGTTGGTCGGGCTGGCGAGCTATGACCGCCCCGGCACGCCGGCGGCGCCTGCCGAGGCCAGCTTCATCGTCACCGACACCTACCAGCGCCACGGCGTCGCGACCCTGCTGTTCGAGAGCCTGGCGGAGTACGCCCGGACGAGAGGGATGCTGCGCCTGACCGCCGAGGTCGGGGCGCAGAACACCGGCATGCTGGAGGTGTTCGCGGCTACGGGCTTGCGCTGCACCCGGCATAACGGCACGGCCACGGTTGGGGTAGAGATCGATCTGCGGCCGACGGCGGCGTACCGGGCATCGTGTGATCAGCGGGAGGCGACGGCGGAGGTCGCAAGCGTGGCGGCGATCCTCCGGCCGCGCTCGATCGCGGTTGTCGGGGCAGGACGTGACCCGCGGAACGTCGGGCATCAGGTTGTCCGGTCCCTGCTCGTCGGAGACTTCTCCGGAACGGTCTACCCGGTCAATCCCGCGGCGCGGGCAGTCTGCGGTGTCCCCGCGTTCCCGGCGCTGCTGTCGATTCCCGAGCCGATCGACCTGGCCGTTGTCGCCGTTCCGGCATCAGCTGTCCCTGGCGTGATCGATGAGGCCGCCTCCATCGGCGTGCGCGCCGTCACCGTCATCACCGCGGGCTTCGGCGAGACAGGCCGCTCGGGCGCTGCGGTCGAGACCGGGCTGCTGAGCGTGGCGCGCACGCACGGGATGCGGATCGTCGGCCCGAACTGCCTGGGTGTCGCGAACACCGATCCCGGCGTGCGGATGAACGCAACGTTTGGCTCGCTCGATCCGCTGCCCGGGCGGCTGGCTCTCGTCTCGCAGTCCGGTGCGGTCGGGTTCCTGCTCTGCGAGCAGACCCGCACCGCCGGCCTTGGCCTGTCGGCCTTCGTGTCGGTGGGAAACAAGCTCGATGTGAGCCCGAACGACCTGCTCTGCTTCCTTGAGCAGGATGACCGGACCTCGGTGATCGCGCTCTACCTCGAGTCGCTTGGCAACCCGCGCAAGTTCGCCCGTATCGCCCGGCGGGTTGGCGCGGCCAAGCCGATCGTGGCGCTGAAGGCGGGCAGAACATCGGCGGGGGCCAGGGGTGCCCGCTCGCACACCGCAGCCGCAGCGACCCCGGAAGTCACCGTCGCCGCCCTGCTGCAAAGCGCAGGCGTCATCAAGGTCGACCGTCTCGAGGAACTCCTCGACGTCTCGGCCATCTTGCTCGCCGCGCCGCTGCCCGCGGGGCGCCGCGTCGCGCTGGTAGGGAACTCCGGTGGCCCGCTCATTCTCGCCGCCGACGCGTGTGAGGGCGGTGAGCTGACCGTGCCGGAGCTTGGGGCGGCGACCCAGCACGCGCTCGGTGAGGTCCTCTCCCCCGCGGCGGCGACCGCCAACCCGGTTGACCTCACGGCAGACGGGACTGCGGCGATGCTTGAGCAAGCGCTCGAGATCGTCCTTGGAGATGACGCGATTGACGCCGTGATCACCGTCGTCGTCGAGACCATGGCGATCTCGGCAGCGGCGGCGCGGGAGACCATCGCGCGCGTCGCGCAACGCGCCGGCAAGCCGGTTGCCGCCTGCTCCGCGGAGGGAGCCGCCCCGCGCATGCCAGCCGATGCGGCGGCGGTCGCGGAGCTTCCATCACCGGAGCGGGCGGCAGCGGCCCTGGGGCACGTCTGCCGCTACGCGCAGTGGCGTCGGCGCCCGCTGCTGTCCGCGGAGGAGCCCGAAGAGCTGTCCGGCCATCCCGTGATCAGCGAAATCGTGGCCTCGACGCTCGCCAGCAGCCCCGACGGGGGCTGGCTCGAGCTTGACCAGGGGGCCCGCCTGCTGCAGGCGTGCGGCCTGCCAGTGCTGCCGACTCGCGGCGCGGCGACCGCGGCAGAGGCAGCCGCGGCGGCCGAGGCCGTTGGATTCCCGGTCGTCTTGAAGGCCCGTTCCGGCGATGTCGTCCACAAAACCGACGTTGGCGGCGTCGCTTTGAACCTGGCCGACGCGGAGTCGGTACACGCCGCGTACGAGACGATGGAATCGCGGCTCGGCGCGCAGATGGGCGGTGCGGTGATCCAGCCGATGGCGCCGTGGGGCGTCGAGGCGATCGTCGGGCTCGCATCCGATCCCGACTTCGGCCCGGTCGTGATGGCCGGCCTCGGCGGGGTGATGACCGACCTGCTGCGGGACCGTGCCTTTGCCGTCCCTCCGCTCGAGCCCGGCGCAGCCGACGCCATGGTGGCGTCGCTTCGCGCCGCGCCGCTGCTTGATGGCTACCGGGGCGCGCCGAAAGTGGACCGCCGGGCGCTCGTGACGGTGCTCGAGCAGATCGCGCGCGTGGCCGAGGAATTTCCCGAACTGGTCGAACTCGACCTCAACCCGGTCCTGGTCAGCCCGGACGGGGCGCTCGCCGTCGATTGCAAGGTGCGGCTGGCCCCGCGCCAGCCCGGTCCCGGCCCATTGTTTCCCGCGCTGCGCCGGCGGCCACAGATTCCCAGCGGCGAGACACAGCCTGGGCCACCTATGAGCTGAAGCCGTCGTCCCCGGCATGTCGAACCGGACGGCTTCCGGCGGCGGGCCGAGCGCGTTGACGAACGGCTGCAGCAGTTCAAGGCGGGGCGCCGATACCGTTGCGCAGCACAAGTGGCGGCCACTGGGCATTCCCGCTTCGCACCGGGGACAGCTCACGGGGCCGTGGCCTAATCGCTGGCGCATAATAGGGCGTTTCCCATCGTGAGCTGGCCATAAAGACGGTCGTCGCCATCGGAGCCGGAACTGCCGACGCGGACGATCCGGTGCTCCCTAGGGCACCTTCGGCGCCCCAGGGGTCAGTTCACGGGCCCGGGCGAACGCGGCCTCGATGACCTCGATGGCCGTGGCGCGGTCCTGCCAGCCGCGAACGTCGGTGCCCTTGCCCGGCTCCAGTTCCTTGTAGATATCGAAGAAATGCCCGATTTCGTCGGTCAGATGCGCGGGGACATCTTCAAGATCCTGTCGTCCGGCGAACCGCGGGTCATGGGCGGGAACGGTAAGGATCTTCGCGTCCGGACCGTGCTCGTCATGCATCCAGAACACCCCGATGGGCCGGACCGTCACCAGGCAGCCAGGAAAGGCCGGCTCCTCCAGCATCACCATCGCGTCCAGCGGATCGCCGTCCTCGGCCAGCGTCTGCGGGATGAAGCCGTAATCCAGCGGATAACGAGTGGAGGTGAACAGCATCCGGTCCAGCCGGATCCGGCCAGTCGTGTGATCCATCTCGTACTTGTTCCGCGAACCCTGCGGGATCTCGACGATAACCTCGACCTCCACCGTTCCTCCTCAGCTGGCCGACCTTGGCGCGTTACGGATCAGGATGCGGTTCCTGGTGATCACATCGGCGCGCACATATGCCTCCACCGGTTGCCCATCCGGTAGAAGCCATCAGCCACTGCGGCGGTTGAGGCGGGCTTCATCGCCTAGGCAGCATGATACCCGAGAAGGATCAGGAGATCAGCGTGAAGAGCCGCCGCTGAGCGTATCTCCGGGCCGCTGCACCGCGTGCGGGCCAGTACCTTCTTCCCAGCGGCACGCGGGGCGCCGAAGACACCATCGACTACTTGATTTGCGTCCTGATGCCCGGCGAGGCATGGATGCACCGCACGGATATCGTCATCGCTACCCGGCGGCCGGTAGGCGTGGGCGCGCATGACGGCGAAATCGTGCGGCAGGTAATCCGCGGTCTTTTCTGTGCGCCCGATAAATCAGGACAAGCCAGGAGACGTCGTTCCCCATCAGCCGGTCATTCCTCCGCAGTGCATCACCTGCGCGATCCTCAGGCCTCAGGCGAGCGCCGTGACCACGGCGATCACCGCGATGAGCGCGATCAGCATGTACAGCAAATACGCGTCCAGGCGGCCAGACTGGAGCCGTTTCGCCGCTGCGACGATCACCGCGACGACGCGGAACGCGGGCCGGTACAGGTAGGTCTCCACGACCTCGATCACGTCGGAGCTGTAGCCGAGATGCGCTCCTCCGGCGGCTGCACGCAGCCCTCCGGCGCCACCCCCCGGCTCCGTGCCACCCCCCGGCTCCGTGCCACCCCCTGGCCCCGTGCCACGGCCTGGCCCCGTGCCACCCCGCAGCGTGCCGTCAGGGCCGCCTTCGGCTTCCGGCGCGTCGCCGGTGCCACTGGCGGAGGCGCCGTCCCGCTCGGCGGTAAGGACCCGCACTTCGGCCCGGGTGTGCAGGACGTTGGCGAGTACCCGGCGGGTCGGGTTGGCGTAGCCGAACGCCGTGTAGGAATCCGCCCCTTCCACGCCGATGGTCGCCGAACGCCACGCGGGAACCCGCCGCACCCGCAGCATCCGCCTCCCGGATACGGCCCAGGTGAAGAGCCCTACCAGCAAAACGAGCGCGGGGATGTCGATCCACAGCCACGACGGCGACAGGATCGAGAAGCCTGCGAAGACAGGCTGCAGGACCCACGGAGATTTCAGCGCCCCTGCGGTGAGGCCGCTGGGCACGGCCGGCGACAGCCCGGCGGCGATGACCCGGATCTCCAGCGGGGTCACCGCAGCGAACGCCAGCGGGCAGACAGCGAGAACGGCAATGGCGGCGCGCCCGGCCCAGCCGTAGCCGGGAGGACGGGCACCAACAGATGAGCCGGTCGGTCTGCCCCGGCCAAGGACCACCAGGCCGACCAGCCGGACGAACGTCACCCCGGCGAACCCGACAGTCAGTGCGACGGCGGCCCCGGCCAGGGCGAGCACCAGCCGGTAACCGAGCCCCGGTACCCGGAATTGCTGCATCAGCGATTCCAGCAGGAACCATTCCGACACGAACCCGCGGTGGGCGGCAGGCCGGCCAGGGCCAGCGAGCCGATCGCCAGCCCGGTGCTGCTCCACGGTGCGCGGCGGCCCATGCCGCGCAGCATCTCCAGATCGTCACTATTCGCCACGGCCTCAAGGCCGGCGCTGGAGGTGAACAGCAGCGACTTGGCGGCGGTGTGCGCGATCATCTGCAGGGTGCCGGCCAGCAGGCCCGCCGCGATCAGCCGCTGGTCCCTGACCGCCGCGCCGGTCAGCGCGACGCCGAAGCCGACGATGATGAGCCCGCTGTTCTCGACGCTGGAGTAGGCGATGACCCGCGGCAGCCGGTTCTGCACGGCGGCGTGGGCGATGCCCAGCAGGGCGGTGAAGCCGGCCAGCAGGAGCAGTATCCCGGCCAACCACCCGGGGGGCCGGCCGAGCAGGGCAAACGTCCGCCACATCCCGTAGAACGCGACGTTCACGCAGACCCCGGCCATGACCGCCCGGGCCGGGCCAGGCGCGGCGGTGTACCCGCGCGGCAGCCACACTTGGAACGGCACCAGGCCAGCCTTGACGGCGAACCCGGCGAGCAGCAGCACCAGCGCCGTGGTCTGCACCGCGCCGCCGGGCACCCGCGCGAATGAGGCCAGCGCGATCGAGTGCGACGCGCTGGCCATGAGCAGCAGCCCCGCCAGCAGCGCCGCGCCGCTGATCCGGCCGAACGCGAGCGTGATCTGCGCCGCGCCCGCCCGGTCTGCCTTGCCGCGCTCGAATCCGGCGAGCAGGTAAAACGCGACGGTCAGCGCCTCCCACGCGAACAGCGCGGTGAACGCGTCGGCGGCCGTCACGAACACCGCGACCGAGCCGAGCGCGAGGGCGTAGCTGGCGCCTAGGCCGCGGCGCCCGACAGTGCCGGGCCTCGCCGCCCAGCTGGCGAACGCGACCGAGACGGGCACGGCGGCGCCGAGCGCCATGACGAGGAACATCCCGGATAGCCGGTCGGCGGCCAGGCCGAGCGCCTGCTGCCCGGGAAGCACCTGCCCGAGCAGTCGCCCGGTACCGAGGCGGACGGCAGTCCCGGCGAGCGCGACACCGCCGGCCGCGGCCAGGCATGAACAGCCGGCCGCACCGAGCAGGTATGGTGCCCCGCTCACCGTGCCCCGCCCCGGCCGGGGAAAACCGAGCAGGTCCGCCGCCGCAGCAGTGGCCAGCAGCAGCAGCCCGGCCGCCAGCAGCCAGCTCACCGCGTTCCCTTCCCGCCGCTGCCGAGGCGGCCCACCGCGATCAGCAGCGCATTGAGGATGCCGAACGGAGACGGCGGGGACCCGGGCACCCAGATGTCCACTGGGACGATGGCGGAAACCCCGCCGGTGGTGGGCCGGCTCTCGCTCAGCAGCCCGCCGCTAACCGCGTCGGTGCCGATGGCGATGACGACCCTGGGATCAGGCATCGCCTCATAGGTGGTCCGCAGCGGCCCGGCCATCCCGGCCGCCCCGGCGCCGGTGATCAGCAGGATGTCGGCGTGACGCGGGCTGGCGGTGAAGAAGACGCCGAGCCGGTGGATGTCATATATGGGGCCGAGCAGCGCGAGGATCTCCCATTCCTCGCTGCCGTCGGATCCAGCGTCGACGTGGCGCACGTGCACGCTGCGGCGCAACGCCACGGTGCGCTCGCGCAGACGCGCGCGGACCGCCCCGGCCACCCCATCGGTTTCCGGCACGTCCGGGACGAGGAGCCCATCCCGGGTCAGCGCCGCGGCGCCGGGTCCGGTCGCGCCTTCGGACCAGGCGAACACGTCGGGCCGCTCCTGGACGCACCGGCCGCAGAGGATGCACCGGCCCTGGTCGAGCCGTACCGCAGCGGACTGCGGGCCGCCGGTCGCGGAGATGGCGCCCGTCGGGCACAGCGCGTCAAGCCCGGCGGCGTCGACGGTGTGCGGGTCATGCACGGTTGCGGGGCCGCGCCACGCCTCCGCGTAACTGTCGGGCCGCTTTGGCCACGGTGTGGTGACGACGCCGTCGCGCAGTCCCCGCAGCACCCACAGGCTCATGCCGCCCCGCCTGTCCGGTGTGCCCCCGGGTCTGTCACAGCGCCACTCCCGCGACCGACAGGCCGAAGCTGGCCTCGATGAACGGGAAGTCGGTGAGGATGTCGCCAGCGAACACCTCATGCATGAGCACGAGGTTGTGGAAAGACGCTGACCGGGGATGGCCGCGGCTGATCCGGCCGTCCTCCAGCGTCACGTCGTAAAGCACCTCGCCCTGCGGCGCCTCGGCCCAGCCGACGGCACGCCCCCCGGCCGGGTCGCACGCCATGACCATCGGCTCGCCGGCGTCCGGCCGCCCGGCCAGCTCGTCAGCCACCTGCCGTAGCAAGTGGAAGGACTGTGCCACCTCATCCCAGCGGACCGCCAGCCGGGCCAGTGCGTCCCCCGCCTCATGCGCGCGGCCGGGGAGCATGCCAAGCGACGGATAGGCGTCGTAGGGCCGCTCGGTCCGCGCGTCATCGGAGAACCCGGAGGCTTTGCCGATGGGGCCCAGTGCGCCGTGCGCACGCGCCCGCGCCGGGATCAGCGGGCCGGTGGCGCGCAGCCGGTCCAGGAACGAGGAGGTGGCCATCATCGAATCGGCGTCCGCCATGATGGCCTTCTCCAGCTGGCCAAGCTCGGCCAAGATGGCGCCGGGGCTCATCCGGGGCAGTGCGCTGACACCGCCAGGCACCGCTACCCCGCGGCCGAACCGGCTGCCGCATAGCCTGCTCACCAGCCGCAGCACCCGCTCCTTGTGGACGGCGAACCGGGCGGCGGCCACCGCCAGGCCGGCCGCGTCGGCCAGCTTGGCGCCGACGTCGACGTGGTTGGCGATCCGCTCCAGCTCCGCGTGCAGGACACGCACCAGGCTGGCCGGCTCTGGCGGCGTACAGCCGGCGATGCGCTCGATCGCGTGGCAGTAGGCCAGCGTGTGCGCGACGGAGGCGATGCCCTCGGCCCGCTCGGCCACCAGCACGCCGTCCGCGGCGCTCATGCCCTCGAACCGCTTCTCGATCCCGCGGTACTTGTAGAAGGCCCGCATGTTCAGGTGCGGGATCGCCTCGCCCGGGGTTTCGACCAGGTACTCGATGGATTCCATCACCCCGGAGCGGACCGGGCCGTGCGGGATCGTGAACATGCCGTAGCCGGTCACATGCCGGGGCAGCGCGTGATCTTCCGGCGAGCCGTGCAGCACCAGCGGCGCCAGCCGCGGATGCCCCCGGGGAACCACGCCGAACTCGTCGTGGATCACCCGCTCATACCAGAACGCCGCGCCCACCAGCGGGGTCAGCGCGGGATAGCTCTCCGCGCCCGGCGGCAACGCCGTCTCCACGGTGTCGATCCCGCCCCTGGCCGCCACATGCGCAGACAGAACCAGCGCGGCCTCCGCGCCGGTATCCCCGGAGTGCGGGCGCCGGAGGGCGGCGAACAGGCCGGCGAACCGGTCCCCGGCGGCGATCCGGGAAGCCAGCTTCTCCCACAGCTCCGCGACGCCCGCTTCGGTCGCCGAGAACGTCATGCAGCCCCCCCGATCTGGGCCACGGCCCGCGAGATGAGCTGGGTCAGCTCGCCGGGCGGGTGCAAGCCGAGGATGAGCAGCACGGCGATCCCCGCCACCGCCGGCACCACCATCCATGCGCTGGGCTCACCGCGGGCAGGTACCCGGCTCGCTGCCGTCCGCTCGAGCATTGCGACCCCCGCGGTACCCGCGGGCTCCGGTGAGCCATGGCCGCCCGGACGCCCATTGTTCCCCGGCGATGGATGCACGGCGGGCGCGGCGGATCCGGCAGCCGGCGCGGCGCGCCCTCCGGCAGGCCGGCGGGACCTGAAGAGCATGCGGGTGGCCGAGGCCGTGAGCCCGAAGAACGCCACGGTGACGAGAACGATCAGGGCCGCCGCCGCGGCATAACCGTGTGAGTCAAAGCCCCCGGCGACGATCTGGAATTCGCTGCGGAAGATGCCGAACGGCGGCATCGCGGACAGCGCGAGCACCGCGAGCAGGAACAGCGGGCCGCTCCACGGGAGCAGGTCCATCGCGCCGCGGTGCGCGGAGATCTGCTTGCTGCCGAACTTGATCGTGAACACCCCCGCGCTCATGAACGCGTTCCCCTTGGCCGCGGCGTGCGCGAGGACGTGCAGCATCACGCCGGCCAGCGCGACCGGCGCGCCGAAGCTGACCCCGATGGCCAGGATGCCCATGTGCTCCACGCTGGAGTAGGCCAGCAGGCGTTTCAGGTCCCGCTGGTCCAGCAGGTACAGCGCCGCGAGCAGCAACGAGGCGACCCCGAAGGCCAGCAGCACCGCCCGCGGGAAGGCGCTGCCGAGCGTGGCCGTGGCGATCTGGTAGTATCGCAGGATCGCGTAGAAGCTGACCGCGAGCAGCGACCCGGACAGCAGCGCCGAAACGGGGGTTGGGGCCTCGGAATGCGCGTCCGGCAGCCAGGTGTGCACCGGGAACAGGCCCATCTTCGTGCCGTAGCCCAGTACCGCCAGCATGAACGCGAACCGGACTGGCGTATGCGGAAGCCGGCTGCCGACGTGCAGGATCGTGTTCAGGGCCAGGTCGTAGTGCTGGCCGAGGACCTGTGCGCCGGCGAAGTAGGCGAAGATCGTGGCCAGCAGCCCGAGGCCCAGGCCCGCCGAGGCGATCAGGACGTACTTCCACGCGGCCTCCACCGCCGCGTCACTGCTCTCCAGCGCGACGAGCAGGGCCGAGACGACGGTCGTCACCTCAACCGCGATCCACAGCAGGGCCAGGCTGTTCACCATCGGCGCGAGCAGCATCGACCACCCGAATACGTTGAAAAGGGCATAGAACCTGCGCACGTAACGGCGCGCGACGGCGGGGTCCTCCCCCTCGGTCTCCGTCCGCAGGTAACCGGCCGAGTACACGGCCACGGCCGCGTACAGGAACGCGGTGGCCAGCATGAAGATGACGCTGACGGCATCGACCCGGAAGTACGACCCGTAGCCGAGGGTGCGGTGAGCCGCCGCCGGTACCAGCGCGAGCACCAGGCCGAAGCTCGCGATCCCCGACGTCATGGTGATCGCGGCCCCGGCGCGGGCCGGGACGGCCAGCGACGCGAGTCCCGCCGCGAGCGGGGCGAAGAGCAGGGCCAGGATGACGGCGACCATGCCCTACCCCCGCAGCCTGGTGAGGTCGGCCGTGGACAGCGACTCGGCGCGGGTGTGGTGGGCTCGCATCAGCATCCCGAAGACCACGACGGCGACCAGCAGGTCGAACAGGAACGCGGTCTCCAGGATCAGCGGCAGCCCGGCCGCCACCACCAGCGCGGCCAGCGAGATGGCGTTCTCCAGCGAGAAGAAACCTATCGCCTGGGACGCAACGTCACGCCGGACGATCATCAGGCCGAATGCGACCAGCACCATCGCGCCGGCGATAGCCAGTGCGGTCGCCGGGGCCACCGGGGAGTGGATGCCGAGCGCGCCGAAGCAGAAGAACCCGATTGCGGCCAGCGCGATCGAGCCCAGCACGGTGCTGGTCACGCCGACGGTGTAGCTTCCCGCCACCCCCGGGATCTCGTCGTGGCCCGTCGGGCCCAGCAGGCGCCGCACGACCAGCGGGACAGCCACCACCTTCAGCGCCGCCGACAGCCCGGCGAGCGCGTACAGGTCGGGCAGGCCCCGGTCGGCGGCGATGACGATGGCCAGCACCGATATCAGCGCGGACTGCGCCGCGTACAGGCGGATCTGGTCCCGGACGAGCGCCTGCCGTAGCATGCCGAACTCCAGCAGCAGCATGAGCGCGGCGATCACGTTGGCGGCGCCCTGGTAGACGCTGGGAGCGTGGCCGGGATCCATCACCCACCTCCTAGATAGAGCGTGAAGATGCCGAGCACGGCCAGCAGGAATGCCCCGGCCACGAACTCGGTGATCTTGAACAGCCGCAGCTTGGCGAACGAGTTGTCGATCACGGCCACCACGGCGCCGATCGCCGTGGCCTTCGCCAGCAGGGCGACGATGGCCACCAGCACGGAACCGGCCTGCCGGGTGGATGCCAGGCCCCACGGGGCGAGGAACACGTTGGCGAGGATCGTGTAGAGGATGAGCTGCTTCAGCTCCGATCCCCACTTCAGCAGCGCGAAATAGGGGCCGGAGTGCTCGAAGGCACGGGCCTCGTCGATCATCCCGAACTCATTCGTCCCGGTATGGGTTTCCACCGGGATCCGGCCCGTCTCGCTCAGGATCACCATGAACAACGCGGCCGAGGCCAGCAGGTGCGCGGGCCGCACGATCTCACCCGCCGAGGACCGCACCGTGGCCGCCAGCGCATACGGCAGGTCGGTGCCGGTCAGCAGCGCGACGGTGAACACCACGAACAGCACCACCGGCTCGGTGATCGCCGAGAACGTCTTCGCCCGGCTCGAGCCGAGCTGGGCGTAGGGGCCGCCGGATTCCAGCGCGGCCGTCGCCACCAGAAAGCTGGCCAGCGACAGCACGAATCCGCCGCCGAGAATGTCGCCCATGTATCCCAGCGGCAGCCCGTAGGTGGTCAGCACCGGGATGAGCAGCGGCACCGTCAGGTAGGCCGCCACCGCCACCACCGGCACGGCGAGGAAGAACCAGCTCGCCCCCTCCGGGGCCAGTGCCTCCTTGCGGACCAGCTTCGCCAGGTCGTAATAGGGCTGCAGCACGCGCGGCCCGGCCCGGCCCTGCAACCGCGCCTCCATCCGCGCGATCACGCCCGTCACCCCGGGCGCCGCCACCGCAACGGTCAGCACCTGCAGTAGCTGGATTACCTGCACCGGAAGGGCCGCGCTCACCGCACGGCCTCGCGATCATTGCCGGGACGTTCGGCGGTCTCCTCCGTCACTATGGCCTCCTAAACCCAGACGGCACGAATGCACGAACAGGGGTTAGAGGCCATCAGCGCGGTCGCTGCCACGCGGTTATGGCGAGCCTCATCGCCAGCGCCCATTGTCTCTTAGGTGATCTGCGGCCGCAACCGGCCCGCCACGGCCGCGCTCACGCAATCAGGCGTCCGGCTGTGAGCCAGCCACGGCGGCCTCCGGCTCGGCGCCGAATATCCTCCGGTAGAGATCCGGCCCATAACTGGTCGGCGGGGGCTCCCCCTCGGCCAGCCGGAACGTTCGCCGGCCGGATTCATGCCATTCCGCCCGCAGGAACAGCGCCCTGTCCGGCTTTCCGGCGTAGAAGCTCTGCGCCAGGTCGAAGAGATGGGTGACGAAGAAGACCCTGATGCCGGATTCCATGAGTGCGCGCACGATCTGGCGGGCGATCTCCGAGCCTTCCCGCTCGTTGGTCGAGGCGAAGGACTCGTTGCAGAGCAGCACGCAGCCGGGCGTCATCTGGCCGGCGATGTCGCTCATCCGGCTCAGTTCCTCATCCAGCTTGCCCTTCTCCATCGAGGGGTCTTCCTCGCGCTTGAAGTGCGTGAACACGCCCTCGCTGACGCTGCCTGTGAACGATTCCGCAGCGGCGAACATGCCAGCCTGCATCATCAGCTGGGCCAGGCCGAGGCTGCGCAGGAACGTGGACTTGCCACCCTGGTTCGCGCCCGTGATCATCACCAGCCGCTTGCCGCCCGCGTCCAGGTCGTTGCCGACCGCCCGCCCATCGAGCCGCAGACTCAGCGACGGGTCATACAGTCCCCGCGCGGTCAGGGCGGGCTTGCCTTCCGGCAGCGGGACCGGGACGCACAGCGGCTCGCCTGCGGCGGCCAGCTTCTCGCGCAGGTTGAGGCAGCCGATGTAGAACGCCAGCTCGGCGCGGAGCATCCGGAAGAACGCCAGGATGTGGTCGTTGGACTGGGCCAGCGCATTGGCGACGCCATTGAGCCCCCGGCTCCGCAAGTCGGACAGGGCCCGGTGGCCGTTCTCGTCCCGGTCGGGGATGGTGAAGCTGTACCCTTGCCGGTTCCCGATCGGGATCCGGTCCCGCCAGCCCTGCTCGCGGGGCGTGCGGAGCACGTAGTTCACGCCCTTGTTGCCCCTGCCCAGGCCTGCGCTGATCAGCGTGCCCCGCCGGAAGCCCAGCTCCTTCAGGTGACTCTCAACCGCCAGGAGGTACTCATCGTCCAGTTCCGCGGTCAGCATGGCGAAGAACCGGGTGAAGCCTTCGGACCGGAAGCATGTGGCGTGTTCGTCGGCGACGGCCCGCAGCCGTTTCAGCATCCCGGTGAACATCTCCAGCACCTGCACGGACCGGTACATGACCGAATCGGGGGAAGTGCTCAGCAGGCCGAAGAAGGCCCTCTTCTCGCTCAGGATCGCCGCGACGGCGATGTCGTAGATCTCCCGTACGACGTCCGGCTGGGCGATGGCGTCGGCGAGCACGTGCTGTCGGTAGGTGATCGCTTCCGGGACGGCCAGGGGTGACAGTACCGTCCGCCGCGCCATGTCCCAGAGGAACTCATCGCCCGCCGCCATGGCCGCCAGCAGCGTGCCAAGCTCCAGGTCCTGAGTGACGGCCTCCGCGGCCGACGGCAGGTCACTGTCGAGGTCGAGGTCGAGGTCGACGTCGCGGTCGCAGTGCATCAGGAAGACCTTCATGACGCGATCCGCTCCTTCAACCGCTGGTAGGTCAGGCCGTACTTACCGGCGATCGCGGCCGCGTACGCCAGGCCGTCGGCCGGTTTCCGCACGACCTTGAATGTCCGCTCCGCCGGGTTGTCCGGGACGATCATGGCGACCATGCTCACGCACGCCTCGTTTAGCGATGCGAGTTCGTCGATGAACGTCACGTACACGCCCAGCAGGCCCAGGTCCGTGACCCGGCGCAGGATCTCCGAGCCCAGGAAAAGGGCGTCGTCCGCCGTTGTGGAGGCGAAGCTCTCGTTCATCACGATGACGCTGCTGCTCGTCGCGTCACGCAGGACCTCATGGATCCGGACAAGCTCGTCTTCCAGCTTGCCCCGCAGACTCTGCAGATCTTCTTCCTTCTCGAAATGGCTGAATATCCGGTCGGGCAGGAACAGCCGGGCCTGGCGGCCGGGGACGGGCAGCCCAAGGCTGGCGAGATAGTGCAACTGGCCGAACATGCGGGCGAAGGTGGTCTTGCCACCCTGGTTCGGGCCGGTGATGACGAGGACGCGTTCCGGGCCGTCGAGGTGGAAGCTGTTGCCGACGGCGGCGAACCGGTCGCCGGCCAGCTTGGCGGCCAACGCGATATCGAAGGCGTTGTCGGCCGAAAGCTGCTTGGATGTTTTACTCACCCCGGGATAACAGAATTCCAGGCTCACGGATTTGAGCGGCCGGATGTAGTCAAGATAGGCCAGGTAGAACTGAACCTCCCGGTCGAACGTGCCGAGCGTGTCATCCACGTAGTGCGCATGCCGTGTGCAGAAGTCATCGAGTGCGGCGAAGCTTTCCGGGTAAAGCTTGCCCACAAGGCCCAGTACCTGCGCTTCGACGTGGTCCATGTCCGCCACGACGCGGAAACGAACACGGTAATCCTTGACCGCGCCCTGCTTGAACTTCGCGAACGTCTTCTCCACGTCCGCGCCGTAGTCTTCCTCTCCCTCGTACTTGCTGACCCGGACCCTGGCCCCCCTGATATGAATGCAATACCTGATCTCGGCGAGCCGGGCGAGCAGTTCCCTGGTCTCGGCGGCCAGCCGGGTAAAATCGACCGATTCCACATAGCGGCTCAGGTAGTCACGGAAACCGTTGAAACCGCGTGACCGAAGTTCAAGCTGGCTAATTCGCTCTGCGAAGGACTTCGTGGCCCGGCAGTAGACGTCCACTGCATCAACGAACCAGCGTTCCCGCTCATACCGGTAATGCAGCGTGCCGATCAGGGCCAGATACTTGCGCATCTCGCCCAGATCCCGTGCATACCCGGCGACCGCGCCGTGCACGTCCTCATGTTCAAGGTCGCGCAGCACCTGATGGCGGTATTCAACCGCGGAGGTGGTATGCAGCGGGGTCAGGAAGAAGGGTGTGAGATCGTATTCGTCCCGGCCGAACGCCATGGAGGTCATGACCTGATCAAGGTTCAGGTCAGCGAAAAAGGACGGCTCTGCCCGCCCGTCAATATCCGTGAAATCCTCTGGCCGCTCAAAGAGTATGCTCTGAAAGGGCATACCTCACCTGCTTCCACCGGTCTTTCGCCCGGTAGAAGCCATCAGCCCCGGTGGCGGTTCAGGCGGGCTTCATCGCCTTGGCTTATTCTACCGTGCCGGATCGGACAGAGGTAATCAGGTGGGCCCGAGAGCACGGACTGCCTGCTGAGAACACTGAGACAGCCTCCCAGCAGGCCGGGCTCCGCTGGATCGCCCGGCGGGTGAAGCCGTCCCGCCGGCACCTGCGGAACCTGACCGACTACGAGAAGAAGACCGGCTGGAAGCACTCGATCACCTGCACGAACATCCCCGACGACGGCATCGCCGGCGTGCCCGGCAGCCACCATCCCCAGTACATCGATGTCGTGCACCGCGAGCACGCCGTCGTCGAGACCGGCGGCGTCCGCACCGCCAAGGCGATGGGCCTGCGCAACCTCCCGTCCAAGACCTGGCAAGTCAACGCCGGCTGGGTCCTCGCCGCGAACATCGCCGCCGACCTCGCCGCATGGACCCGCCTCCTCGGCCACTGCGACGACGAGGAGCTGAAGGACGCTGCCCCGGAAACGCTCCGCTACCGGATCTGGCACCTGCCCGCCCGCCACGCCCGCCAGCGGACCCTCGCCATCAGCCCCGACTGGCCCTGGGCACAAGCCTTCCTCGCCTGCTGGCAGCGGCTCTGCACCCTGCCCGCACCCACATGACCAGCACCAACAGCACACACGACAGGAAGGAGGACCAGCTCGGCGCGGTCGGAGCCGGTGCGCACCCGGGCACTCCGGGCACCGCGCCCACCCCCCCGACCACAAAGACAACCGGACATGAAGTCAAGAAACAGACTCAGGCACAATCAGTAACCAGACCACAGGCTGCCTGAACGATTGAGGCCAACAAGTTCCGCGGTCTGAGCGAGCCCATCGTCGTATTCATTCTCACCGGAGAACACCGGAAGGTAGCCGCGAGGCGGGTAAATAGCGGCCCTACCTTTACGCACGTGACTGGCGCGGTCTATTCTGGCACGCAAGCGGCGGAGGGGCTCGCCGTTGATCGCGGTCTTCGCCAACGGTCCCTACCCGGCAGGGGTAGGAGGCCTATGTCCGCGTTCATGCGCGAAATGCGCATGCCTGATTCTGCTGCCCTCATCACATCAGGTCTGCACGCATGCGATTGCGCCGTTTCCCACCGGGGCGTGAATGCGGCAGCAGTGGATGCCGAGTCTGCGTACCTCACGCACCTCTATGCCTGTGAGGGGCTGTCGACCTACCGGATCGCGGAACTTACCAGCATCGACCGTCAGCGCGTGGCCCGGGCGTTGCGCCGGGCTGGCGTGCGACTGCGGCCACGCGGTGCGGGACGCCATCGGCCCACGCGCCGCCGGGATGACCCGCCGGACATCGAGGAGCTTGTAGCCGACCTCTACGAGAAAGCGCACCTCACCTCCCGGCAGATCGGGGTACTTCTCGGCATGCCCGAGCGGACGGTCCGTGACCGTCTGCGCCGATACGGCCTCAGCATCCGCACACGCGGCGGAAGGAACCGTGAGGATCGCCGGACCGTACCGGCCGATGTCCTGCATGAGCTGTACAGCCAGCTGGGCATGACGGCCGCGGAAGTCGGGCACCGTCTGGGAACCTCGCGCCATGTCGTGCTGCGCAGCGCGCATACGCTCGGCCTTCCTGTCCGGGTCGGCGGCACTGTCCCGCAGCCGGGCCCGGAAGAAATCGAGCTGATAGAGGCGCTTTACGCCGATCCGCTCGTCGCGCCTGCTCTTGGTCAATACGAAATCCCGCGCGTCCCTCCCGGCGGGCCGATCTATGAGCGGTTCCCGATACCGGTGCCGCTCACCACTCCTCTGGTGAAAGACCTCTACTGGCACTGCGGCTTGGGACTTGACCATATAGAGCTTCTCACCGGGCAGCCGGCAAACACGGTACGTGGCTTCATGCGCCGCGCCGACATTCCGGTCCGCCATCCCGGCGGCCGGACACCGTTCCTCCGGCGCTGGCGGACTGGCGCCCAAGAAGCCGTTAATTCGTCCGTGGCGCATACGCCACGGCAGCAATGAACAGCGGTCGGATCGATGCGCATGAGCCTGCGGGCAACGCGGGAAAGGGTAAGGGTGATGCACGATGACGGCATCTGACGCCGTAGGACACCAGGCCGTCCCGGCACGGGAAGCCACCGCAACGGCCCCGATGGCCGATTCGGCGGCCTGGGCGGTGACCGCATTTCCACCACGGTGTTCTCCGGCATGCACGACGCGTCCGCACTGGTGGCGGGCGCGACTTTGGCAGCGGCCCGTGCGGTCTGGACCGGTACCGCGCGGCATGGCGCTAGTCTCGCCGGAGGACTGCACCACGCGATGCGCGCGAGCGCGAGCGGTTTCTGCGTATATAACGACCCGGCGATTGCCATCGCCTGGCTGCTCAGCCAGGGGGCGGAGCGGTCGCCTACATCGACGTGCACCACGGTGATGGGGTGCAGGCGGCCTTCTATGACGATCCGCGGGTGCTGACGATCAGCCTGCACGAGCATCCGGCGACGCTGTGGCCCGGCACCGGACTGCCGTCCGAGACCGGCGGCCAGGAGCGGAGGGATCGGCGGCCAACGTCGCGTTGCCGGCGGGACCGGGGACGCGGGCTGGCTGCGCGCGTTCCACGCGGTGGTGCCGCCGCTGCTGCGGGCATTGCGGCCGGAGTTCCTGGTGAGCCAGCACGGCTGTGACACGCACTGGCTCGACTCGCTGGCCGACCTGCGGCTGTCCATCGACGCGCAGCGCGCAGCGCACGCTGCAATCCACGGCCTGGCCCACCAGGTCGCGGGCGGCCGCTGGCTTCTTACTGGCGGCGGCCATGAGCTGCTCCATGTGGTGCCCCGGACCTGGACGCATCTGCTCGCCGAAGCCGCCGGGTACCCGATCAATCCCACGGCGCGCATCCCGGCCGGGTGGCGTGAGTACGCCCTCCGCCGCACCGGCCGCCAGGCACCCGAGCTCATGACCGAGGGGGCCCGGGCGCAGTACGCCTGCTTCGAGTCCGGATACGACCCCGCGGACCCTATTGACCGGGCGATCATGGCAACCCGCACGGCCGTGTTTCCGGAGCACGGGCTCATGCCGATGTCCTGACCTCGCCTGCGTCGAGCGAGACTTCCGGTCCCTGAAGGCCGATGACCTGGAAACGTCGGATACCGTGCCCGCGTGCTGGAAGTGATAAGCGATGAGCGGGAAGCCGGCGAAACCGGCAGCGGCACGCCCTGGCAGTGGTATACCGAGGGACTACGAGCGGATGGCACTATCGGCGATACACAGTAGCTCCCGCAGCTCAAAGTTGCTGATGGCCTGGGCGGATCCGCTAGACTGGCCACGCCGGATGAGGCTCCGGCAGAAGCAATCACGCTTCTGAACCGCCGATACGGCTAATGGCCTCTCAGGAACCAGCTTCCGGGAGGCGACATGGCCGCGCGAAAGTCCGTTCGGATAGAAATGCTCCGGACGTTGACCGCGGTACGTTCACGCCGCGAAAGTGTGGCGCGGACCAGGCTGCTGGACAGGGCGATGAATAGCGTCGGTGTGCCATGGGCCGATGGATCGTCCGGCCAGGCCAAATGTCCCCACCAAAACCGCCGGTACGCCCGGATGATCTAGCAGGTCAGGCTGGCCACCCCGGATGGCCGGTTCTCCACTGGCAGGCAAGCAACCCTACGGGAGCAGACGATGACTGATTTCGGTGTCACGGAACTGTCCGCGCTGGAGATCCTGGATTCGCGCGGGCGGCCCACGCTGGCGGTGACGGTGCGGCTGGCCGACGGCACGACGGCCCGGGCCGGGGTGCCCTCCGGGGCCTCGACCGGGTCACGTGAGGCGGTGGAACGCCGCGACGGGGACAAGACCCGCTACGAGGGAAAGGGTGTGCTCGGCGCGGTCGCCGCCGTCAACACCGAGATCGCCGGCCTGCTGCGCAGCCGCTCGTGGCCCTCTCTCGCCGAGGCCGACCAGGCGATGATCGACCTGGACGGGACGGTGAACAAGAGCCGGCTCGGCGCCAACGCCACCGTCGGCACCTCGATGGCGCTGGCCCGGGCGCTGGCCGCCTCGGCCGGGACGCCGCTGTGGCAGTGGCTGGCCCCCGACGGTGTGGCACCGCGCATGCCGGTGCCGCACTTCAACGTGCTCAACGGCGGCGCGCACGCGGCGAACGCGCTGGACTTCCAGGAATTCATGGTCGCGCCGCTGGGCGCCCCGTCGATGGCCGAGGCCGTCCGGGCCGGCGCCG
>Ga0335085_10004675_pt1 | contig 22501 bp, 20 predicted proteins | sample Lox_Sample_45_FD_206712 | JGI IMG/M metagenome (GOLD analysis project Ga0335085, IMG submission 206712) | Soil microbial communities from Loxahatchee National Wildlife Refuge, Florida, United States - Lox_Sample_4.5 | ecosystem: Environmental > Terrestrial > Soil > Wetlands | place: USA...
CTACTTTCGCCCCTGCCTTTGCAAAAAGGATCGACGTTTCGCGGCCAATACCCGATGTCCCGCCTGTCACAATCCCCACTTTGTCCTGCAAATCCGCCGTCATGATTTCTCCTCGCGAGCGAACTCCCAAGATAAACGCAGCACTATAACCGATAACTGTCGAGAACAGGGATTATCACCATCTATCTCAGAACGAGACGAATTCCTGCATTCTGAAGGCATGGCAGCTCGCTGGATTGTGTCCTGGCCAATTTGGCAGCTGCCAGGGCCAACGCAGCTGGGTGGGATGCGCGGATTACCTGAACCCTGCTCAATACTTCGTGCTTGGAGTGAGATTCTGCGGTAATTTTAGGTTTTCCTGCCGAACGAGGGCCGGAAGGCGTGCTCGAATAAGTCCACATTTGCTAACCTCTCCTAACCGCGGATGTTTCTCATCGAGGTGAAAAATGAAATTGAGAACCTCCATCATCAGCGCCGCCCTGAGCGTTCTGGTGGCTTCGGGCTTGATTCATCTCAAAGCGGTAAAGGCTGAGACTCCAATCGCTTTCCCATCCTTCCTCCTGGTGCAGTCGCAGACTGACTTCGGTGAAAACTTCGGTAAAGACTTCGGTAAGGATTTCGCGGTGTCCAGTGGGAAACTATTAGCTGTTCGCTCCGATGGTTCGCATGCAGAATTCCTTCAGATGGAAGACCCTCGACACCCGAGTGAGGGCAATTATTTCTTTTTCAAAAGCATCTCGGATTTCGCGGCAGGGAAGCAGACGGTGATTTATGACCCGATTGCATCAACTTCAACCATCGCCCTACACGATGACGGGAAGTACCCATTCCGCGTCAAGCCAGCTACAACTTGCCAAGGTGTCCCAGATGGCAGCATCCTCGGCTATGCAGTAACCCGCGACGACCATCAGGCGCTCCCTCCTGAGACGGCCGGTTTCGCTCCAGCGCCGGTTCGGATTACGGAATCACGCTGGTTTGCCCCTGCGCTTGGCTGCTCCGTCCTGAAGTCTACGTTCGTCATGGAGAAGTTCGTTTCTGGCGCGTGGATACTAGAGGTGCAATCCGACATCACCACAACCAAAGTACGCATCGGTTCAGTAGACTCATACTTTGCAATTCCACCGAGCTATAAGGAAATGTCCTTCACGGAGAGTTACGACCTGAAGCACAGCAAATTCCCGTCGTTCTACCCGGCACTCTCGGCAGAGCGTAGGGCGTCTCTGGACAAAGAGTACTACGGGAACCAACCCTGAAATTCGGCGGCAAGACCGAAATCGCCTAGTCCACCATCGAGACCGCCTCGTACACCGCCTGTCCTCGGTATTTCCGAGCAGTCTGCGGTGTTTTCACACTGAAATCGGCGGAATATACAGGAAACTGAGAAATCACCTGAAAGCAACTTGTCAGGCCCCCCTAATCAGGAGTTGACACCGTGGGCTGTGGAGGAATCGGGTTTATCAGGCCATGTGAAGCAAGCAACTCCGAGAAGCCCAACGCACAACTCCATCCAGTTGTATCGGTCCCACGGCGCGTTATAAATCGTGAAGAGGAACTGTCGTAGAAACAGCATGATGTTCAGGAGGCTTGCCAGAATTGCCCAGCCTCGTGCCGATGGGTCTGCTTTCCAAATAGTCCATGCAGCCACTCCTGCGATGGTACCGAAGAAAACGCTGTGTAACGGCCCGACAAAAATGTTTCTCAGGAGCGAATACTCGTGGGCTGTGTAATACGCGCGACCGAGGTTCGCAATTGATGCGATTACTGCAGCGACGAATATCCCGAACATCAACTTCCTGAAGTCGTTCGGCCACTTCCACTTCCATTGCCGTTCGAGGAGCGGTTCGCCTTTCGGAAAAACGGGATTCATGGCCTCATCGTTTACATGATTTTATTATTAGGTGCAAGGACGTGCTCAATTCCTGGTAAGTCGCCTTACCGGCTGCAGACCTCAATCCAGCATCGTGACCGCCTCGTACGCCCGCCGATTCTTGTGGTTCCGAGCAGTCTGCGTTATTTTCGCGCTGGCAATGGCTAGGAGTGCAGGAAATTGGGAAAACAACGCAGAACTGCAACTGACTCGCCAGCGCAAGAGGTTGCCTATGATAACGCCTGTTTACGACAGGTACTCAGCCAAGTGACGGTGACTCCTAAGGTTCAAAGAATCGCCCGACTGACCGGCCTCGATTGCTGCTCATATAAGCTAGAGATGTGAACTCGGAAGTTATACGGGAACAAATCCGAAAGAACGCGGCGGAGATTGTACGTCTCAATTCACGCATCCGCGAAACCTACGCGCAACGTTCGAAGAATTCTGAAAAAATGCAGCAATGGAAGCAAGCCTGTGCAGAGTTCCATTCGCGGTACGCTCTGCTGGCATTTCCAGGCGGATACAAACGGGATGTGTGGGACCGTATCTTGGCTGGCGACCCACAAACGATGGAGTCAGCAATCTGCTTTTTAGAAGTCCGGCCCTATTTCTTTCGCTCGGGCTATATATTCAAAGACCTTCTGAGGAAATGCCGACGAGCGCCTTTGTCGCCTGACCAAGCTGCGCGATTGAAGAGTATCGAGAAAAGGCTATTGGAGTGGCGAGAGCGGAAGCTAGTGAAGAAGACGGGCTAATGCCCAAAGCCGAGCTAACTAGGACAAAATCGCCATTACACTCAGAACCCGCTTTCTTGCGAGAACGCCTGATTTCGACATCTATCCAACTTCAAGGCAAAAGCAGCGGGAAGGTCCGCAGCAACAACTGAGATATACTTGCCACGAACTCTTTTCACACCAATGACCGGATTTTCTGGCGCATGTGGTATGCGTGGGCGGAGCACGTCCGAAGGTCATCGGAACGCAGTTCGTTCATATCTCAAAAATTGTTCACACCCAAAATCGCGGCGATTTCTGTCTCATTTCTCTTCCTCATAAACTGGCTCCTCATATTCGCCGGCATCGGCAAGCACCAGTACTTGGCGGCGCGGGCGGCCTCGCCGGGACCGCGCTGGTTGGTAAACCTATGGGTAGATTCACAGGGGCGTGCTCAGCCTTACTTTTTGACTGTGGCGTTCGTCTTAACCGCAGCGCTCTTAGCTTGGCTTTTTGGGAGTTCGTCGGGCCAAAAACTTTCCGTTCCTTGGCGGTCAGCATTTCTGGCAATGGCGCTTGCAGGATTCTTAGGACTGGTTACCGAAGTCATGTTGAGGTTCTGAAAGCGCAGAAGCTAGTTGGTGTCGGGGCATGCGATTCATAAGTCCCATCAGAGTAAATTAGATCTGCAGTATACACTATGCGCGATGTCTTCTGAAACTCTCCCGTCAACTCCCCATCGTACGCCGCCGATTCTCGGTGGTTCCGAGCAGTCTGCGGTGTTTGTCGCTGGATTCGAAGGAATTGCAGGAAACCTTATGGGCAGGTTGGAAACCTAAACCGCACATCTAGTGTTCCGTTCTTTTCATTCTTAAAGAGCTCCGCATTTTCTGGCGAAGTTCCCGGGGGCAGAATGTCTTTGTTGTCCGCGAAGAACTCCTTGAAGAGCTCGAAATTAAAAATGTCACCCTGGTGTATCCGCCACTTCAAGGCGCTTTCCGTTTGTGGGTCGAGGCCTTGAACTTCGATTTTGCGTACCCGGAACTGCCTACCCTCATCCAATTCCATTATCAGTGAAATCATTCCACTGCCGTCATCGACTTCCGTCAGTGGCGTCGCTACGAAATTGAAGTATCCGTAGGAACCGTAGAGTTGTTTGAGAGCATCCAGCCCCTCCCTAATCTGCCTTGTACTGAACAATTCTCCGTCGCTCAAGGGAACTCGTTTTCGCAACTCTTCTGGCGGGAAGGCTAGCTCAGCCAACCCGAGATGCTCGGCATCATCAAATGTGACTTTCTTGCGTAACGACGGCTTTCCGTTTCTTGCGTTTTCATCCTCAGAAGCTCCGCTATCATCATTTCCCCAGGGCGCATCCTCAGGTGCCTTTCGGAATCGAATGTCCTTCAATCGGTACTGAATCCCCTCATCGACATGAATCGTTACAGAGACGTGTTGCTCCGTCGCGTTGCCACGGATAATTTGGGCTTTCACTGTCGAAGTCATCTTAAAGAAGCCTCGGTCCCCCCAGGCACCCCTTACTGCTATCTCGTTGAACTCTTCTAACCTCTCGTTCGATGCTGAGAATTCCTTGCTCTCTAACTCAGAAATAAGCTGGTCTCGAATGGAGGAAGGCAAAGAGTTCGGGCCGTCGAATACGACGGAATCAACCACGACTTTCGGAAACACCTTTTGCCCTATCAACTCAGCCTTCTCGTCACTCGGGAGCGAAGGAGAGGAGCATCGCTCCGAAATGGAAGGTGTTTGAGCGTGAGTCGGCCAGCAGACTAGCGACCAGATGACTCCCAGCCATACCACGTATTGGTTTAGCTGACGCGACATCGAGGCGAGTTTACGCCTCTAGTTCTTACGCAGGCAACACAACTGACGCTGCGGCTCTTGCGGACCGCGCCCAACACCTCACTTCCGCTCATCCCTTCGTACACCGCCTGTTCTCGGTATTTCCGAGCAGTCTGGGGTATTTTCAAGCTAGGAACGGAGGAATATGCAGGAAGGGTGCAGTAGTTTTGCAGTAGTTGCTTGCTCATAACCACTCAACTCGAGTCATAACGGTTCAAATCGTCGTCATTGGAACCCGTTGACGGATATAGTAGAGTCCAAAGTTTTCACAACCCGTCAACAAAGCAATCTGATTTCCTAAACCGTTGGTCGGGAGTTCGACTCTCCCCAGGCCCACCATCTTTCTCTTTTTAATTCAGGGAGTTCCGCGACCTTGGTGGATAACGGCGATGCCCTAAAACGGTGCAGTGTCATAAAAGTGTCATAGTTCGTTGCTCAGAACGGGTCAAGTCGGAGCAGAACCGGACGGGCGGCTTGTATTTAATCCGCTCCGCCGAACCGAGAAGAAGATGAAGATGTAATAAATCACGCTCGCTAGGATTGGAGGGATGATGTTTCCCGACCATATAAACAGAGCGCCGAAAACCAGGGCAATCACAACTTCAGTAGCAGCGACCCCGAGGCCCGGAGCTATGCGGGAAGGAAGTCCGCTTTGATGCGCAACCGAAAACGCAAAAGCCGTCAACAGATTCGCTGAGAATGGCCCGTGCCCATTTCGCACGAGGCCGCGAATACAAATGGCTCTCCAAAACTCCTCAACCAGTCCGCCAATCAAAAAGATTATCAGCCACACACTTACGGAGCCACGGAGGAAATACTCATTCCCTTTGGAAAACAACGAGCCAACCGACAAGGATGACAGAAACGTCTGAAGACTAACTATCACGATGCCGCAGACAATTCCCGAAGCGAGCAGAACGACCCATGGCTGCGAGTGAACGGAAACGGGAACTATCTGCCAAAGGCGATTACCGACAAGGTCGCGCATCACGAGCAACAATAGTGCATACTTTGCGAGGACAAGAGGTCGGTTGGATTCTTCTCGCTTTCTTGCAATTTCCGGAGGCAAAACCAGCGTATGGTGCTTTGCTGCCCATCCCGCATGCCACCAATCGAAGACGAAAATCCAAATCAAAGGAAACGCTGCGAGCGCAGCGTAAATACGGAACTCACTCACTTGTCCACCATGGTGGGCGGAATGATAACATTGCCGCTTTGATTTCCACTATTAAACCGCCGAAATTGAAACTTGCAAATGACGATGATGAGAACCCATTTACTCCGCCGAGCATTTTTAAGAGATAATTGAACGTCAAACACCACCTCCGTTACTTATTTCTAGCTGTATGTTGCGCCGCGGTTCAGTTGGGTTCGTGTTCGACTCCTCGGGCGGGTCCCAAACTGATTGAGGCCGATGGTGTCCGCTATGTGGCGTGCGGCGGCGCGCTGTGGGTAGGAAATGACGGCAACCAGAAGGACCCCGCCACGATGAGCTATGAAATCGTCTTCAAAGATGCTCAGGGCTCAAACCACCATCTCACGATGGTCCATACGCTCAGAATTACTGACCTACCAGACGACACACCCGAATGCGCTATTTCGCATCCTACTGGCGCCCCCTAAGTGGCTTAACAAACTAGGCAATCCGGTCCGCTCCTTCGATAACTGTTAGGAAATTCTCTTAACACCATCTATCTCAGAATCCTAAATTCCCAATCAAGACCGCCTCGTACACCGCCTGTCCTCGGTATTTCCGAGCAGTCTGCGGTGTTCTCGTGCCGGAAACGGCTAGGGATGCAGGAAATCGTGAAAACACCGCAAATCGGTGCGTCGCGGTGAAAAAGGAATTTCTTGTCTCCAACTAAGATTGTCACTCCCTAGTACCAAGCTGGGCATGCTCCAAAACGGTGCAGTGTCATAAAAGTGTCATAGTTCTTTGCTCAGAACGGGTCAAATCGGAGCAGAACGGGGCACCGCTTTGCTGGCGTTGCGCTGAAGCGGCGCAAACATATCTCTTGGGGTCTGCGTTTACTTCAATTCTTAGATGGCTTCTTCGGGCGACTGGATTGTGGGCAGTGGTCACACTCGCGAGGTCTGGCCGTTATTGTGATTTCATCCGGTAGTTCCATTAGGAGGCTCGTATTGTCCTGAATGGACGGTTCGCCATCCAGCTTGTAGATAAACTTGATTGTTGTTTCGTAGGATTGAGCTGGTGGGCAAGAAACGCATCCAAACCTCCACTTCTTGACGAGCTGTAGTGTCGCGTCGACAAGAAACTTCGGCGATTCGGCTGTCAACGGTTCGGAGTTCACTACAAACCCATCCACTCCGACTGTTAGCTTCACAATTACAATTCCATCCAGATGCGCAGCTCGCGCCACCTCGGGATAGTGCGGCATTTCGATGTGCTTGAGGTAGACGACCGCTTTGTGCGCTTCTTGAGGAATACAGAATGACAGCAATAGGAAAAACGCGGCAGATGTGATTGGCTTCACTGTTTTTGTCGCTCGCTAGTAGAGCAACTCCACGTTTGCACAAATCATATCATCACAGGGGCGTCACTTCTGAATCTCGGTGTCCGGTAAGGCTCGGGGCCTATCGCTGGTTCCCGCATCCTGGAGGGGTATCCGCGACGTTAGCGTCCTACTTTGCTGGCCTCCATTGGAGACGGTCGACACGTCTGAATCCGGGAGGAATATCGAACAGGGCAGGGTCCAAGGGCCCCTCGAAGAGCTCCGTTATCTTGATGTCGCTGCTCATCTGGATGCCATTGCTTCCTGTAAGAGTCATGGTCAAGGAATTTTGACCCTTCCTTACCAGGAGTCCTGTTTCTCGACGCCCAACTTCAATATTTACTATCTTCCCCGTCAGCATCCGCCATCTTCCATTAATCACAACCCAATCGAAATCGTGAACTTTGGGCGCCTCGCTCGGCTTCGGCTCACACGAAATTCTTCTTTCATAGTCGAGATACCAACCATCCATGACGGTCACCGATGGCTCGGCCTTCGTATCGCCGAGAGGAGTCCGTTTAATCGTGGTGATGACGTACCTTGCCCATCGGCCGAACAGTTCTTCACGCTCCCCCGTGTCCACGGTTGTCGTCTCAACTAGAAACGCTGGGAGAGACGACGTATCCCAATCAGGGTCATCAAATCCTCGTGCCTTTAGTTCCTCGGGAGTAAAAAACGGTTTGGGGGGATATTCTTCGGAGATGAATTCCGCCCTGCTTGTATCCAACTGAAAACTCTGTCCAAGGTCGCATCGCTGGATTACCACGTCAGGAGATGGGTCGCCGGGCTCAAATGACCCACTGGCGTTCCGGTACTGTGCGGTGTTTCGACGTTCTGTGCGCCGTCTATCACCCATCGTGTATGTGGTTACTTCACCGCCAGCAAAGGTCCCCCACGTGTAATGCCAGACCAGCTTGGTCCCCTTTTCGATGGCTGGAGGTCTAAGAATGCTCAGGACGAGAATCGACCCAAGGAAAACACGCATGGCGCGCCTCCAATTCCGTGCTGATGCCAAACTCTAATCTCTGATACCGGCTCTGAGGAGAGAAAATTCCCGTCACCACACCGCTTCGTACACCGCCTGTCCTCGGTATTTCCGAGCAGTCTGCGGTGTTTTCACACGTCCATTAGGCCGTCTCTATGTGTCGAATCCCCCTGCCCATCGCATATCTCGAATTGATTCCTCGCGCATAGCCAAGAGCGTCGCACCATGTGATTGGAGAACTTGTGCGGCGATGCATTTTTCCACCCGGAGCATGCCAAGCAGAAGATGCCCTAACGATATTGGCCGTTGCCCCAGCTTGTCTGCCTCTTCCGCTGCAAGCATAAGGATTTTCTTGGAATCGGCACTAACCGGTACTTCGCGCGACCCTGTGACCGGTTGTGCGATGGTAGTCTTGGTTTCGATTTCTTTCCGAAATGATTCGATGGAGCCCGTCTGTCCACCAATTCGAGTAGCCAATGCCTCGTTTTCATGCGGAACTCTGGTGAATGTCGCAAGCCAAGAGTATTAAGTAAAGCCACATCGCAATCGGCGTTCCCTCGATATAAAGGTACTCCCAATGCCAACCCCCGACGTAAAGCGATTGGATGAAATCGCAAATAGTTCCAATCAGAAACAGTATTCCAACCACTAGTGGGATGAGAAACTCAGATGTCCGGCGTTCCCTCGAACGTTTGAACGTCCTGAGGGCAAGCCAAGCGGCGAGTGCATAAGCAAGACTCGCATAGAACGGACGCGTAAAGCTGCTCTGGTCGATGCAATAATTTCCGAGTTGGCAGCCTGAGCCAAAATAATGAAACAAGCGAGATTGACCGATGCCCGCTTGAAACTCCGGTTTAACTAGCCCGGGGGTGAGCGTCGGGATATTAAGCAGAGCGTATGCCATGCCCAGAAACGGAAGTAGCCACACCCAAAGCATTGAACGGTCTTGGAGAGCACGGCCGAGAATCCATCCGAGCAGAAGCGCCAACGCTACCTGGCACGGAAAGAAATTATTTCCACTCAATAGCCATGTGTAGGCGGGCTTAGGATTCCGCCAGCCCAATAGTTTCAAGAAATTTAGCGCCGATGCAGTTAGTATCCCGGCCGAAACTATCACTACCCAAAGCACAATCACCTGGTGAACTAAAAACATTAAGCCGAACTTGGCTTTCGGAGCGTCCCTCATGCGGTGCCGTATAGCAAATTTCGCCGAACTGTGCCAGTCGCGTGCCCCTAATGCCTGATTGAACGCATTTACGCGACAAGTACGCGGAGAGATTTGGGAAAGACAGAGGCCGGGAGCAGCAGGAAGATTGAGGCAAAGACTGTCTTGCGCATCGCACAAAGGCTAACATCAAGAGCAAGAGGAGGCCTTCACATGAAGCTACCTGCCGGTGAGCCGCAAGCAGACCTCAATCCAGCATCGTGACCGCTTCGTACACCGCCTGTCCTCGGTATTTCCGAGCAGTCTGCGGTAGTTTCACACTGAAAACGGCGGAATATGCAAGTAGCCACCAAAATACCGTAAATCGATGAGTAGAGGTGGCCCGTTGTCATGGTCTGAAAATCATGCAGTCTTATAGGAGCGTTAACCTTTCTTTCCCTGGGTTTCCGTGAAGCGGTATAGCTTGCTGCGATTCCAGCGTAGGTGTAGCGTCTGGATAATATGAAGCTGTACCGCGCATTCGCCCAAGGTACTGAGTTCGGCGCTCTGACGTCCCACCAGAAAGTGTTAGTCGTCGTGGGAGGTGGTCTTGTACTGCTCAGCTATTCTGCGCTATTGGGATGTGCATTTTTGTTCGGTATCTCGCTATTGACGAATCGATTCTCTTGGTATTGGACGACTTGCTTCATCTTTTGCGCTGCGGCTACTGCCGGATGGATGGCTTTCTACGCCGTGTTGTTTATTCGTTGGGAAGGGGTAATGATTTTACGACCGAATGTCGTGATGTTCTGGCTCCTGGCACTAGCAACGCTACTGTCCGCCTTTTTCGGATTTAAGAACCCCAACAAGTACCTCACCGCTTCAATCGTGGCAATAATCGTTGCGGCGTACAGTTACGTGTTCCCGATATTCACTTACGGCCTTTCTCTGCTCTGGAAGAAATAGGCGATTTTGCATCCGGTGCCAGCGCCTGAAATCCACCATCAAGACCGCCTCGTACACCACCTATTCTCGGTATTTCCGAGCAGTCTGCGGTGTTCTCGTGCTGGAAACGGCTACGAATGCGAGGAATCGGGAAAACACCGTAAATCGGTGGGAAGAGGTGTAGACAAAATTATGAAAAAGTGTCGTCACGATTCTCTGGCGTTCTTGAGGTTTGACGCAGTTTGAGAGTCCGCCCACATACGGAATCCGCCGAGGAAGGCGTTTTGGTTGTTACCAAGCCGTGTCCCGGGCGGCAGTTTCTTTAATTTCTTGATATTTCCGCCTCCCAAGACGACATAATCGGCTTCGAGAGCGGTCTTTAGTTCCTCTGCTATTTTTGCCACCTGCCGACGCCACTTTTTCTTTCCCAACCGTTTCAAGCCACGCAGCCCAAGGCAGTCCTCGTAGGTTTTCCCTTTCCTATAGGTTAGATGCGCCAGTTCCATCGGCTCCAGAATTCCATCCACAATCATTGCCGACCCGAGACCAGTGCCAAGCCCCAGAAAAAGCATGCGGCCCCCCTTATAGCTACCAAGCGCCTGCATGGCGGCGTCATTAATTACCTTCACCGGACATCCAAATGCCTCACGGAAGTTGAATTTCACCCAACCGCCTCCGAGATTATGGGGTTCACGAAGAGGATGCCCGTTAATTACAGGACCGGGGTATCCGAGTGACACACGGTCAAAAATCCAATCTTTGGCACAATTCTTAACTTCCCGAACCATTTTACTGGCGGTCATTGATGGACCCGAGGCAATCTTGCGAGAATCTTTCTGCCCGGTCGCTAGCAATTTGATATTTGTGCCGCCTACGTCGATGACGAGGACTCTTGGAGATTTTCCCCGTTGAACTCTTTTCATAAGTGCTGCTCCCCCCTGCGCGAATCTATTATTACACCGCCTATTCTCGGTATTTCCGAGCAGTTCTGCGGTAGTTTCACACTGGATTCCGAGGAATATGCAGGAAATAGACAAATCACCGCAAATCGGCGAGTAGAGGTGATACGGTCGTTTTCGTCCTACTTGACAACTTCTACTTTGACTGTGGTTGTTCCTTCGCTCGCTCTTTGTTTCTCGACCGCATTCACCGAAAGAGAAGCGCTCAACAATGTCAGAAGGACAATAGCGTTCATCAACCTCCGCGTCTAACTACGCTCTCTTTATCAGCCGGGTAATCCCGACCAAAATCACCGCACCGACGAATGCCACAATAATTGAGCCAATCATCCCGCCACCGGGCCAGATTCCCAACTGACCAAAAATCCACCCTCCGAGAAAACCACCGAGAATCCCGAGAATGATGTCTACCAATACGCCGTAGCCACCACCCTTCATGACCTGCCCAGCGAGCCAGCCGGCTATTAGCCCTACGACAATCCATGCCAAAAAATTCATAACTTGCCTCCTCTGATAGTTTGTTTCTGCCTTTGAGTGGCCCTCAATTGAAGGGAATCTACACCTTGCTCTGATGATTCGCAACGCAATGGTGGCGGGAGGCCTGGAAGCGTAGGTTTGCCCTGGCATTCAAATCAAGACCGCTCGTACACCGCCTGTTGCCGGTATTTCCGAGCAGTCAGCGGTAATTTCACACTGGATTCGGCAGAATATGCAGGAAATTGAGCAAACACCGCAGACTGCAACATACTGCGATGGCGAGTATTCAGGGTAGGGTTACTTAATAATGCCTGTTCACAACAGTTGCCACCCTGAGTACTATGTGGTCTCGCGGAGAGCAAGCATGATTACCGACTTCTCTACCGAGTACTCTAAGCGGAGCGATGCGAGCCAGGAGAACGCGTAATTCCCTAGCAAAATACGGTGCGCGATACTTGCTAGAGTGTCACAATCCTTTGCCGTTGCGACGTAGTTGCACCAAACTCTGAAAATTGAGATGCGGCGCGAAAAGACATTCAAGCGAATTGTCACACTCATGGCAATCGGGTTGGTGGTGCCGGCAGCGCCGGCGGGCCCGAACGAATCGGTGCGTGCGGAATTGGTACGGATGCAAGCAAAGGCTGGACTCACAATAGGTTGGTACGACCCGCATGGGCCCGAAATCGTAAACTTCACCAAGCGGAAGGTGGTTGGAAACAACATTTTAAAGAAAGAGTTTGCAGGCGTCGGAACAATAACTCCAGATGGGACTGAGATTGCATTTCAGGTGATAAAGTACACCGCAATTCTAGGGATTATGAACGCGGACAACTCCGATGTTCGAGAATTTCCAAGTGTTGTAAGACCGGGGCAATTTTGCTGGTCACGTGACACGTCGCAGATTGCTATGGCGACCGCAATCGACGATAAATCTGTCAGTTTGAAGGTCTTAGATTTGGAATCGAAGTCTGTCAAAGTTTTGTCGCCCGTCAAAAGAATCACATCGCAGTGTTGGTCACCCGACGATAAGAATGTCGTGTTTGAGTTTGATGGCAACGTGATGATTCAAGATGTCAGGAGCGAAGCAAAGCCGCAAACGCTTGCAACTGGGACGGGGCCCACATGGTCGCCCGATGGCGATTGGATTGCTTACCTAGATGAGCGCGAACACAACTACTACGTCATTCATCCGAATGGAAGGGGCAAGAAAAAGCTTTTTCACAGTCGAGAGGGGTTGGCAGGTTTGTACTGGTCGCCGGACGGTCGCATGGTTGCGTATGTGATTGAACAGGGCGGATTCTTGTTGCTGGAAAACAATCGACTAAAAGTAAGAAGGATAGAGGACAACTCAGAAGACTGGGTAGCCGACGGCCTCGATTGTTGCGCGAATATTCAGTGGGTTGCGAATCCAAGTCTAGTAAATCTTGTCCAATCCTGGCCCCCGAAGTAGCTGTATATTCCAGAGAAGAGAAGCCCCAATCCGCGATAGTTGTTGAGAAATCCTCTTCCCAGCGGCTGCGTCGGCAACGTTACCTCCATCAAGACCACCTCGTACACCGCCTGTTCTCGGTATTTGCACGCAGTCTGCGGTGTTTTCACGGTGGAAACGGCGGATTATGCAGGAAACAGCAATGTAGTGGTTTTCGGTGGCGTACCACGTTGGGACGGCGGTTCAATGAAAACTGGCAATCACTTGGGCTTCGTCTTCACCGCTAGGGATTACGTCTAGCAGGTGCACCATTTCCAGTACTAATTTCACATTTCCACGCGGCCTGAGCAACTTTAGGCTTGCGCCTCGATGTTTGAGGGAAGTAAAAGCACGCACGATGGAACCGATGCTCGAAGAATCAAGTTGTGTGACACCGGTCAGATTTAACAACAGCTTGCTGGTTCCGACTTCAATCAGCTGTCGTAACTGACTATCTAAGAAATCATTCGCGCGACCAATCGTCGCTTTTCCGCACGCCCCGCTTACGCTGCATGTCAACGAAGTTAGCAGACGCGCCTAAGCTGTCTGGGTCACCATCTGACACGGTTCTAGCTTTCAGAGTCTTGACTAGTCGCCTTACCGGACATCTTGAGTCCCAGTACTGAACATCTCCGGTAAGCGCGCTAATCAGGAGTTGCAAATTGGCCCTGTTGACTATGGCGTTCGGCAAAATGACTACTCGCCTAAAGGTCGCTTGAAGGCTGCCTCTGAAATTTTCAGCGAGAGTTGACACACTCAACATACGCCATCGTGATGGCCCTGATCCTTAACGGTGACCGCGTTGATGGTACAGGAGTTGACAGGGCGACCGATTGGCATAACCATTGGTCCGCCGATTGCTTGCATTACCCAGACGGCGATCTGACCGAGAAACTCATGTCTTCAGATTGCTTGGGATATTGGAAAGGAGTCAGAGAATGGAAAAGAGCACAACAAAAAAGGCGTCAGCAAGACCGAAAACTCTGAAGCTTAGGAAGGCGAAGGTATTGCCATCAATTAAGAATCTCAGGTGCATCATAGGACCAAACGTGGGCGTGCAGAGCAAGACAAACTAGGTCTGAGGTTCGCTCGGTCGCCTACGTGAACGGGATTCCGAAACGCGTGTGCACCTCATATTCTCCAAACCGACCGCAAGAGCACACAGCGTTTCGGAACTAGGGCGCTACCGTCCAGGCGGGTTGACGTTCAAGCGCGGGCCGGCAAGTGCGCCTCTCGCATCTCTCTGTCATGGTGCAGCTGGAATCGGTTATTGTCTGTACCGAATCGGACAACGCCGCCGGGACGGCTCCGCGCTCGCACTTGCTGATCTCTGGACGCAAAAGGCATTCGCGTTTTCGTCGAGGGTGGACGCCTTTAGGGTGCTACGGCCGGACAGAGCGTCACTTTTTTGTTCCGACCCGGGACTGCATTTCTTGCGCAGCCTCGTTTCGGCCGAATTACGGGACGTACAAATCGCAAATGCAGCGATCCGGAGGTTCCTTACTTGCTCACGCCGAAAATCCGATTCCATTGACCTGATCTTCGGCAAACCTGGTCTCCTTTTGGGGTGCGCCGAGATCATCGAGGCGATAACGACCAAGGGACAACACGATGTTCAAGCTGTGCGATCTCGGGGCGATGAGATTGCTTCCGAAATGATTACCGCTGTTCAGCACGGAAAGTTCTCATCATCTCGTTCCTCTAACCCAATTACTGTTGCACACGGTTTGGGAGGTCTACTCTTTGCGCTGCTACGCTGGGCTGGGGTTGTCCGGTTCAAAAAGTCTTCGACGGTCTTCGATATACTGGACGAACTTGCGTCCCTATCCGAACCGTGCGGCGGATATCTCCAGTGGCCATTGCATACTCAAAACCCCTACCTGAAGCATAGTTGGTGCAGCGGCACCGCAGGTTTGGTTCTGCTTTTTGCGCTGGGGCACGAGATTTCCGGGAGGTCGAGCTACGGCGAAGCGTCCGAAAGAGCCGCTTTGACGATTCCGTTCAAAGAGTTGCCCGGAGGGTCACTCTGCTGCGGCCTAGGAGGAATTGCTTATGCTTTCCTTGCGGTTCATCGCTTCACAGGCTCCAAGACATGGCTGAATCGAGCGCGCGAGGCTGCTCGCAGAGCAGTGGCCATGTCCCGGGAAAGAGCATTCCAGGACTCTCTATACAACGGCTTACTCGGTGCATTGTTTGTTTTGGAAGATCTCGAACAACCAAAGACAGCGGGTATGCCTATTTTTGAGCCGCTTCGGGCTACATCCAACCCGCGCTAGACTCAGTACCGTTTTCCTCAAGCTCTTATTGGAGGTATCGCAAGTGGCCAAGAGCTCGCACAAATCGCCGCGGAAATCTTCCCGCGCTCAATCACTCGATAGCAAAGCCAGGCCGCCTCAATTGAAACTGCAATCGAAATTCCTACGGGGCAGAATTGCGGCCGAGTTTTTCCCTCCACGTTGATGCCTCGCGCCAGGGTTCGCCCAACTCCTAGATCGACGCTTCTTTCTCACGAAGCAGTCGTGCGTTACCTCCTGCGTCGGAATATCTTGCGATCGGCCGAGGCGGTTCGTGGCGAGGCAGCGGTTAAGAAACTGTCACGCCGAAATCACGGCTACGCGGTGATACGCGATAACGGTGATTCATACCTAATCAAGCAAGGAATCGACAGCGGTCGAATTTCCACCGTTCGGCATGAGAGCTTGGTTTACGACACGCTTCGCCAGGAAGCTTGCGAGCTTGCCCCGTTCTTGGTTCGCTCTTACGGCTACGATTCCCGCATGTCCGTTCTGGTCATCGAGTTTCTGAAGAATGGGGAAACCCTCACCAGCTACTGTGCGAGACGGCGCACAATTCCGAGGACCATCGGCGCAGAGATGGGAAAAGCGCTCGCGATTTTACATATGACGAACTGGTCCGCCCGGACCCTTCATTCGCGCCTAGCGACAGATAGGCTGCCCTGGGCGCTGTTTCTCGCAGAACCCGTCGCGGAGTATTTGTGGAACTCAAGCGCCGGCGTCATCGAACTACTCAAGCTTGTGCAACGATTCGGCGAATTTCGTGCGCATTTGCAGCGTATCCGCAAAGGGTGGGAGGCCAAGACGGTGATTCACGGCGACGTTCGTTGGGAAAATTGCATCCTTGTACCCCTCAGCGGAGGGAACGGCGATGTGCGACTAAAAATCGTGGACTGGGAAATGGCAAAGGTCGGCGACCCACTTTGGGATATCGGGGCCGTTTTCTCCAGCTTCCTGAGCTTTTGGATCAACGGCATACCGATCATAGGAGACGGTCCGCCAGACAAATATGTCGAGGCAGCTGAAGTACCGTTGGTTCGGCTACAACCCTCGATGCGCGCCTTCTGGAGATCGTACAAGCACCAAGTGGCAATCACTGGAGGCGCATCTTTGGAGTTTCTTCTGAAGGCTACGGAATATGCAGCTGTCCATCTCCTCCAGACCGCTCTAGAACAGGTAGCAGAGGCAGTGGCGGTTCCGGGCGGGGTGATCTGCCTTCTGCAAGTGAGCCTGAACATGATGCGCGATCCAGGCCGAGCCGCCACGGATTTATTGGGTATTGCGTGATCGAACTTGGGTGACAACAACTACAACGAGCAAGTAGCCGATGCCCTTCGGGCGCTGGCCATCCACTCACCGATGGACTTCTCGTGGTTAGGCAAACCGTGTCTTTCCTATTCTCGAGGATTCGCGCGAGCGATCAATCGTGGATCATCACTGGTTCTTCTGCGCTACGCCTTACAAGGCACACTCTACGAGAACTTCTACTGCACGGGAGGGGCCTGCCCGATCCTTAATGAGGAAACCTTACTCGCCGAAGCGGAGATCGTGGAATTCGTTTCGGTTTTGACCGAGTCGATCGGCGGGCAGGTAGGGTTCTGCGAGGATAAAGGCTGGAGGGCGTCCGTTGTACGCGGGGACCAAGTGCTCATACGGCGCAACGGCTTCGAAGCATGGATTTCTCGTAGCGATTGCCTAAGAATGGGCAGTCCGTTGGTCCCCGGGGCGCGACTGGCGGTGCGGTGTCCACGGCAGAGGCCGCGTATTTCGTATGGATTCTTTGTTGTGCTTGGCAAGAAACCTTTGCCGCCCAAGCCTGGCCCAATGTCGCGCTGGTATTGGAATCTCACCGTGGAAGGAGCAGCCCACTTTCTTCAAACAGCTACGACGATCCTCGATAGCGCCGGAGTGAGCTACACGCTGAAGGTTCCGAATCATCCGAACCGATTCAACCGCTGCGATGCTGGCGTGATCTACCTTCGTCATCGGGACTGCGAGCCATCCTTCAAATATTTGGCGAGGATCTTTGCCGAGGTCCGCCCTTTCCTGAAAGAGGGTACACCAGCCCTTACAAGGCAGATAGCCCCAGGACTGGCCTGGGCCGAAGACCCCGTGATTAAGGATGCGACGGAAGGATCAAGCTTCGGAAGTCATCGTTGTTACTTACTTGCCGACGCAATCACTGATGCGTTCCAGCGGGACGTGACGTCTCCTGAAGAACGTCTGCGATTAGTCAAAACGCGCTTTGCAGAAGAAGCAATCGATCTAGATCGCCCCTTTCGAACCTTGCGTGGCCCTGCTGTCCCCGCGCTCGATGAACTGGGGGCTCGACTCGGGCGCAGCTACGGTTCCACCAGACCGCCGAAGCGAGTTGACTGCTTGTTTGAGGCGGCACAAGCCATTGGCGAACAAATTGCGAGCGACGCGCTGTGGCACGGAGATATGTGTAACTGGCTCAGACCTGTCAAAGGACCATCAGGACCCGAGCCGGTGACCGAGCATCGCACCCGGAAACTTCTCGGCCCGGACATGTACTCAGGGACCGCAGGTGTTGCACTGTTTTTTGCGGAGCTGTGCCATGAGGAGGCGGACCGCCGATTTCGACGCGTGGCCTTGGGTGCGATCCGACACGCCATCCGTTGTGCTGAAATGATTTCTGCAAGTCAACGCCTTGGGCTCTACACGGGACTGGTCGGAATTGCGTATGCGGCTGTCCGGGTAGCCTCAGTGACTGGCTGTGCGGAGCTGATCGACGAATCCAACGAACTGATTGAGGCAGCCACGCGCCAAGCGCAGCGTTCTGGTCATTTTGACTTACTCGGCGGGAGCGCCGGCGCGGTCGTGGGCTTGCTCACGCTTCAAAGAAGTCTGGGCCGTTCTGACTTAGGAGCGGAGGCCATCAGATTGGGAGTCAGCCTTCTCCGAACTGCCGATAAGCGCGGGAAAACGCTTTCGTGGAAATCAGCATTGATTGGGTCATCAAAGAATCTGACCGGATTCGCCCATGGGACTGCGGGAGCAGCATTCGCTCTACTAGAGCTCTATCAAGAAACAAGAGACGAAAGATTTTGGGCCGCTGCCGAGGGTGCGTTCGAATATGAGCGGCAGTGCTTCGATGCCGATGAACACAATTGGCCGGACTACCGAATAGAGTCGAAGTCACGTCGGCGTCGGGAACGCCTGTTTGCCAACTGCTGGTCCGATGGCGCGCCGGGTATAGCGCTTAGCCGGGTCCGAGCCTGGGAAATTCTCGAGAACGAGAGTTACAAATTAGAGGCCGCTGATTCCATGCAGACAGTTCAGCGAGCGATACTCGACTGGCAGCGCTCACACAGGGGTGATTGGTCCTTGGGCAGCGGACTAGCAGGCAATTGCGAGATACTCCTGCGAGTAAACACCGCGCTGGCAAGCGGGATGTCTTCCGATCGCTCCTCGTTGTTCGAGTTGTTGCGACAGGCGGCGTTTGAGCATCGCCGCTGGCAGAACGCATGCCAGAGCGAAAGCCCAGGCCTCATGGACGGATCAGCCGGGCTCGGCTATCTCTGCCTGCGTGCATCACGACCGCACACACCCTCGCTTCTGGAGTTCGGTCGAGAATGATGGGACGACGACCAACCGACAATGTAAATCTTCCGGCTCATCGATGCTCCCTGATGAGACAAACCCGGGTAACTCCTGATTAGTCGCGTAACCGGACAAGTAAACCGAAAAGGTTTCGAACAGACCTTACGCTTTTGGACTGTGAGGACTTTTGTGGGGACTCCGCGTACATTTCAGTGGATGTCGGTACATCTTGATTCAACTCGCCACATGTCTCAAACTCATTGAGACTGGAAGGGTTGCAGGGGTTTCTGCCTTCCGTCCAACGAGTTAGCTAAATTGCTCAGAAACGCTTCCTAAACCGTTGGTCGGGAGTTCGACTCTCCCCAGGCCCACCATCTTTCTCTTTTTGATTCAGGGAGTTCCGCGTCCCGGGTGGATAACGGCGATGCCCTAAAACGGTGCAGTGTCATAAAAGTGTCATAGTTCTTTGCTCAGAACGTAGCGTGGCTGTTACCAGACCCCAACAGAACGGGCACAGTTCTTGCACAGATGGAGCGCACAGCGCTTCTGTGACAGCCAGTTGCAGAACTGTTGTTCGCTATCGGCAAAGCTGCCAGCGCAGGGTATCGGATTATGCAGGTTGATTTTCTCTGGATGTTGCTGACCTTCCCGATAGGACACCAACCAGCACGCCCATTCAAGGCATTGCGGCTGCTTCTTGTAAGGCACGGAATAAACTCGCTCAGAGCGTCTTAACGGCTTTTCGGATGACGCCGCCATTCTTTCTTGCACAAGTCAAGACGGGCTCTTGTCTATTTCTACATCAAATTCATCGAAGGCTACGGCCACAGAAGAAGTGTATCGCGGGACTCTGCATGGAAGAGGTTGTGAAAGAAGAGAACCCCGTCCGATGCGAACTCTAAAAGAATCCCCGCCTTCACGTGTGGGGAGTGTCAACCAGGCCTTCAGCGCAGTCGCCATTAATGTGCAAATCACGCAGCCTTTCTTCTATCGGATACTCATCCAGCGTGCCCCGCATATTATGCTCGTGGATTTTTCGTGCCACCCTCACTGCAGTTGACGAGGTAGTGGCGCATTCCTGGCAGAACCGTCGCTGGGTGGCAAAATCCACTATAAGGGAAGTGACTTGAGCGAGACAGGTTGGGCAGACTGTCAGAGGTACTGAAGGCATGGGGTGAGTGTAACAAAAGCCGAAATTACAATCCCATTAGTCGGTTTTCCTAATCAGCCTGAGCTAAGCCTTCAAATTCCCAGCCACGCCGACCTCGTTACACCGCCTATTCTCAGTACGTACGAGCAGTCTGCGGTGTTTTCAGACTAGAAACGGCGGAATATGCAGGAAATCGGGAAAACACCTCAAATCGGTGACGTCGAGGTATTACTGATTCCAGGGCGAAAATGCCGACGCTTAGGTAGGTCGTCTCGAAAGTTATGAAGGTCTTCAACCGGTTAAGCGTCAAAGAGACACGAGCGTAGTACCTTCTGCCTATTGTCTTCGGCTCTGCTAAACAGATATGCTCACACAACTCTGCATGGAAAAAACTTTGACTCCAACCAGAGGCGTAAGCATGGTTGGTGACAAGCCAGCCCTCACATCGGAAAAGCCTTCCAAAGGGTGCTTCTTTTACATCGTCAGCCCAAGTCACACAGACAAGAACCGACGCTATGTTAATTCAATCGAGCGGCCGACGGATGACTCCTGTGGCCCCAAAGTCGCTTTTCGACCCGCTCTCTTGCGAAACCCTTCACCTCGCTTGCGCTTTGCCGTTCTTACTGTGACTTCCTTAATCGAGTAGAAGGATTGCCGGACTTTGTGGTGGTGATGGAGCCCGGTCATCTGTGCAAAACATGAGAGCCCCGTCATCCGGAGTTATTAGAATCCCCAATCGCAACCGCCTCATAGGCTAATTGTCCTCAGTGTTTCCGAACAGTCTGTGCTCGGCTCGCATTCTCCTGCCGAGTCGCGGGGTGTTTGCATGGATATGTGCCGCAAAGATTGACAACATCTCCAGGCAGGTCGAACTTTCGTTAGGCCCGAACGTTACTGCGGCCCTTCCAAAACTGGGAAAGTGGCCGAATTCCGCTGCGGACCCCGTCGGGGCCGGTAGGTTCCGAGTAACTATCGTCCCCGGCTTTTTCCACTTCAATAGGCGATTTTTACTTCACGACCTCCAATTCCACCGTGGTTGTGCCTTGTTTGACGAAATCCAATTTCTCCGCAACGGCTCGTGAGACGTCCACGATTCGTTTTCGTGAAGTTGGACCACGGTCGGTCACAGTCGCTTCCACACTCTTGCCATTCTTTGTGTTTGTGATTCGAACCTTGGTTCCGCAGGGTAGGGTTCGATGTGCGGTCGTGAGTTCGGAGGGGTTGTAATTTCCCCCGCAGGCCATCTTGTGACCTTCCATACTCTTGCCATAAAACGCGGCCAAGCCTGTCTGAACTTGCGAGCCGGTACTGTTGGCCTTTTGTTGTTCGAAGGCCTCTACCCAAGGAGGTGGGCTCAACAGCGTTAGGACGAACACGACGCCCATCAGTCGTCGCATCGAACTACGCCCTTTTAATCAGCCGAGTTATGCCGACCAATATCACCGCACCGACGAATGCCACAATAATTGAGCCAATCATCCCGCCACCGGGCCAGATTCCCAACTGACCAAAAATCCACCCGCCGAGAAAACCACCGAGAATCCCGAGAATAATGTCCACCAATACTCCGTAGCCACCACCCTTCATGACCTGCCCAGCAAGCCAGCCGGCTATTAGCCCTACAACAATCCATGCCAAAAAATTCATGACTCGCCTCCTCTGATAGTTTGTTTCTGCTTTTGAGTGGCCCTCAATTGAAGGGAATCTACACCTTGCTCTGACGATTCGCAACGCAATGGTGGCGGGAGGCCTGGAAGCGGAGGTTTGCTCTGGCATTCAAATCAAGACCACGTCGTACACCACCTATTCTCGTTATTTGCATGCAGTCTGCGGTGTTTGACGCTGGATTCGAAGGAATTGCAGGAAATCGTGAAATACCGCAAATCGATGCATACTCGAACGCTTGTTGGGATATTCTGAGCGCCCTAGGAGGGATTACCAGATGAAACTCGCCTATGCGATTAAATATGTCGCTGATATGAACCGGGCGGTGAAATTCTATCGAGACGTGCTTGGTTTGCAGTTGAAGTTCGAATCACCGGAATGGAGCGAATTCGCCACCGGAGAAATAACTCTCGCTTTACATCCGGCAACTGCCAAGCATTCCGCAGGAGCAGTCGAAGTGGCTTTCACAGTTACCGACATCCAGAACTCTTATCAAGACCTGAGCGCGAAAGGCGTTCGCTTCACCATGCCGCCAACGAAACAGGATTTTGGCGGTGTCCTGGCACAGTTCGTGGACTCGGAGGGCGGGTATTGTAGCGTAGGCGGTCAATAAGGGGCAGTACCGACGGCTAGGAAAAACGCAATCCTCCGTGCTGCGGATGGCAACTATGTTTGGAGGCATTCTATAACAACTGCGAACCTTCGGAGTAAGCGCTGCGATTTAGTGGAAACTGGCAATCGCTTCAGTCTCGTCTTCAATGCTGGGAATTACGTCCAATAAATGCACTGTCTCCAGAACCAACCTCACATTTCCGCGAGGTCGCAGCAATTTCAGGCTGGCACCTCGATGCTTAAGAAGAGTAAACGCTCGCACAATGGAAGCGATGCTCGAAGAATCCA
>Ga0335085_10004677_pt1 | contig 22500 bp, 13 predicted proteins | sample Lox_Sample_45_FD_206712 | JGI IMG/M metagenome (GOLD analysis project Ga0335085, IMG submission 206712) | Soil microbial communities from Loxahatchee National Wildlife Refuge, Florida, United States - Lox_Sample_4.5 | ecosystem: Environmental > Terrestrial > Soil > Wetlands | place: USA...
GTGTGACCGTCAAATCGCTGTCCAACGCAAATCCTTGTATGGGGTGGGTTGGTGGGCCAGGGTTCCAGTCAATTGCGGTGCGGGGCTTCTGTGTGGGCCGGCATGGCCTTCGTCATCGGCTCGCTGCTCATCGGCCATATCCAGGCGGCGCCTGGTACTGCCGTCGCAAAGCACGCACCAGCCGCTCATCCCGCTCGCCCGGACATTCTTTTTGTGCAGACACTCGTCTACGTATCGGGTCCGTTGGCCCAACGCTTCCCGAAAGGGAGCGTGATGGCCCGTCTGACTTCCCCGCTACACGCGCCAGTTCGCCTGACCGAGGATTTCTTTGCCGCTGCCGATCCGCAGCCGAATTTCGACGCGACCAAAATCCTTTTTTCCGCACAAAAGACGCAAAACGATCGCTGGCAAATTTGGGAGATGGACCTCGACGGCTCGCACAAGCGGCAAGTTACAAAATGTACGTCCGACTGCCTGCGTGGTGCGTACCTGCCCGCCGATGAAATCGTGTTCACGGTCGAAACAACAAAAGGCAAGCGACTCGTCTCACATCTCGCGATCGTGAAATCCGACGGCTCGAACTTTGCGCCCATCACCTTCGGAAGTGCACCCTTCGAATTGGAAACGGTTCTGCGCGATGGTCGCATCGTCGTCTCCGCGCCTTGGCCGTTGCGTGGCGCAGATGAAACGAGCGGCAGCCGGCTGCTTTACACTTTGCATCCCGATGGTACCTCCCTGGAATCGTTTCGCTGCGATCATGGCGACAAGGCTATTGAGGCTGACGCCGTGGAATTGGACGATGGCTCGGTCCTTTTCGTTCGAAGGGCAATTGCGGGAGCGGCGGCGGGCGGCGCGCTCGAGCAAGTCAAACCAGGCGATTTGCACGCGACGCCTTTCGGCAACAACCAGGCCATTTACGAATCGCCGCGCCAGCTCTCGGGCAACGAACTGGTGCTCGCGAAAGCATCGCTCACCGCTACGAATGCTCCCGGACGATTCGATCTGTACCTTGTCGACCGGAAAACGGGCGGGACCAACGTGCGGCTTTACGCGGATGCCACACTGTCCAGCCTACAGCCCACGCCGGTGCTGCCCCACGCCATTCCCAAGCATTTCTGGAACACGCTGAATCCGGAATCCAGCACCGGCAACTTCATCTCGCTGGACAGTTATCTTTCCGCCGACGAAGCTCGCGGTCGCATCGCCACACCGATTTCTCGTATTCGCGTTTTGGCGTGGAATCCGAACACCGGACAGGAAAGCGAACTTGGCATCGCGCCTGTAGAGGCCGACGGATCGTTTTTCGTGCAAGTGAGCGCCAATGTGCCGGTGCGCTTTATGCTGCTCGACGCAAAAGGGCAAGTCATTCGGGAAGAGCACGGCTGGGTGTGGTCGCGGCCGGGCGAAGAGCGCGGCTGCACCGGGTGTCATGGGGATAAGGCCATCGCCCCGGAGAATCGCTGGCCACTAACGCTGCGACGATTCGATACGCCAACGCCGTTGGGAGAAAGTGAACATGGTCCCGCATCGTCTCAGGCAAAATAAGGCACAGCGCCTCGCACGCGTGGTCCTGGTTCTCGCAGCGACCCTTCCCCTCTTATTTCCGAACCTCGGCACTATCACCACTACGCAATCCGCCGGCAAGTGGCCCACCTATGAGGACGTCACCGACAATGCGAACCTTCATTTCCGTCATTCGTTTGGCGAACAGAAATTAAGCTCGATTCTCGAAGCCACCGGCTCCGGCTGTGTGTGGTTCGACTACAACAACGACGGCTTGCTCGATCTTTATGTGCTCAGCGGCCGCTTCCTCGAGGGCGTGACCAATCACTCGAAGGCCGACGGACTAGACGCCACCAACCATCTCTATCGCAACAATGGCGACGGCACCTTCACCGACGTAACCGCGCAAGCTGGGGTGGCGGGTAAAGGCTTCGCCATGGGCGTGACCGTGGGCGATTATGACAATGACGGTTACGAAGACATTTACGTCACGAACTGGAATTCTTCGATTCTGTACCATAACAACGGCAACGGCACCTTCACGGATGTCACGGAAGCCGCAGGCGTGCAGAACAATCATTTTGGCGTGGGCGCCGCGTTTCTGGATTACGACCGCGACGGTCGCCTGGACCTCTTCGTCGGCAATTACCTAAAGTTTGATCCAAATTCCAAGAAGCCCTACTACACCGCCGACGCTTTTGCCGGACCGCTGGATTACGAAGGCGATGCCAGCCGCCTATTCCACAACAATGGCGACGGCACCTTCACCGATGTTTCCGAAAAAGCAGGGGTAGCAAATCCGGCGGGCCGGGCCATGGGCGTGACCGTGGGAGACTACGACAACGATGGCTGGCCCGATGTTTACGTGGCGAACGATGCCATGGAGAGCTACCTCTACCACAACAACCACGACGGCACTTTCACGAATGTTGCCCCCGATCAGGGCGTCGCCTACGGGACCAACGGCGACACTCCGTCCGCTATGGGACCGATCTTCGCCGATTACAACAACGACGGCGCCCTTGATCTATTCGTCTCCGACATGCGCTACCACCGGCTGTTCCGCAATTCGCTCAAAGACGGCTTTTTCAACGACACCACACTTCAATCCGGTATTGCACAAATGACCGGCCAATATGTGGGCTGGGGCGATGGCTTTTTCGATTTCGACAACGATGGCTGGAAAGATACATTCATCATCAACGGCGGCCTGCACTGGCTGGTGCCGATGGAACCCTCGCTGTTACGCAACAACGGCAATGGCACTTTCACCGACATTTCTGCCGATGCGGGAAGTGCCTTCAAAGCAAAAAATGTAGGACGTGGTGGATGCTTTGCCGACTATGACAACGATGGCTACATCGATGCGTTCATGGTCATCCTCGGTGGCAACGGCGTGTTGCTGCATGCGAAGCCTCCCGTTGGGCCGCACAATCACTGGCTAACACTCAAACTAATCGGCACCGTCAGTAATCGCGACGGCTTCGGCGCGCGCATCGAAGCGGACGCTGGCGACCTCCATCAGGTTGTCGAAAACGTGCCGCAATCCGGTTATCTCTCGCAACACGATCCGCGGCCGCACTTCGGACTGGGCTCACATGCGGAAGTCGATCTGCTAACAGTTCGTTGGCCCAACGGGACCGTGCAAAAACTCGAGCACATCAAAGCCGACCAAATCCTCACGATCACAGAACCGGGCCAGCGCCAGACTCCGCCGCCAGGAGCAAAAGCGCAATGAGGTTTCATTTCACAATGCGCTCGCTGTTTTCTGTCGCGTTTGGAGCAGTTGGCACGTTGGCTATGCTGCTATGGCCCGGGTGGACCGGGAACGCGCAGACGGGCTCCTCGCCCAATTACTTGACGCCCATCGCCGCGAAGTTCTCCCTGGACGGATCGCGCATTTACGTAGTCTGCGAGGACGACGATTCAGTTCTTGCCGTCGATGTGCGCACCAAACGCGTCGTCAAAAAAATTCGCGTCGGTCATAAACCGAAAGATTTGGCGGTTTCTCCGGATGGCCGGACTCTGTACGTTTCCAACGAGTGGAGCGACACGGTCAGCGTCGTGGACACTGGCACCTTCCGCATAAAAAAGACACTGCCAACGGGATGGGGTCCGCGCGGACTGACGACCGACCGTCCCGGAAAAATCCTGTACGTCGCCAATAGCGTCGGCAATGACATTTCGGTCATCGATCTCGCCGCGGGAACCGAACGCAAGCGCCTCACGGCCCTCCGTTCTCCGCATTACACGCAGCTCTCGCGCGATGGTCGCCACGTCTTCGTTTCCAACGTCCTGGCCCATCTGGAAGCCGCCGATGAATCTCCGGTTTCCGAATTAATGGTGATCGACACGCAAAAGCAGACGGTCTCCGAGCGCGTCGCCATTCCCGGTGTTCTGGAAATGCGCCACATTGCGGAAGCACCCGGGCCGCGAGGCGGCTACCTGCTGGTCCCGTTCATGCGTCCCAAAAACCTGAATCCGTTGATCCAGGTGGCCAATGGCTGGATCATCACACACGGTGTCGCCATTATCCGTCTACCCGGCGCCGACGGCGGTGCGGCCGCCCGCTCCCAAGTCACGCAGATCCTTTTGGACGATATCGATCGCTACTACGCCGGCACCGACGGCGCCGCCTTCACTCCCGACGGTCGCTACGCGCTGATCACTCATGCGGAAGCCGCCATTGTCTCCGTAATCGACACGAAATTATTGAGCCAGCGTTTGCGCGCGTACCCCGCCGACGAATTGCAGAATCGCCTCGACACCGCGGGGCAAATTGTAGTGCGTAGATTGCCTACTGAAAGCAATCCCACCGACGTGCTTGTGGCGCCCGACGGCCGTGCCGCGTACGTCGTCAACCGCCTTGACGACAGCCTGACGGTTATCGCAGTTCCGCAATTCCAGGTTCGCGCACGCATCGATCTCGGTGGCCCCAAGGAAATCACCAAGCTCCGCCAAGGCGAGCGCCTGTTTCACGACGCGAAATTTTGCTTCCAGGGCCAATTCGCCTGCGCCACCTGCCATCCCGACAATCACATCGATGGCGTGGCATGGAATCTCGAAACCGCGCAATTGGGCCGCGATCGCGTGGCGAATCGCACCCTCCGTGGGATTGCCGAAACCGCTCCTTACAAGTGGAATGGCCGCAATCCCGATCTCGAAACGCAGTGCGGCCCACGCATCGCCAAGTTCCTGTTCCATTCCGAAGGGTTCAGCGCCGCGCAGCTTTCCAGTCTGGTCGCGTTCATCAAATCCATCCCGCTTCCTCCCAATCGCCATCTAGCTGCCGATGGCCAACTGACGCCGGCCCAAGAGCGCGGTCGCGACATCTTCTTCAAGAAGGCCTGCGACACTTGCCATCCACCGGCAACGCACTATACCGACAAGAAAAGTTTTGATGTGGGGACGGCGGCAAAATACGACACCTCCGGCATGTTCGATGTGCCGCAACTCGATCGCACCTACGAGAAACCGCCGTATCTCCACAATGGCGAAGCGCGTTCCCTTGAGGAAATTTGGACTATTTACAACCCAACGGACAAGCACGGCGTTACCTCCGACATGTCCAAGGAACAGTTGAACGATTTAGTGGAATTTTTGAAGTCGCTGTGAGGCCCGAAGGCAGTCGTATGGAGCAAAAGAGATGAGAGGTAAACAACAAAGGCGATGGCTGCTTGGCGCAATAGCGGGGGTCTTACTATTTGCCGTGACTGCCTCGGCGCAGACGCCTGCGCTCTACGCAAAATGGGAAAACTTCACTACGGCAAACGGCATGCCGGACGCCAAAGTCCTTAGCGTGGCGGTAGACGGGGACCGCGTATGGGCCGGCACCGAGAATGGTTTGGTGCTGGTAGAAAATGGAAAAATCGCCAAGGTATACACGGTGGCCGATGGCTTGCCGAACCGCGTCGTCACTGGTATCGCTGTCGACAAGAAAACCGGCGATCTCTGGCTGGCCACGTTCGGAGGACTCAGCCAATTCTCGGGCGGCGAATTTCACAACTACGACAGCCTGACCACCGGTCTTGCCAACAACATTGTCTATGGCGTGGCTATTCAGGATGAGTTCGTCTGGGTGGCGACCACCGCGGGGATCAACCGCTACAACACACGTACGGGTGAGTGGTCCATCTTTAGCGAGAAAAACGCGCCGATCCATGAACCGTGGGCCTACGGCATTGCTGTAGCTGAAAAGAAGGTTTACGTGGCGGTGTGGGGCGGCGGTGTTCTTGAGTACGACATTGCCGGCGGCTACTGGAAGCCGTACACCGATCCGGATGGCGAGATGGAGATTGTTCTTTTCAAGAATCAGGGACTTATCCACATCATCGTCAGCAACATCTCTTACAACCGCGACACCGACATGTTCTGGGCCTCCACGTACTTCGGCATGAGCGGCTACGACGGCCACAATTGGTTCAACTATCTGTCCACCGACAGCGGCCTCGCTTCCGATTTCATCAACGCCACACAAACGCGTGGGGACGACGTGTGGGCCTGTACCGACAAGGGTCTCAGCTATCTCAATTTCAAAACCAACACCTGGGTTACCTATCGACCCAACAAGGACACTGGAAAGGGTGAAATCGTCATCACCGCCCCGGACAAGAAAGTGACTACGATCGAAACGCCAACTTCCCTCGCCCACAACTACATCCTGAACATGGCGTTTCAAGGCGACGACATTTGGGTGGCCACGGCCGCAGGGCTGAGCCATGGTATCGATGAATCTCACAAGGAAGGTAAATCGAATGAGCAAGCAAGAACTAGCCGTTGAACCTGCTGTGCCGGCCGAAAACGCCGGTGTATCTATCAAAAGGAAGGCTATCGAAGCGCCTGCGGTGCTCAACGAAGCGTACAAGTATGCGAAACCGTCGTCGTTCTCTCGAGGCATGCGCCTGGATATCAATGGCATGACGATCCTGCTGATTTCCGGCACCGCCAGCATCGATGAAAATGGCGTTTCCGTGCATATCGGGGATTTCCGGGCGCAAACTTTGCGCACCTACTGGAACATCACCGGCTTGCTGGCCGCAGAAGGCGCCACTTGGAAAGATGTTGTGCGCACGACGTGCTACCTGCGCGACATCGAACGCGATTACGCCGAGTTCAACGAACTGCGCACGCAATTCTTCAAGGAAGCGGGTTTGGACCCGTTGCCGGCCTCCACAGGCATTCAGGCGATTCTTTGCCGGCCCGAACTGCTAATCGAAATGGAAGCAATGGCTATCTTCCCCACGAATCGCAAGGCGTAAGCCGCATAGGCTTTCGGGCCCCGAAAGAATTTGTCGTTGGCTCCTGGTTCTTCGCGTTCCCGGAAGGGCCAGGAAAAGGAAGGATTCCATGAGTATTGCGGGAAATGTTGGGTTGGAAGATCTACCGCGAATTTGCCCGCTGATCAGCCGAAGAGTGCAGAACTCCATGGGCTCGCCGAAAACGCGGAACGTCATCGTGAGCAACGTGCGCTTCGGTGGCATTCGGCCGGTAGTCATCGCGGGTCCTTGTGCGGTGGAAAGCATGGAGCAGACACTCGCAGTGGCACGCGCGGTGAAAGAGGCGGGCGCGGAGATGCTTCGCGGCGGAGCCTTCAAGCCGCGTACGTCTCCCCACGATTTTCAGGGGCTGGGTATCGAGGGGTTGCGAATTTTGCGCGAGGTGCGCCGCGAAACCGGATTGCCCATCGTCACGGAAGTGATGGACCCGCGATTGGTAGCAACGGTAGCCGAATATGCGGACATGCTGCAGATCGGTTCGCGCAATATGCAGAATTATCCGCTCCTCATTGAAGCCGGCAAGTCCGGCAGGCCCGTGCTGTTGAAGCGTGGCATGGCTGCCAGCCTGTGCGAATGGTTGGGCGCCGCGGAATACATTGCGAAAGAAGGCAATCTGGAAATCGTGCTGTGCGAGCGCGGAATCAAAGCGTATCCGGCGGGCGAATATTCACGGAATGTTCTGGACTTAAGCGTCGTTCCCGCAGTGAAGGCCGAAACGTTTCTTCCTGTGATTGTGGATCCCAGCCACGCTACGGGTGTTGCCAGCATGGTGGAGGCCGCGAGTTGCGCTGCCATCGAATTTGGCGGCGACGGTTTGCTGATTGAAGTAGCTTGCGACCACAAAGGCGCGGCGCGGCCGAAGTGCGACGCGGCGCAAGCGATAAACCCGGCAACCCTCCGAAACATTGTTCAATTCATTGATACACGCACGGAAATTCGAATGTCGAGGAAAGCCCATGCCGTCTGACGAAAAACCAACTGGTGTACCGCGGCGTTTCGTAGTGCTATGTGTCACGACGGCCCTTGCGGCGGCCATGCTGCAGGCCCAAACTCCCACTCCGTCCCAACAGGAAAGCAAGAGTCCGCAAATTACGCCTCGATATGCAAATATGCCGGAAGAAGCAGTTCCGTACGGAAAATTCGCCAAGCCCTATAAGGAATGGTTCGTTGACGCAGACACCCTGGACTATTACGGTGCCGCCCGAGCCCGCGATGATCAAGAGATCGAAAAATCAAAGACTGTCAACATCGGCTTCCTTGGGCCTATTGAAAACAATCCCGAATCGCCCTATGGCCTGGCCATGCTCCACGGTGCGCAACTTGCTATCGAACAAGCGAACGCTGCAGGCGGATATATAGCCGACGGACTGACGCAGCCCAAGCCTTATGAATTGCAAATTCACAATGATTCGGCACAGTGGGGCGCGTCGTCCACCGAAGCGGTGAAGATGATTTTTGATCAGCACGTCGTGGGCATTCTCGGCGCGGTCGATGGAGCTTCGACGCACATCATGTTACGCGTAAGTTTGAAACTGGAATTTCCCATTGTCGATACTGGTACGACCGATCCGACCGTCACGGAAACGCGCATTCCGTGGCTGCTTCACAATTTTCCGGATGATCGGCAACAAGGCTACGCCATCGCCGATGTGGTGTTCAAAGAACGGAAGCTGAAAAGAATCGGAATCATCCGGACGCAAGCACGTTACGCGAGGGTCGGAGTCGAGAAATTCTCGGATGAAGCCAAGCGCCTGGGCCACGTACCGGTTCTCGAGGTGAAATTCGAGCGTGGCGACACGGATTTCTCCGCGCAATTACGCATGCTGAAGAACGCTCGAGTCGACGGCGTGGTGATTTGGGCCGAGGTTCCGGAGGCCGCCAAAATCCTCACGCAGATGCGCGCCATGGGCATGAAACAACCGGTGTTTGGGCCCAGCCGCTTGTGCTACCGGCAAATCATCGAAGCTGCCGGACCCGCAGCCGAAGGATTGGTAACCACATCCGCGATCGATCCAACGCGCACGGATGCGGCTTGGTTGCAATTCCAGAAGAACTATCGCGCCAGGTTTCACGAAGAGCCGGATGCTTATGCCGCTTACGCCTTCGACGGGATCAACCTCTTGCTCACAGCCGTCGAAAAAGCTGGATTGAATCGCGGCAAGATCATGGACGCGCTGCGCGACCATAAGGGCCACGCATATGAAGGCGTGGCCGGCCGGGCGAAGTTCGACTACACCTTGAACAATATTGCCCCTCTCACGATGGCCCGCGTGGAAAACGGACAATTCATTTATTCCACGCCCAAGCCGCGCAGCACCATTGCCGCGAACGGAGAAACAGGAATATACTGATGCGTTACTACCCTGCATTCCTTTGCCTCGCCTTGTTCGCCGTTAACGCCACGGCGCGTGCACAGACTGGCGCTGATGCCGCCAAGCCTTACGCCACTCTGGATCGCCAGGCTGTGACGTACCGCGGCCCGGTTAGTTCTGCAGAGAAAGAACCGCCGGGGCAGCCAGCAGTGATCGGCATGGTTCTTCCTCTGCAGGGCACGCAGCAAGCGGAAGGGAAGGCATTTCTGGCCGCTGCGCAGTTAGCGATTCAGGAAGAGCAAGCCCGTGGGATTCTTCCCGATGGCCGGCGCCTGGATCTCGTGGTTCGTGATGAAAGCGGCCAGTGGGGCCAGGCAAGCACGGAAATTCTGAAACTCTTCGATCAGAATCAGGCTTTGGCGATTGTCACTTCTTCCAACGGAACATCTGCGCATCTCGCCGAACAAATCGCCACAAAACTCAGCATCCCTATCCTCACACTTTCCAGTGACCCGTCGACTACTGAAACCAATGTCCCCTGGCTATTTCGCTTGGGCCCAAGCGACATCGATCAGGCCCGCGCGTTTTGCCAACGAATTTACGCGAGTAAGGACGGCATCGCGTTTGGCTCGGCTCCCGCCCGGCAAAGAGTACTGCTGATCGCCCAAACAGACCACGACGGCCGCACCGGCGCCGCAGAATTCGAAAAGATTGCCAAGCGCTTTGGCGCGGTCCCGCCCACGAGATTCGAGCTAGACAATTCACCGCAAAGTCTGCGAACGCTGCAAGACCTGCTGCGTACCACCGAGCTAGATGCGGTCGTTGTTTGGACGGATGCTCCCTCAGCCGACGCCGTGCTTTCCCTCATCCGAAGTTCACGGCCATCGGCGCCGGTATTTCTCTCTCGAAAAGCCGCACAACTGAACGCCGTATTTGGTCGTCCGGCACTATCGAGCCAGTTCGCTCAGGCCCCTACAAACAGAGCATTATTCACGGTAGACGCACCATTCCCTATAGCGAGCGCCTCTACCGGTACGTTCCGGCAGCGTTATATCGCGCAAACGGGGATGACCCCAAGTTTGGCGGCGAACGACGCTTACGAGGCGGTACGTTTGCTCGCCGCCGCACTGCGCGTCACCGGAGCAAATCGGGTTTTGTTACGCGACTATTTGGCCAATCAAGGAAATGGGCAAGAGTCCAGCACGAGCATGCCCTTTGATCCCGCAGGCAACAGCCTACGCGAATTCTCTGTCGTACAGCTGCAATCGACCGACAGAGCCTCTACGCCTTAAGTTTGCGGTACCGCCGAATCACCGCGTTGGTGGAGCTATCATGCTTCAGCGCGGGTTCGGTTTTACTCTCCAACTCCGGAATAATCCACTGCGCTAACACCTTGCCGAGTTCCACGCCCCACTGGTCGAAGGAATCGATCTGCCAAACCGCGCCTTGTGTAAATACGGCGTGCTCATACAGCGCAACTAATTTACCCAAAGCCTCGGGCGTGAAGCGTTCCAACAAAAGTGTGTTCGAAGGCCGGTTCCCGTCAAACACACGATGCGGCACCAGCCAATCCGGCGTGCCCTCCGCTTTCACTTGCTCCGGAGTTTTTCCGAACGCCAGCGCTTCGCTTTGCGCACACACGTTGGCCAATAAGATGTCGTGATGTCTCCCCAGCGGATTCAGCGTTTTTCCAAAAGCAATAAAGTCGCATGGAATCAGCCGCGTCCCCTGATGAATCAGCTGGTAGAAAGAGTGCTGACCGTTCGTTCCCGGCTCGCCCCAGAAAATCTGTCCGGTATCGTAATTTACGCGCTTCCCTTCCAGGGTCACGTGTTTGCCGTTACTCTCCATCGTCAATTGCTGCAGATACGCGGGAAAGCGCTTCAGGTATTGCTCGTAAGGGAGAACGGCAATCGTCTGTGCTCCAAAAAAGTCCGTGTACCACAACGCCAGCATGCCCATCAACACGGGCAGATTTCGTTCCAGCGGCGCGGTCCGAAAATGCTCGTCCATCTCATGAAACCCACTCAGCATCGCGCGGAAATTCTCGGGCCCAACCGCTAGCATGGTGGAAAGGCCAATGGCCGAGTCCATCGAGTAGCGCCCCCCTACCCAATCCCAGAACCCGAACATGTTGGCAGTATCGATTCCGAACTTCGCCACTTCCGCCGCATTCGTCGAGACCGCCACGAAGTGTTTCGCAACGGCTTTCTCGTCTCCGCCCAGGCCCTGCAACGTCCACTCGCGCGCCGTATGGGCATTGGTCATGGTTTCAAGGGTCGTAAAAGTCTTCGACGAAATGATGAAAAGAGTTTCGGCGGGATCCAGATCGATCACCGCTTCGGCAAAATCCGTGCTATCCACATTGGAGACAAAGCGGAACGTCATGCTCCGCTCGCTATAGAACTTCAGCGCTTCGTAGGCCATCACTGGGCCCAGATCCGAACCACCAATCCCAACGTTGATCACGTTCCGAATGCGCTTTCCGCTGTGCCCCTTCCAGGCTCCGCTGCGCACACGTTTTGAAAACTCCGCCATCTGATCCAACACCGCATGCACTTCTGGCACCACGTTCTTACCATCGACCTGAATCGACTCATCCTTCGGCGCCCGCAGCGCTACGTGCAGCACCGCACGATTTTCGGTAATGTTGATTTTTTCTCCGCGGAACATTGCATCGCGCCGCTCCGCCACCTTCGATTCCCGCGCCAGATTGAGCAGAAGCTTGATGGTCTGTTCGGTGATCAGGTTTTTCGAATAATCCAGATAAATTCCCACCGCTTCCAGCGAAAGTCGTTCGCCGCGCTTGGGATCAGCGGCAAACAATTTCCTCAAATGCGTGGCCTGGATTTTCTTGTAATGAGCTTTCAGCGCTGTCCAAGCCTTGCGCTTCGTCAGCGGTCGAACGGTGGGAGCTTTCGAGACGGATTTCGTGCGTGCTGCCATGGTGCGACTCCTTTGTGCCTTGCGGATCGGTTATTGCGATTTCTTGGTTTTCTGCGGCTTTTGTGGCGGATCGGCCGTAACGTTCCACATGCGAAAACCTCCACGGAACGCATTGGAATTATCTCCCGCGCGGCAATTTGCCGGCAACTCTTTCAATTTTTTCACATTGCCACCGCCGAGCACCACTTCGTCCGGTTCAATGGCCAGCGCCAGCTTCTCGACCACATCCTTCACATATTTGCGCCACTTCTTTTTGCCGTGCTTCTTTAAACCGCGCAAGCCGACATAATCTTCGTACGTGGCCTTCTTATAAGGGAGATGCCCCAGCTCCATCGGTTCAACGATACCGTCCACAATGACCGCGGTTCCCAGGCCCGTGCCTAGCCCCAAAAAAAGCATCCGACCTTTCTTGTAACTGCCCAAAGCTTGCATCGCCGCGTCATTCAAAATCTTGACGGGGCATCCAAAGGCCTGTTCAAAGTGGAATCCCACCCATCCCTTCCCGAGATTGTAGGGCTCCACGATGGGCCGGTTCCGCAACACGGGGCCGGGGTAGCCGATGGCGATGGCATCGTATTTCCAATCCTTGGTCAGTTGTTTCACGCCCTTGACCATATCCCTTGCCGTCATCTTTGGGCCGGAATCGAATTTGCGAGGCATGTCCTCACCGCTGAGCAGGGCCTTCACGTGAGTACCGCCCACATCAATTACGAGTACTTTCATTAGTCAGCTTCTCCTGATAAGACCATTCTCGAATTAGCCGGGGGCGAATCGGCCCCCAAGAGTGTACCGAAAATCGGGCCGATCCCGCTCCCATCAAAAGATGAAAACCGGTTGAATCGAAACAGGCCCCGGAAAGCTGGCACACCGGTTATCATCGATAAATGAGATGAACCTGGTACGATCATCGATGGTTTCCGTAAACCAAATCTTTAACATTCAAAGTCTTGCACAGGGTTTCCTCAACATCCGCTTGACACCGCTCGCCGGGAGAAGTAATTTGCCTGAATGTTTTGTTGGGAATCATGCGTGATTCCTGAAGTCGGGGTGTTTGCAGGGCGGAAAATCTGGAGTATGAATCGGTGCGCCGTCTCCGAAAAGCGGAAGAAACCAGTTCCGCATTGAGGGGCAGGCGCCCTGTTTTGTTTCGGGCTCCGAATCGGGGCACATTGATTAGTTGGGGATGCTGAGAGGGGTGGGAAGAATGAGTAAGAGATTTCTACTCGCGGTTGCGGTCTGCATTGCCGTGTTGCTTTGCCTTGGCAGACGCACGTACGGCCAGGCTACGGGCAGTTTCTTGGGAACGGTAACCGATAAATCTGGTTCCGCGATCGCGGGTGCCACCGTTACTGCTACCTCGGAGGGAACAGGCGCCGCTCGCCAGAGCGTTACGGATCAGACCGGCCACTACAACATCAATCTTTTGCCTGTGGCGGTCTATACCGTTCGCGTGGAGTTCAAGGGCTTTCAGACCAGCGAAACCAAGGACGTCCGGCTCCAAGTTGATGAGCAGCGCGAACTAAATTTCGCTCTCTCTCCGGCCACCGTGAGTTCTTCGGTAGAAGTGGTCGCCAATGAAGTCGCCGTTGAAACCGCCAACCCCACTCTCGGTCAGGTGATTACCTCTCAGCAGGTTTCGCAGCTCCCCCTGAACGGTCGCGACTTCGTGCAACTGGCCACGCTCACTCCCGGAACTACCGCGGAAACCAATCCCAATAGCTTTTTTACGAGCGCCGCCGCCAGCGAAGTGGCAGCCCGCGGTCCGTTTTCTCTCTCGGTGGGCGGTTCACGTCCCAACAGCACGGATTGGTTGATCGACGGCGTCGACAATAACGAATTGACCGCCGGTGGCATTGCCATCCTCTCCTCTATCGATTCGATTCAAGAGTTCAAGGTTCTGACGTATAGCTATTCGGCAGAATATGGAACCCGCGCAGGCCCCACGGTATTGCTCACGACGAAATCCGGCACCAATGCCTTTCACGGCAGCCTGTACGAATTCCTTCGCAACACCGACCTCGACGCGAAGAGCTTTTTCGCCCAGTCTCGGGAGAAATTCAACCTCAATCAGTTCGGCGGTTCCGTCGGCGGCCCCATTCGAAAGAACAAGACCTTCTTCTTCCTGGATGGTGAACAGAAATATCAACGCCACGGCATTCCGTTTACAGGCTTGGTTCCGACCGAAGCCATGCGTAACGGCGATTACAGTGCCGATAATTTCGGCAATGCCGTCCCCGGCATTGTCATCTCAAATCCCAATCTGGTCGGCACGTCCACGAACCCCGCTGTTTATCCCAATATCTATTTCCAGTGCGACGGGAGTGGCAACCCGACGGCGCTTGTTCCCGGCGGAGGCGGCCGACAGGTGCAAGGGACGCCGTGCAACAAGATCCCGGCGGGTCTGATCAATCCGATTGGCCAGGCTATGATGAATTTGTATCCTCTGCCGAATGCAAATCTGAATGCTACGGACGCGAGTTTCAACTATGCCAGCGTCCCAGTCCGCACCCTGGATGAGACCAAATTCGATATTCGCCTGGACCACAATTTCTCCAACGCGGATAACGTGTTCGCCCGCTTTAGTTATGACCAAGCCACCTCTTATGTGCCCGGTGGCGCCCCTGGTTTTGCCGAACAAAGCGCATTCGGCAGCAACCAGGGGATTATCAACCACGCCCGCAACGTGTCTATTGGCGAAACTCACATCTTCTCTCCCGTCACCGTGAATCAATTTACCTTCGGTTATAACCGCATCTTCAACTACATCACTTCGACGGGAACCGGCACGTGCGAATCTGCGAAACTCGGTATCCCCGGCGCGAACCTGGGCTGCCCCGATGGCAGTACCACTTGCACTCCAGGCGCCTATAGTTGCGGATTGGTGAGCACCTTAATGACCGGCGGCTACTGGTCCCTTGGCGACCGCGGCTACACGCCATTCCAAGGCGGAACCAACATCTTTACCGTCAACGACTCTCTCGACATGATCCGCGGCAAGCATGATGTCAAGTTCGGCATCGGCATCCGCGCCAATCAGATGAATGTGGGAACCGAGGCTTTCCAGGATGGATTCTGGATCCCCGGAGCTATCGGTAATTTCTCTGGCTATTCAGGCGACGTCACGGTCCCCGGGAATCCCACGGCAGATTTCCTGATGGGTCTGGCAGGCGTATCGGAGCACGATCAAACTTTCAACGGCCCTGTCAGCGGACGCCGCTGGAAGATCTACCGCCCGTTCATTCAAGATGACTGGAGAGTCACCAAGGATCTGACCCTGAACCTCGGTTTGGCGTGGGATATCACCAATCCCATCACGGAAGTCGATGGGCGCATGGCCAATTTCGACCCGTACGTGAACCAGCTCTTTGTGGCTGGTCAGAATGGCGTTTCACAATCCGCAGGAGTGCAAAAGAGCTGGACCGCCTTTGAACCCAGACTGGGACTAGCTTGGAAGGTGTTTGGCAGCGACAAAACAGCGCTGCGGGCTGGCTATGCCATCTATCACGATTCCGCCTGGAGCATGGGCTCGCAAGGACTCTGGCAGAATCCTCCGTTTTTTGCCGAATCCGACGCCCTGGGCTTTGGCCAACCCACCGGATTTGCTTCCGGCTGTCCGTTCGCCACTTCCTATTGCGCTACTGTGCTGGGCCAAGACGTTACCGGCTACAACATTTCCGACGGGTTTCCGATTTTCACCTCCCCGCCAGACGTCTCCACATTTACCGGAACTCTCTTCTACCAACCCAGGAACTTTAAACTCGCTAAAGTGCAGCAGTTCAATGTGAACGTAGAGCGCCAGATTCCAGGCAACGTGGTTGTCACCGTTGGCTATGCGGGGGCCCGTGGCAATCACATCCTCGTTGCCGGAAATAACCTCAACACATTTGGACCGACAAACTGCAGCACCGGCACAATTGGTTGCAATTCTGACGGGACGCCATTTGTGCCTCCCATCGCTGTAGCCAATGCTGTTTTGGCCTTTGGCGACTTCGGCAAAACCACGTACGATTCGCTGCAGATCAAAGCGGAGACCAAGACTCCTAAATACGGTTTATATGCCCTGATCGGCTACACGTATTCGCACACTTATGACAACGGTCTGACCGACGGTTTGGGTTCCCTTCTCAGCGCGGCCTATTTCCCGTTGCCCAACTGGGAAAAACTGGACTGGGCACCTTCGCAAATCGATTTGCATAATAGCTTTACTGGCAGTTTGATCTACGACCTGCCTTTCGGCAAAGGAAAACACTTCGGCAACGATTGGAATAACGTGACCAACTCGCTTCTTGGCGGCTGGCAAGTCACCTTGATCGAGAAGATCACTTCGGGATTCCCCGATCCACTCATCGACAGCAACAACCGGTCTGGGGTGACCTTCAACAATGGCGGCAACGGAAATAACTTCAACCGTCCAGACCAGGTCTCGGGTTGCAGTCCGTATTCGGCCAGCCATAGCTCCCTGCAATATATCAACTCCGCTTGTTTCGTCGCCGCAATCGGCCATTTGGGCAACGCTTCACGTCTTCCCGTCTATGGTCCCGACTTTGTGAACACGGATTTCTCCGTCATCAAGCAATTCGCCCTGCCTTGGGAGAATATGGGTTTGAACTTCAGGGCGGAGTTCTTCAACCTGTTCAACCACGCGCAGTTCGGCTTGCCAGTCAACGACATCAGCGCACCGGGCTTCGGCGCGGTGAATTCCACCGTCAACAACCCGCGCGTCGTACAGTTCGGGTTGAAACTCACGTTCTAACGTTTATTCTTAACCTTAGTTCTTCTTCACCGCCCCATCGCGTTGCCGGTGGGGGGGGGGGCTTTTTGACGTGAGACCCAAAAACAGATGGCTACTTTGGTGGTGGAATGAACTGTTGTGCGGGAGGAGCCTGGCCGCGCAACGTGTAAACGAATTGTGGAATTTCGTGGCGCTCGCGCTCCGCTTCGGCATCTTTCTGTGCCGACAGCTCTTTGAACTGCGCAATTTCCGCCTTGGCCTTTTGTGCGTCGCCCGTTCGCCGGTAAGCCTGCGCCAGCCGGAAATGCGCTTCCTCGGATGTCGGCAGCAACGCAACGGCTTTCTGCAGCGCGACGATCGCACTGGAGAAATCCTCGCGCTCCAGGCGAAGTATCCCGAATTGTAGGTAAGCTGGCCCAAGGCGCGCGTCGAGCTTTAGGGCGGTATCGAGTTCTCGTTCTGGCGCATCGAGATCGTTTTGCTGGCCGTCTTGCTTCATCAATGCCACCGCGTACAAATAATGCGCCATGGCATTCTCCGGATGAAGTTCCGTGAATCGCTTCATCCGTTCCACCCATCCGGGAGGCACCACGCGCTCCGTCACTTGCAGTTTGCCAAGAAAAAGATAGGGAGTGGGATCGGCGGGATTCAGGTCGCACGCCTCAAGGAATATCTGCACCGCTTGTTCCTCGGACCGCTGCGCGTATCGCGCCGCGCCCAGTCCGAGCATCATGCGGCTCGATTGCGGATACAGGCGATGGCCCTTGCTAAAAACCTCAATCGCAGGCTCAGGGGCATGATGCAGCAAAAGCTCCGCACCCCAGGAAAAAAGATGGGGCTCCGTCGGCTGCATCGTCGCGGCACGTTCATACTCCCTTTCGGCTTCGACAGGATGTCCGTTCGCTTCTTCGATTTCGGCAAGCTGTGCGTGCAGATCCGCATTGTCTTCGCGTACGAGCGCCGCTCGAATCTCGGCCTCCTGCGCGATCCCATCAGAGCCGCCCGGGCTCCCCAACGAGGCCGTTTCCTTTGATAGCTCAAGGCTGTTGCGCATGACCGGGCCCGAACCATGCCCACCAAGTGCGGTGGTATCCGTGACGCCCGCAACGGTGAACGCCGGCTCATCGGAGAACGCGAGGGTGTCCGAAGGATCCTTTGTCAGCATTAAAGCAGCGGACTTGGTTTCGTGATCGTGAAGAACAAACGGCCCCCGGGTGCATTCCGCGTATCCCGACAAATTCACGCGGAGGGAGTAACTTCCGGCAGGCACAACTTGAAAGCTAAAGTGTCCCTGAGAATCCGTAGTGGCGCGAAACGAACTGTCCCTATCCGTGCGCTCAAGAGAAACGGTGGCTGCACCGACGGGTTGGCCTTGCGCATCTTTTACCACGCCTTCGACAATTGCAGCAGCGTCTTGCCCTCTCTCCGCCTGAGCGAAGGCCCGGAGAGAATGCTCCGGGAACACTACAAACAGAACTCCCGCCAGAACCAGCGTCTTGGTGAAAAGTGTAGGCATGAACGAAGTACGCGGCAGCTCTTATCCTGAATGAAGTTTTAATTCTAGCGGTCGAACGGTACCTAGGCAATCAGCACACTTGCGGGCTACTGCTCCAACTGCTTCAACTCTTCTTTTGCTTGAGGATGAGCCGGATGTTGCTTCAGCAACTCCTGCAGCACCGCCTTGGCCTTCGCCCGGTCGCCCTCAATCACGTAAACACGCGCCAGATTCAAATACGCTTGATCGTATTCGGGCGCAACCTGAATCGACTGTTCGAAACTTTGGATGGCGTCCGCGGGCCGTCGGGTGTGCAGGTAAAGAATTCCTAGGTTATTCAGCGCCTCTGGGTAGACAGGCTTTGCCGCAATTGCCCTCTGCAAATACTCGTAAGCGTGCGCTGCGTCGTTTTCCTGCGCATATACCATCCCCAAGCTGTAATTGGCTTCCGGATCGTCTGGATTCAAGGCTAACGCCTGTTCGAGAGCGCTCTTGGCCCGAGGCCAGTCTTTTATCTGGCGATACGCGCTCCCCAGATTCTGCAACGCAATGGAGTGTTCCGGATCGATATTGAGCGCATTCTGAAAATAGCCGATCGCTTGGTCAAATTTCCCGTCCCGAGCTGCCAGAATCCCTAGATTATTCCAGCAATTTGGCGGCGTGCCCGGATACGCAGCATGCAGCTGCAGAGCACGTTGAAAACACTCACGTGCTTCCGTTGTTTTCTGCTGCTGTAGGTACGCGCTGCCAAGTCCGTAGAGCGCCTCGGCACTTCGGGGATCGTCTTTCAACGCCTGCGCGAAAAACTGCTGTGCCTGCGCAAAGTACCCACGCTCGTAATACACGAAGCCAAAGGACAGGTAGTTGCGCTCGTACTCATAAGTCTCTTTCAGTCCAGGGAACGGCAGCGCCCTTGCTAATCGCTCGGAATCATTCTTGGGAATAGCCCGAAAATCCGCTGCAACGTTCCCGGGCGGAACCGCACCCTGATAAATCTTAACGATGTTCCCCGATGGATCAATCAGGAAGGAAAGTGGAACACTGATATCGCGATGCCGGTCGAACAGTTGCCGAAACAGCAGGTTGTAAACGGCAATCGCATCCGAAAAGCCTTTGAGCGTCGGGAAGGAATATCTTCCCGGGGGATTTTGCACATCAGCGTTTCCGGGATTCGCGGAATCGACATCGATCGCCAGCACCTGCAAGCCGTTCGACTTCCAATCGTCATACGACTGCTCTAGCTGTTTTAAATAACCCAGAGAATCTGCCAGGGTCGCAGACCAAAAATGAAGAAGCACTGCTTTGCCCCGGTGCGCGGACAGGCTTTCTGTAGCGCCGGCAAAATCGGGAAGCGAAAAATCCGGCGCAAGCACCGGCACGAGGAGCCAGGTTTCCACGGTCTGCGGCAAAACATCACCGACTGCTACGGCCGTTGCGCTCGCGGGCGAATTTCCGGAATTCGGATAAGCTTCTAGGCGCGTCGGCGAGACTCCCTCTTCCACGAAAACCCGGTGATTGGGTGGCAGATCCTGCAGTTTTTGCGTGATCCCACTGGGCCACTCAATCGTGGCTTGCACCGCCGACCTCTGTTCCCCCAATCCAAAAAAAAGCTCCTTCGTGTGCTGCGCCAAAAAGCCAGACCCGCAGCGGATGGTCCGCGTTTGCCGGCCGGACTTCGTTTCAATGGTGACCTTCGCCCCAATTGCATCACGATTGCTTTTCTTTCCAGTCAGGCGAAAGGAGATCGCCGGCGGAAGATCGGGCAAAACGTTCTTAAGATAGCGGAGTTGTGGTCCGTTCCGATTCTTCAGCACCACTTCCAGACGGCCATCGCCGTCAAAATCTCCCAACGCAAACGTGCGGCCGTCTTCTACAAGGTCCAGGCCGAGCGCTCCGGACACGTTAGAAAAAGTGCCGTCCCGATTGTTCAGATAAAAAACGTTGCGTTCGAGCGCGCTCCAACTCCAGTCCGATCGAATCAGATCGTTGATGGCGTTCCAAGCCTGTTCGTATTCGTGACTCGGCCGGGATTGGTTCGGCGAATTCGCCACCACCTGCCGCCAAAAGAAACTATTTAGGTCCTCGCGTGTCGTGCCACTGACCATTCCATTGGCAATATAGATGTCCGGAAATTCATCGTGATTGAAATCCCAAGCGTCACTGGACCACGCCCAGCGGCCCATCATGGTTCCAGAGGGCACGCCGACATCCTCGAAACGCTCGCCCCTGTTTTGGTACAAACAATTTCCCATGGCGTGCTGCCGATACAGTGCTCGTGCCTCGGCACCAGCGTCTTTCTGGAAGATGTTCTGCTCGGTAACGCGGATTCCCGCCGCCGTCCACATATTCGCCACGTAGATATCGTCACGGCCATCGTTGTCGAAGTCCGCCCACGCTCCGCTCATCCCCGCGCCGACATCTTCCACGCCAGCCTGCTTGGCGATATCGGTGAAGGTGCCGTCGCCATTGTTTCGATAGAGGTTCTTGCGTCCGAAATCGTTCACGACATACAGGTCCGGCCAGTTGTCTCCGTTGGAATCGCCCCAAGCACAGCAAAAACTGAAACGCGTATTGTTCTGCTCCATGCCGGATTGTTTGGTTACGTCGCGAAATGTCCCGTCGCGATTGTTGCGCATAAGGAAATTCGGCGGGCCATTGTCCGCGTCAAAATAAGGCATAGGGTAGCGGTATTGGTCGGCGCCCTGATAATAGGAGTAGAGACAAAAATAAATATCCAGCCAACCGTCGCGGTCATAATCGACAATGGCCGCGCCGGTAAAGGTACCTTGCGGCGGATTAGCAAATTGAAACGCATCGTGCTGCAGGCGGAATTTTCCGCCCCCCAGATTCAGAAACAGCAGCGGCCCGCCTGCCCGCACAACAATCAAATCCTGGCGTCCATCGTTATCGACGTCGGCGAACAACGCACACGCCGAATTCTCCAGAACGCCGACGCCCGCGGAATCCGTGATGTCTTCAAACGTGCCATCGCCGCGATTTCGAAAGAGCCGATTGGGGAGTCCCGCGGGCTGGCAAATATACAGATCGTCCAGAGCGTCGCCATCCGCGTCACCGATCGACACGCCGTTGTGTCCGTAGATATCGATGCCGCTGGCTCCGTCGAGAACCGTCCGCCAGTAGTCCGTGCCCGGCACCAGTTGAGCGGCATAGGAAGAATTAGCACCGAACGCGTGGGAAGTGATGTCTTGAAACGCAGGAACCAATGCGCGACTGCGTTCCTCCTCGCGAATCCTCCAGTTTTGAAGGCGCATTTCGCCGGAAGCCAGACGCTCCCAGGCCATCTCCCAATTTCCAACGCGTTGCTCCCGATGAAAAGCGCTATCTGTCCCCACGAATTCGAAACGCACTGTCGTCACCAGCGGGAGAGACTGCCCCGTGGCCTCCTCCGCCCGGATGCCTACAATTTGAAATTCCGCCACCAGGAGTTTTGCGAAATTGCCGAAATAGGAGCGCAATTCGGTCAGGAAAGCGTCAGAGCTCAGCGACATTTCCGTCGTATATTGCGTCTTCCAGGCTTTGATGGGAGCCGAATCGTACAGCGTCTTTTCCTGGGTTGGCCGGAACGGACTTCCCGCGAAACTGCCCGACATCGCCTTGCGTATCGCTTCTATGTGTTGTGGAGCTGCTAGCAATTCGGCACTCCACGCGCGCAATATTGCCTCAATCTGATCCTGGTATTTCTCGGTTACGAAATCATCGAAGCCCGCCGGCACTTTGCGTAAGATCGCTTCGATTCCGCGTTTCACGCGATATTCGGGATGAAGTTGCAATGCTGCGGGTGCAACTGATTTCTCATCCGGCAGGAACGAAAAAAAGGACCTCAGCGGTATGCCTGAGGGAAGGAAAACGAGTGGCGCTCCCTGACAGTATTGGAGAAATTTACGGCGGCTAAGATCGACGGGACGGCGTTTCTTGCACGACCGGCTCAGACAGACACTCCCTGAAGTACTTCCGCAAAAACGCGAATGTAGCATCCAGGTCAAAACGCGTCAAGTTGGGCCTTGTTTAGTGGCAAACGCAAAAATCAAGGGCAATCGGACCATCCCTTACAGGCGGTATGTGCCCGTTAGTCCTGGTTCGTTATACTCGGTTTGGCTTTCTATCGCTTCTGTCGACTTTCCGTATAAGGAGGAGGAATGGTACGGCCTGACCCGGCTATGGGTAATAACTCGGCAGGCGATTCGGTGGCAGGCAGCCACCGCGGCAAACGGGTGG
>Ga0335085_10004678_pt1 | contig 22499 bp, 16 predicted proteins | sample Lox_Sample_45_FD_206712 | JGI IMG/M metagenome (GOLD analysis project Ga0335085, IMG submission 206712) | Soil microbial communities from Loxahatchee National Wildlife Refuge, Florida, United States - Lox_Sample_4.5 | ecosystem: Environmental > Terrestrial > Soil > Wetlands | place: USA...
GAGACTCTAAGCATACTCCTCGGTATCCTCCTTATAATCTTATGGATGCGACACTTGTTGTCCGTTAACGGACTGACCCGGGAGGATCGGTCGGACAAGAAGCGCGGGTCCTGATATCCGGGATCCCGTCCGCCTGGCTTCCCACCTACTTAATTTTCTGAAGGCCGTTCGATCGAGTCGACAACGACAACGTCCACCGGGGCGCGGGTCGAATCGATTCTGAGGCCAAGTTGCTGCTGGAACGCGGTAAACATATCCGGCAGAGCGTCGGAATCGTTCATGGTCTGCGGGCGGGCGTTCGGGACGTTGGTCAATCGCGCCGAGGCGTCGGGTGTGTACCGGAGGGCGAAATCGTAACGTTCTGTCAGCCCGGTCTTGTCGACGACGGGCTGTTCCATAATGTTGGCCTGCAAAAAGCCGGCAAACTCAGTCATCGTCGAATTCCGTCCGTTGATTGAACCCAATCCGAAACCAAAGCCCCATTGATTGCTGGGCGGGCCCGGATGCGCGGCGAGCCTGGAACCGCCTTTCGCAATGGTGAGGGAATAGACGGACATCTCCTTCTTTTCGCGGTGGGAGACGATCTTAAAACGGTCCGCCAGCAGCTTCTGCATCAGGATCCTCATCTGCGGGATGTTGGGAGAACCCTCCTGATCGGCTTTGATGGTAACGTCGTAGCGCTCGGAGTCGATCCATGCCGGCCCGGTGATCTGGCGCGGGTGGACTCCGTTGGCGAACTGAATCAGAGTGCGGACGGAAGTGCCGCTGGTGCTGAAGATATTGGCGCCGCCGCGGCCCGCACCGAGGCCAAAGCCTTCGTCGGGCCGGCTCGGCTTCACGGTGGCGACCTCAATGCCCGGTTCGACATCGGTTCGCATGTTTTTGGGCGGGGGAGGCGCCTCAGGGATCTCCCAGGCCGTTTCCGGTGTGGCGCGAGTCAGTTTTAGCGCCGCGGTCAGGGTGTCCTGTTTCCAGGTTCCCGTTATGGAGTCGTTGTCGGCGCTCAGCTTTCCTTCATAGCTGCCGGCGATTGCGGAGAAAGCGATTTTGACTGTCGAGCCATCGCGCGCAATCGCATTTGCGGGGATGGGCTGGGGATTGCGATCGATACTGTACGCGAGAGCCTTTAACCTGTCGTTTTCGAGCGAGATTTTAATGACAAGGCGAAGGGTCGTGCCCTGCGGAAGCTGCAGCGCCCCCTGCCAGTTACCGGTAATGTCCTGAGCCGGAAGCGTGCCTGCGAACAGGGCGGTTGAGAGGACAAACGCTGCGGTCTTCATGACAAATCCTCCGGCCGACGGCGATGACCATTATAGGGCGGACGGGTACAACCGAGGCCACCGTATTCAATCGCCGCAGGCTTTCCGGCCAAGTGCCCATCGGATCATCAGCGGAAACTCCTGACGCCACATGCCGCAGCCCAGGAACAAGCGCGAGCCCGGGTGACCCCGGCTGTGTCCCGGAGAATTCGCTCATGCGTTCAATTTCGCGCCGCGCGGTGTTCCGCTCGTGAACTAAACTGGCAGGTGCCATGAAGAGGATTTTGATTGCTGCTGTGCTGCTGACGACAGCGGTTTTCGCGCAAAGGTCCCAACTGGGTAATCCGCCGAAACCGAAGCCCGCATTTCCGCAGCAGACTGATGCGCCCGAGCCGAAGACGCCGTCGCCGAAGCTGAATGTGGAGACGATTACGACACGACTGAACGGGCCCTGGTCGCTGGCGTTTCTGCCGGACGGGAATTTCCTCGTTACCGAAGGCAGTGGCACGATGCGCACGGTGCGTCCGGATGGCGTGGTTTCTGCCCCGATCGCGGGCGTGCCGCCGGTCAAGGTAGTGGCGGCGCAGGGGCTGCACGATGTCGCGCTCGATCCGGATTTCACACGCAATCGGATCCTCTATTTCACGTATTTCGCGCCACCGCCCGGGGAGGACGCAGCACTGTGGCCCAACGAATTTTTCTACCAGAAGGTGTGGACCAAATCGCTGGCCGAGCGGCGCACGATGAACCTTGGGATGGAACGCATCGCCCGCGCGCGGCTCAGCGAGGATTACCGGCGGCTGGAGGATGTGAAAGTCCTGATCGACGGCGGCGGCGAGCGCCGGATCGTGATCGCGCCGGATGGCACGCTGCTGGTGACCGGCGCGGATCGATTTCGCTTTTACGATTCCGACCTCGACGGCGTGGAGCATGATTTCACCGACAATCCGGATATCCGGCGCAATTTTTCAGGGCGCGTGATTCGGATCAATCGCGACGGGTCGATTCCGAAGGACAATCCGTGGCTGAATCGCGCCACGGTTTTGCCGGAAACGTACGCGCATGGATTTCGCGATCCGGAAGGAGCGGCGATCAATCCTGCGACGGGAGAGTTGTGGGCAACGGACCATGGTCCGCAGGGCGGCGATGAGATCAATATCGTTCGCGCGGGGAAGGACTACGGCTGGCCGGATGTTTCCTATGGTGTCCAGTATGACCAGCAGCGCACCGATGGGCGCAGGAACGTGCCGGTGGGCAACGGCAAGCGGAGCATGGAAGGCGCGCAGGAGCCGGTCTACTTCTGGGTGCCCTCGATCGCGCCGTCGGGAATGATGTTTTATACAGGCAACGTGTTTCCGGAGTGGAAAGGGAATTTGTTTGTCGGGTCGCTGGCGGGCACGCATCTGGTGCGGCTGGTGCTCGACAGCCAGCAGCATGTGAGTGCGGAAGAGATGCTGCTGTTCGATCTGAAGCAGCGCGTGCGGGATGTGCGGCAGGGTCCCGACGGCGCGGTGTATCTGCTGGCGGGAAATAATCTGATGAAGCTGACGAGGAAGTAGTTCTCACTTCGGGCGCGTCGCCGGATCCGATGCTCGCGCCGAACGGCGCAATCGGCGCTGGCGTAAGATTCTTCTGTGGACAGCGAAGCTCTGCTGCTGCGCGTCATCATTCAACTTGCCGTGATTATCGCGGCGGCGCGCATTTCCGGAAGCCTGTTTAAACGCATCGGCCAGCCCGCGGTCTGCGGCGAGATTGCGGCCGGCCTTCTGCTGGGCCCGACGTTTTTCGGAAAGGTTTTTCCCGCCGCGTTTCACCGGATATTCGATCCCTCCGCCGGTCAGGTTTTCAGCATGATGAGCCAACTGGGCCTGATTCTCGTCATGTTTCTGATCGGTCTGGAATTCGATTTCGGGCACGTGCCGGATAACAGCCGCACCGTGGCATCGGTGTCGATCGGCGGAATCGTTCTGCCGTTTGCTCTGGGTTTCGGCCTCGGCAAAGTGATGCACGGGCAGCTCGGGCTCGCGGGCAACTGGATTCACTTCTCCCTGTTCCTCGCCACGGCCATGTCGATAACCGCAATTCCGGTTCTGGGCCGCATCATGATCGAGCTGAACATCACGCGCACGCGTGTCGGCTCGCTGACGATGGCGGCAGCTGCGATGAACGACGCTGCCGGCTGGACGATACTCGCGCTGGTGACCGCGATCGTACGCTCGACATTCGACCCGGTGCGCCTCGCCGCGATGGCCGGGAGCGTGGTGGCATATGGATTGGCGATGGCGTTCGTCGTGCGTCCCCTCGTCGTCCGGTGGAGCGCCTGGACGATGCGAAAAAACCGCGGCGAGCTCACGCTGAACTCGCTCGCGGTGATTCTGCTTCTGGTGCTCGCATCCTCAGCAGTGACGAACATGATCGGAATTTTCGCGCTCTTCGGCGCTTTCATGATGGGCGCGATCCTTTACGATCAGCACGAGCTGCGGCACGCACTGCACGGGCGTCTCAACGACTTCGTGACCACGTTTTTCCTGCCGATTTTCTTCACCTTCACGGGTCTGCGCACGGATGCGGGAAGCATGAGTGGCGGCAGGCTCTGGCTCTTCAGCGGGCTGGTGGTTGTGTGCGCGATCCTGGGCAAGTTCGTTGGGTGCCGTCTGGCCGCGCGCTGGAATGGCGTGAAGTCCCGCGAGGCCTCCGTCATCGGAGTGATGATGAACGCGCGCGGGCTGACCGAGCTGATCGTGATCAACGCGGGCTACGATCTGGGTATCCTGCCGAAAAGCGTGTTTTTCATGCTGGTGCTGATGGCGGTCGCGACGACTTATATGACAACGCCGGTACTGCGCCGATTGTTCCGCGGGACTGAAGTCTGGGAAGCGTATCGCGCTTCGGAATTCGGTCAGGCCGCGTGAAAGCTGGCGTGAAAGCCTGGGTGAATCGGATGGCGCTGCGGCAGCCGCGCGATCGGGCCTGACTCCAGCGCGAAGGCGTCAAGCAGCAGATATTCGACACGGCTTTCGGCGGCCACGAGATGTTCGACGACGACGACCGCTTCTTGATGTGCCGCCCATCAAAACGCAAAACTCAGGCCGGTCAGAAACGACCGCCCCATCCCCGGCACATTGCTGTTCCCGCTGAAATCCATCCAATACCTTCCGCCCAGCGGCAGATCGTATCGGCGATTTGCCAGGTTTTCGATTGCCGCATCCAGCCGCATGCTGGCGCTTTCCGCCAGCTTCCACCGATAGCCTCCATGCACATTCAGCAGCACGAACCCTGCACCAGGTAATTCATTCCGCACCGCGTCGACGCGCGTTTTCGCGTCTACGGCCTTCATACTGAATGCACCCGACCAGGCGCCGCGTTCATGCTCCAGCGAAATGTCTCCGTGAAACGGCATCAGCCGGTAGAGATTCTGATCCGTATCCATGTCCTCGCCGCGGACCAGGCCGAAATTTCCGGTGAGCGAGAATCGCCCGGCCGCCGTCTGCCCCAGCGGGGCGCGGAATGATCCATCAAAGCCATACAGCTGCGCCGCATGATTGGCGAACTGCAGAATCACCATCCCCGATGTCGCCGCGAAGTTCGCCGCCGTGCATCCATCGCTGCCGTCGTTAATCATCGGGCAGCGGTCGGCGTCGATATAGTTGTGCACCCGCGTGTAGTACGGCGTGAACGTCAGCTCCCACCCTTTGCCCGCGGAATCGTGCAGGCTCACTGTGGTGCTGGCCGTATGGGCCACCTCCGGCTTCAGATCGAGGTTTCCCGTGTAGCCGTTCAGATCGCCGAACCAGCTCTCCATGTCCGCCGAGAAAAAACTCCGCTTCACCCAGAGGTACCGCTCATAAAGACTCGGCGAGCGTGTCTTTCTCGCATACCCGGCCTCGACCGACAGAAACCGTGACGCATCGTAGCGCGCAAGCGCTGTCACGTCGAAGTTGTAATCCTGCCGTGCATGGCGCTGGCCGTTGAATTCGACCGCGTCCGCATAGTACGCAGCGTCGCCCGTCGTGTCCGGTGAATTGTTATAGCCCTGCACACTGCCCGTGTTCATCAGCACGATGTCGCTGCGGATTCCGACCAGCGTGGTCCACCGATGCGCGCGCCTTTCCCATTCCGCCCATGTGCCGAAGCGATTGCGGCGTCCATTGTTGATGTTCAGCAGCGTGTTCGGGCCCAGTGTGTCGATGGCGCCCGTAGTGGGCGTCCACCAGTCGTTCAGCGTGAATCTGCGAAACTCGTTGCCGGCCCGCAGCGTGTCATGCGCCGAAAGCGGAATCTGCGCCTCGAACAGGTAACCGGTATTTCCGCCGCGCGTGAACATCGGCATCTCCATCCCCGGAATCTTGTCGCGGAAAATGTCCATCGAGTGCCGCGTGTTCTCGTAATAGAGCCGGGCCTGCAGCATGACTTTGGCGAAGTTTCCCTGATAGTGGAAATTCGCAGACTTCGCGTCGTTCCCGGTCATGTCCATAAACGCGTTCGGAAAGCCCTGCTGCGGAATGTGCTGATAACCGATGCCCAGTGTGAACAATTGATCGCCCGCGCGTACGGCCGCCTCAATCGCGTCGTTCTGCGCTTCGTAATAGGTCGATGTCACCAGCGTGCCGGAGCCGTCTTTGTAATCGTTCGCGTTCACGTACGTCCCGGTATATCCGATGCGGAAATTCTTCGTGGCGTACGAAAGCGCGGCGCTGCCGCCGTTCGCCACGCCGTTCGTGCGATGGAACGCTTCAATGTTTCCGTGAATCTGGGACGTGCCGCTGTCAGAGAATTCAGGCGCCGCGCTGTCCACTGCCACCGTGCCGCCGATGCTGTCGCCGCCGCGGCTGACTGGTGTAATTCCGGCGATCACATTCAGATTCCCCGCCTGCGACGGATCGAAGTACGACAACGGCGGATTCATGTGCATCACGCACGCCGATCCGATTTCCATGCCGTTGACACGTACTGCGACGCGCTCATCGGCCAGCCCGTGAATCGCAGGAATGCCCGACAGCCCGCCGTCATTGTAAAGATCGATTCCGGAAAAATCGCTGACCAGTCCCGCCGAATCGTTCGTGCTGATTAACTCCGGCGCCAGTTCGTCGCGATCCGGTCCGGTGAGTCCCGCGACGGTGACCGAGTTGCTCTGGGCCGCTGGCAGCAGATAGAGGTTCACCTTAACCTGCGCCCCGGGGCTCAACAAAACCCCGCCGCGCTGCGCATTCGCGAATCCCGGAGCTACTATCGAAATCGCATATCTGCCCCCCGGCAGTCCGGGGAGGGTCCACGTTCCTGTCTGATCGGTCGCCGTGATCAGGGTGAGCCCGCTCGCGGTTTCGCGCACGGTAATCTTTGCGTTCTGCACCACCGCGCCCGATGGGTCGGTGACAACACCCGTTATCGTGCCGGTGCTGTTCTGTGCAAAAAGACCTGAGGCCAGCACGACAACAGAGATCAACCCGGCTGCCCATGCACGCGCGCGCCAAAACATTCAGCGAGTGTAGCCGGGTCAGAAGCCCCCAGTACATAGTGAGAAACAACTAAGATGCTTTGCTTACTGGTCAGGCGGCGTCTGCGTGAAAGCTGGTGTGAAATCCGGGGTGAATCGGATGGCGCAGCGGCAGCCGCGCTATCGGACCTGATTGCAGCGCGAAGGCATCGAACAGCAGAAACTCGACGCGGCTTTCCGCGGGCACGAGATGTTCCACGACGACGACCGCTTCATCCGGATTCGCGGGATTCACAATGCAGACCGGCTCGCCGCCCAGGTATTCTCCATACGGCGAAATGTACTGATCGCACACAGCGCCGGCCTTCCATGATCCGTGCACAAGCTGATCGAAAAATTTACGCTCGTGGTGCTGTCCGCTGGCGGTCATGCCGAGCGCCCAGAAATCGTTATAGGCTTCGCCGAAGCGATGAGCGTCGATGGCCGGGAAGTCGGGCGCGCAATCGTAAGACATCTCGATCTTCTCGCGGATTGCGCGAGTCTGTGTATCGATGATGTAGCGGGCCGGGCGGCAGGGCGGAACGGTGGTGAACAGATCCGGTATCGGCTGGTACTCGCCGTAGATGGGCCGATCCATTTCGAGAACATCCACAATGACAGATGCGCCTTCTTCGTGGCAGTTGATGAGATGCAGGCAGTAACGCGGATTCACTTCCACGAAGAACGGCTCGATTGTTTTCGATTCGCGCGGCGCGATGAGAATGCGCGAGCCCTTATCCGGCTCCCAGCTCAGCGATTCCATCACCGAAATCTCTTCCGCCCAGAAGCGCTGGAAATTCATGATTAGAGGGCTGAGGTAGAAGGCCACGTAATTCGGCGTGAAGCCGAAATCGTGTACCGAGTGCTGATACTGCAGCTTATGCCGGCGCCGGCGCACGAGGCCGCCGTGCGCATTGAACTCGTAAACGTTCAGCATCGGCTCGGTGGCGGAGAATGAAATGCCGAAATTGAGCAGATGCCCGGAATGCGGATCGGTCTTCGCATGCGCGGCAAACGGGCTGACTTCGTTGAGCGACGCGCCGAAATCGTAATCGCCCCTGGTTTCCAGCGTATCCGGATCGAGTTCGACGGGAAGCGATTGTTCACCGAATGCGAGCAGCTTTCCGGCATAGGGATAAACGCTGACGTTGACCGGCGGTTCCAGCATTACTTTGCGGCGCAGCTGGTCGCCGGGAAACGCAGTGCCGAATTCGCGATAGAGGAATTTATGCGCGGCATCTTCGTCGCGCAGTTTCGCAGTGCCGACGAATTTGTTCGTGAAGCGCACGCCCGCATCGCTGAAGCGCAGCGCGCACACCATGCCGTCACCGTCCAGCCAGTGCTTATAACGCTGTCCGTTGCGTTCGAAGCGTGCCGGCCCGTTGACGTAGTACGACCCGTGCAGCCATTTCGGAATGCGGCCCGTGATGCCGGTGAACTCGTACGAGTCCTCGACAGCATCGAACAGAAAGCAGCGTTCGAGCAGCGGCGCGGCCTGTACTGTCGCGGTGCTCACGCGTGCGTCTCCTCGGCCATCACTCCTTCCGGGATGAACGACTCCAGCGCGAACGGGTTCAGGTTCCACTGCTGCATCTCGGTGGCGTCCGCGAACTTGGCGTAATGCTGTTTCATGCGCTCGGGGTCGAATGCGATCTCGCGCAGTTTCAGGCTGGCCACAAAGGGCTTGTTGAGCAGCGCGCGTTTGTCCCCCACGACTACCGCGTGCACGTGCGCCACGATCCAGCGCGCAAACTCGCGCATCTTCTCCACATGAATTTCGATGCGGCCCTCGGCTTCTTCACGCGTCAGGCCGATCTCGTAGAACAGCTTCTCCGACAGGCGCAGCGGCTCCATGTCGTAGAAATCGATGTGCGCGGGCTCGCCGAGCGGCGTCATGCCCATCGCCTGCTTCCATTTGTAGAACTCGCTCAGGAACGCCTGAAGCGCGCGGTTGATCGGGCCGAAGAACGCAAATTTGCGCAGATAGGTCTGCATGAATTTGCGGTCGGTGAAGAGCTGGTTGGTGAACGGGAGAACGTAGAAGCCGAAGTAGACGGCAAGTTCCCATGTGTACTTGAGCGTGAGCGTCTCCGGGTCGCCGAGGCAGTTGTAGCTGAGGGCGTACGACGGCACATAGGATTCATACATCACGCGCATGATCTGCTCGTACCAGGCACTCTTGGCTTCAAGCTCGGCCGCGTCTTCGGTCTCGATAGCATCGATAATCAGCGTGTTGTAGATCGCGATCAGATCGCTGCCCGGGCTGTAAAGCGGATCGGAGAAACGCCCGGCCTCGCCAGTCATCGCCCAGCGCTCAGGGCTGATGGTCTGCTGCGCGTCGTAAGAGTAATCGACGAAGCGGCCTTCGTCGAGAATTTTCCGCTTCGCGAAATCCTCGGCGAAAATCGGCCAGTCCTTCGCCATCCAGTCGAGCATTTTGCGGCCATTCGACACTTCTTCCGGCTTCACGACGGCGTGATCGTAAACCAGACCGAGACTGGTCTTGCCGTGCAGCGGGATCACCCAGAACCAGCGGCCCTCGCCGCAGAAGTGGTTCGTTGCAAGATAAAAAGGGAAGCTGCCGAGACGCTGCCGTTTCGGATGCGTCAGCACTTCGCGATGCGAATGCGCGGTCAGTTTTTCGAGATTGATCTGGCCGTCGACCCAGCACCATGTCGAACCGTGCCGGATCACGTTCTTCTTTTCGAGCGACAGCGCGCGTTTCAGAATGCCGGGCCGCCCCGACGCATCGACAAACCAGCGCCCCTGCGCTTCGCCGCCGGTCCACGTAATCGCGTGCTCGCCGCCGGACTGCGATAACTCCGCCTTCACATTTTTCACGCCGCCGATAAAAGCGAAGCGCGGATTTTCTTGGTTGATGCGCAGCATGTGCGCTTCCAGGATGTTGCGATCGAGCTGAAACGTTGCGAGGTTCGACTGATTGCGGATGGAAGCCGACGTCACGTCTTCCCAGTAATCGTGTTTCCCGGAGCTGGTCTTCCAGTGGAAGCGCAGATTGTATTTCAGGTAATGCTCGATCAGCAGATGCTCTTCGAGGTCGAGAATCTTCGAGAAGTAATAACCGGCAAGCTGAACCAGCGATTCACCGACCTTCTGCGTCTTGCCCGGCGGATTTTCCTGCTTATCCAGCAGCAGGACGGTTTTTTCCGTATACATCAGCAGCTGCCGAGCAAGGCTCAGTCCCGCAAGCCCCGCGCCGGCGATGATGACGTCGTAAGTTTTACCGTCGGGCATAGACTTCGCGCCATTCGGCGCTCCCCTCTGTGAACTCATAGGTGTTGTTGATGGCAAGCCCTTCAAAGCGCTGCTTGAGTCCGCTGGGCCATTTGATCTCGATGGCGTCGATTGCGCCGATGCTGCCGAATCCGAAATGCTGTTCGAGCGGAAGACATCCGAAGTTGGTGCCGCCGCTGATTTCGCGGTATTGCCACTTCCCGCCGGCCTGGACGGAAACGCGCGCGCCGATCGCCGACCGATTACTCCTGACTCCGACGAGCCGGATGTTCACGTAATTGCCGGCGAGCGAATCCGGATAGTAGACGCTGGTGGTCAGCAGATCGCCCGGATACTGGCCGCCCGAAGCAACCAGAATCGACATGCGGCCATTGCCGAACAGATCCGCCATGTTCACGCCGTGACTCTTGCCGCGATACGCGAGCCCCGCCGCGAACGTGGTGTTGCGGAACTTCGAGCCGTTGAATTCCATCAGCACCATCGGATCGAGCCGGTCCATTTTCGGGCTGCCATTGCCCAGCACGATGTCCGGATTGCCGTCGTTGTTGACGTCGGCGATATTGGCGCTCATCGTGCCCCAGCAACCGTTCAGCCCGAGATCCCGCCCGACTTCCGTGAACGTACCGTCGCGATTGTTGTGATAGATCCGCATCGGCACGCCATCCGGCGGCGCCTCGCCGAAGCGCATGGTGTGGATCACATCTTCGTGATCCGACCAGACCCACTGCGCGATATCGAGCCAGCCGTCGTTGTCGTAATCCCAGAACATCGCCGGCGTGCCGAAGCAGGGCGCCGTCACCCCGGCCTGTTCGCTGACGTCGGTGAATGTGCCGTCGCCGTTGTTGTGATAAAGCTGCGAGCGGCCCATGCCGTTGCTCAGGAACACATCGGGCCGGCCGTCGTTGTCGTAATCGCCCCACGCGCATCCGATCGTCGGCCAGATGGTTTTCAGTCCGGCTTTTTCGGTGACATCCGTGAACGTGCCGTCGCCGTTGTTATGGAAAAGGCGGTTGGGAGTCTTACGGTCGAACAGGCCGCCAATGTTGTTTGTGATGAAGAGATCGAGGAAGCCGTCGCCATCGTAATCCACCCACGCCGGGCTGAAAGCAGGTCCCCACGTGCTCAGGCCCGCTTCTTTTGTGACGGTGGTGAAAGTGCCGTCGCCATTGTTGTGCAGCAGTTCGCCTTCGCCCCAGTAAAATCCCAGCCGCGTGATGTAGAGGTCGATGAAGCCATCGTTGTCGTAATCGCCCGCTGCGATCGCGAATGTATTGACGTGCTGATCGACGCCGGAGTTGATGGAAACATCGGTGAACGTGCCGTCGCCGTTGTTGTGATACAGGTTGCAGCCGCCGTGCGCCGCCGCAATCACGATATCCAGATAGCCGTCGTTATCGAAATCGAAGATCGCGCTGCCGCGGCCCGCGCAGGTTTTATCCAGTCCGATGCGCGGCGCGATATCGGTGAAGTGCACTACCGGTTTGTCGTACCCGGAGGTGACTTCCATTCTGTACTTTTCGCCGACGAAGGCCGGATAGCCGCCCAGCTTATTCGCGGTGAGCCACAGCCAGTAGCGCGCGCGCTCATTATCGGGATCGGCATCCAGAGCCATCATGCCCAGCCGGGCCGAACGTTGCAGTCTGCCCGCGCGTCCCGTCGAAACCGCTGCTTCGTGCATGGCCGAGGCGTAAAACCAGGAATCCTTCGGGATCTTCAGAAACTCCGCTTCAGCCTTTTCGTAGAGGCCGCATTTGCCGTAGATCAGGCCGAGCTCGAAGCGTGTCTTGTAATCGTCGGGCGCCGTTTCCAGACGTTTCTGGCAGCGCGTCATGATCTCTTTGTATTCGAGTCCGACGAAGACCGGCAGCTCGGTGAACATCTCGAACAGGTCCTTCATCAGCGGCTGAATGCGGACCGGTCCGAAGAATTCGATGGTGGCCAGGCCGCGCAGCGCCGACTGCACCGCGAGGCTTCCGACCGAGAGCGCAAGCTGCGCCGGGAAGGCGACGGATTTCGGATCCGTGAGATCGACAAAGCTGAACGAGCGCCGCGCCGCGCTCGCGATCTCGGTGGTCACGCGCGAGATTTCCGAGCTGTCCGCCGTCGTGTAGCGAAGGATGCGCGCAACGCGATTGGCGAAATCGGAAACCGCGACGTCAACATCCGACGGGCCTTCGACAGGCGCGCCACGATTGGCTGAACCGTTCTGACCGGCGACTTTTCCGAGACTGCGCTGCGCCGTGCCCAGCGCATCCTGAATGGTAACCAGGCCGGATTCGAGCAGCGCTGCCGGACCTTTAAGCCACTGTGCGAGCGAAGAACTCAAAGCGCCCTCGGGAGGATGTAATACACAGACTGGATGGCGCAGCCATAGCTGGCGGTCTCTGTCCTGGCTATGGGTTCACCGCCCAGAAACTGATCGATAGCGGGCTCCAGATAACCCGCAAATTCGGGGTCCTCGGGATATTTGAAATTGTCGATGGCGCCGCGATAAAGCAGCCGGCGCTGCGGGTCCATCAGAAACGCGCGCGGCGTCTGCTGCGTGCACCACTTCGCGGCGATTTTTCCGCCGGGGTCGTGCACCAGCGGAAAATTCAGACTTCGTTCCACCACGGTTTTCTGAATGGCGTCGAGCGTTTCGCCGTGACGCGATGCCACAGCCACGAGCGAAAGCTGCGGATGGCGTTTTTCGAATCCGTTGAGGTAAGGATCGTAGCGCACGCAGTGCGAACACACCCCCGACCAGAACACCACCACAGCACCCTTCTTACCCGCCAGCATCTGCGACAGATTGAGCGTGGTTCCCGTGCGTACCTGGGGCAGCGAAAAATCCTCCAGCGCTTCTCCGAACTTCTGCTTGTCCTGTTCGTTTGGCATGTGATTCCTCCGGCGATCCAAATCAGGCAGGGATACCACACAGTGTCGCATGGGGGCGCTGCATTACATATAGCTGGAAATCATTAAAATCAGGGGTCTGCGGAGGTGAGGGGCTACTTCGGCCGGCCGTGGAAGCCATCGGCTTCCATCTGAATCCGGTAAATGGTCATGGCGGTGTTGCGGAACCCTGGGCGCGTCGGAATCTCTTTGCCGTCCGGACCGAGCGCGCCGAGACATGCGGCATAGAGCACTTTCTTGCCGGGTCCCGAAAACGCGATGCTGATGGAACTGCGCGGCGTGGGAATCAGGCCCAGAAATTTTCCGTCCGGGCTAAAGACCTGCACGCCCGGCGCGGTTGCGTCGTAGATGCGCCCTTCGTTGTCGATGGCCATGCCATCGCCATTTACGCCGCCTTCGAGCTTCGCAAATTCGCGCTGATTGGTGGCGCTGCCGTCCTTCTGCACATCCAGCGCCATAATGACGGGACCGTTCGTGATGTAAAGCGTCTTCTCATCGCGGCTCAGCATGATTCCGTTGGCCTTCAGATTCTCGCCGACTCTCACGATGGCGCCTTTGTATGGAAGATAATAGGCCTGCCCGGTGGGCTGCGGACCTTCGGTGATGTAAGCGCCGCCCTTGCGATTGGCCACGATGTCGTTCAGCCGTCCGAACGGCTTGCCGTCAACTCCGACCGCGACCGTGATGTGGCCGACCTGAGGAAGCTGGGGAATCGCCGCGACATCGGGCGACTGACGGCAGAGATCGGGCGTTCCGCCCGGATCGGTGCATGTGCGCTCAACGACGAGGATGCGGTCCTGCGGCGGACCGATCGCCACGGCGCCGGGGCCGTTAGCCGACGCGACAATCGAAACCCGGCCCTTTTCATCCAGGCGCATGATGTGATTCGTCTGCTCCTGGGCGAACATGATTCCGCCTTTCCATGCAACAAGGCCGTCGGCGTTCTCCGCCCCCTGCCAGACCAGATCCCACTTCTCGCCGGCCCCGATGACGCCCGTAATCGCCGTCACGGTGACCTCATGGGGCGGGGGAGGCGTTGGGAAAACTCTCTGAGCGATTGCTGTTGATACCAGCGCGCCCGCTGTCACGATGAGTGCGCCCGCAACTGAAAACTTTTGAAACATGGTGCCGCTATACCGCTTTGATTTTACTTTTTGAGTTTACGAAAGCGCAGGGGCCGGCGACCGGACAGGCGCTGCACAACGGACTAGACCGTTTGCACAGCTGTTGTCCATGAGCCTTCAGCAGCAGGTAGGCGCGCCGGCGCGGTTCGAAGTCCGGCGGCGTCTCCGCCTCGATCCGCTTCTGGGCATCGGCGTATTCACGGCTGTAGTGGCCGGGCGCTTTTCCGTGAAAAATGCGCGTTGTGACGTGCGTGCAATTGGACGGCACGGCGGCAACCGGCGCGATGCCGGCAAAGAGCAGAATGCGGTCGGCGCCCGGATTGGCGATTCCATGAAAGGTTTTCAGCGCAGCGCGGGCTTTGGAGAGCGGCAGCCGTTTGAGTGCGCTGTTGAGATCGCCGCCGAATTGTTCCAGAACTTTGTCGGCGGTCTCCCTGAGCCGAAGCGCGCGCTGTTCCGGGAACATGCCGCCGGGCCTCAGAGTCAGCGCCAGTTGCGCGGAGTCCCCCGCGAGCAGTTGCTCAGGGTCCGGCCCGAAGCTCTTTTTCAGCGACGCCCAGCCTTTCGCGCACGCGGCGTCGCTCGCCGGATATCCGCAATACCACCAGACCAGGAACAGATACGGATCGGTCGGCCACGCGGGTTTTTGCGGCCCGTAATGCGCTTCGAGCTTGTCGAGCATTTGGCTGAGCGCCATGGTGTTTCAGGTTAGGTTACACTGATCTCGGTTCAGATGTCCCGTCAAACTCTCAGCACAATTCTTCTGGCTTTTGCGGTCACGATGTTCGTTCTCGGCGCGGCCACGCTGATGCCGTCCTCGGCGCCCAGGGTCAGCGACCTCGGCTACTCCACTTTCTGCCCGTTTGCACCGTACAGCACACTGACACTGCTTTTTTTCGGATGGCTCGCCTGGGTCGTGCGAAAACACATCCTTCGTCAGCCCGCGTGACCCACGATTAAAAAGTACTTTACAACGTGAAGCATATCCCGTAGACTTAGATTCAGTGACTGTCTGGGACCTGCTCTTCATCGCGCTGGCGCTGACTGCGGCCGGGACACTGATTACGTCCGCCGTTCTCGCCATCCGGGGCCGGCGGCAGCGGGCGCTTACGGCGCTGGGAAAGCTGGCGTTTGCGGCCGTGGTCTATATTGGCTTCGTTTATGCGGCGACGGCTCTTTCGAAAGAGCGCGTGCTGCGCGTGGGTGAGCCGGAATGCAGCGACGACTGGTGTGTTCAGGTCGACGGCATCCGGCGCACGCCCACGAATGCGACCACGCGGCTCGATATCGACCTGCGCATCTTCAGCCGCGCCCGCCGCGTGGCGCAGCGCGAGCTGATCGCGAAGGACGTTTATCTGGTCGACAGCAACTGGAGGCGATACGATCCGATGCCGACCGGCACCGAAATTCCCCTGAACACCCTGCTTCAGCCGGGTGAATCGAAGTCCACCACCCGACGATTCGATGTCCCCGCCGGCGCGCACGGACTCGGCCTCATGGTAGGGCGTTCGCAGCCTCCGTTCTGCCTGATCATCGGTGAGTGCGACGCGTTCCACAAAGGCATCATGTTTCGGGTTGATTAAACGCCGCAAGAAACGTCAGGAAACCGCCGCGCGCTTCCACTAAACTGGCGTTGATGATTCGGAGCATTCTGGCAGTGCTGGCGGGGATTGTCGCGCTCACCGTCACATCGTTCGCCATCGAATTCGCGGCCAACACACTGCTGTTGCGACTGTTGCCACAGGCGTTTCCGACCGCGACGGCCCTGGCGCAGAACCCCGCAGCGAGAGGGTTTATGCTCCTCTATACCGCGCTCAGTGTCGCGTTCGGAGGATATGTGACCGCGTGGATCGCAAGGCGCACGCCCGTGGCGCACGCAGTTGTCATGGGAATCGTGATGGTGGCTCTAACGCTTCTGCAGATGGCGAAAGGGCCCCATCCGGCCCCCCTCTGGAGCTGGATCGTCGGGATCGCAACCTTGATACCCGGTGCGTGGTACGGCGGATGGCTGCGCACCAGGGCACTTCGCCCCATAATGGATTAACATTAGTGCCGCCATCGCCGCCCGCCCGCTACCATGGGCAAACATGGCTTCGCGATTCGGCGAATTCCTGAAAATCCCCGCGAGCATGGTTGAGTTCGGCCTCACGGCGCTCGATGCCGGGGCGAAGACTGTGCGCGAAGGCCTCGATGCGGTCTCCGGGCGCAAGCCGAACGGCCTGCATCTGAATGAGGCGCCACTTGGGGGCCCCCGCGATCTCGACAGCGCGCTTTCCGATTTCGCCAACAAAATGGTGCGCATCGGCTGGGTCGCGCGCCCCAAAGGCATGCCGCTGGTGGAAGTCGCGAGCGATCTGCTGAATTCCGCGCGCCGCGCTTTCGGCCATTTCGATTTCAAAAACCCGCGCACGCTCGCGCTTCCATTCGAGGTTTCGCTCTCGGCCAGCGGGATCGCCGCCGAAACGCTGCTGCGGATGATTTCGATCTATTCGGTGGTCGGACCGAAGCGCTTCTCCACGTTCCTGAGCAACGCGGCTGAAGTGTACGTCGAGACCGCGATGTTCGTGCAGCTCGAGTACAAAGACCTGATCGCGCGCTACACGGAGCATCTGAAGGAAAAACCGGATGATGCGGACACCCATCTCGAGCTGGGCCGCCTGTATATCAAGTGCGGTCTGCATGACGCCGCGGTGGAGGAACTGAATCTCGCGGCGCGCGATGCGGCCGTGCGCGGCCGCGCGAAGCACGAATCGGCGCTGGCGCATTACCGCGCCGGGCGATTCGATCGGGCAGTGGATGACGGCATTGCGGCGATGGAGGCAGATCCGCACAACGAACGCGCCCGCGCAGCGATGTGGCTCACTACACGATCGCTGGGCGGCTATCCGGCGCGCGTTCCGCAGGCCTTCCGCATGGAACTGAAGGCCGGATACGAGACCGCGCGCGTCAGTTTCGAAAACATCGCGGCGAAAATCGGTCTCGACAAAATCTGCGCCGGCCGCGGCACCGCGATTTTCGATTACAACAACGACGGTCTGCTCGATATCGTCGTCACCGCGGCGCACGCCGGCTGCACGCTGTATCGCAACAACGGCGATGGCACGTTCACAGATGTCACGGTCGGCTCCGGCCTCGACGAATGCGTCAACGGATTCGTCATCATCGCGGGCGATTACGACAACGACGGCTTTCCGGATCTGTTCGTCACGCGTCTTGGTTTTTACTACGGCGACTGCGCGCTCTACCACAACAACGGCGACGGCACGTTCACCAACGTCACCGAGCAGGCCGGCGTTTCCAGCTGGGGCGCGACCTACACCGCGCAGTGGGTCGATTATGACTGCGACGGTTACCTCGATCTGTTCATCGGCTACAACCTCGGCGGGATGTTCGATCGCCGCATTCAGAACCGCCTGTTTCACAACAACGGCGACGGCACATTCACCGATGTCACGAAGGAATCCGGCCTCGACACCATGTTCACCACCATCGGATCCTCGTGGGGCGATTACAACAACGATGGATATCCCGATCTGTTTCTTTCAAGCGGCCTCGGGCGTCCGCAGCTTTTCCGCAACAACGGCAACGGCACGTTCACTGACGTCAGCCAGCAGGCCGGTCTGACAGATCATCTGGTCGCCACCACCTGCTGCTTCGCCGATTACAACAACGACGGCTGGCTCGATATCGTTCAGTACACGTGGAGCGATCACGAAGACGCCGTTCAGACGATGAAAACCGGGCACGGCCCCGAGGATGGCTCGCCGCTGGTGATATGGCATAACAACGGCGACGGCACTTTTACGCCGAAGACGCGCGAGATCGGTCTGGATGGCTGCTGGGGCACGATGAGCGGAAATTTCGGCGACGTCAACAACGACGGTTACATCGATCTGCTGCTGGGCAATGGCAGCCCGCGCATGGAGCGGCTCGAGCCGTTCATTCTGATGGAGAACGACAGGGGCAGCTTCCGCAATACGACATTTTCCGCAGGCCTGCCTTTTTCGGGTAAGAGCCACGGTGTGAACTGCGCGGATCTTTTCGGCGACGGGCGGATGTCGATCGTGATTGCGGCCGGCGGCGGATATCCAGGTGATCTGCTGCAGACTGCAGTGCACTGTCCGAAGATGCTGCCGGGAAATTATCTGAATGTGCGCCTGAAAGGTGTCAAAAGCAATCGCGATGGCAATGGCGCGCGCATTACGCTCTTCGCGGGCGGCGGCAAACAGATTCGCGAGGTGACCAACGGGTCGAGCTTCGGGTGCCTGCCAGCCGAGCAGCATTTTGGACTGGGCACATCGACGCAGGTGGACGCAATCGAGATTCGCTGGCCCAGCGGGCTGGTGCAGCGGATTGACAATCCACCGGTCAATGACACAATCCGGGTCGTCGAAGGTGAACCGCAGTGGGAACGGGTTTACACGCCTTCGACCAGGACTGCTTCAGCCTAGTGGTCTTTCTGCCAGGCTGCGAACACTTTGGCCGAGCCTTCCATCAGCGCCTGATGTACGCGGCAATGCTGCGTTGACATCTGCAGATCCATGAAATCGTGGAACGGCTGCGTCTTGTAAATTCCCAGCGTCACGAACTGCAGCGCGTCCGAGGTGCCGTAGAGCGGATCGGGAATGTATTTGCCGAAGTCGAACACTTTTTTGGTGCGCGCGCCGGCCACGAAATCCATATCGCAGCGGACTTCGTTGTTGTTCCGCAGAAGGAACGAAAAAGTCTTGACCGCCCAGTTGAATTTGCCCGGCCCGAAGCCGAAGTAGTTCGGCACCGGCGCGTAGTCGATGAACGGATATCCGAAGGCGACCTCCAGCTTGTAACCCGGCCGGGGGTTCTCCACGATGTTGATGAAGTCGGGGTGCTGAACCACGGAGACAGCTTCGTGGAGGACTTTCTTGTAGGGTCCGAAGTAAAGAGTGAAGTCGTGCAGATAAATTGTCAGCAGCGACCACCGGTATTTGGGTCCGATCTCGTTGTAATCGCGCGGTTCTGTCAGCTGATCGTCGGGCCAGCGGCCATATGTGCCGTCGGCCAGGCAGTACAGCATCTGCCTGAACGTGAAGCCGCCCTGATCCCCATCGTCGTAGGTCCAGTGAGACGTCCTCATGAAGTCGCGAAGGACATACTCTTTCAGCCGCTCTTCGGGATTCGGCCCGGTGATTTTTCCGAACTCCACTTCCTGCCGCGCGCCGAGCGCGGTCAGTTTCTGCCCGCTGATGGTGGGTTCGCAGAGATAGCCGAAAGCCTTGTTCGGCACCTCATATTTGCGGCCCAGATTGAGCAGATGTTCTTCGATCTTACGATTCGGATCGCGCGTCCAGTTATACAACTGGATACCGTCGGAAATCGCCTTATCGGTCTTTTCGATCAGAGACCTCTCGAAAGGGGAGAAGTCCTTGGGGATTCCGAGGACACCAGCAGCCAGAGATGTCGCCATTATGTGGAGACAATAACGTTTCCGCGTGCCTGAAGTCAATCGCCTGCGGCGGATTAATCTGGCGGGCGTAATCTACTGAATCGTGCTGGCGCCTTCGACCCCGAAGTCTTCGGTCATGACGTTGCGATTCACGTGGTTGTCGAGATTGATCACATAGGTTTCCGGCGCGTCCGTCAGGATCGGCGAATGTGTGGCGCACACCACGCGGAAGCCTTTCCCGTGCACCAGTTCGAGCAGCATTTTGAGGATGCGGCGCTGGTTAGAAGCGGAGAGCGCCATTTCGGGCTCGTCCAGCAGCAGCGTGGTGCCGCGCTCGAGTGACGGGAAATTTTCTTTAAACATCGCCAGCATTACCTGGCCGTGACTGGCCAGCTGCAGAAATTCCAGCATCTCCGGCTGATCTTTGAACAGTTCGAGCTGCATGCGCGGATTGTGCTGCTCGGCGTCGAACAGAAAAACTCTGCCTTTTTTGACCTCGCCGCGGTCCAGCTTGTATACGTAGCCCTCGGTCTTCTCATCGCGCAGTGCGTAGTGAATCGAGTGCAGCAGAGTCGATTTTCCCGAACCGTTTTCGCCCGTCAGCATGATGAGCGGATGCGACAGATCGACGATCATCGGCATGTGGAAGTTGAGGTTGGTGAAGACCGGATGGGCGAGGATTTTTAAAAACATTTCGGCGCTTTCCGCTATCCCTGTATCCGCTTTCCGCTAAAAACAGCGGGGCTCATTTCTATGGTCAGAATAACAATCGAGTCCGGGCGGTTGTGGCGGACAGCGGACGGCGGTGAGCGGACAGCGTTACGCAACCAGCCCTGAGCGCACCAGCAGCGCATCCGGATTCGGATCGCGTCCCATGAATTTCCGATAGAGCTCCGCCGGATCTTCGCTGTCGCCCTTCGAGAGGATGTGTTCGCGGAACGCAGCGCCGGTCTCCGGGCTGAAAATGCCTTCGTCCCGAAAACGGGTGAAGGCGTCGGCATCGAGCACCTCGGCCCATTTGTACGAGTAGTAGCCCGCGCCGTAGCCCACCGGGCTGGCAAACAGGTGCGTGAATGCCGCCACCATCGCATAACCGTCCGGGAATTTTGCGGGCGAGAACTGCTGCAGTATATCGCGCGCATACGCCAGCAGGTCGCCGTCGCGCTTCGGGTCGTATTCGCGATGAAGTTTCAGATCCACAAAGCCGAATCCGAGCTGGCGCATCTGCGCGTTGGCTCCGCGATATGTGCGCGCCCGCACCATTTTCTGAAAGAGGTCTTCCGGAATCGCTTCGCCGGTCTGGTAATGCCGCGCAAACAGATCGAGCGCCTCGCGTTCCCAGCACCAGTTCTCCATAATCTGGCTGGGCAGCTCGACGAAATCCCATGCGACTGAAGTGCCGGAGAGACTGCGCACTTCGACGCGGCTCAGCACGTGGTGCAGCAGATGGCCGAATTCGTGAAAAATGGTCTCGACTTCGCGATGCGTGAGCAGCGCGGGCTTGTCGCCGAGCGGCGGAGTCAGATTGCCGCAGATGCAGCCCGCATGCGGTTCGAAGCGTTTCTCCCCGATGAGACTGCCGGTGATGAATGCTTCCATCCATGCGCCGTCGCGTTTCGATTCGCGCGGATACCAGTCGGCGTAAAACGCGCCCAGCAGCGCGCCGTCGCGGTCGTGCACTTCGTAGTAACGCACATCCGGATGCCACACCGGAACGCCGTCTTTGCGCTGCACCCGGATTCCATACAGGCGCTCGACGATGGCGAACATGCCGTCGACGACCTTTTCCGCCGGAAAATACGGCCGCAGCTGTTCTTCATCGAAATCGTAAAGTGCGCGGCGCTGTTTCTCCGCCCAGTAGCCGACGTCCCAGGGCTGCAGCTTCTGTCCGGCGAACTTTTCGAGTGCAGCGTTTTCCTTCGCGAAGAATGGGTCGGTCTTGATTTTGAGTTCGGCGAGGAACTTCATGGCGCTGTCGCCTTTGTGCGCCATGCGGTCCTCCAGCACGAAATCCGCGAAATCCGCGAAACCCAGCAGCTGAGCTTTCTCCCGCCTCAGTTCCAGAATGCGCGCCAGCAGTGGCCGGTTGTCGCGCCCGGGCTCGGTCGCGCGTGTCGAAAAGGCTCTGTACATCTGCTCACGGATTTCCCGGTTATCGAGATAGGTCATCGCCGGGATATAACTCGGCGCCTGCAGCGTGAAGCGCCAGCCGGCAGTCTGCTTCATCTCCGCGCTGTGCCGCGCGGCGTCGATGGCGCTGGGGGGAAGCCCGGCCAGTTGCGCCTCATCCGTAAGAATGAGTTCAAATGCATTTGTGGAATCCAGTACATTTTCGGCGTATTTAGTCGTAATTTTCGTCAACTCGACATCGATTTCCGCCAGCCGTTTCTTACCGGCGGGATCCAGCTCTGCGCCGTGACGGCGGAAAGAATCGAGCGTTTTTCTGAGAAATCGCTGACGCGCGCCCCTGAGCGAGGCAGCATCATCCGTCGCCGAATACCGCTGCAGTTGTTTCCAGAGCCCTTCATTCAGCGGAATCTGCGAATAAAACGCGCTGGCTTCCGGCTCTACGGCGTTCCACGCGGCGCGCAGCTCCGGAGTCGTGGCCACCGATTCCAGATGCCGCACCACGCCCAGTGCGTAATCGAGATTGTCGGTGCTTGTTTCCAGCGCCAGCATGGTGTTTGCGAACGACCTCGGCGCCGCATCGGCGCTGATCCGGTCGATAGCACTCTGAGCCTGAGCGATCAGCGCGCGAATTCCCGGTTCCACCTGTTCCGCCCGAATGCGATCGAATGGAATATGAAACGTGATCGTCTGCAGAGGGTTTTCAGACATAATTCGCGTAATGGTATTTCCAGTATAAACAGGCCCAAATTCGCTCTATGATAAACTTCCCTCGGTCAGTCCGAGGGAGCGTGAAAAATGAGGAAGTTGACGTTGGCGGCTGTCGTCATGTCTGCGCCGGCCGCGCTGTGGATGGTGCAGGGTTCGACAGAGGGAATTAAGAACGTCATCACCGGATCCAATGTATGGGTGGATGCGAAGGACCTCAAACCCGGCAGCTTCCG
>Ga0335085_10004679_pt1 | contig 22489 bp, 20 predicted proteins | sample Lox_Sample_45_FD_206712 | JGI IMG/M metagenome (GOLD analysis project Ga0335085, IMG submission 206712) | Soil microbial communities from Loxahatchee National Wildlife Refuge, Florida, United States - Lox_Sample_4.5 | ecosystem: Environmental > Terrestrial > Soil > Wetlands | place: USA...
CGGTCTACGCCCGCCGGATTTTGCAATCAACAACTTCGGCGGTCGTAGACCGCCGCTACAAATGGCCGTGCCACGCCGCGGGGGCCGTGCGAGCCTCGGCCGGGGTGCTGACATGCGGGTCAGCACTACTTTGCGGACGGGGACGAACTCGCCGGGGTAGGGCGAGCCCTACCCCTGCACTTCCCCCCCTCGTCGGTCCCCCGACCCCGCTTCGTTATCGGCAGTTGCTACGGCGAGGGTGAAGGTTTCTTGCGGCGGGGAGAATGGCGGCATAAACCCATGCTCGTCCAAATTCGGGCCCGTCCACTTACTGATGACCTCCGGCATCGCCGCTTGCTGAGCGGAAAGGAGCCGCCTCTCCGTGGTGCGAGAACGCCAACCGACCATTCCTGCACCGCTTTGTAGCGCGTTGTCCTCACCCGCGTTTGGTGTTCTCGGGCCTAAAGACGCGGGTGGGCACACCCGCGCTACAAATCTGTACGGCGGCGAGGCGGGGGAAATTGACAACCTGGGCGGAGCCCTTCCCGGAAGCCGGTTTCAACTTGGCCCGCAACGTGCTAGCCTATAGTCTTGGCGGGAGCAGAGGTTAAATCGCTCAGCTTCAAGTCACGAGCGGTCACGACCGGTCACCACGGCCCGCGGCGAAGTGGGGTTTATGGCGACGGATGGCCGGCAGGCGAGGACGGAAAGGGGCAAAGTGCGCGGCTTGAATGATCAGACGGACAAAGAGAATCGGTCGCAAGAATCTTGTCTCCTCTGGCCGTGGAAAAGCGCCAAATGGTCCATGCAGGGGCAAGAAAATGCCGACACAAAAAAAATCCTATATATTAAGGGTGATCCCAATATGTTGATGAAAACAAAGACACAAATTTTGACAAAAAGTGTCAAGCCAATATGTGTATGAAACTAAACCACCTATGGACTTTGCCAAGATGTTGAAGAAAACAAAAACAGTTAGCCTCAAATTAGAGGCCCGCGACACCGAAGAATGACTCGATTTTCGGCCAAGCCAATATATTCCTGAAAACAATCGACTTATAGGGTTGATTTCGCCCCGGTTTTTGCCGAAGCCAATATATTGATGAAGGGAAATGACTTAGCGGAGAGACACGAGGCCCCGGCCATTTCACCGACGACTTGTCCGGCGAAGCTGGTTAGGATCTCAAGGCGCCGGCGGTCGCCCGCGTCCGGCAGTCGAGGTTTTTCCCGTTACGATATCCGTGGTCGGCAGGTGGACGAAATTAACAGCCACCTGCAGGGAGGAGAGATACGGGGGGCGCCAGCCATCACTTCTGCGGCTGCGACTCGCTGGACGCGACCGCCGTGGTCATTAGCAATTCATCGCTGGTGAGGCTTGGCTCTTCGGGTGGAAGTTCCTTTTGCTGACGATCGGCAAGCCTCTTTTGAGCGCGGCGTTCGGCTTTCTCGCGCTGCTTTTCCAGTCTCTTCATTTCCTTCTGACGTTTCAGAAACGTTGTGGCCATTGGGTCTCCTTCCCTTTCGCTTGCAAGCCGGCAATGCCCCGGACACCGGGTCGAGGGCTACCAGCGCGGCTCGCGCGGCTGGCGTGCGGATTCGCGGTAGTCTTCGTTAGAAAACCTTCCCGATTTCCGCCCGTCTCCGCCGGCGCTCCGCCCCTCTCCGCCGGCACTTCGCCCATACCCGCTATTGCCGCGCGGCGCACTGCGCTCCGGCCGGGGACGCGCTTCGTTCACCTTCAAATTGCGGCCCCCGAACTCTTTCCCATCCAGAGCGGTAATCGCCTTGGTGGCCTCATCGTCATTGGGCATTTCCACGAAAGCGAAGCCGCGGGCGCGGCCCGTTTCGCGGTCCATTGCCATGTGCACACGAGTGACCTGGCCGAAACCCTGGAAGAGGGCGGTCAAGTCACTTTCCGATGTTTGAAAGCTCATATTACCCACAAAGAGGCTTTTCATAATTCTCCATTAACTGCGAGCGGCGAACCCTGGGGAGCAGCGGCGTGGCCGCTCGCGCGATTTGTCTTACCCGGAAACTTAGATAAAGGCCCGGAAATGTCCCGAGCGTGACGGATGGCGCAGCTTGCGCAGCACCTTCGCTTCAATTTGGCGGATGCGCTCGCGCGTAACGGCAAAAACCTCACCCACTTGCTCCAAAGTGCACTCGGTTCCATCATCCAGGCCAAACCGCATGCGGATAATGGCTTCTTCGCGAGGGGTGAGCGTTTTCAACATAGAGGCCACCCGTTCCTTCAAGTTAAGGTCAATGACCGCGTCCGACGGCGACGCCAGCGCCTTGTCCTCGAGCAAATCGCCGAGGGCCGATTCCCCGTCAGTGCCAATGGGCGCCTGCAAAGAAACCGGCTGCTGCGACACCTTCCGGGTGCTGCGCACCTTTTCGACCGTTACTTCCAGACGCTTGGCGAGTTCCTCTGCGGTGGGCTCGCGGCCCAATTCGTGAACCAACTCGCGGCCGGTCCGAATCTGCTTGTAGATCGCCCCAAACATATGGACCGGCACTCGAATCGTGCGTCCCTTGTCGGCAATCGCCCGCGAGACGGCCTGGCGAATCCACCAGGTGACATAAGTGGAGAATTTGTATCCGCGACGCCAATCGAATTTGTCTGCGCCCCGCATCAGGCCGATGTTTCCTTCCTGAATCAAGTCCAAAAACTCCAAGCCGCGATTGGCGTACTTTTTGGCGATCGACACGACGAGGCGCAGATTGGCCTCCGTCAGTTCTTTCTTGGCGCGCCGGGCTTCGGCCTCGCCCCGCACAATCGAGGCGAGCGAACGCTTCATAGCGGTGATGCCCACCTGGCTGGATTCGGCGATTTGCTTGAGCTGAGCGCGGCAGGAAGCGGTCCCTTTGCCATTTGCCGGGCTCTTGCGGCGCGCGGGCATGCGCTCCAACCGGCCACACTCGCGCTCGAGCGCGTAGATGTGCTCAACAACGTGGCGCAGCTTATCGATTAAGCGCTGCTTTTCGAGCGGATGAAGCCCCAGCCCGCGAGCCCGCTGCGACATCTCCACCCGGGTTCTCGCCAACTGGCGGCGAGCCTTGCGCAGGGCCCGCTGGTTGGATCTGGGCAGGCCCTTGAGCCGCGCCGCCTGCCGAAGCGCCGTACTATAGAGCTTGGCAATTTTGTCGACAACCGCCAGCGTGTGGCGGGTACGCTTCTCAATTTCCCCCGCAGTCAACTCCTCCTCATCAAAGTGCACAACTTCGCGGATGGAGCGCGTGCCGTTGCGCAAATCCTCGCCCATTTGGATAAGCTCCTGGATAACGAGGGGAGAGCGCGAGATGGTCTTGAGAACCAGCAAATGGCCGCGCTCCATGCGTTTTGCGAGCGCCACCTCTCCCTCGCGCTTCAGGAGCGGCACGCTTCCCATCTCGCGAAGGTAGAGCCTGACGGGGTCGCTGGTGCCGTCGGTGAAGTGCAGAGTCTCGTCGATTCCGGTTTCACTGCCGGCTACGGGGATCTTGCGTGTTTCGATATCCGCGGGTTCGCCACCCGGGTGCAAACCACGCTGTCCCCTCACCTCGGCAGGGTCCTCGCAGATCTGGACGTTGTCGCGCTCGAGAGTGGAGAACAGATTTTCGAGTTCCTCCGACGACTGCGTGGCGTGAGGCATGACCTCACTCACCTCGTCAAAGAGGACGTAACCGCGCTCTTTGCCTAAATTGATAAGGTCGCCGACCCGATCATCTTGTTCCTGTAGTACAACCGACAAAGGTTTCTCCCTTAAACGGACAGCTGGAATCGTCCTTCCAGACGAGCAAGCCGCCTCTTGTGCTGACGATCTCTATGACGCAAACGGGGTTTTGGTGCGGCCGGAATGTTCCAAGAGACCCCCCATGATCGACGCGCTGGGCCCCTCCCGCGCCGGGTTGTGGAAATGCAAAGGATCTCGAAGGTTCTGCAATTCACGATAGTAGAAAAGCGCAGTGGGGTGTCTCCCCTTAAATCTCAGGCTCTTTAAGTAGATGATCTCCTCTTCGCTAACGCCCCTGCTCAGGGTAGCAAGTTGCAGAAAGTCTTTCAGCCCTGGCTCATCATCATAAAGGGCTGCGGGCGGTTTCTCCACAAACGCAAACTTCTTGGGCTCGCCGGGAGCCACCCTCCGGTTCAAAACAATTTCCAGACTGAATGTTGCAAGGTCTATGTCCCACGCTTCAATCAGCGGATCCAGGAAGGAAGTGCAATTCTCCTTCGAAACGTTGTAGATGTCCGTATCCAGAAATTCCAGAATTGCGACCCTCATCTGTTCGTAGCTGCGTTTATTGAGCCTACCCAACAAGCGTAGCCAGTCCTCGCTCTCCAACTCCTGTTTGGCAACTTCTTTAACGACATCCAAAAGCTTCTGGATTACCAAGAGTTCGAGTTCACCGAATGGCTGCTTCTCGAAAATCGCCCGGACCTGTTCCCGTCTGGCCGGATCGCACTTGCGAAGGACGAGAGCGCGAACTTCCTCGAATAAAGGCGCCGGAGGTGCTGCCAGCCTGCGTTTCAATTCTTCCTGACGCTGAAGTTCGGCCAATTTAGCAAGTTCGCCGCTTGGCAGCTTCAAGAACTCTTCAATCTTGGCGTAGATATCCGTCCGGTCCGGGGCAGGGGGCCCCTTTTTCCTGGTAAGCAACTGAGAAATATAAGACTCCGTGACCTGGGCGGCGGCAGCCAAATCTCTCTGCTCGTGTCCTAATTGTCCGAGCCGCTGTCTGATAAGATGCGGAAGGTCCATACCGGCCGTCCCCTTGATCAACCCGTAAAAGCAGACTAAGATTTGACGGTTAAATTCTCTCATATTTGCCTTGACAAGTAAAGTAAATTTACTTATAGTGGTTAACGAGAAGAGCCTCTCTTAGACACGCCCTTAGATCCCTAAACTAAGTCTGGTTACCTCTTGCTCCATTCCAGATTGATGAGCACGATTGGGCTCCCCTTTCTCGGGTTGGGCGAAGACGAAGCGACCCTCGGTGAAAAGAAGCGATGCTCTTATTGCTTTCAAGATCTATGACCTGTTTCTCGGCCCAGGGGTTTCTCGCCAAAATACTCACCGTGCCTTCGATAACCAATCGCTGGACCAGAACCGAGCCACTGTGAAGAGTGCCGGCTTGTACATTCAATACGTGGGTTTCGATGTCGCCCCTGCTTCTCGTGTCTACACCTTCCACGTGATAGATGCCCCCTACGCGGCACGCGATTTCACCGTTAACGTCCAATCCGAGGCGTTCCACCCGGATCGCCTCAGCCTCCAAGATGGTCCGGGAATCTGCTATGCGCGCCTGGTGCAGGAACTTGGGGAACAAACCGCTGAATCTCGCGCCGAGGCCTGCCTGAATATCGGAGAGCGGGACATCCGGGAGTACTTGGATCAGCATCGTCCGAAAAAGCCGCAGACAAAGGTCCGGGAGGCGAGCGTGCCGCCGCCGGACAATACGCCGGTAGAATGGTGGCGGCGGAGATGAACCCCTTTGGAGTCATAAAAGACCTTGAGGAATTTGGCAGGGTCGCACAACACGCCTTGGGATTTACAATCCTGGAGCACCTCGGGCCCCCACGCCTGGGAACCATAACCTTAAGCACAACCTTACGGAGCAGGCCCTAAAAGCCGCCCCAATTTGGAGGAACAGAGAGAGACATGCCAACTAAACTATTCGTAGGAAATCTTCCCCATAGCACAACCGATGCGTCGCTCGGGGAATTTGTAACCGGCGCAGGCTTTCAAGTGGCCTCAGCCCTGGTAATTCGCGACAAGATGACCGGGACCCCTCGAGGGTTCGGTTTTGTCGAACTTGCTGAAGGCGAAGACGTGCAACGCGCAATCGCTGGGCTGAATGGACAATCCCTGGAAGGCCGTCCCCTGACTGTTAATGAAGCTCGTCCCCCCCGGAACGACTTCTCGCGGCCTCGCGGCGGCGGTGGCGGCGGTAACCGGGATAAGTTCAGCCGTCGTAGAGATTACTAGGAGTTCGAGATCTTCCGCTAACATCTCGGGCGGGTTCTTGAACAACCGATGATTGGCCTCTGGGGCGACAGCCCCAGGGTGAAGTATGCCTCAAATGAGCTGGAGAAACACGCCTCGGCCTGCCCGGCAGAGTGTGACCGAGCGATGACGCTCATCCCATTGTCTCCTATCCACTTCGCTCGGATGCGGCTCAAAAAAAGGAATTTTCGCGGGCATGACGGGTCCATTCTGTCTCTGGTAACTCCGTCGAATTCTGACGCCGGGTCCAGGCTGGTCCAATCAATGACCTTGAAAAGGTGTCGGAGGGAAATTCAAATGGCATTTCTACGAGGAATCGACAGTAAGTTTCGATTCATTCTTGTCGCGGCCAAACGTGCACACCAACTGCGTGCCGGAAGTAAGGCGCGCGTTCAAAGCGAAAGCAATAAGGTGACCGTTGTTGCCCAACGAGAAGTCTGTTCTGGACTTGTGCCGTTTGAGGTCTTCGCTGCTCTGGGCAAGCCGCATGAGGGATTCGCGGAGAACTGGCAGGCGCAGAGAGACCTCGCAACCAATTTCAGCAGGGAAAACGCATGAGGGATGACGGAAACAAGGGATCATGCTGTCCCATCCCCCGACCTGACTCCGGCACCCCCAGGCGCCCCCCCCTTGCGGGAGCCGCCCCAAAAATCGTACTGACTTTCCCCGGGAAGTGTTTTAGTATTCTAGGAATTCAAGTTCACCTTGGCGCGCGTGGTCCGCACGCCCGCGTCAAGGCGTCGCAAGTACTTCAAAGCTCTTGATACGTCATGTCTGCTTTTGCAGGCAGAGAGGAACGACCATGGCGCTCAAGAAGAGTCCGCCTACAGATTGGGAGATTCTCCTCGCCGGGATGACCCGCGGAAACAATACCGTAACCGTCGGGGCGAAGCGCTTCATCTACCGCCAGGGAGATCCCGCCGATTCCGTGTTCTTCGTTCTGCGGGGCAAGGTCAAGATTTCGGTTACCTCCAAACAGGGTAAGGAAGCGATTGTGGCCGTTCTGGATCCCCGCGATTTTTTCGGTGAGGGTTGTCTGGCTGGCCAGCCGTTGCGCATGGCCACCGCGACGGCAATGACGTCCTGCACGCTGGCCAAGATCGAGAGATCCGTAATGGCCCGCGTCCTCCACGAACATCACAACATCTCAGAATTATTCATTACCCACCTCCTCTCGCGCAACATTCGGTACGAGGAGGATCTTGTGGATCAACTCTTCAATTCGAGCGAGAGGCGTCTGGCTCGAATTCTTTTACTGCTTTCCCATTTTGGCAAGGAAAGTCGAGCCGAGTCCGTCCTTCCCAGAATCAGTCAAGAGAGCTTGGCGCAGATGGTAGGTACCACCCGGTCACGGGTCAGCCATTTCATGAATAAGTTTAAGAAGCTGGGCTTTGTCGATTACAATGACGGTTTAAGGGTTTACAGCGGCCTCCTCAGTGTTGTTCTCCACGACTAACAGCGCCCCTGCGTCAATGTAAGTTCAAAACAACTTCCGATGTGAGCAATATTGAACAGATTTTGGGCCACAGCCCGTGGCACCTTGCTATCGAACGCGTGGATGGCCGATCGCCAATTTCCAGGGCCAGGCTGCAATCCTTTATTTCACTCGATAGCTTGATCGCGTTGAATGGGGTACCCGCGGTATCGTGCCGGGTTTTGCCACCCTCAACTTGATCGGCGGGAGTTGTTTTTGTGAACATATTGCTTTACAACCCCGATAACGAAATAACCAATAACTTTATGCCGCACCTCTGGATGTTTCTGTTGCGGTCGCTCACCCCTCCTGGCCATCAAGTGTTCCTTGTAGACGGCAACGCGCAACGTTTGAGCCCGAGCGGCCTGGCGCGTTACGTGAAAGAACATCACATCGGGTTGGTGGGAATTGGTGCGATGACCCGCATGATTCGCAAGGCGTACGTCATGGCCGATGCGGTGCGTGCCGTGGGAGTGCCGGTCGTCATGGGAGGCCCGCACGTTACGGAGGTTCCCGATGAGCCGCTGGGGCGCGACGGCGGGCCGCGCCACGCGGACGCGGTTGCGCTCGGCGAGGCTGACTTCACCTGGCCGCAGATTGTTGCCGATGCCGAGGGGGGAGCGCTGAAGGAGGTCTACGCCCCCGTCGACGAAGCGGGGAAAGAGGTGAAGCCCGCGCTCGACGATTATCCGGAGATTCCTTGGGACCGTATGGATTTGGACCAATTCAATTTGATTCGGCACTTTCCCCAATGGGCGCGAAAGTTGCTGTCCGTAGCAGGAATGACGTGGCAGAGCTTTCACATGGTACCCATCGAATCCGGCCGGGGCTGCCCGTATGGCTGCGAGTTCTGCACGGTAACCGGTTTCTTTGGAGATTCCATTCGGTTCCGCTCGAACGCGAGCGTGGTGGACGAACTCCTGATGCTGAAACAATTGGAAAAAAAGCATAATGGGAAGGTGGCCGTTTTTTTCATCGACGATAACTTCGCCATCAATCCCAAGCGCACCAAGTCGCTGCTGCGTGAAATCATCGCACGCGACGCCCAGGTGCCCTGGGTCGCGCAAATCAGCATGAACCTACTGCGCGACGAGGAGCTTGTATCACTCATTGCCGAGAGCGGCGGCAAGTGGATCTTCATGGGGCTGGAGTCCATTGACCCGGTGAACCTGAAGAGTGTGCGCAAAGGCTTCAATAAGCCGGACGAATACAAAGCGATTCTGGAGTCCCTGGAGCGCTACGGCCTCTACGCGATCACTTCCTTCATATTCGGAATGGACAGCGACTCTCCCGGAGTAGCGCAGCGCACTCTTGATGTCATCGGTACGTGGCCTCCAGGACTCCCCGTTTTTGGCCTGTTGACGCCTTACCCCGCCACGCCTCTTTATGACCGGCTCCAAGCTGCCGGCCGACTCACCAGGCCAAAACACTGGTTGGAATTCAAGCCCTTTACCATGGATTTTACGCCGCTGGGAATCTCAGAACAACAGGCGGAGGCGGAAGTCAGGAAAGCATGGGGGGCATCCTATAAACCGGCAACCAATCACGCCGCACTCGCCAAGCTGCGGTCGGGATATCTTCCCGACCAAATCATCCATTTGCTGAGCCGTTTGGCCTTTCGCGGAATTTACTTCCCGCAAATGACGCGGGGAGAATGGATACGCGTGCTTTTCCAGAATCGCCGTTCCATCCTGGCAGTCGTCCGCGAAGCCCTGAAACTTCGGTTTCTGCCTCGACCTGCAACCCCGCTCTCCATCGAGGCCCCGCAAGCAACCGAACCTTCGGCTTGATCGGAAGCCGGCCATGAAACTCCGCGGCCGCGGAGAGGGGTTACAGAAGGTCGCAAACCTTCTCGATGGGTAGGGATAAGATCAAGTCGGGCCGGTCCACTTCCTGCCTCCGTTCGAAATGCCAATCAGCATCCTTCCACCAAGGTAGTGGTGTCATTTGGAAGTGCCATGGGCGTCCCGCCCATGATCGGTCACGGCCAAGATGGCCGTGCCACGGCAAATGACACCACTACCTTTCCACCAACCTGGCTTTGACCGGCGTGACGCCAACGTGATAGATTAGCCGCCTCAGGCCGATTGCTATTGTCGCCTATAGATGTGGCCTGCTTTCCGCAGCCAGATCGGGTTGGCTCAGTCTTCGCATAATGTCAAGAATTTCTTTTTCGCGGATATGGAATTGCACCGCACGATATGGGAACTTTCCGGGGAGCCCCGATTGCTGCTGATGCTCAACCGGGTGATGAGCCCCGTGATTTTTGAAATCGCGCGAAGCTACTCTTCCCAATTGCCCATAGCGGACCGGTATGAAAACCACCGCGCCCACCTGGAAACGATTCTCTCCACCCCCTTGGGCCGCGTGGAGCGCGCGGTGGAACGTTATTTTGAGAAACTCTATTACCCGATTTCGAAAGAGCGGGTCGGGGAGGAAGACGGGCGGCGCGAAAGGCCGCTGGCTCCCCCTCGCTGGGTCGAATAGCCCCTTTTAGCTTCTTCGAACCGCTACTCCAGGGCATTTTCAATTTTCGTTGGGCTTGGGACCTGGACGAAGAGAAGGGCCATGGCCGCAGCCACATTGCAGGTGGTAAGGAGTGCCGTCGCGACGCGGACGGAATATCCTGCTCCCAAGAGACGCCCGAAGATGGAGGGGCCCAAGAACCCTCCCAACCCTGCCAACATATTAATAAAACCGATGGACGCGGCTTCCGCCGATCCACCGAGTATGACCGTAGGCAGTACCCAGAAGGAAGGCGGCCAGGCGTAAATCGTACCCGCCGCGACGCAAAGCCAGAACATGACCAGCGGGAAGGGTTGCCCGGGAACGACGCTCAGGCTGAGAAATATGCCTGCGGCGACCATCAGACCCGCCGCCTGCCACTTGGGTTTTCCGATCCGGTCCGAGGAGCGGCCTGACCACAGGACGAAGACCACGGCGAACGCCAGAGGCAGCGCCGAATACAGCGCCGACATCACGGGAGAGAGGCCGGAGGCCTGGTGAATGGTCGTGGGCAGCCAGAACACGAATACATAGCTGCCGAGATTGGCGGTGCAAATTGAGAGCGCGCAAAGCAACACGCTGCGATTGCGCAAGGCACTCCAGATGCTGCGGTGGACCGCAGCGCTTTTCTCGGCTTTCTCACGCGCTAATTCCCCTGCTATCCAGGTGCGTTCAGGCGGTTCCAGCCACTTCGCTTCCCAGGGATTGTCGGTGAGATAAAAGAACGTGACGATACCCAGAATGATGGCGGGCAGACCTTCCAGGATGAAAACCCATCGCCACCCCGGAAGGCCGAGCCAATGCAATTTCAGGATCAGCGCGGAGATGGGAGCTCCAAGGACCAGCGAGACGGGAATTGCCACGATGAACCCGGCCATGGCTTTGGCGCGGTCGCCACTTGCGAACCAGTGGGTAAGATAAACGATGATTCCCGGATAAAACCCCGCCTCGGCGACTCCCAACAAAAAACGCGCGCTGTAGAACTGCAAGGGCGTCCGCACGAAGCCCACCACAATGGTGCACAATCCCCACGTGACGAGGATCCGGGTGAACCACCGCCGGGCTCCCCAACGCTCAACGATCAGCGCACCGGGAATTTCCAGGAGCAGATAGCCGAGGAAGAAGATTCCGGCCCCCAATCCATAGACCGCTTCGGAGAAATGCAGGTCCGAAGTCATGGAGAGCTTGGCGAAGGAAACGTTCGCCCGGTCCAAATAAGCTGCGAGGTAAAGCAGGCAGAGGAAGGGGAGCAGCCGGCGGGAAATCCTGCTCCGCGTGCGTTTCCCCAGGGGGTCGCTGGCCGATTCAATTGGCGTGGATGTCAGCACCGAGGCATAGGCTCCAACTGGCGAGGTTGCTACCTGCGCCAGAGCCGATCATCAACACCATATCAAGACCCCAGCGGGAAAGCTATTCTCGGTTGCGACCTATTTGACCAATACGTGCGAAAAGGTTTGAGATGCTTTGGGGATGAAGATGGACCGGCGAGCCTCGGCGGCCTATCAGACTGCATGGGGAGCGGGAGGCGGCTTCAGGCCGCGCTCTGTGCGCCGATGCGCAGCTTCTCGCCGTAGGCATGGCCTTTGGCGAAGGCGGCAAGATTAAGTTGGTCGGTTCCGCGGGGCACGGAGGAGGCGATGGCTTTGCGCACGGCTTCCGGCGTCGCCAGTTCTGCGAGTGCGGTGACGAAACCCACCATCACCATATTCAGCACCAGCTTGCGGCCTAACTCCTCGGCAAAGCGTGTGGCGGGAATCCCGTAAGTGCGCGTGCCTTGATTCAGCCGCGCGGGCTGAAGCAGGTCCTGTTCGTAAAGCAGCAGACCACCCGGTTTCACATCCGTCCCGTAGCGCTCGTTGGCATCCTGCGACATCACGACCAGAACATCGGGCTGGGTGAGGTAGGGGTAGAGGATGGGTTCGGTGGAGACAATCAGTTGCACGCTACATGTGCTGCCGCGTGCTTCCGGGCCGAAGCTCTGCGTTAAAGTCACGTATTTGCCATCGTGGAGTGCGGCGGCGTTGCCGATAACCATTCCCGCCAGCACTACCCCCTGCCCTCCGAATCCTGCGATGCGCATTTCCGTGGTTCCCATCAGACTCCTCCCGGGCCGGCGTATTGCTCGCGCAGCGTCTGTCGAAGCTGCTGATCCATAGTTTGCTGCAAGGTGGGCCGCTCGATGTCCACAAATTTGCCGACGACAATCTCCCCTTGCAGGTTGATATCGACTTCCCGAGTGCGCGCCCCGTTCTTGATCACGCTGTGCTGCTTGTAGAAGTGCATGGTTTCCAGTCCGTCTCCCATCTTGTTGCGGCGCTGGTAGAGGGTGGGGCAAGGGGCCAGAATTTCGATAAAGGAAAAGCCCTTCTTGTGAATTGCCTCCACCATCGAGTGGGCGATGTGGCGGACGTGGAAGGCGGTCCAGCGGGCCACGTAAACGGCGCCTGAAGATTCCGCCAGAAAGGGAAGGTTGAACGGCCGCTCGAAGCATCCGTAAGGCGAAGTGGTGGCCGTGGCCCCAATGGGCGTGGTGGGCGCTGTCTGGCCGCCCGTCATGCCATAGATGAAATTGTTAACACAAATAACTGTGATATCAACATTGCGCCGGGCAGCATGAATAAAGTGGTTGCCGCCGATAGCGATCAGGTCGCCGTCGCCGCTGTAAACCACCACGTTGAGATTGGGGTTGGAGAGCTTCAAGCCGGTGGCAAAGGGAATAGCGCGGCCATGCGTAGTGTGGAAGGAATCAAGGCGCACATACCCCGCCACGCGTCCGGTGCACCCGATGCCGGAGACCAAGGCCACCTTGTCGAGCGGCAATTTTGACTCCACCAGGGCGCGGGCGAAACAGTTCACCGTGGTGCCGATGCCGCAACCGGGGCACCAGATGTGCGGCATGCGGTCCGTGCGCAGGAAAGGCTCAACGGGGTTAACCATTGGAAGGGTGCTCATTTTGCCGCCTCTCGAAGGGCTTGCAGGATTTCTTCCGGCTCGTGCACCATGCCGCCGCCGTGGCCCAGCAGTTCCGTGCGGGCGCGGCCGCCGGCGCAGCGTTCGACCTCATAGAACATCTGCCCGTAATTCATCTCGACCACCAGGAATGAGTGGACACGTCCCGCCAATTCGCGCACACGTTTTTCCGGGAAGGGCCACACCACAACGGGTCGCAGCAGCCCCGCGCGCAGTCCCTCGGCCCGCGCCAATTGGATGGCCCGCTTCGCCACCCGCGAAGTGATGCCGTAAGCCACCATCACCACTTCGGCGTCGTCCACCTGGTGTTCCTCCCAGCGCGTGATGCGGTCGGCATTGTCGCGAATCTTTTTCACCAGGCGGCCCACCAGTTTCCTTTGCGCCTGCCAGTTCATGGCGGGGTAGCCTTGCTCGTCGTGCGTCAATCCGGTCACGTGAATGCGGTAGCCGTCACCCGCCTTGACCATCTCCGGAATGCCATCGGCGCCGGGCCGGAAGGGCAGATACTCGGAGGGGGGAAGGGAAGTGTAGCGCCGGGGAAGAATCTTGATCTCTTCGGCGGGAGGAATCACCACTTTCTCCGTCATGTGGCCCACGGACTCATCCATCATCATGAGCACTGGAGTGCGATATTCCTCCGCCAGGTTGAAGGCATCGATCATCAAATCAAAACATTCCTGCGGCGAATTGGGGCAGAGAGCGATGACTTCATAGTCCCCGTGCGAACCCCAGCGCGCCTGCATCATGTCGGCCTGGCCGGGCAGGGTGGGAAGGCCCGTCGAAGGCCCTCCGCGCTGCACATCGACCAGCACGAGGGGCGTTTCCGTCATCGCCGCGTAACCCAGGTGCTCCATCATCAGTGAGAATCCCGGTCCGGAAGTGACGGTGAAAACCTTGGCGCCACCCCAGGCCGCTCCCACCACGGCGATCGAAGAGGCCAACTCATCCTCCATCTGGAGGAAGATGCCACCGACCGTAGGGATGCGGGAGGCGAACCGCTCGACAATCTCGGTGGAGGGTGTAATGGGGTATCCGGCGGCGAAATTCGCCCCGGCCGCCAGTGCGCCTTCACACGCGGCTTGGTCGCCGTCCAGAAAGTGCGCGCCGGTCAGTACGGATTTGGAGTTAGCAGTGGTTAGCGTTGGCATCATTTGGAATTTCCAAAAGTCATTTCCCGACGGCTGAACAGGGAGAATCCACAAACCTCAATCGCCCGATTTTCCAGTCCTTGTTTTGTCGTGTCCATTGCCGTTGGCCGATCGCAAAAGTCGGCAATCGACCATCATCACGTCGTCAGTCTTAGCCACCCGCGCACCATGAATCGCGAAATCGGGACAGTAGAGCCCGCAGAGGTCGCAGCCCGTGCAAGCATCTTCCTTCGCAAGGTAAGGGGGATGGTAGCCGTGACCGTTGAATTCCGCAGAGAAGGCCAGGACTTTGGGCGGGCAGAAGTCAATGCAGAAGCCGCACCCCTTGCAGCGGTCCCAATCGATAAAGACCTCACCACGGAACTTGCGAGCTTTCGGCGCGCCAGCAGCTTCAGTCATGTGACCCTCAAATAGAAGCGAGAATTTCAGGCCTCACGGGGACTGTTTGTCCGAACCCAAGTCCCCGCGTGAATGACGAGCATTTTTGTGTCCATTTTGACCGCATATTCTCTGAGAACCGATGTTTTTTCCAGCATGGACAAATTGTTCGGAAGTGTAAGCCCTCCGATTACGTTGCGGGCGGTGGCGAGAAGGTGTATCCCTCTACCCACGCTCACGAGCCGACAGTGTATAATCCCGGCATCTGGGGCGGGAAATCGCGAGTCGGGAGAAGCGGTTGTTAATGGATCTGGCTGACCTCCTCTATGCGTCGGAAAGGATTGATATGGTGCGAAAACTCATCTTGGTTTACATCCTGAGCGTAGCTCCGCTACTGGCGGCGGATGACAGCCTGCTGCCATGGATGAATGGCATTGCGCAGCAGCAACTGGCAGTGCGTGAGGCCGCGCTGGCGAAAATCCACACTGCGCGCGAAGCTGAGGCTCGCCAGGCGCAGGTTCGCGCCAAGATTTTGGAGCTCCTGGGCGGACTGCCGAATTACGATGGTCCGCTGAATGCGCGGGTGACCGGACGCGTCGATCGCCCCAGCTACACCATCGAAAAGGTCATCTTTGAAAGCCTCCCGCAATTCTATGTTTCTGCCAACCTGTATTTACCCAAGGAAGGCGGCAAGCATCCGGGCGTGCTCCGTCCGATGGGACATTGGGAAGAGGGCAAGGTTCGTGAGCAAGTGATGGACGCCAATTTGGCCATGAAGGGGTTTGTGGTGCTGACCTACGATCCCATCGGCCAGGGCGAGCGTCAGCAGGCTTATGACACCCGCAAAGAGGTTTCGCTGATTGGCGGCTCCACGGACCAGCATTTCCAGGCCGGGGCGCAGAGCATCCTGGCCGGTGAGAATTTTGCGCGCTACCGCATCTGGGACGCCAAGCGCGCATTGGACTACCTGGTGAGCCGCCCCGAGGTGGATGCGGGCAAGCTGGGCGTGACCGGCTGCTCCGGGGGAGGAACGCTGACCACTTACATCTCCGCGCTCGACCCGCGCGTGAAGGTGGCGGCGCCTGCCTGCTACACCAACACCTGGCACTATCTCTTTGCCGGGCCGACTGGAGACTCTGAGCAGAGCTTCCCATTTTTTGTGTCCTCCGGCCTGGACGTGGCCGATTACATGGAACTCTTCGCGCCCAAACCCTGGCTGGTGGTCTCGACCGTCGGGGATTTCTTCCCTATTGATGGCGTGAGGCAGGCATATCAGGAAGCGCTGGACTGGTATCGCATCTTCAACGCGGAAAGCAAGATCGGTTGGGTCGTAGGGCCTGGGCCGCACGGGTTGCCGCTGGAAGTTCGCGAGGATATCTACGAGTGGATGATTCGCTGGCTGAAGGGCGGCCAGGGCAACTTCCGCGAGGAGCCGTTTGAGCCGGTGGCGGATTTCGACCTTCTCGCTTCCGATACGGGGCAAGTGGGCGGGCTCCAACTCTATCAAGTGATCGCAGAGGGCTTTCACAAAAGGATGAGCCAAGGCACTACGGACCAGTTGCAGACGGAACTGCGCAAATGGGCTGGCAGCCCTGTCGGTCATGCGCCTTCGGTGCGGGTGGTGAGCGACACTCCCGGAGATGCCTACCGCACGCAAGAGTTGGCCCTGCAGGTCGAGCCGGCTCTGGAAATCTCTGCGACGCTGTACGCTCCGAATGCGCCGGGGCGGAAGCCCGCCGTCCTGTTGGTGGACATGCCGGCTGCCGAGGCGGAGAAGTTGGCCGCGCGTGGCATCGTCGTGCTGAGTCTTGAACCGCGCGGCGTGCCGCTGCCCAAGACGCGCGAGGACCAATCCGCCGCCAAGCAGAACATCCGCGCCTGGGTGATCGGCAAGAACATGGCGGGTCTGCGCGCAGGGGATATTCTGCGCGGGGTCGATCTGCTGGATGACCGGCCGGACGTTGACCCCAGCCGTCTGCGGGCCGCGGCTCGCAACGGCCGTGGCATCTGGCTGCTCATGGCAGCCGCCCTCGATCCGCGCATTGGCGGAGTGTGGATCGAGCAGACTCCCTACAGCCTGCGCGCGGCGCTGGAAGTCCCGATCACCAACCGCGATCTGCACGACGCCATTATTCCCGGCTTCGCGTTGCATTGGGATTTGAGTGACTTGGTAAAAGCCGTGGCCCCGCGCCCCGTGCTGTGGACCGACCCCACCGATTGGATGGGAGTCGTCAAACCGCACCTCGCGGATTTCCGCTATCGTACATTCGGAGATTCCGACGACCCGTATTGGGATGAACTGATGAAGTAGGGGCGGTTCGCGAACCGCCCCTACGCCTTGCCCGTGGGCATTGTGAGGCTGGCGCAGCTCTGCGATTCACTACTCTTCCTGGTATCCGAAACGCAGAGCTTTGCTCTGCGCCAGCCCACGCGAGGCGTGACAAGATGAGGTCATGGAATAGGGCCAGCGCTGCTGGCCCCTACTTTCCTTTCGCAATATCTTCCAAAATGGTTCGCAACCGCGTGATGGAAACCGGGGCTTGGCCGAAACGTAGGATGTTGTAGAGCTTGGTGAACTCCATTACGCCCGCACCCCAGGGGGTAGTGACGAAGGACAGGGCAAACTCCCGCGGCGTCTGCGATGCTTTTTTCCGAAATCCCTTCTTCTGCAATGTCTGGAGCAAGCGCTGGTAGGTCAGTGTGGCCTCGCGAGGCTTGAGTTCCGCGTCGCGGCGGGCAAATCTCCAGGCCAGGCGAAAGCGCAGTTCCGCCAAGGCCCCGGATTTGTCGGTCAGAATCAGGAAGACCAGGATGGCCAGCATGATAGATAGGACGAGGGCCTTGTGCGCCATCAGCCAGCCCTCCACGCGGAAGGCCTCGCGAATTCCCTGACGCTTCAGGCGCTCAGTGCGGCGGCGGAAAATCTGCTGGAAGTCGCGCGAATCCTGCTCGATCTCGCGCGCCAACTGCACCTGATGGCCAAAATCGTAGTTGATGATCCACTCGTTCCAGAAAAGCGCGGCGGTGTCCACGTAGTCGTCCCACTCGCCAGGGAGCACAGGATGGGGATCGGGTGGCGTGGGATCGAAGGGAATCCACCCATAGCCCGTGAAGTAGACCTCCACCCAGCTATGGGCATCGCGAGCGCGCACCACGAAGTCCTTGCCGATACGGTTATAGGAGCCGGTCTGAAACCCATTCACCAGCCGCGAAGGGATGTTCAGCGTGCGCAGCATTACGGCCATGGCGGCGGCAAAATACTCGCAGTAGCCGGACTTGGAGCGGAACAGAAAGCTCCCCACGGGATCGGCGGGCTCAATGGCCGGCGGGTCCAGGGTGTACTGGAAATTATCGCGCAGGTAGGCTTGGATGGCAAAGGCGCGGTCGTAGCTGTTGGCGGTGGAGGCGGTCAGGGTGCGCGCCAATTCGCTGACCCGTGGGTCCATGGTATGGGGCAGGCGGAGGTAGACCAAACGAATGTCCTCAGGGTAGGTGTCCGAGGCGCTGCGCAATTCCCGCGGGCCGGGCACGCCCGTATCGGAAACCACATCATAGGCGAAGGGCACACTGAGGTTTTGCGGGTTGTGCAGGGAGCCGGTTTCGTCCAGACTGAGCATGCGCACGCCGGAGAGTTCGCGCGGTTCGGCGGCGGCAAAGAGGACGTCAGTGGAGAGCGCCGCCCGCAACACGCGATAGCGCAGCGGATGATGAGGGCGATGCTCCCACCCCTCGGGCGGCGGAACAATGAAGCGCTGATACGACTCCGGCGGAAGGGCAATGCGGTCGGCGTTGTCATTGAACCAGCGCTTGCCGTTGAAGCTGTTCAGCGTCACGCCGCGCCATTTGACTCCTGTGTAAGCCCGTGGATTGCCTTCCGGCATGACGCGGATCACCACCATGGGCGAGCGCAGAATTTGGCGGATGTCGCCCAGATTGACAGTCTCCGAAAAGCCTGTGATGTTCTGCGCCTGCATGGAGAGGTTGGTCAGATACCCGGTGCGATAGCGGGGAATGACAAAAAATAAGACCGCTGCGAGGCCGAAGATTCCGATGGCCAGCCCTGCCGCTGCGCCCATCAGCGCCTTCTCCAGCGCCTGCCGGTTCTGGTCGGGGATGCGGAAAGGCCCTTCGGGCGCACGCCGTGCCGCTTCCATCCCGCGCTTGATTTCATAGCTGATAAACGTGGAGATGGCAACCAGCACATAAATCGTGAAGAAGACCAGGAACGTGGTGCCCACAGTGAGCACCGCGCTGGCCAGCATCATCAGGAATGAGAGCGTGGCCAGATAGCCATAGTCGCGGTAGGTACGTGCCGAAAAGATCTTCATGACGGCCGTGAAAAGCACCAAGTGCACGGTGGCGGCCAACATGCGGTCGATCGGAGTGGGCCCGCCGGCGAAGATCAGAAAATCCAGGCCATAGAAGAAGATGTAGAAGATGGAGATGCGCGTGACCGTCTTCGCGCCAAGCGAATAATCAACGCCGCGGATATAGCTCCACAGCTTGACGGCCAGCGCCCCCGACAACACGACAATGGAAACCACGTCGAGCTTGCCCGTGGTGGCAACCGTGAAAAAACCCGTGGCCAGCATCAGCAGGAGCGAGACCTCAAAGTAGCGCTGCACGCTGATGTTCGCCTGCCGCTTGTGGACGTCCGTCGAGACGACTTGAGATTTGGTGTCCATGGGCTTGGGTCGCTGGGCCGAACCTTAATTGTATTCCACAAAGGCAAGGGAGGCGAGAAGCACGCCCCGGCTTGCTGGCGGAAATGATTTGGTCGCAGCGGTGAAGGCTTGGAGCGCGGGTGTCCCCACCCGCGTCATTAGGACAGAAGGATAAACACGGATCGCGGGTGGGGACACCCGCGCTAGAGGCTATTTCTGCCCGCGTTGACTTTGCGTGGTCCGGCGCATACTCTAGGGTTTGACTATGGATATCTTTGAAGAAATCGTGCGGCTGCGCAAGGCGGGGCGCAAGGGGGCTCTGGCCACCATTGTCGAGGTGCAGGGATCGATTCCCAGCCACGAGAGCTCAAAGATTCTGGTTCGCGACGATGGCACGTTTGCGGGCACGGTGGGCGGCGGCTGCGTTGAGGCGGAGGTTTGGTCCGTGGCGCAGGAAGTGATGCGCGAGGAGAAGCCGAGACGATTGCACTTCAATTTGAACGCCAACCCTGAATACGACAACGGGTTGATTTGCGGCGGTTCGCTCGACATTTTTGTGGAGCCCATTCTGGCCACACCCACGGTGCTGATTCTGGGCGGCGGGCACGTAGGCCTCTACGTCGCCAAAGTGGCGAAAATTGCAGGTTTCGACGTGACCGTGGCCGATGACCGCGAAGCCTTCGCCAACCACGAGCGTTTTCCCGAAGCGTCCGAGATCTTCGCCGGCCCTTGGGAAGAGTTGTTCCCGAAATTCAATGTCAATGGCCACACCTACCTGGTGCTGGTGACGCGCGGGCATAAAGGCGACTTGGATTGCCTGCGTTGGGCCGTCACCACACCGGCGCGCTACCTCGGCATGATCGGAAGCAAACGCAAGTTTATTGAGATTTGCAAAGTCCTGGAGCGCGAGGGCGTGACGGCCGAACAGATTGAGCGCGTGCACTCGCCCATCGGACTCGATATCGGCGCGCTCACGCCGGAAGAGATTGCCGTTTCCATTGTCGCGGAAATGATCGCCGTTCGACGCAACGCCGCCCCCGGCGCGCCCTCCCTGGCATACCAACCGAAAGCCCAACACACCACATGATCGCCGGCCTGGTTCTCGCTGCAGGAGAATCCCGGCGCATGGGGCGCGACAAAGCCCTGCTGCTTTATCGCGGGCGGACGTTCCTGGATAACATTTTAGCGAGTCTTGCCGCGGCGGGAATCGAGAAGGTCGCGGTGGTGCTGGGCCACCACGCGGAAGCTATCCAGCGCGCGGTAAAGCCTGCCGAAGCACGAGTGGTGGTTAATTATGACTACCAACGCGGACAAACGTCATCGCTGCAAACGGGGCTTGCAGCCCTCGCTCCCGATTCGCCCGAAGCCGTCATCCTCTGCCTTGTCGATCATCCCGCCATATCCCCGGAAATAATTGGGAAACTCATAGATCAGTTTGAATCGACTCACCCGCTGGTAATTATTCCGACCCACAAGGGCCAACGCGGCCACCCCGTGGTTATTGGCCAGGAACTGTTTCCCGAACTGCTGGCGCTCACGCCCGAAGCCCCTGCCAACGCCGTCATCCGAAAATATCGCAATGCCACACAATTTGTAGAAGTCGCAGACCCCGGCATTCTAGTCGATGTGGACGACCCCGAGGCCTACGAGCGGCTGGTCGCCGCGAGTAAACAGTAGGCAGAAAGCAGTAGGCAGTGAACGTGTAGCGCGGACCTTCTTTACAGGTCCGCGGCTTCTTCCTTGCCTCGAGCCAAAGTGCCGCGGACTTATGAAACAAGTCCGCGCTACAGCTTGCTCGGCGCCCGAGTGGGAGGGGAAGCAAGGGTTCACCCCGAGCGGCGTCAAATCTGTGAAATCTGGGTAATCTGCGGATCAGCTTCGCCAGTGCAGCGTGGTGGATTCGGCGATGGGGTGTTTCATGGGTTGGCCGGTGCGGTGTGATTCCTGGTAGGCCGTTTTGAGGGCGAAGTACCACTTGGCAGGGCGGTCGGCGTCGTCGATGAGCATCAGCGGCGGGTTGTGCTTCAATCCGCGCGCCTGCTTCACCATGGTGCGCGTGTCCTGGTCGATGAAGCGGTTGCCGAAGAAGCGCAGGACGGGAAGCAGAAAGGGGACGTGGCGAAACAGGTTCCACGCCGCGCAGACATCGATGCGGCAGTGCGTGCTGGTAATCGGCGTGACGGTGGTACGGCTGGAAAACCAGTAGTCGCCGCAGTGGATTTCTTCAAACCGCATATTGGGCAGCACAAACTCAATTTGTGTGGTGATGGGCTTGCCGTAAACGCCTAGCAGTTTGTACGGCGCGCTGTTGGCCGAGGGTGAGTGGGCGCGAATACGGAATCCGTTGGGAATCGGGTCAAAGGTTTTTTCCTTGGCGCGGATGCTGCGCCGGGTGCGCCACCACCATGCCTGGTGTACAAAGGGTCCGTGGGCGGGATCCATCAAACCGATAATGCCGTGATCGACGTGGCAGGGCAGGTTGGCTGCGAGGTGAGTAATTTTATATTGCTCGCTGAAAATCGGCAGGCGCGGTGCGGGCGGCACTGTCTCCTCGCGAGCCTCCGGATCGGGAATATAAACCCACAAGTAGCCGTCATGCTCTTCGGCGGGGAAGGCCTTGGCATAGACTTTTTCCGGCTTCACTTTGGAGTCCGGCATGAGCGAAGGAATTTCGCGGCACTGTCCGGAAACGGGCTCGAACTTCCACCCATGGTAGCAGCATTCCAGCAGGTCACCGTCAAAGTTGCCGTCGGAGAAGGGGATTCCGCGGTGGGGGCAAGCGTCGCGCATGGCAAATGCCTGGCCGGCGGCGGTGCGGCCCACAACGAGCGGAATGCCCAGCAGCATGGCTTCGCGCAAATCGCGCCCGCGCACTTCTGCACTGCGCAGCGCCGGATACCAGAATCCGCGCATAAAACCGTCGTCCAGCGATTTGGTAACGGGGCTGAGCGTGGCGCCCATGGCAAGAGCTCCCTTGATCACCATCGAGCGTACTACGGGCAGCGGCATCCCGGCAAGCGGTTCGCCCCACGTGGTAGAGGCTCAGTTGAGGTGGTTTAACGCTGCCCTATGGCGAGGTATACTCGCCGCTCCGAATGCAAATTGAGACACTACCCCAGGTTGCCTCGAGCCCCAATCTGGTATAAAACAACTACTTGCATAAATTGAAACGGGGAGTCCGCCTTTGCTTAAGACAATCGTTGTACCGATGATAATCATGCTGTTGGGAGGCACACTGATGGCGCAGGACAGCGCTCCGTCACCGCTCGTGGACCGGGTGGGGCAGACGGGGTTTCTGCAAATCGAGGCCGAAAGCTTTAACGACCTCTCGCCGCAGCAGAAAGCGCTGGCGTTCTGGCTCTCCATGGCGGCCATCGCGGTTGA